>Ga0070399_1001197_pt1 | contig 27552 bp, 23 predicted proteins | sample BioMet4_FD_61217 | JGI IMG/M metagenome (GOLD analysis project Ga0070399, IMG submission 61217) | Microbial communities from bioreactor (seeded with sewage sludge) at LBNL, California, USA - Biofuel metagenome 4 (version 1) | ecosystem: Engineered > Bioreactor > Anaerobic > Unclassified ... | reverse complement strand
GGGATTTTCGGCACAATATCTGGCTGAAACGGGCCAACCAGAAGCGAAAATATAGTGATCAACCGAAAAAGCAGGCTTCATATAGGCTGTTATATAGTCTCATCGGTTGGGAAAGTATTACTTAAGGTTAATGATTGTTTTCCAAGATTCTAAAAATTCATCTTTATTTTCTGCCCAAATAGTAATTTTATTTAAACTCGGCAACCCATTCATTGCAGCATCACCGCAAAAAAGAGAGCCATCACTTAACATAATCGAAATAGAATCAGATGTATGCCCAGGCGTACTAATTATTTGACCAAACAGTAACAAACCTATTTCTTTTTTATTAGCCTCTGTTATTTGAATACATCTGCTCTCAAACTCATTTTTTAACTTTGGATAGGTATGCTCTCCTTTTCCAAAAAGTTTCATAACATTACAAAACAACAAGGCAAGTTTTGATGTACAGCCACCCTCAAAAGAATTTTGTCCTTTATATAAACCATCTAATGACTTATCGCTCATTATAACTTTCAGTGATGGAAGTTCCGACAGTAAGTCATTTAAAAAGCCCGCGTGATCATCGTGAGCATGTGTTAGTAAAACAAAACGAAGTTCGTCCAACTTAATGTTATGCTTTGCCAAGTTAGATTTTAGTCTTGAAAAACCATTTTCATAGCCAGTATCTATTAGAACATATCCATCTTTCAAAGGATACACCCAGTTATTCACCATTCTATTTCCTACGTTTATCAAAAGTTCCCTCCTTTCAGAATAAAAAAATGATTTTTTCTGTTAACGATTATACATATTATTATTCTTTTGATTTCCTTATCTCACTTACCAATAATACGATGCCATAAATACCGCAAGCTAAAAGAATTATATCTTCATAAGCATTAAAAATTATTGATTTTATTCCAGTTAATCCCCAAACAGTCAGTAGGGCAAGAAGTATCTTGTTTTTTCTTTTATAACCTGCATAAACAGCTATACTTAAACTAATTATAGGACATGGCATAATATATGTTACCATTTGTGGAAAAGTATTGCCTAAAAGCATAGAAACAAAAGGATAGAATATATAAAATAGCAATAATAGTGCTTGGATTATATTAGGTTTCTTAATTGTATCGTCTTTGTTATGCCAGCTTTCATATAAAAACAAAATCCCACAAAACAAATACAGAGGGAGGGCAAAATATTTTTGAATAGGCTCAGTTCCGTACCAAACAAAAAATCCAATACCTATAAATAAATTTGCAATTCCAAGTGAAAATTTTGCAGCCCATTTTACTTTTTGCATATATGATAATACAATCATTGAAAGTATAAATATCAATAAAATAATTTGTATGATCCATGTCTGTTTATTGTAATTACCAATTACGTTCCAAAACACTTGAGTATCCATTCATTCCTCTCCACACATTTTTTTCTGACTAATATCAACACAATGTATTGCTCATAATCCTACTCGTACTAATATTTGATTGCACAAGTATGTTAGATAGGGTGATGGTTTTTTCTTTTGTCCAAAATCCCATCCTTTGAATTTCTGGAAAATAGCTTCTGGTGTAAATAAACCATTTTCATCTTGTTTGTTTTTTATAATTGTAACCATCTCAATAAAACGTTTGTCTAATTTAACACATTCAAAATGGCTTAGTACCTCTACAACGCTTACTATGTCATACCAAATGGACGGAGCTTTAAGTTTTCTGAAGTCAGTTCCCATGTAAAACATATATGGGTGAATTGATAAGCTGTTTTCCCATAGTAATAGTATTCCCATTGCCGCTTCCTCTGTAATTTTACTCTCACTATACTCTGGTATAGCTGAAAGCAATTTTAACATTATCAAAGTAGCATAGGGGCAACAATCATCCTTTCTCCCTGGACCTCTGAATTTACCGAGCTCCTGTGAAACGGTACATGGAAAACCTGGTGCTCTATAAAATTTCACAAGATAGTCTACCCCTTGCTTTATATGTTTATCATAGTCTACTCCTGCTCTAAGCAAAGCAAATAATAATAGCGGTGCGTCACAAAGGCACCAACTAAACATATCCTCACCACTTCCTCCAAAGTGTTTTGGAATATTGGTTAGAGACTGATATACTCCATTGCTATCTTTATGTGACATGACTTCGTCAACAGCTAATTGTATTTCAGGAACATCAGTATCAAATCCAAGTTCCAAAAGAAACAGTAACTTGTGTATGGACAATTCAGGATTCTTGTGATTGCTCACAAGGATACTATGGAAATCTGTTATATCTTTTAAATACGATTTAATTTTAGCATCAGTTAATGCCTGCTTTCTTAGCTCTACCAAGCTCTCCTTACTTTCATTTAAGAGATTTATTCTTGCGGCGTATTGCAGCCATTTTTCACCATCTTCCATTATAAAATCCAAAGCATTCATAATGCACCTCCAAAACTAGGATTATATAAAAAATCCTTAGTTCCGCAGCACTCAACTCTTCTGCAAGATTAGATTTTTCTTTTGAAGAAATTATACTATATTCAAACAAAGAAATCCATTAAAAAAAGACATAATACCATAAGTTCATTATGATACTATGTCCTATAAATCATCTGATTCCAAACATTGATGACAGTGGATTTGCATTTACTGCGTTTTCTAATTGTTGTTTTGAAGCTGATGCATATATTCTTGTGGTAGCCGGATTGGAATGCCCCATTATTGTCATTAACGACAATAAATCAGCATTTCCATACTGATACATCATTGTACACGCGGTATGGCGAAGCAAATGGCACGACCATCCCAATTTTTCTATACCAGCTTTCTTTAAATACTTCTTTACTATATCCTCTACAGCTCTACCCGTCAACCTAGTTCCAAACTTTGAGGTAAATAATGCTCGTTCTGTAATTCCTAATGTTTCACGTTCCGCAAGCCAATCATTAATTGCCTTTTTTGTAGCCGGTGTTAAAAATATTGTTCTTTCTTTATCACCTTTACCAACAATACTGATTGTATCCTTTTGAACCATATCCACATCCAGGATTATCAGTTCCGATAATCGTAATGCACAATTCAAAAATATTGTCAGAATACAGTAATCTCTTTTGCTACCTTCTGCCATCATCAGTAACCGCACCGATTCTTCTAATGTTAAATGTTTTGGTAATCGCTTGGGTTGCTTTGGTGTTTCTAACTCCTCTGCAACATTTTCTTCAAGAACATGCCTTTTATTCTTTAAGTACTTCCAGAATTGTCTGATTGATACGATTTTTCTTGACCTAGTTCCTGGCGATGACATTTTCTTTGTTTGACAGAATCCCACAAAATCATACATTTCACTTAGAGTAATACTATTAAGAAACTCTGCATTTACCATTGAAACATCATACTTAACTCTATTCTTAATACCCCTTTTCTCGCAAATGAAATCAAGAAACATTAAAATATCAGTCCGATATTCAATAACAGTATTGTGAGAACGTCCTTTTATTACCTCTAAATAATTTAAATATTCGTCTAATAATACCATGCTTTTGTAATTTGTTAATGCCATAGCTACCTCCCCTTACTACGTTCAGCTTGTTGAACAATTAGATCTGAAGAAATATTCTTACTATTCAATGACTGAATACTTTCTTCAAATATCTCCGCCCCATACTTCTGTTCTGGTTCAGCCACCAACGCTGTCACATTTGCAAGATTATCATGTGGTCGCTCCATTGCTTCATCATACTGTTTCATCATTCGGTTAATCTCTACATCTTTTGATAAATTATCTACCTTATCAATTGCTGCATCTAATCTAAGTTCCATGCCAGAAAGTAGCTTTTTCTTAATAAGAAACGTTTTCTTAATTATATCTGTTTTAGAGAATTTCTTCTCTTCCTTAGAATAATCTACTACTTCCTTGTCAGCAAAGGTGCGAAAAGTATTAGCAATCTTCTGATTTGCTTCTCTGATACCTGCCCCAAAAGCATCAATCTTAATAATTGTACTTGATACTTCTATCTGGGATTGCTTTACACTTTCACGAATACCAATCAATTTCTTTTTAATACCCATAAATTCTGATACTCTATTTAAAGCTTCTTTTCCTCTGCATTTCACATCATTTACAATATCAACTGCTTTAATATGAATATTCTCTTTTACTGTAAATAACTGTTCTTTCATATTTGTACATGTTGTTTGAAGCTTTACAGCTGATTCTTGGATTTGGACTTTTAGATTATTAAGAATTGTATCTTCCTGCATTTCCTTAATTTTTTCTCTGACCTGTGATAACTCCTCTGTCATAGAATCTAGCTTTTTCTCCAGTCCATCTACATAAGAACAGATTTCAAAGACATCATTAGATTGCGACTGCAGGTTATTCTGCTTTAACATATCCATCAGTTCCTGAATAATCTCATCTTTTGTGAGTGTTTTTTTCTTTGTTAATTCTGGTGTTGTATCCATCTTTCATTCCTCCAATCATAGTAATGGGGACAAGCACTGGCCTGTCCCCTATTGTTTATTGTTTATCGAAAGGGTGTTGCTTCTTTCTCTGGTGCTCTGTCAGGCACTTGTGATGCTCGTTCCTGTGCCTGTGTTTGTGTCTGCTCCTTTGCCTTATCGTATTCGTTGATAATCTGGCTATAAAGCTTCTCACGAAATTCCTTAGTAACTGGATATACCACATCCTGATAAATGGCTTTACCCTGCTCATCAATCTGCTTGGTCTTATAAGCTGGCATTGCAACAAACAGCTTATCCTTGCCCTGTAAGACACTCACATTGTTGACGATAAAGCTATCATCAAAGTAAATACGGGCAAGTCCACGAATACTGCTTCCCTCTTTCTCATAGGGTGTAACGGATACAGAAAACTCTGGCATTTCTACCTCGGACTTCCCTGGTACATCCTGTCCTTTTCCTTTGGTAATCTCCTGATTGTATGCCTCTAAGATATTTCCATAGAGTTCCTCACGAAATTCTGCTGTTACTGGATTACATACATCCTTATAGATTGTTCCGCCATTCTCATCACGCTCATTAGAACGATAACGAGGCATGGAAACGAATAACTGCTCCTTGTTCTTATTCTCAAGGATTGCGATGTTGGTAATCTTAAAAGAATCGCCAAACACTACAGTTGCAAAGCCACGAATGTTACTTTCTTTTCCTTCTTTTTGTTTCACTTCATTCACTTTAATTGAATATTTCATAGAGTTCCTCACTTCCTGTCTGCTTCATGCAGACAACTACAAGTTAATCAGTTACATTTGCAATCTCGATATAACACTCTAGCTTCTCGATTGCGTCTATTGGCATTCTGCCATTCAGCCAGTTTGCCAAAGTTATTAAAATTCCGTCCTGCTCGTAATACATCCATGATTCAGAAGCCATTTCTCCTTCATAAACCACAGTCACATCAAAGTCTGACATAAACATATTTTCTTCTTCATCAAAAGTACATGCTACCCCTTCCCTGACATGGATACCAAGACTTGGTATCACTACATACCATCCGCTGATCCAGAACTCTAAATCATTATCAATCTCAGCAATATCATCATCTGTGTCTGAAAAATCCATTTCAGCAATCACTTCTTCAATATCACCGAGTCGATACATCCTCTTTTCTTCCATATCCTCACCTACTCTCTCAAAACACATTTCACAACAAAACGCATCGTGCCCTTATTGGCACAGGTAAAAAGAGTTAATTCTGTTTCTTCTCCCTGTACTTTTATGGAATTGTCATAGGGATCGGTCACAAAGCTGTCTGCCACTTCATAGGTATAGGTAATGCCATTTCTATCAAGCAAAGCGACCTCACTTCCAACACTCAGCTCGTTTAAATGTGTGAAATATTCCCCATATCTGCTACCATTATGACCAGCAATAACACAGTTTCCTGATGCTCCAATACCTGCTGTTTCTGTCAAATGACCTACTGCAATATTCAAATTGCTAGAAGTCGCCCCCTCTACTACGGGATACTTAATGCCTAATTCTTCAATTTCAAGAATGGCACTAACATCGCCTTCTGCAAATATGGAGGCATCCGCTTCACTAATGGTGGTTTGCTCTTCCTTTTCATCTGCTGTCTCTTCATCCTGTTCTTCCTCCACTGCTTCTGTAAAATCTTCAAGAAGTTTTTCTGTTTTTGAAGTCCCCTTGAAATGATAAAAAAATGGAATAGCCAACATGACTACTCCAAATAGAATGCAGATTCCTGCAATTATTCTGTTTTTGATCAATTAAAATCACCTCCATAACATAAGAAAAGCACCAACCACAAGGCTGATGCTTCTTCATCGTTTATTCAAATTCTTACTTACAATACACTGCAATTGCATCGGATATAAATTTAGCTGTTCCTTCTCCATACTTATCCATATTCTTGGTAAATCTTTCATCCGCTACATACATCTGTCCTAGTCCTGCCAGTATTTCTTTCGTACAGTCATAATAAGTCTCTGATATATACTGTTGCCAGCACTTTACTAATTCCTGTGCTTTTTCACTTGAAGGATTCTCGTTAAGACATTCTGAAAATTGTTTGAGTAAATTGTCCATTTCATCATTCAATCTCTTCCAATCTTCCTTAGAATATTTCGAAGTTTTTTTCTGACTTTGTGTATATGCGTCTGTATTGCCCCAGCGTTTTTTTACTTCCTCGGCGTATTTTGCTTTCGCTTCATCAATCTCAGTTGTATCAAATTCATTAAAACTCATAGTAATATCTCCTTTCAGATTCGCATTCAAAAGTCCAATCAGCTTATCAAGTCTTTTTCTCTTGAGCTTCAGTAACTCTCTCTGCTTAAATAATGCTTCCTCTTTGTTATAATCAGAGGCATTCATGATCTGTACAATCTCTTTTAATGGAAAATCTAATTCTCTGTAAAACAATATCTGTTGTAGTTTTTCCAAAGAATTATCATCATAATATCTATAACCGGTTTCAGATACTACTTCGCTTGGCGCAAGTAATCCTATCTCATCATAATAATGAAGAGTGCGCACGGATACTCCTGACAGCTTTGCCATCTCACTGATTGTTTTCCTCATGTTCATCACCTCCAAAAAGAATACTACTCTATTACGTTACGTCAGAGTCAATACTTTAATTGTAACATTTCAAAAAATAATATCAACTCTGATTTCGGCGTAATAATTATCTAGCATGTTTATCCTTATCCGTCTGGTAAGTTACATCTCTTTCTGCTACTCCGATATTCTTTTCTTCCTCTTCTGATTGCTCTGCTCCACCTAAATCTGCATCCACACTCTTTGCATTTTCTAGGTCAAGTTCTGCATTGAGTTCAAACTGTCTGGCTAACTTCTCCTGCAATTCTTCCTCATGAGCAAATGGTTTCTCATATTCCTCTTTGGAAGCAGCTAAGTCATTCTCATACTGTTCAATCTTCTTATGAAGAAAATCCTCATTTTCTGATATTCCAGCAAAGGTATTCTCAAGCTTCACCATATTTCCAACAGGACTGGTTGACAGTTCCATCTTATACTCGGTCTTTCCTCTTAGAATCAGATAATTCACTCCTAAGAAGTTCTTCTCCACTAAGAGTTCAAACCCATGAAAAGAACCAATCGCAGTCGTTTCTCCAGTCTTGCATTTACTGATTGCTTCCAGAAGATTTGTTCCACCATCCACACGCTCCGTAAAGGTGAATTTGCCAACAATAATAGAAAAATCAGGGTTATTAATAAGCTCTGCATCTCTGGCTTTGATATCTTCTTTTACACAGGCAAGTTTTTCGTTGGCTGCCTTAATCAGTTTTGGATAGCGAATCATAAAGTTATCCTGCAATCCGTATCTTTGGTTATCATAGGAAGCCTTTAAGAGTTTCAATCTCTGCACATCATTATCAAGCTGCATCTTCTCCTTTATCAGTGGATTGCCTGTTGCTACTGCTTTAATCTCCGCATAGGAAAGTGTCGCTTCATCAATATCCTCACAGCTTCGACTAATCGCTTTGCTTGTCATTACCTGACTAATAAATCGCTGCTTATTCTCCACCAGACTCCAGTTGTAGGCATCAAAAGTTCCCTTTGTAACATAGCGATAAACGGCTATTTCATCATTCTCATTTCCCTGTCTGATTCCCCTTCCTTCTCTCTGTTCGATACTAGAAGGCTTCCAAGGACAATCCACATGATGAAGTGCTACAAGGTGCGTCTGTACATTAACACCAGTTCCACATTTATCTGTCGAACCAATGAGTACTTTCTTTTTTCCTGCTCGCATTTCCTTAAACAAGACATCTCTCTGTGCATCTGTTTTTGCGTCATGGATAAAAGCTATTTCTTCCTCTGGTATTCCATACTGGATCAGGGATTGTTTCAAATAATCATAAACAGTAAAGTCTTTCTCCGCTGATGGCGTTCCAATGTCCGAAAAAATAAGCTGACAACCAATACGTCCATCAGCTTTCGCTCTTTCATATTCTACAAATACATTCTCTGCAACCTTATTCAGCTTACCATCTGGATTGTTCGGTGCATCCTTATCTAACAGTCTTGCATCCGTTCCAAGTAATCTTGCTTCATGGGTAATCTTTAAGAAGTTATCTTCCGATGGATCTACTCCACCATTACGAATCCTCTCTGCCCTTACCACAAAGTCTTCCATCACCTGTTTTACATACCAGTCTGGCTCACTTTCTACAATCATCGCCGTGCCACCACGAAGTGCTGGCACATCAAGGTCAAGCATATCCGAAGTCTGCACATCCGCTACTTCCCTGAAAATATTCATCAGTTCAGGCAGATTGGTAAACTTATTAAATCTGCTCTTAAATCGAAAACCGCTTCCCTCTACGGTTAATTCCAGTGCTGTAGTAACCTCACCAAAGTTTGCCGCCCAAGAATCAAAGTGATAGATTCCCATCTGCTCCAATGCTTCTTTCTGCAAATACAACTGCATAACATACATTTCACACATGGTATTACTGATTGGAGTACCTGTTGCAAATACAATACCTCTGCTCTGGTTAATCTCACTTAGATACTGACACTTTAACTGCATATCCGTAGACTTCTTTGCACCTGTTGAACTAATACCAGATACATTGTTCATCTTAGAAAATATCGCAAGGTTCTTGAAATTATGTGCTTCGTCTACCATAATCGAATCTACACCTAACTCTTCAAAAGTAATCAAGTCATCTTTTCTGCTTTCATCGGTTAAGGTTTTCAGCTGTTCCTCTAACTTCTTTCTGGCTGACTCCATCTGCTTAACGGTCCACCTTTCGCCATTTTGAGATTTCATCTCATCAATGGCATAAGTGATTTCATCAATCTTCTGATTCAGCATTCTTTCCTTACGCTCAGCAGAAATCGGAATTTTCTCAAACTGCGAGTGGGACATAATAATACAGTCATAATCCCCAGTTGCAATACGAGATACAAACTGTTTTCTCCTGCTTTTTTCAAAATCTCGTTCTGTTGCTACCAAGATATTTGCAGAAGGATACAGTCTTAAAAACTCAGATGCGGTCTGACCAATCAAAGGTTTTGGTACTACCATAATGGTTTTATTAGCAAGTCCAAGTCTTTTCTGCTCCATACAGGCTGCCATCATTTCAAAGGACTTTCCTGCACCTACGCAATGAGCCAACAGGGTATTGCCACCAAGAAGGATTCTTGCTATGGCATTTCTCTGATGTGGTTTTAGAGCAATCTCAGGATTCATCCCCGGAAACTGTAAATGACTGCCATCATATTCACGAAGTCTGCTGTTGTTAAAAGTCTCGTTGTAATACTCCACATACTTCGCTCTGCGTTCTGGATCAGAGAATAACCAGTCTTTGAACTTCTCTTTTATCTGGGACTGCTTTTCTCTGGCAAGCATTGTCTCATTCTTATTAACCACATAATGATACTTGCCATCCCCATCATCCACTCTGTCTCTGACAGTTACAATCTTAAGATTTAAGGTATCCTCAAAAACAGAATAAGCATCCATGCGGCTTGTACCATAAGTCTTAGTAGCTGCCACAGAACGCTTATCCATAGTTTTGTTTTCTATAAACCATTCCATACTCATCTTATTTAGGTGTACCTGAATGCCTGAATTGTACCACTCCGTTCTGACTGCTCTTGCCCTTCTCGGTGTGTTTACCAATTCATAAATAAACTGCTCATAATCGGTAGGTTCCACCCAAGTAGAACCAATCCTTACATCAATATCACTAGCTTCAATGTCTACTGGCTGAACCTTTTCAAGTGCTGCCACATTCACAGCAAAGGACGGATTATCACTGACTGCTGCCTTTGCTACACGAAACTTATCTCTTACATTACCAGACAGATATTCGTCTGATGTTTCCCATCCTGCATTTGGATTGTTCTCATTGAAACTGGCAGGATTTAAAAAGATTAGACCTTCTAATTCCTGTACAAGTGCCGCTCTCTTCAACTCTGCTGTCAGTTCATCCGAGAACTCTACCTCTGGAAATGGAACATCCATATCTTCTGCCACATTCTGTCTCATTCCTTCAATATCTGGTTCGTAAATACTGAGCATATATGGAAGATTTACTCCACCAAACTCATTTACCGAGATATTTAGAGCTTCCACCGCTGTCTCAACTCGATCAATCACAGTTTTTGCTTTAATCGTCTGCTTATAAAACATATCCGCTTTCTTGACCTCCCCATCTTCATTTACCTCTTCTAAAGAGCAAAGCAAAGGATAGTCACTATCATCACGAAATGCTGTTTTATTTGCTTTCGATGTTACATAGCCATACTTCTCTACAAAATTATCATATTTCTTATTCAGAGTTCTCTGGCTGTTAGCTAGTTCCTCATCACTGCATCCTTCCATCTGTAAATCAATCAGTTCTCTTGTTACCTGTCTGATTTCATCTAACAGTCTGATTCTCTCCTCTGCTGCATCCGAAACATTTTGTCTTACCATCTCAAAATTTTCTCTGTAATAGAGCTTTCCTTCAAAAAATGTGTAAGTAAAGTTTCTTACATCTGGATTCGCTGGGATGGTATCTTCAGATACTTCCTCTGCATCGACTGCTCTGTCGAAATCTGTCATTTCTACTTTGATATTGCTGATTGCCTGATTCAGTGCTGCATAGAGATTAAAGTTTTCATCATCATTCACACAGACCGTATATCTACTGTCCTGTCCATAAATTCTGGTGTCATACTCCATGCGTCCTAATATCATTTCTGGATGCTCTGCAAAATAGCTGTTTACTGCAATGCCATTCTCGGTATAGCCTAGATGCACCCAGTCAGGTTCAATGTCAATCTTTCGCTCTCTTTTCTGTAAAAAGAGAATATCAGAAGTAACTTCTGTACCTGCACTATCCTTAAATGCAGTATTCGGAAGTCTGACTGCACCCACCAGTTCTGCTCGTTCTGCAAGATACTTTCTGATGGTAGGATTGCTTTTATCAAGTGTTCCTTTTGTGGTAATTACTGCAACCATGCCTCCCGGTCTGACTTGATCTAATGCTTTTGCAATAAAATAGTCATGAATACGGAAATTGTACTTGTTGTACTTTGGATCAAATACCTTATAATCTCCAAAAGGTACATTCCCAATGACTGCATCAAAGAAGTTATCTGGATAGGTAGTCTTCTCAAAGCCTGTAATACTGATGTTGGCTTTCTGATATAACTGCCCTGCAATTCTTCCTGAAATGCTATCTAACTCCACTCCGTATAAGTTGCTTCTTTGAAGTGGTGTTGGTATTGTCCCAAAGAAATTACCAATACCCATAGATGGCTCTAATACATTGCCACCTCGAAAGCCAAACTGTACCAATGCCTGACTCATACAGCTTGCCACTTCTGGTGCTGTATAAAATGCATTATTAACCGTTGCTCTGGCTGCTGTGTATTCATCCTCGGAAAGCAACTCCTTTAACTCTGCAAATTCCTTTTTCCAGATTTCGTTTTTCTCATCAAATACCTGAGATAAACCGCCCCATCCGACATAATTCGATAAAGTCTTCTGTTCATCTGTTGTTGCAAGTCTTCCCTCTGCTTCCACAAGTTTTAGCGTTTGAATAGCATCCACATTCCACTGGTATCTGGTCTTAGCTCCACCTTTCGGTACTTCCCATAGATTGTAATGAAAGTTGCATTTTTCTCCATCCACAGGTATTGCAGCTGGTTCAGATTGAGATACATCAGCTTTAGCCGAATCACCATGAAAACTGTCACTCCATGCTTTCTGTTTCTCCTGATTCTCAACATATGCTTTCTGCTTATCTAAGAAATCACGATAGATAGGCTTCATCTTTTCCTTATCACCGATAAGCATTTCAAAGTATCTTGCTTTCGCATCCTCACCACAATAAAATGGCTGCTTCGACATATAGGATAGGACTTCATATAATTCTCGGTATCCCGTACTGTCCTTTACTCGCTCACCATGTCTGTTCTTGAAATTTAGCTGAACTTCAAATGGTTTCATGACATATTCAACCAGTCCATAGCGATTGTTACAGTATCCAGTTCTCTCTTCCTTATCCCCTAATGCAATACCAGATAAGAACTCCAAGCGGTTTGGCATGAGTAGACTAGTAGAAGCTGCTAAGTCCTGTAAGAATGGATGAAATGGACTATAAATAGAACACTCTGTTACGAGAATCTCCATTGCATCCCTTTTATCTTCATCCATATCAGCAATGACCTGTGCATAATCTGTTGGAATCACTTCTAACTTCTCAGCTTCTTCCTCCATTTCTGCACCATATTCAGCCATCGTAACCATACGGTCTTCTTCCGCTAATTCCTCTGGTGTCATTTCATGGGAATTAACCGCTTCTGCCTGTACTCTGTTACTCTCATAGCTTTCTGGTTCGTCAGGGATAGCAAATGAATCAATGATTTCATGTTCTTCAGGTTCGATATCTTCCACTTCTCTAAAATCAGCATCAATAATATCTTCCCTGTCACCATCCATTGCTATTTCATCAAGGGATTGTCGCTCTGGCTGATATTCTCCTGTCATAATGAGAACACCAATCTCTTTTTCTACTGTCTTCCAAGAAATATAACCCTCTTTTTCGCCTTCTTCGTCTCTCCACTGAAAGCGAAGTCCTTGGGAATGAAAAGTATCATAGCCATGAAGTCCATACCCTTCTAGCGGCCAGCCTGCTCCACCTTGACCATATTCCTTTTTTACCAGTCTAGCTCTTGTACCTGCATCAATCTCTGTTTCATATATCTTGCAGATACGGGTTCTTCCATTCTCAAATCCCGAGCCACGAAGTAAGGTCTGTTTCACATATTCCGCTGGCACTACCAATTCTTTCTTCGGTTCGACATAAGTGAACTTATATCCACCTGCAGTTTTCGTTGTTACTTCCTGTCCTTTTCTTTCCAGTCCAAAATCTGCATCAAAAAAGGAAGCCTGATGATACTCGGCTTCCCCACTATTTCCAAATGAATTTAATTCATTCAGTTCTCTATTCAATTCTTCATCTTCGGATGTGCCATTTAATGAAAGGTCATCAGTACCTGATGAAGCACTACTTCCTCTGCCTGCATCTTCGCCTGTTCTCTGATCTTCCACATCTCCATTGTTGAGGATGGATTCTCTGGTTTGTGTTTTTGAAGATAACTCTCCATCAGCTGGTCTAGCAACTGGTTCGCTTCCTCTTCCACTTCCTTCATCTTCTCCTCTAGCATCCCGAATCGGAACAGTGTCTTGTATCTGCTCGGATTGTTCTCCTGTAGATACTTCATCGCCATTCTTCCGTATTTGCCCAGTTTCTGAAGATTCTGTTCCTCCATCTGAATGTTCGGATACAGTAGTCCGTCCACTTCGTGATACATTAACGCCATCTCTGCCATATGATAATCTCCTTTCGTTTTCAATAGTCTTCAAGTTACGATTAAAACTTTTCAGAACACTACAGGAGACATCGCATACAAGAGAACCAAGACGGTAAATTGTATCTTCATCAGTTACATTTACGATTTGACTAAAATCCTGTTCTTGCATAGATAAGTCAAATCCACATCTCGTACCTACCACATACATAACACTCTGAAATACTAACTGTTCAGAAATGCTCATATCTTCTGGTAAGCCCTTGCGTTTTGTAAAAAATTCCTTTATCACACTACCTGATAGTTGCATTAATTCGGACATTCGATCTTCGAATTCCTCTTCTATTATGCCTCTGATCTCGGTCTTTGTAAAGTCTTTTAGCGAAGTCATCATTGTATTTCTGTCTGTTCCATCATACTGTTCTATCTGCCCTTCTGACACAAGCATATCCAGATAATCTTTTAAAAAATCTCCCACTAATGTCCATGTCAGATTCTTGTTTTTGCCACCCGTATCACTAATATCAAACACATATCTCATTCGCGGATTTAATGCTCTTGAAGGGAAGATGGCAATGCCTTTACTTCCCCTCTTAACAAATCGGTCCACCAACTTCCAAGTATCATAATCAGCACATAATGTTGCTCGTGGCTTCTGGGCATAAATCATAATAATGTTATCAAATTCATAACGGTACAGATTACCAGCCAAACGAAGTACTGTTTTCCACTTGTCTGCTGACTTTGTAACATCGTGAATCTCTTCTTCATAGATTGCCCTTACTTTATAATCTACGCTCATTCCATCACCTCCGTATTATTTACTGAACTTTGTTTTTGAATATTCCTTGAATAGCTTTAATTCTTCTTTGTCCAATGCCACTTCAAATTCCAACCCCAATGCTAATTTATTGGTTCGGTCTTCTTCTTTCTTAATCTTTCTAGCAAGGCGTAAGAGAATATAGTTCTCTTTGGAAAGTCTGACACATTCCTTGAAATCAATAGCTTTTTCAGCCTGTTCCTGTCTTTTCATAATTGTAGCTACAAGTGTTTTATTCACTTCTTCTACTTCCTCTAAGGAAATAAGAACGGATGCTTTCGTAGCACCCGTTCTATCCCATTCCTTATGAAGTTCACTCATTAAAAATTCCATTGTTTTGTCAATACAGTTAGTCTTTTTCATTGCATTATCCTCCGCTTATCGTGTTTTCTCTTTTTGTTGTTCTATGGGTTGAAAGTCTACGCCCTTCATATCCTCTGCATCGAGGATTACCTTCTGTCCATAATAAAGTTCCATTGCCTTATCAATGGCATCTCCAAGTGTTTCCGCTTCAATCTTCTCCACCCTCGAAAGCTGCTCACTTATCTCAATCTCAAATACCTTTGTTGCCATCTATCTCACCATCTCTTTCTGCACAGGTGCTGCTCCAATAAAATTACTATCATACTTGCCAGCCGATAGATTATTTAAGAACACTTCCTGTCTGCCAGTGCAAAAGACATCATACATGGCATTCGTAGCAGCCTCTTTTACGGATGTTTCAAGGATTGGACTCTCTGCTATCTTCTTATAGAAATTGAATAAATCCTGCTGACTGCTTCTAAAATCATCAATGGTTTCAATCTCTTTCACTTCACCATACTTTTCTCTGATGATTGAAAAATCAACAAAACTTGGCGTATTTCCAAGATAAACTCCATGATCCCATTCCAACCCGATTGTCTGATTATCATCAGTTGGTTCTTCACTCTTCGGATACTTGGTGTACATTCCAGAACCGATTGCAACCACCATACTTCCCTGCTTTACATCCATAAGAAGTAAGTTCCTAGCCGACAGCTTTTCTAATGCTCTGTAGTCTGAGCCATTGAAATTGTGAAGAATATCTCCTTGCTCAAAATGACTATCTACTGGTTTATATGTGAATTGGAACTTGGTATTGGTACTTCCATCTATCCTCAGACCAAGATTGGTTACTTTATCAAGGCAGTACGCATTACAAACATCTTCTGCAAATACTGTCTTTACACCAATCTCATCAAATCTGCCACCAAGAAATCCTCTTAGCTGCATTTCACTGGAACAAAATCTTGCTTCCACTCTTTTATGCTCTGAAAACTCAATCTGCATCCAGTTCTTATCCTCTGATAAGGTCTTTGCCTGTGCTAATGCAATCTGCCCACCCATTACCAGCGAATCTGTTTTTCTTCCAACATGAATTTGCATGAAATCCTCCAAGGATAAAAGATAATTCATTGTTTTGCTTTTTAAATGCTCTTTCACAAGCACAATCTCTTCTAACTTCACAAATTCCTCCATTCTGCAAAAGAAGGGCGAAACCTTCTTGGCTTCACCCTTGTCCTTTGTCTACTTATTTGGTCTTGCATATAACACAGCTCTTCCACTATGGAAATCACCATATACAACACCTTCTGCTTCGTTTTTTGCTTCAACCATCTTTCCATTTCCAGCATAGATACCTACATGACTGATATTCATATACCTGCCATTGTTTGTATAACTGTAGAAAATCAAATCACCTGGTTGAAGTTCTGCTTCTGTTACGGACTTTCCTGCTTCGTTAAGTCCCTGTGCTTCCGCAGCTGCTGTGGTTGCACCACCATAACTGATATCCACTCCCGCTGCTCTCCATGAATAATATGCCAGTGAACTGCAATCATAATAATTTCCTGTATCTCTTAAATCCTGACTGTATGGGTAGCCTACTTTTGTCAGTGCATAACTTAATACCGACTTTTGCGTACTATCACTAATCGTATTTAAGATGGCATTTATCTCTGCCTGTGTCAGCGAAGAAACACTGTTTCCTCCGCCACCGCCTCCTCCAGAGTAGCCAATCATAGCAAGATTCTCTGGACTCATCATTTCATTAAGAAGTGCTATCTGTTCCGAAGAAAAACCATATATGGTAATCATATCCCGATAACTCTTTAGTGACACATTTACACTTAGAATTGTCTCCGAATCGGTTGTCCCATCATCAATGTCATGCGTTTCCGTTCTTGAACTCGTTGTATAGGAACACATATCATCAACCACATCCTGAAGCCACCCCTTTGAAGTGTCATTCATAATGGTTGCAGTATCCCCAATTCCATGCTTCACCATATACACGCACATAATGTCGTAGTAATTAGATGGATTTGCATCCGTACCTTCGTAGTCCACATAAACAACTTCTCCACTGTCATATCCCGTATGGTCATTTGCCAGTGTATTCACATCACGATTGAAATCTGCGACATAAGCACTTGTAACTGTCTGGACTGTATCACCCGCTTCAAGTGGTGTTAAAAATAAAGCAAATGGAGAATTGTAAATCGTTGCAACGACTGCAATAACAGGCACACATATAAGTGCTATCAAAAGAACCAACAGTAAAAGAAATGGACCAATCACTGCGATAATCTGCTTAATCACCATTGATGCTCTACGAAACACCAAATCTTTTACAAGTTTTGCAAGAGAATCCTGCTGATCATCCTGTGCTTTCATCTTGTCTAAAAAGAATTTCACTTTTCTCGCACGATTACTACGCACCATATCATCATGTTCTATCTTTGCTCCAACTACTTCTCCCGCTGCAAAGCCTATGGCAGTACCAACTCCCGGTGCAACTGCTGTGCCTGCTGCCGAAGCTGCAACTTTTGTTGTAACCTTAGCCGTAATCTTAGCGGTTTCCTTTGCCGTTTCTTTTGCTGTCTCTTTTGCGACTTTTTTCGACACATCTTTTACAGTCTTTTTCGCAGCTTTCTTGGCAATCTTCTTACCTGCCTGAACCTGTTTAATCTTTCTCTGCTTTGCTGCGATTGCCTGTCTTTTATACAATGCCGCACCTCTTGAAGCTGTACCCGTTGCTGGTTTCGATGCTTCATACATAATTCCAGCAGCCTGTTGTACTTCTCTGCCGCCTTCCATCTGGTCTGTTGCAGTCTTTGCTCCTACAACTCCTGCATTACGAAGTGTAGTCTTCTTGACCTTAATAGACTGATTACTATTCTGAATCCCTTTACGGAATTTAGAAATACGCCCTGTTCTGTCCTCCTTCGTCTGATGAATGGTGCTTTTACGATATGACTTACTCTGCTTTTCATTAGCAACCGCACTCCCCTTAATCTTAGGGGAACGGTCTACCGTATAGATATTGCTGCCTTTGATGGAAGCACCCTTTGGTACATGGCTGTGAATCTTCGCTTTCTCTTTGGTATGAATCACCATCGGCTTATCATCTACCTTTTTGATGTTCAATGTTCTCACCTCCCTGCCAAATAAAACATGCCACCAAGATTACTCCTAGTGGCATATCATTCTTATTCTTCAATTCCTTTTGCTCTCGCAAGTGCTGCCTCTTTTGCTTTCTGTTCCGCAATCTTTTCATGAATATTGGTGTTGTAAAGTTTATAGAGGTTGGTATCCTTACTAATCTGATTATCAAATGGAATTACAACAGAGCCACATTTAATCAGTCCCATACCTGATGAAGTGTTTGTTACAAATCGAAGCTGTGCTTCTGATACACCAACCACCTCTGCCATCTTAGAACTATCTGTATTTGCCTGTTTTAATAAGGCAACAAATTCTGAGTTAGCAAGCATTGTGGTAGCTGTGTAGTTCTGTAATAAATCCACGACATTCTGTGTGATACCTGTACAAAGACCACCCTGCTTACGCACTTTTTTCCATAACTGCTGCAAATACTTCGCTGAATATTCTGAGTTAAGCAGAACATGGAATTCATCAATATAAAGCCAAGTTGCCTTACCTGCCTTTCCATTCTCTACAATTCTCTGCTGAATACTCTCCATCATAACAAGCATAGTGATCGGACTAAGTTCTGCACCTAAGTCTCTGATTCCATATACTGTGAATCTGTTATCTACATCCACATTTGACTGATGATTGAAGATATTTAAGGAACCGGATACAAATAATTCAAGTGACAATGCAATATCCTTTGCCTCATCTTCTGGCTGCTGTAACAGTAGGTCATAGAAGTCTGACATAACAGGGATATACTTTTCTTTGCTTCTGGCAATGTCGATATAGAGCTTTCTTACACATCTATCAATGATTGATTTCTGTCTGGAATTTAAGGTATCTCCAATACACTGCTCACAAAGGCCAAGCATGAACTCACCTTTTTCTCTTACCCATCCCTTAGAATCGTTCTGGTCTAAGTTCCACACATCCATCGCAAGAGGATTCACATAGTTGTCTGTGTAGGTGGACATATTTACCACTGTTCCGCCATAAGTTCCTGCAATATCAAAATACTCGTTCATTGGATCAATTACGATGATTTCATCATCACCCGATAAGAATACATTTCCCATCTCCATCTTACAGAAGAAGGACTTACCAGAACCAGGCACTCCAAATACGAACCCGTTTCCGTTAATCAGCTTCTTACGATTGCCCACATTGATATTCTTTGAAATCTGATTGATACCGTAGTAATTACCTCCAGCATCATTTAATTCCTGCACATTAAATGGCATAAGCACCGCAAGTGACTGTGTGAGCATGGTTCTCATGGTTTCTACCTGTCTCACTCCAATTGGAAGTGTGGTATTCAATGCTTCTCTTTGTTTCAGATAATGCACATCAATGGTACAACTGTTACGCTTTCCTATGGTTTCAATGGTTTCACAGATGCTCTCTAATTCCTTTTTGCTCTCTGCCATAACAATAATGGTAACTCCCACATAGAACAGGCACTGGTCATTCTCACGCACATCATCCATAATTGTTTCAATTTCCTTTTTCTCTGTTCTCTTTGCATATGAGATTTCAGTAGAAAAGTCATTGTTCTTATTACGAACTCTCTGCTGTTTGATAATGTCAGATTCAATACCTAAGTATTTCTTCTGAAGTGTCTTTGTGGTCAAATCCTTTGGTACCGGAACAACATCAATACTCGTCATAGAGTGTACTGGAAGTGAAGTAATCTCATTGATGAATCGGTCTGATAAACTGCTTGGATATTTCTTAATAAACAACGCTCTGCAGAACTTGCTCTCATCCTCAAAGTGGTCTGGGAAGAACTTAATCATGCCATTGCATAAATCATTCTTAAAGTCTGCTCCTACCTTCTTTGCTTCCTTCAAATCAAAGTTGAAACTGTTCTCATCTCCTAAGTGGTAATAATCATAAAGCACCTTAATTCTTTCATTTCCTGAAAGAGGTACAATCTCTGCACCAAGTTCTACAAATGCCTTATGAATGGTTGCTTCAAGGGTTGCAAACTGTGCCTTTGCCTCCTCGAAATTCTTTCTTTCAATTGTGACAGTCAGGTATCTTTCCTGCTCAATCCCCTGTCTGCCCTCATGAATCTTTTCTTCAATGATGTCATTGTATATCTTACGGAAACTGTCATAACCATCATCACAGTAAGCAAGCAGAACTTTGTCTCTCAGATCAATCATGTTCTTATTCTTATTGTTTATTGTAATTTTGAAGTAACAATCCAAAGAATTAAGGAACTTGCAATATCTCTCAAATACCCCAATCTGTTCATCCTCTGTTGCTGTGGTGTAGTTAATATCCTGAAAACGATAGCACTTTGAATATCTGTTCTTTGCCACTTCAAAAATTCCATTCTCTGCTACCGCCATAATTTCAATGGTTTCCTGTATGGATTTAGGTGTCTTATAAAGCGGTTCACTTGCTTTCTTTAACACTTTAAATCCGTCTCCAAATAAGCCCATTCGCTCTTACCTTCCTTTCTGCTTTCGCATATAGCACTGCCGGAGTAATCCCTGCAAGTGCCAACATTACCCCGACTAAAAAGTCAGGTATTCCTTCTAGTTACTACTGCATATACTTATATGCCATGATTCCTGCTACCGCTACCACGATAATGCCAATCACTCCAAATAACATTCTCTTCGTCTTTTTCTTCATAGCTTCAAATTCCTCCGTATTCTTTGTCTGTTGCTTTGTGTCATTGTCCTCAGTTACTTTTACTGCTTCTTTCTTACCAGCTTTCTGCTTTCCCTTTTTCTTCTTACCTGTCGAGAGTTCCTTCATGCGATATTCTGCAATCGCAAGTTCTCCCTCTGTTGAAAGATAAGTAAGTGGTTTATTAGAAAACATAAACTTCAGCTTCTTTCCCATATACTCGTAGAAGTCCATCCCGTTATAGGAATAGAACCCGCCAAGTGCAATTGGTGCAACACATGGAATTGCAACATAAGCGGCTCCTGTAAGACCAATATAACGGTACAAAAGAAGTACCAATGTGCCGCCAACTGCCACACTTGCTACAGAAAAGATAAGCTGTTTCGCAGAAAGACCAAGTGCAACTGACTCCTGATAACGATCAATATCTTTGTTAATTTCGATTACCATCGCTTCCTACCTCGCTTTCTCTTTTACTTCTGGTGTCTTTTTTACTCCGATACTGTCTTCATACATCTTCATGCCATCTGGACATAATTCTCGTAATTTCTCAGCATCAAACATATAAAGTGGATACTGACTAAATCCACTCTGTTTCACAAGTCCTAAAAACTCGCCCATACGATTCTCTTCAATAAACTTCTCAAGTTCTGGCATATTGTTTAAATCTACATAGGCACAGTAATCAGGGACTTTTCCATCTAAATTGATTGTCAAATCCCCAAATGAGTCTGGATAACCTTCTTCATGGCTGACCAAGCCAATATAAAGGCATCCATTATTCAGATAACTGTTAATATCAACTGTTACCTTTTCTGTACTTCCCCATTGTGTCTTATAATCTAATTCCATTACCTCTCCTTCCTACAAGCCAAATACCTTGCTTGTGAGTGACTGCGCTCCCTTTACACTTCCAACTGTCATTGCAATCGTAAATGTCATTTCACACAGATAAATAAGTGTCTGTGCCCAATCGGCATAACTTCCTGTAAAAGATAGAAGTCCAGCACTAACAAATGCATTACACATAATAATTGCAAGTGCCATAGTGACTGCCTCAAAGACCACGGATAAGAAATATTTGCAATAAGATACAACGGTATGGCTTACTGTTCTGTTTCCACCCATTGTAGAAAACGCTATTGCACCCATCGGCACGATAATCAGTATCTTTAAGAATCTGAAATACACTGTGTAAATAACGAAAAAGCCACAGATAATGATGATAATGGAAAGCAGTGCTGCCAAAATCAACATGACTAGACTCTCTCCAAATCCTAAATTCTTAATAATATCTGCCTGCGCACTATCAATAGTTAGTGTAGTAGTTGATCCTGCTGTCAGCAGATTGACCAGATTTCCAATGGAAGTAAAAAACGCCTTCATAATCGTGACATTATTGGCAACAAACCATTCTGCCAGTCCCACTCGAATCAGCATTCTTAAGATTACTTCAAATCTCATATCCTCTTTTACATCCACACTCTCCGAACAGAAACCGATAACAAAGAACAAGACGACCAGAGATGAACCAACCGCTACAAAGATTGGTTCTATCCCTTCAATAATTGCCCAGGGACCTCCGCCCTTAAAGTTAACCGGTGACTGTCCAAGCATTGAGAAAACAAGTGAAATCTGATTGTTCCAAAAGCCGAATACCATTTCTAACAGAGACAGTATCTTGTCTCCTAGTTTGAATATATCCATACTTGTAATTCACCTTCCTTCTTAATATCTGCAAGGCTACCTGCCCCGCATTTGCTTTTCCCATAGTTCCTAAAAGCCAAGGAATGTTAATACAGTAGAGATACCTGCCATCATAACACCTGCTACAATTCCCTTTAATGCTGAGTTCATAGTAGAGGAATCCTGCTGCTGATATGCCTGAGCGAACTCCATTACGTTTTTTGCCAAAATAATGACACCGACTGCACCGATGACTGCGATTACAAGTGTCTTTAAGTTATCGAGTGGCTGAGTTACAGCTGATGTTCCTGTTGCTGCTGCAAAACACTGTGTGCTCATAAGGCTGACTGCCATTACACTTCCAAATACTGTTGGAATCAGTTTCTTTTTAACATTTCCATAAAATCCTTTCATTGTGTTACCTCCGTTTACTTTGTTTGATGTGTTTGTTGTTACTGCTATGCTTTTTTTACGCATAATAAAATCTCCTTCAAAGTCTGGTGCAGAGGTCACGCCGGATATAAAAAGATGAACATCATCTATCCGGCTAAAATGACCGAATAGATAACATTCATCTACTCATATCTGCGTTGTTATTAGTTTCTATCAAAACAGGATTACTCCTGGTACTTAGGTTAATCAGGCTTTCCCTGATATGTTATTGCCATAACCACCTCCCTTCAAGGCATGAAAAAAGCACTCTAACCATTGGCTAAAGTGCTTACTTATTTATAGTTTTTTATATGTGTCGACACCGTTTACTTTCTTATAGAAAACTATACCCAAATCAGCTTGACTTTTAAAGAGCTTAACCCCCATATTCGTTGGTGGTACTGGAATCAAATCTCTCAGGGCGAATGGACCATCTCCAGATGACATCTTACCAATTTTGTTTTTCACCTCAGCCCACATCTTTCCATATGTTCTATCCTGTAATGCAACCTCTTTACTATAAGAAGAAATATCTGGGTAATCTTTCGCTAATATTGTGAGTTTCTTATACTCATCATCCGTTACTGTAAATTGTACTCTCATAAGTATCCTCCATTTCATCAGTGGGTTTGTTCACATCCACTTTTTTCTTTAGTATATCACCAAAAGTGGGTTTGTTCAACCCCAATTATTCTATTTCTGATAAAATACCTGTATCATCTCTTCCACACTTATATCAGGATAAAAATATTGCATCACTAATGTCTTAGGAACCTTCGCTTCAAGTGCCTGTTGCATCTCGTGTATCTGTTCATCGGAATAATGCCAATGAACGATTCGATTTGAAATCTTATCTTCCCATTCTGGAACTTCCCTTCTTGCTTTAGGTTTAGGACAAACTCTTTGATTCTCCACCATTTCCTCTGCATACTCCAATTCGTTCCCCTGCTCCTCATTTAACTTATCCTTCTGAACTTTTTCTTCCAGACTGCTAAATCTTCGGTTCAGTTCCACCTCTCCAAGCAGCATAAATTCCTCATACTTCAAATCATCAATATAAACATTCTCTCCCTTTTCCTTCATCTTTTCAAAATGTGCAATTGCCTTTTGAGACAGAATTTCAAAAGGTGGACCAATCAGATTCTGATTCGCTTTAACATCATGAACATAAGGCTCACCTTTTCCATCTGATGTTTGGTCGAACATTGGATGTGCGAAAGGAATATACTTATTATCAAGAATTGGATCAAAACCACGGATAAAGATAATACATTTCTTGTTATCCAGCTTTCTTACCTCATCAGGAGTAAATATCTCTCTTCCTAATACATCAAAATTCCTTGAAGAGCTTCCTTGTCTGCCTCTAGTTTCTCCACTCGACTTCTTATCAATCGTGCTTTTTCCAAGCAGTTCTGACACATATTTGTGAGTGGATTGTTCGTTTCCACCCAAATAGATAAAAGTATCACAATTGCCGGGGATTGTTTCCCAAGTATCCTTAAACAAAGCCTTTAGCTGTGCAAAGTTCTGAATGATGATAATACTTGAAATTTCCCTGCTTCGCATAGTAGAAAGCAGCGAACAGTAATCATCTGGTAATGCAACATTCGCAAATTCGTCTAACATAAAGGTGACATGGATTGGAAGTCTGCCACCACAGTTAAAGTCTGCCTGATAGTACAATTCCTGAAATATCTGCGTATAAAGCATACCGATAATGAAGTTATAGGACTTATCTGAATCTGGTATTACACAAAATAGAGCTGTCTTTGTTTCCCCATCTCCATTTACACCAATGCCTATATCTGCAAGGTTTAGCTCATCCTTCGATAGCAATCGTAATACCTGCTGATTCTCAAGGAAGGCAAGTCTTGAGTTCGCACTGATAATAATGGAACGAACTGTATCTCCTGCACCACGCATACACTTGTTATACTGTTTAACTGCTGGATGATTCGCACCTAATGGTGAATTCTTTTGTAAATAGGACATTCTCTGGTCTAGCTTCGACTGTTTTCCTTGTTCTACAACCTCTGCTTCCCCAATCAGTTTTAACACTGTTTCAAAATTACGCTTGCTCGGTTTTTCTTCTAGCCAAACATAATAGAAAATGGACTGAAGAAATAACCCCTCTGCCTTCTCCCAAAATGGATCAGATGGAGTAGCACCTTTTGGTGTGGTATTACTGATAATATTAGTAATCAGTTTTACAACATCTGTTTCTTCTCTGATATAGGAAAATGGATTGTAACAGTCTGACTTATCCATCTCCAATAGGTTAATAACTTTCACATTGTACCCGTTCTTTTTTAACATTCCACCTATACTTCTAAGGATTTCTCCCTTTGGATCGGTGCAGATAAAAGAACAGTTATGAGGCATCTGCATCAGATTTGGCTTTACTTCATAAAAAGTTTTACCAGCACCAGAACCACCACATATCAAAATGTTTCCATTCAGCTTCAATCTTCTGAAATCAAGTGACATTCTTACATTCTGGCTTAGAATACGATTGAAATTCTCATCCTTATCTGCAAGAACCTTATTGACTCTCTGTGGTGTCTCTAGTTTTGCTGTACCAAATTCCTTTCCCGGCATCATATTTCTCTGACTGGTGTAATACATAACAATAGCCATTGCGTATATTCCCAACACAATGGCTACTGTTTTTACTGTATATTGATTGAAGTAATTGCCATATGGTACAGCACATACTTCATTGAATCTACTTAGGAAGGCATTAAACTCTATGCCATCTTCCCATGCTCCACCTATCAGATATCCAAGATACCATGCTGCTAATGCTCCAAGTAGAAGAAAGAGAACCGATGGTTTCTTTTTACTTGTCTGCATAGGCTCTACCTCTTTCTTGTTGTGGTTGTCTTCGTAGTAGTGGACTTCGTGGTAGTCTTAGTTTCTCCCGCCTTTCCACGCTCGCCTCTAGTTTCTGTCTTAGTCTGCTCATACTTCTCACGCAAATTGGATTCCACTTTATCATAATGTGTATATAGTTCTTCCCCTCGCTTCGTCTCTACCACTCGATTCTGTGTATCGTACATCTTATAGTTCTTATTGCTGTCGATAAAGGTAAGCATTGTCTTTCCATTATGAATCTCCATAATGTTTTCCTTATTCAGCCACACGAATCTTGCGTTATCTCCCCAAGTGCCTGGTACTCTGGTTTTTACTGCATGTTCATTTTCCTCAACAATAAGATTCTTGCTGATTGTGACATCGGATAAGTTCATATTCTTAGAAGCAGAAACTGCTCTCATTCTTTCGGCAAGGCACTGATATCCTCTCACTCGATTTAAGAACGCTTCCTTATCCATAATGACCTTATGCTCACCAGAAGCATTCTTTGTACCAAGAACACCAATGGTTTCAAGCTGCTTAATAACACTTTCTGCCTGAGAATTATCAATACTGAAATTCTCCTTTACACTGTCCACACTGATACTCTGTTTGCCCATCGCAAATAATCCAACTTTTTCAATTAGACCATCCATAACAGTACTTACTTTCACTCCATCCTCACTGTGGACCATGTCGTTTCCCATTTTTTGATTCTTAAGAAAATCCATCAACTTTCCCAGCTGCTTTTCATCCCCGTTTTTCAAGTAATCATCAAAGGTGGCAATACGTCCTGAACTGAGTTTCTGAAGGATCATATTTACTCTAGGAACTGCTTCCGTGTGGAAAATAACCTCGCTCATACCATCCTTATGATTCAAATCCGGTAATACAGAATATAGAATCCCATATTTCTTAGCCAGTTTTTGAACTTTTTTCATATCTTTGGTTTCAAACTGCAATACCTGCAAATCTCCACCCTTCATCAATAACTTTCTCATTGATGTTTTTCCTAAAGATTTCTCATAATCGAGAAGTCCCTTTAAGACATCAATTGCTTTCTGCATGGCGCTAATACCACCACTGCCTACTTTCATAGCAATCTCTACACCATCATATGCGACACGGATAATCTGTACCGCCTCTTGAATTTCTTCTGCCATCTGTCATCCCTCCTACAATACTGGTTCTCTCAATGTGCATCTCGGTTCAGATTCAACAGACTTTTTGTCTGCTTCTTCTTCCTCCTGTTCCTCTGTTTCTCTCTGACTTTCAGCAATCTTTGCCTTGATACTTTCAGAATCTGCCGTTCTTACCTCATCTTCAGATACATCAATTCCATACGCACCCAATACTTCCGAAAGTCTTGTTATCGCTTTTTGCTCCTGGATACGATACATCTCAATAGAAACTAACAAATTCTCAATCTGGCTTACCCAAGTTGGCTTCACATCATACATCACAGAATATTTCTCCATAATGCGTATGGAATCCGTTTCATCCACCGATTCTACCAGTTCATCAATCAACTTATTTGTAAGTTCTTTGTCCGAAGTCTTGAAAGCAAACTGCACGATAAATTCCTTTTCTTCATTAGAAAATGAATGTGATACCTTACATATATCATTTATGGTTTCGCTTATCATCAATAATCCCATAGTATCCTCCTAATAATCCATACTGTTTTCAAGTACAGCAATTTCAATGATTTCCTTCATCTTTTCTGCCGATACATTGTTGTTAATTAGTTCTTGTAAGTGGTAAACTATAACCAGCAGATTTAGGCAAATAAAATCCAGCAACTATTACTGAGCATCATCGAATGATATACTGTCATTCGGAGGTGAAGAAAGGATGGTTAAATGGATGG
>Ga0070399_1001195_pt1 | contig 27613 bp, 22 predicted proteins | sample BioMet4_FD_61217 | JGI IMG/M metagenome (GOLD analysis project Ga0070399, IMG submission 61217) | Microbial communities from bioreactor (seeded with sewage sludge) at LBNL, California, USA - Biofuel metagenome 4 (version 1) | ecosystem: Engineered > Bioreactor > Anaerobic > Unclassified ... | reverse complement strand
TCACAGACAGACGTCTGATGCTGTCAAAATCCCTGTCTTTGTTCGTCGCAGAGTCTGAATAGCTGTTTACCGCATCATTGTATTTCATCGTTTCACGGTACCACGGATCAAACACTGCCGTCACTCCGACTATCGGACTGAACCGTCTGTCCGCCATGAACCGTGCCTGTATATCGCACCCGATCCCCATCCACCAGTCCGTGTAGTCCATCGAGTCTCCCTTTACATACAGGTCGTTCTTGGTCTCCGCCAGATACTTCATGTGGAATGCCACTGCTCCCTGCAGCCGGATATCCGATGAGCCAAGGTTTATCCCGAATGCCGGGCCCGCCATGAACTCGATGCCGCCCTGGAATATTCCTTTGTCGCTGTCCGTTGTTGAACTTCCCTGTTCCCACTTATACCACCGGTGTCCGCCGAACGGGATGCCCAGTTCCGCATACACTCCCACCGTATCGTTGAACAGGAAGCAGTCGTACGTGCTTATCTTGAGCTTGGCGATGATATCCTTGTAATGGTCCTCATAGTTTGTATCGTCATCCGTAAACTGGAACTTGTAGTCCGTCATCGCCAGTTCCGGTCCGAATGCAATATCCAGTCCCTTGGTGTAGTTTCCTGCAGCAAATGCCGTGCCTGTAAACAGAATCCCTGCGGTAAGTACCGTTATTATTGTTTTCAGTGTCTTTTTCATTATTCCACCAGTCCTGCATCAACAGCAGTTTTGTCTATTTCGCTCGTTGTAGTTGCAAAATAGTATTTTGTGTTACCAGTACCAGTAATGAGATAGTTACCACTTTCATCATAGCTGAACACATTGCTATTTCCTGGAGATGTATACTCGTCTACCTGTCCCCAGCCAGCAATAGGATAATGTACTGTATTAGACCACACGCCTATTCCAATACGGGTAATTGGTGTTGATCCGCCTTTGGTATATGCAAGATAATTCGTCCCCGGATAATTAAGATCTACCCAGCCAGAACCTATCTCATCTTTACTATTGTATATCTGTATATCGGTTATTGCCTGTGACGGATCTGTTGTCCAGTCGACATAAAGGAATGTCTCTTTGGAGAAAACACCGCCATAGAGTGATTCCCCTACCTTGTACATCAGTTCATCATGTCCGTGTGTAGGATACAACACTCTTTTGGCATCGCTTGACCAGTATGTCCGGTACAGACACATATTCTTTATATAATACTTCGTTGCTGCAACTTTCTCTGTCGAGCCGAATACATTCTTTGCCCAATCCTGTACAGCAGTAAGCAGGTACCCCTTTACTGTATCATCTTTGGCAAGATACCACACCGGCAGAAGCGAAAGCGCCCCCTGTTTTTTTGTATCATCGGCAAAGCTCGCAAGCGCAAGATTGTTGTCGGTAAAACTGCCGCCCCACGTTGTAAAGGTCTGCGGACCGAATGTTGTCCCAAGGCTGGTCGCCGCAACTGCATTCCCGCCTACCGCATATCCTGATATCCGTGCCTGGCTGACCTTTTTCTGGTATGAAGAAGATTCTTCTGTAGTGCTTGATACACCAAACAGTTTGGAGACAGATGCTTCCAGGGCAGTCTTATACTGCTCCGCATCGGTTGCAGTGCTGTCCGTAGAATACGTGTTGTATTCAAAACGGCCGCCGTAATATACCCTTGTCATCGCATGTGTTCCATACTTCGTGATAAACGCAGTCGCATCAGCTTCGCTTGTAATGGCATCGATAGCTTTCAATGCATCATCCGTCATATAACTCCGTACAGTGGTCTTATCAAAATCACTGCTATCATCGCTGATACTTGAGTTCCATAACGACGGGCTGATGCTTTCCATATACTTTCTATAACAAACAATGGCTGAACCATACATCGTAACAAGGTCTGTTTTTACATCCTTCTTGAAGTTGCTTGTAATTGTTCCGCTGAATGCCGGATAGTTTTCACCAAGCTTTGTGGTCGTACCATATGAAGAAGCAATGTTCTTTACCGTTGTGCCGGACGTATACATCCATGAAGCTTTATCGATAAAACTTTGTTTTATATTACCGGAAGCTTTTATCTTATCGTAATCAAGGATAGGCTCAAGCCCTTCATTGTATGTGGCATACGCTTCATAACAGTTATATCCTGCTCCCAGATAATGTATTGAAAGTTTTGGCAATACAAAACTGCTGTTGGTGTCGCTGCTGGATGAGTCCGACTCATCATCTCCGGCCGTAAACGGTGAAGTTATCGGCCCGCTTACAACAAGGTCAGCATCATATGAATCTACAGCGCTGTAATCCGTTGTCACAGCAGCATCCTTGCTTCCTGTCACCGTGCCTGAAGCTGAGTCCGCTACGACAGAATCTGTTACGCCCTTGCAGGACGCAAGCAGTGCTCCTGCAGCAATCAATGCAGTAAAAGCTGATACTGCAAACGGCAATGTCAGTTTTCTCAGTTTTTTCATATCTTCTCCTTGCAAACAGGAAAACAGAACAAACAACACTTTTCCGGTTGTGCTTACAAGGCAGTATATTCCCCCATGTACCTCAAAGGTACATCAAAAATCAGCTTTTTATTGAAAAAATACAAAGAATTCATGAAAAATAAAACAAAAAGGCCTGTTCCAAAGCTGTATGCTTTGGAACAGGCCTTTTATGTTTACATGCTGCTATGAAAAAAACCGTTATTTATTGTTTCTGGCAAGGATTTCTTCCACCTTTGCACGGAACCCTTTAAGTCCCTGTTCAGGAGTCACATCTCCGTTCAGGATGCGCTGGAATACAGGTGTTGTATTGGAATCGATTTCAGAATACCCTGCGCGGAGCGGCAGTTTGTGGCCGTATTTTGCGTTGATGGCATCTGTCGCCTTCTTGATATCGTGCGGGCTCTTTGCAGCATCAAGATAGAGACCCCAGAGGGTATCGTCGTTGTTCAGTGACGGCGGAATACGGTGGGCTTTGCTGTACAGACGTTCACCTTCGTTGCCTCTCAGGAAACTCAGGAACGTCCATGCTGCATCTTTCTGTTTTGAAGCAGCAGCAATTGCAACTTCGTTGCTCTTTACCACCGTTGCATTTTTCACTTTTCCGCCGGGGAACGGATACACTTCAAAGTTTACACCATCAACTTTCTGAATAGTAATGATTTCCTGTGCGGAAGCCCCCATCATTGCAATTGTTCCTGTAGTGAACCAGCGGTCTACTGTTTCCGCAGCTGTTGTAGAAATCATATCCTTGGGCAGATATCCGCCCTTATACAGGTCAGTGAGCATCTGCAGTGCCTGACAGGCTTCGGGAGAATCCATTGCATATCCCTTTAAGTCATCGGTAAGCAGATTGCCGCCATACGCCCAGATGAACGGAAAGAACGGATTGTTGTTTGCCATCTGGCTTGCATAACCGTATACTCCCGTCTTTACCCCGCCGAACTGTTTTACGATCTTTATAAAGTCATCCATTGTCCAGTCATACGACGGCAGCGGTATACCCGCCTTCTTGAATGTATCAAGATTCAATGCAATATAAATCGGAGCTGTTCCCCATGGCAGGGCATGGATCTCGCCTTTGATAGTAGCCTCATCAATTGCAGCTTTTGCATAGATCGATGTGTCAAATTTCGTTTTTTCGATAAACGGTTTAAGGCTCGCTACGGCTCCAAGATTGCAGAAATCCTGGAAGAAATAGGAGTCGATACGCATGACATCAGGCGCCATACCGCCGGAAATCATTGTCATCAGTTTTGTGTGATAATCGTTGTATGCCGACACAACAGGTTCAACCTTGATGTTCGGATGCAGTTTTTCAAAAGCATCGATGATGTCCTTTTCCACACCGATTGATTCCGGATTGCCCCAGAACGCATATTTAATGGTAGTAACACCATTTGCTTTAGCCGGCGCCTCTTTTGTGCCGTTTGCAAAGACAGTGCCGGTCAAAACCAGCAGAGCCGACAGAAATCCGATTACTTTTTTCATGTTTCCTCCTTTGGAAAAAGTGTTTACGATTTATCCCTTGATGCCCGACATCGCAATACCTTCAACAAAGTACCGCTGGGCTGCCAAATACACTGCAACTATGGGGGCAATACTGAATATTGTTGCCGCCATTACCTGATTCCACTTTATGTCAAAATCGCCGCGGAGAAGAGCAAGACCAAGCGTAAGAGTCCGCGTATTATCACTCTGCAGAAATACCAGCGCATACAGATACTCATTCCAGATGTTCAGCAGCGTGATGATAAGCAGCGTAGTAAGCGCAGGCTTTGCAAGCGGCAGGATTATCTTTACAAACCGCGAAAAATAACCGTATCCGTCGATTACAGCAGCCTCTTCAAGTTCTTTCGGAATGCTCAAAAAGAACTGGCGCAGCAGGAACGTGCCGTATGCCGTGAATGTGCCAGAAAGGATAAGCGACCAGTGTGTATCCAGCAGACCAAGTTTTCTGAACAGCAGAAAGTTTGGGATCAGGATAACCTGGCGCGGCACCATAAGTGTGGCCAGATAGATATAGAACAGTTTGTCCCGGCCAGGAAAATGCAGACGTGAAAATGCATACGCTGCCATCCCTGATGTAATCAGCGTACCGATACATACCCAGACAGAAACCTTTATCGTATTCAGCAGGTAGGTAAAGAACGGCATCGATTTAAGCACATCAGGATAATTCTGCCAGTGAAAGTTTGACAGCATCAATGCATATGGCTTGTCATACACTTCCGTATATGTCTTAAAGCTCGTTACCACCATCCACCAGAACGGAATGAACAGGTAAAAGAAAAGTACGCACAGCAGCAGATACCAGCCAAGATTCTTTGTTTTTTTCTTTGAAAGGTCTGTCATGTCAGTCCACCGCCCCGTTGTCCGCAATCCTGTTCTGGATCATGGTCACTGCAAATATGATAAGGAACAGGATCAGTGCAACCGCAGATGCATATCCCATCCGGAACCACTTGAAGCCGTTCTGATAAATGTACATGACAAGCGTATTGGTTGCATTTGCCGGACCGCCATTGGTCAGCACCGTCGTCAGGTCGAATATCTGGAATGAGCCGATAAGAGACGTGACAAACGCAAAGAATGTCGTAGGTGCCAGCAGCGGCAGTGTAATCTTGAAGAATGTATTCACTGCCCCGGAACCGTCAATGGCAGCAGCTTCATAATAGGAAGACGGAATTCCCTGCAGTCCCGCAAGATAGATGACCATAAAGTACCCCAGTTCCTTCCAGATGCCTACGAATATTACGGAAGGCATAGCCCATGCGGTAGAAGAAAGGAACGGCAGCGGACCTATATGGATATAGCTGAGCAGATGATTCATCAATCCGTTCGCGGTTGATTCAAGCAGCGGCTGCCAGACAACACCGACAGCAACAGAAGAACAGACTGCAGGCAGAAATGCTATTGTCCTGAAAAAGTTCCGTCCTACCAGTGCCTTGTTCAGCAGAACAGCCAGAAGAAGAGAAAAGAAAAGATTAAGAGGAACTTTGACGAATGAATAGTACGCTGTATTCCGCAGACAAAGCCAAAAGCTGCTGTCTTTAACAATGTCTGTATAATTTTTTACTCCGATAAAAGTCGGCTGATTGAGAATGCCCCAGTCCATAAAGCCGAGAATAAAAGAATATATCAGCGGCCAGACCGTAAACACGATGAATCCGCTCAGATTCGGCAGCAGGAAAATGATGGCAGCAATATACTCCGGTTTCATTTTTCTTTTTTTGACAGCATTCGCTGTGTTCATATAACGCACCTTCTTATTTCAGGATTATCCGGCGGGTTTTCTGTTTGCACAATTAAGGATTTTTGACAATCGTTGTAAAATTTTCACTTCTTCTGCTATTTAATTTGCAAATAGCAGAATTCTGATAAATAATAGAAACACAGGAGAAAAATAATGCCGCATTTAAAAACTGATTTTATTTCATATACATTAAAACGCAGTGTCACTATAGATATCATGATCCCCGGGCTGATTGCAGATGAAATCATTGCAGGAACCCGTACTCACAAACCAAAAGCCAAATATCCAGTACTGTACCTGCTGCAGGGATACTGGGGTGATTACGGTTCATGGGAGCGGTATACCAGCGTTGAACGGTATGCAGAAGAATACAATATCGCCATTGTGACGATGTCCACAGAAAACAATTTCTATATCGACATGGACGACCTGAATCTCGGATATACGGCAACCCGCATATTCGGGCCGGACTACTGGGACTTTCTCGAAAAAGAACTGCCGGATTTTCTTTCCGCCTTCTTTCCGCTTTCCATGAAGTATGAAGATACTTATATAGCCGGTCTTTCGATGGGAGGATACGGCGCGCTGCTGCACGGGTTCTCATATCCGGCAAAGTTTAAAGCCATTGGTGCTTTTTCTCCGGTTCCGACAATTACATCCGATGCACTCGGGAAATACGATATGCTGGACAAAAAATTCATCGACAAATATGAGCCAATACACATCATCCGCCGCGATATGGAAAAAGGGAAAAAACTGCCCGAGCTGTATTATTCCTACGGTGCAGAAGACTTTCTTGTTCCCAGTCAGGACTGGTTTGAAGGCAGACTGAAAGAGCTTAATGTAAAACATACTTATGCAAAAGTGCCTGGTTACCGTCATGAATGGCCCCTGTGGGATGCAGAACTTGACAGGTTCCTTGCATGGCTGCCAAGGACAGATGTCTATCACAATCCCGTAAAACGGAAGGTGTAAACTGTGGACATAAAACTGCTGCTGGTTGAAGACGAACCCCGGGCTCTTATCAGATACATAAACTACATCAAACTCTATCAGGGCGGTTTTGTCATCGAAGCCACTGCAGCGTCGTATGATGCTGCAGTGCAGGCTTTTGATTCACATAAAATCGACTGCATTTTTACCGATATCGTCATGCCCGGCGGAGACGGGCTGCAGCTGCTTGAATACGTGCGGTCAAAAAACTGGAACGGTGTCTGTGTTGTTGTAAGCGGCTACGACAAGTTCTTCTATGCACAAAAAGCCATACGCCTTGGAGCTCTCGATTACCTGCTTAAACCTATATTCGAAAATACCTATTTCAAGATGCTGGATAAGGTCAGAGTGAAACTCGGTATGACTTCTCCTGTTGCAAACAAATATTACGATGCATCTCTGCCTCTGTATCTGCAGAAAGCCATGGAATATGTCGAGCATAATTATGACCAGGAAATCCAGCTCAATGATGCAGCCGAACAGGCCGGCGTATCGGCCGCGTATCTTTCCAGCAGATTCACCAAACATCTGGGAATCTCTTTTGTAGACTTTGTAAAGTATTACCGCGTACAGGTAGTCATATCCCTGCTGGAAAAATCCCCAATAGACTGCTCCCTTGATGAAATCGCCGACAAGACAGGCTTCTGTGATTCATCCTATCTCAATCACTGCTTCAAGAACCTCAAAGGTATTACGCCACGTAAATACCAGCTCGATTATCACGCAAACCAGAAAAAAATACATGATAAAGACAAAACTTGAAACAATCCGGAACAGAAGCCAGATGATGATCCTGTTCCTTATGGTTGGCGTACTGTTTGCCTCGCTGCTTACTTCTATATTGGTAGAAAGAAAAAACACAAAGACAATCACCTCCTACATCATGCAGGTTCTTTCAAAATACACGCTTGGTATCAGCGACGAAATATCAACCTGTGTAAAAACAGTGGCTACACAGTCATCATCAGTACAGAACATGATGAAAGCTGCATCCAAAGAACAGATACGCGATGAACTCTACCGGATTACTGCAGCAAATAACAATGTCATACGGAATATGGCCCTTGTCAGCAAATCCCCGGACGGATCATATATGTGCATTTCGTCCATTTCAACTCATGATGCAGCACTTCTGCAGCATTATCAGAAACTCATGAATCACGCATTCGAACTGCTTCCCACAGATTCTTATCCTATTCTCCTTACGCCGTATGAAGAAAAGATGGGGCTTTCTGTTATCCTGCCCTTTATGGTCAACAGCAGAAAAACCCGGTCATTCATGCTCTTTGAAGTAAATGCGACACTGATGCTGACAAACATGAAGAACGTACGGAGGACAAGTCTCCTTAATCACGAAATTTCCGTTCTCATAAATCTGTACGACAGCAGCGGCATACTGCTGGAAACATCTGCCAATATCAGGAAGAAAACGACAGCTACGCTGCAGAAAGACGGCATCTTTCCGCGCTTTGATTTTTATGACAACAATCTTGAGCTGTTTACCTTTGCCACCAAAGGAAAGATATGGATGATGCAGCGGGATTCAGATATCGGGCTGTCGGTAGCTGTCTGCATACCGGCCAGTGTTGTAGATAAAAATACCACAAATACACGGTTTGCCATCCTCTCCATCGCACTGCTCAGCAGCATTGCCATTCTGCTGACGCTGCTTACTACCGTACGGGTAGCAAAAACAAACCAGCGATGGGCAGTGATGCAGGCAGAAACCCGGTTTAATGCACTGCAGAACATGATGCGCCCGCATCTTCTGTTCAACACTCTGGACAGCATGGTCTGTGCAATAGAAGAAAAAGATGATACAAGCGCACTTGCCTGCATCAAAGCACTTGCCTACATTCTCCGGATCGATCTGCGTAATAACGAAGCGGAGATTCCCATTACTACGCAGATAAAATACCTCAGAAGTTATATCGATCTGCAGAAAATCAGATACAAAGACAAATTCGATTTTAAGATGGATATCGACCTCGGTAACTATTCCCTGGACAGTTTCAAGATACTCAAGCTGTGCATTCAGCCTCTCGTTGAAAACTGCTTTGTTCATTCCGTATACGAAGGCAAACCGTTTACCCGTATCGCGGTCACGTATGCTGTTACCGATAAGCTTATCATCACTGTCTTCAACGACAGCGTAACACTTACGGAACAGGAACGGGAAAAACTCCGTCAGGCAATAAAAACAAAAAAGGAACTGGAAACTTCCCATATCGGTCTGATGAGCATAAGCGAACGCATCAGACTTCGCTATGGAAAAGAATATGGCCTTGATATTCTGCCTGCATCTGAAGGATTTTCCGTACGGGTACGGCTCCCGGTCCTTATAGAATAAATATTTCACAATTAAAACAAAAAATCACACATTGCCAAAAACAGCAATCAGACTGAATATATCAATAGAAAAAAGGAGTATGTACAAAATGGATACAATAAGAGTCGCTATCATCGGTACCGGAGGCATTGCCCATGCTCATCTAAAAGGATACATGTCGCAGGGCAGCAGATGCAGAATCACCGCATTGTGCGATATCTTTCCTGAAAAATGCACAAAACTTATGCAGGATCTTGCGTACAAAGATACAGACGGCATTACGATAACAAAAGACTACAAAACACTTTTGAACAGCTGCGATATCGATCTGGTTTCAGTATGTCTGCCCCCAAGTCTGCACAGCGAAGTTACCTGCGCATTCCTGCTCGCCGGCAAAAATGTACTCTGTGAAAAACCCATGGCTTCAAGTCTCGAAGAAGCTGACCGCATGCTCGCTGCAGAAAAGAAAAGCGGAAAGATGCTTGGCATCATTTCCCAAAACCGTTTTTATCAGGACGCATGGACAGTAAAGAAAATGCTGGAAAGCGGCGTATTCGGCAAAGTCCTGCTGACAAGAGTCAATTCAATGTGGTACCGGGGACCAAACTATTATGACCTGTGGTGGCGCGGTACCTGGGAAAAAGAAGGCGGCGGCTGTATTCTGAATCATGCTGTCCATCAGATTGATATGCTCTCCTGGTTCACCGGCAGACTGCCGGAACAGGTGACAGCCGTATTCAGCAATCTTGCACATACAAACAGCGAAGTTGAAGATACCGGCATGGCACTGCTTTCATATCCCGGATCTCTTGCAGAAATAAATGTATCACTCAATGATATGGACGAACGTCAGTATCTGCAGTTCCAGTGCGAAAAGGCATCTATTTCCGTACCGTGGGCAGTAAAATGCATGAAACAGCAGCCGAACGGCTTTCCTGTTCCCGATCCTGAATCAGAAAAAAAGTTCAATACGATCTTTGCTTCTTATCCGAAACTTGCATTTACCGGTCATGATGGCGAAATAGCCAATGTGCTTGATTATCTGCAGGGTAAAGGTCCGCTGGAAGTCACCAGCCGGCATGGGCGCAATGCACTTGAACTGATATATTCCATATATAAGGCTGCCGCTGCACATACACCGGTTACTGTTCCTATCGCACATACTGATCCGTTCTATACAAAAGACGGAACTCTGTCTTCTGTTCCGCGCTTTTATAAAAAACTCAAAAGTATCGATAATGCAGAAGGTGATATTACGCTGGGCAGCGCAGCTGCAGTAAAATAGGGAGGAAAAACAATATGGCAGAAAAATATGACAGAAAAAGCGGAGCAACATATGCTCCAAAAGGTGAAAAAAATATCGTCTGCAAACAGGGCGAATTCATTGTCGGTGCATGCGGACTTGCCCACGGTCACATCTATGGTATGTGCAACGGGCTTGAAGAAGCAGGAGCCACAATCGGTTATGTCTATGATCCGGATCCCAAAAAAGTAGAAGACTTTATCAAAAAATTTCCATCAGCAAAAGCCGTTCCTTCACAGGAAGAACTGATGAATATAAAGGAAATAAAGCTTGTCGCAAGTGCCGGCATCGCAAATGAACGATGCGGTATCGGCCTTGACGCCATGGATCACGGCAAACATTATTTTTCAGACAAACCGCCAATGACAACACAGGCACAGGTAGACAGTGCCCGTGCAAAAGTAAAGAAAACCGGGCTCAAATGGTTCTGTTATTATGCGGAACGTCTTCATGTTGAATCCGCCATCTATGCCGGCCGGCTCATTGAAGAAGGCAGAATCGGTGAAGTTGTTTCCATAAAAGGCTGGGGCCCGCACCGTATCAGCCTTACTTCCCGTCCGGACTGGTTCTTTGTAAAAAAACAGTATGGCGGCATTCTTACCGATATTGGTTCGCACCAGCTTGAACAGGTACTGTATTATGCCGGTGCAAAAGACGCTCGTCTCATTTCAAGCCGAGTGGGCAATCTCAAGCATCCGGATCATCCGGGACTGGAAGATTACGGAGACGCAACTTACATCACCGACAACGGCATACCCTGCTACATAAGTGTAGACTGGTTTACACCTGACGGACTTTCCACATGGGGAGACGGCCGCATGTGGATATGCGGTACAAAAGGATATATCGAAATACGCAAATATCTTGATGTTGCACAGGACAAAGAACCGGACCACGTCATCGTCGTAGATGAAAAAGGCGAAAATCATTACAGAGTACACGGCAAGATCGGATTCCCGTTCTTCGGACAGCTTATCAGAGACTGCCTTGACGGAACAGAAACAGCGATGCCACAGGAACACATCTTCCGCGCCATTGAACTTGCAATCGAAGCGGAAGACAAGGCCGTTATCATACAATGAACTATGCACTGATCGGCTGCGGCCGCATAGCGCCATTCCATATCAAAAGCGCACTTGATAATCATCTTGCAGTAATGGGTCTCTGCGACAAAGACATCAGCAAAGCTCAGGCACTGGCAAAACAGTTCAACCTGAACCCTGCTGTCTGCTATGCGGACTTTGAAACGATGATCCGCAGTATTCCTGCAGTCGATTTTGTTTCCATTGCGACAGACAGCGGCAGCCATCACGACATCGTGATGCAGGCATTCGGCATGAATCTGAATGTGCTGTGTGAAAAGCCGATTGCACTGAACCTTGACGACGCCGACGAAATGATCAGCACAGCGGGTAAAAAGGGCCTGATATTCGGCGCCTGCCAGCAGAACCGGTTGAACAATGCCACGATCATGGTAAAGAAAGCCGTAGATGCAGGAGCATTTGGCAGAATATCCAATGCAGCCGTATGCATCCGCTGGTCGCGGGACCGTTCCTATTATGCAAACGACAGCTGGCGCGGTACCTGGGAACGTGACGGCGGAACCCTGATGAACCAGTGCATACACGGCCTCGATCTTATGAGATATCTTGCAGGTCCCGACATCGATTATATGTATGCCATACTCGGCAACCGGGAACATCCGTATCTGCCCGTTGAAGATATCGGCATAGGCGTCTTTAAGTTCAGAAACGGAGCTGTCGCAACAGCAGAAGGAACAGCAAACGTCTATAAGGACAATCTCGAAGAAACGCTTACAATAATCGGAGAAAAAGGGACAGTTAAACTCGGCGGACAGGTTGCAGAACGTATTGACTTCTGGCAGTTCAAAGATCCCGATATAAACAGCTGGAAAATAGAAAACCAGAAGTTCTCTTCGGTATATGGTGACGGACACGTACGCATATTTGAAGACTTTAAAGATGCCGTCTGCAGCCACCGGCAGCCGTTCGTAGACGGACAGGCAGGACGCAATGCACTGGAAACAGTACTGGCGTTCTATGAAAGCTATAAAACAAAAGAAGCTGTATACTTTCCGCTTAAACACGGCAGTACACTTGCTATGAAAGGAATTCAGTTAACCTGAAAAGAAGGCAGCTATGAAAATCAGCAATCCTGTTCTTACGGGATTCCATCCCGATCCAAGCATCTGTAAAGCCGGAGACACGTATTATATTGCCAATTCCACATTCGAATGGTTCCCCGGTGTTGAGCTTTCCTGGTCAAAAGATCTGACAACCTGGCATCCGCTGCCATCTCCTCTGCAGCGTAAAGAGCAGCTTGATATGACAGGCTGTGAACCTTCGTGCGGTATCTGGGCGCCATGTCTGTCCTGGGATGGTAAGCTGTTCTATCTCATCTATACTAATGTACACACTTGGAACCGGGGTCCCTGGAAAGACACACCGAACTTTCTTGTAACTGCACAAAGGATTGAAGGCCCGTGGTCGGATCCTGTCTATCTCAACTCGTCAGGGTTTGATCCGTCCTTGTTCCACGACACTGACGGACGGAACTATCTGGTGAACATGGAATGGGATTACCGGAAAAAAGAAGAAAAACAGTTCAGCGGCATTCTGCTGCAAGAATATGATACAAAAAAGAAACAGCTGACCGGACCTGTAAAGAAAATATTTACCGGTTCTGATATTGGCCTTGTAGAAGGTCCTCACCTGTACAAAAGAGATGGCTGGTACTATATTCTCGCTGCAGAAGGCGGTACTTTTTACGGACATGCAGCAACATTGGCCCGTTCACGGAATATAGACGGGCCATATGAACTGCATCCTGAAAACCCGCTGATAACCAGCAGATATGATGACACGCTTGTCATAAAAAAAGCAGGTCATGCCAGTTTCTGTGATTACAAAGACGGCATGAGCATCCTCGCATTTCTCTGCGGAAGGCCATTACCAGGAACAAAACGATGCATACTTGGCAGGGAAACATCTCTAGCCCTGATACAATGGAAAAACGGCTGGCCGTATGTTGCCCACAATGACGGCACGCTGCAGAATACACCGGAACCATTTGTCATTACAGACAGAGACAGTACAGAAATACCACCGGACAGAAGCAGACGGTATGATTTCAAAGATGACAGCTTCTATGAAGACTTTAAGTATCTGCGCACGCTGGATAACAAAACATTCTTTACACGCACGGCAAATGGACTGCAGATACGCGGAGGAGATTCTCCCTGCTCTACATTCTACAAGGCGCTGCTTGCCCGCAGACAGACAGACTTTTCGTTCACAGTTACGATAAAGGTGCGCTTTGCACCTGAATCATTCCAGCAGATGGCTGGTCTTTCCTATTATTACGATGAAAACCTGCAGTATTATTTTGCACTTACCCGGGATGAAAAAAAAGGAATATGTCTGAAAACAATGCAGATGGATTCAGGCATCTTTTCGCAGACAGAACCGGTTGCTGTACCATACCACAGCAGCGGTATATACCTCAGGCTTGATGTCAGTTATACAAAAGGAACATTTTCCTGGTCACCGGACAGCCAAAACTGGACACCGGTACTCAAAGTTTTTGATACATCGATATTAAGCGATGATTATTTCCGCGACAGTTTTACCGGAGCCTTTATCGGTATGATGTGCACGGATACAGCTTCTCATAAGGCCACCGCAGAATTTGAGTTCTTTGAATACACAGTAAAATAAGCTATAAAATATCGTATTCATGCTTTTTCTTCATTCTGCCGATAATAAAAGTGTATGCCTGCCGATACTGCATTTAACCTGAAAAAGGTCGGACTTTTCAGTTTCCTCTATTTTGCTGTCCTCAGCACAGGTATATTCTGTATTTTCTTTTACAGTGCCCGGCGTGATAATGAAGTACGCAGAGAAGAAACAATACGCAGCGAAACCAGACTCAATGAATCCGAAAGCGATGTCATCAGTGCCCGCATCAGCAGACTGACAACACATCTGCTGTATATACGGGATACGATAAAACTGAATGGCCTTGATAAAAAAGGCATTGAAAATATCAAGAAACAGTGGGTTTCATTTGCTGACAACATAAAACTGTATGATCAGATACGGTATCTCGACTCCAGAGGCAATGAAATAATCAGGATCAATTATTCTGATAAAGGTTCCTATGTTGTTCCGGAAGACAGCCTGCAGAACAAAGCCGGCAGATATTATTTTGATAACTCAATAGTATTGCAGCCTGATCAGATATATGTATCCAGACTTGATCTTAATATTGAACACAACGAGATAGAAAAACCCGACAAGCCTATGATCAGGTTTGTTATACCGTATGTTGATGATACCGGTGTAAAATGCGGAGAAGTAATACTGAACTACATGGCAAAAGATCTGCTGGATATACTTACCCGTATGTGCAAATCAAGCAGAGGATATACTTATTTCCTTAATTCCGCCGGATATTGGCTGTATAACAGCGAAAACAGCAGTCTTGAATGGACGTTCATGTATGAAGACCGCAAAAAAAACAGTTTTGCAAATCAGTATCCTTTTGAATGGTCTAAAATAGTAACACTGGGCAAAGGTACATTGGTAACAGCAAACGGTGTATTCGTATATTCATCGATACTGACTGCAGCCGGATACACCCTTGAAAACAATGCCTATTCACTTTTTCTTGACGAAGGTGACTGGCATATTGTAACTCACATAAAAGCAGACAGTCATGCAAAAAATATCTTTATGCAGAATAATAATACAATCGCACAGAGCATCATGAAACAGACTGCACCTTTCTTCGGCATTATCTGGCTGCTTTCCTTTATAATTGCATTTACCTATCAGGACAGAAAAACCAAAAAAAAGAAGATGCAGTATCTGTCTCAGTTCGATGAGATGACCGGCACCTATAACAGGCATGCCGGATATGAAAAACTCGCTGAACTGTGCAGCAACGGAACGGTAAATGAACCATTCGCGATAGCATTTATCGACATCGACGGTTTAAAGCAGGTTAATGATACGTTCGGCCATGAGGCCGGAGACAAGCTTATCATCCAGGCTGTATGTATTATAAAAAGCTGTATCAGGAACTACGATTCAATTGCACGTCTCGGCGGTGATGAATTCATGATTATCTGCCGTGACGCTACACGGAATATTGTGGAACTTACCTGGGATCGCATCCAGACAGCGTTTGATAAAACCAATGAAGAAAAACGGTTCCCGTTTACAATAAGCGCCAGCCATGGTGCTACAGAATACATTACCGGCGATACAGAAGAGACAATCATAGAACGCGCCGACAAACTTATGTACGAAGAAAAAAAAGCGAAAAAGGCAGAACGCACCTAATTTCATAAAAAAAGCTCCGCACATATCCAGTGTACGGAGCCAGTTTGCATGATAAATACAGCAGTTAATAAATATCGGCTGCAGACATTTCAGAATTCAATTTTGCATATTCATTCAGCTGTTTTTCATCCGTATATCCGATAAGATCAGCTGCCTGCTTTTTGGTAAGCAGAATCGTCCGCATACCTGACTGAGTATCGTCACCGATATTCTCATTTTCAAATAGAGTAAGAGAAAAATACGGTGTACCGTTTACAAACCTGTAACCAACAGCAGTTTCTGTATTTGCAGCATTGCGGTCTGCTCCCTGTTCCCATACATATCTGCTTTCTGTTGTGCCATAGGCCTTGTAAGCATTCTTCTGAGCAAGGGTATGTGCATCAAAATCCTTGAGATATTGATCATATGCAGTATGGAGTGCAGTACGAAGATCCTTATTGATAAACACTGTACTGTACGGTACGGAGTCTCCTGCAAATTGCATTCTTACGACATCTTTGTCAGCATCATAAGAATAACGGACATCTTTCTGAGTCACTGTTCCCATACCTGGAAGTAAAACTGAAGAAAGCCCAAGTTTTATGCGGTCTGATACATTTTGCTGAGATACGCTGTTTTCAGTGTACTCGGTAGAGGTGCCTGCAGCATTTGCTGCGGCAGCATTGACAGTTGTTCCAAAAGCGACAAGTGCTGTTGCAATCATTACAGCAGCATTTCTGTTGATCTTTTTCATACTTTGTTAACAAAAGTCCGGCTCTATGAGTAACTTCTGATAACAAAACATTTATCACAATAACAAAAATTTTAAACTCCGGACATTTGCCTTGACATCCTCTACAGATACAGTAAGATATATATTCACTCTGGATATTTTTTAGGGTGCCATACAATTTTTTGGAGGAACAATGAACAAATCCATTTTTATCCGTCATTTGAGCATAGCATTGCTGCTAGCCTCAGGACTTATCTCCTGTGCAAGCACAAAAGACAGCAAAGCTCCATCTGCACACACCGGTGACAAGGCTTCCGTGCAGATTCTTTCTACCAGCGACCTTCACGGCTGGTTTGTACCGTGGGATTTTGCAACCGACACAGAAAGCACAAAAGGCAGCATGACATATCTTGCCACACTGATAAACCAGCACCGCAAAGACAACGCAAATGTCATTCTTGTTGATGCAGGTGATGCGGTACAGGCAAACTATGTGGAATATTTTATCGACCATAAAGTAAACCCGATGGTTGATGCGATGAATTATCTCAAGTACGACGTATGGACATTCGGTAACCACGAATATAACTTTACCGCAGAACGCCGTGCAAATCTGATAAAACAGTCAAAAGCTGCGGTTCTGTCCGGCAACGTATACAACAAAAAAGACGGAAAACGCTATCTGCCTGCAACTGCTGTTGTAGAACGCAATGGAATAAAGATCGGCTTTATCGGTTTTACCACACCGCTTATTGCATCATTTGAGGAAGGCAAGGAATCTCTTGCAACCGTCAATGTGCACAATCCGCTGGATGAAGTCAATTCTGCTATCAAAGAACTGCAGAGCAAACACGTTGATGCCATTGTCGGTCTCATGCATATGGGACTTGATGAAGAAAACAGCGTAAAAGGATCTTCCATTACCGATATCGCCAATGCATATCCGCAGTTCACTGCCATCATCGGCGGACATGCCCATGCAAAAGTGGACAGCAAAGAAGTAAATGGTGTTCTGCTTATGGAACCATGGTATTACGGCCGCGTACTCGGCGTTATGGACCTTGGTTTTGAAAAGACAGACAGCGGATGGAAAGTCATTTCCAAAACCTCAAAGAACGAAGCCTGCGGGTCAGCTGCAGACCCCGGACTTGCAAAAGAAATGGATCCTTTCAAGCAGGAACTGCATACATATGTAAACACACCGATTGGTACACTTGCCAATGCAGACCTGCACGGTACTGATGAAATCAAAGGCATTTCAAACGTATATGTACAGGGTTCCGGAATCATCAATCTGCTCGGACATGCCGGCATGTACTACAGCGGAGCACAGTGCACCATACTCTGCACTGATTACGAAACTGCAGGATTCCCTGCCGGTCCGGTCAGCATAAAAGATATTTCTTCTGCTTATTCATTCTCAGGCGGAGAAATCTCCGTATATGACATGACAGGCAAACAGCTCAAACAGCTGCTGGAATGGAGCGCCGGATACTTTAATACGATAAACGAAGGCGACCTTACCATCAGTTACAATCCGGACCGCAGAGCTTCTAAATACAGCTCCAATTTTACAGGCACAGGCATCACCTATACTGTCAACCTGACAAAGCCGCAGGGCAGCCGCATAGAAAACCTTTCTCTCATCACTGATTACAGCAAAGACGGAACTCCGGTTCTTGACAACGGCGTACCGCATGTAAAAGCAATCACCGATGACATGACAGTAAAAGTTGGAACCAACAATTACTACATCAAACAGTGGGTAGACAAAGGCGGATGTCTTGAAGGCCAGACTTTAAAACCATCGTTCAGTTCATCCGATACATGGGGAGATGACGGTACCGTACGTGCGCTTGCTATCCGGTACATTACCGAAGTGCTCAAAGGCAAAATTGACGGAAACGCATTTGCCTACAAGAACTGGGACTGCTACACCGGCGTAGACAAGAACAGCGATATATACAAAAAAGCTGTTGAACAGATAAACAGCGGCAAAATCAGGCTGCCTGTTTCTGATAAAGGCAGAACAAATATCGCACCGGTTACGGTAAAAGACGTACAGTAAAAAACGGCAGTATATTCTGCAAAGATTTTTCATGCACATGTAAGCCGGCCGTATATAAAATGCGGCCGGCTTTTTTTTTCCTGGAAACGTTTACTTTTAAACGTTTCGTCACTCTTTCCTTGCCTTTTGAAAATATCTTCCGTATGTTTAATACACTTGGCTTTAAATAAAGGAGGTTCCCCATCAGTCTGTTAGTAACAACAAAAGAAGTACATCTGCCTACAACTAAAGTGAAGCACATGTTCATCAGCCGCAACTCCGGCACAGTCGGTCTTGATGAACTTCTGGACACAGCTACGCTGCTTCATCATTCTGCCGACAGGTCGGCGCTTGCTTCGGCAGCACTGGCTATCAGCGATACCATCAACTATCTGTTGGACCATGGCTGCAGAATCGAACTGCCGCTGCTCGACCTGTACATCAAAGCGTCAGGTTCGGCAGAAGATGAATGTACGCCGTTTACCCCGCAGAACAGGAATACCGACCACTGTTTTACGCTGCATGCACTGGTACACAAACAGGAGCGGCTGCTGGACCCGTCGAATGTAAAATGGGAACGGAAGGAAACGTTCTTCCATAATGACATAAGTCCAAAGATAAGCGGCACAGAATACTGGGCAAACGGAACGCTTGTTGTCAAAGGCAGAAACCTTGATTTCAGCATGAAATCGGATACAGATGGTATATTTGCCGTCACCTGGGAAGATGAAAAAACGATTCATCCCAGGCGTATTCTTTCCTGCAGAAACACCGAAATTGCCGCTGATTTTTCGAATCTGGAACCGGGCTGCCATTCTCTTGTAATACGCCGCCGGGGACAGACCGCGGAAAGCAGTTTCAATGTGCCGGCCCATGGGGTCAGACCTGTCCGGCTGAATAAAAAGTAATACAAAAAGGATTGATAAGTTATACCCGGGAATTTTATAACTGAGACTGCGTATCTTACCAGTTATAAAATTCCCAGGTCACAGTTATAAAATAGCTGACCCATACTGATTACATTGCCGGGTCATAAAAATCCGCCGGCGCCAATAAATACTATACCACCCGCAAATTAATAATAAAGGACCCGCTGTATAATAAGGCAGAATACGGTTACACAATTATCAAGAGCGGTCCGTAAAACATATTATCACATGTAACCTACCGGAATAACAGTATCGCTTACAGTCAGCGGAAGGTGTGTCTGTGCCATGCATATGACTGCACCTGGACCCCGGCTGATTCTCAGTTTATCAAGAACAGAAAAATCCGATATATCCGCTTTTGAGGGAGCAGCAGTTTTCTTTATTTCAACGGGATACAGCATCCCGTTTTCATCGATCAGCAGATCTATCTCTTTTTTTTCTTTGTCACGGTAAAAATACAGCGATGCTGCTTTTCCGTTATGAATAAAACTTTTCAGTATTTCTGTTATCACAAAATCTTCAAAGAAAGCTCCGTTCATCGCTCCTGTTTCAAGAACTTCTGGAGTTTTCCATCCGCACAGATATGCTGCAAGTCCTGTATCCATAAAATACAGCTTAGGCGTTTTTACAATCCTGTTTGTCAGATTCGTAGAATATGGCTGCAGCAGATACACGATTCCGGACGCATTAAGTATGGAAATCCACGCCTTTACGGTAGGCTGACTTACCCCAATATCTTTTGCCATATCTGCATAATCGAGAAGATTTCCAATCCGGGCTGCAGAAGCTTTCATGAACTTGAGAAAATCGGTTTCACTGCCTATCTTTGTAAGAGAACGTACGTCCCTCTCTATATATGTCTGTACATACGAACTGTAAAAAGCTTCCCAAAACTCATCCGCGGCAGTATACAGCCGCGGATATGAACCTTTCCATATCTGTTTGTACACAGCATTTATGCCGTCTCCGATACAGTCATTCTCTTTCCGGCTGATAAAAGTCCTGTCCGGTATGAACGGGAAAGATTTTTTCTGAAATTTCTCATCATACGAAAATCCCTGCAGATTCAGAATTCCTGCTCTGCCAGCCAGCGATTCCGTAACATCTTTCATAAGCAGAAACTGCTGTGAACCGGTAAGCCAGAACATTCCAGGTATATTATCAGTATCTGCTGCAGCCTTTATATAAGAGAAAAGCTGCGGCGCATACTGGATTTCATCAATTATCAGAGGTGTTTTATAGCGCTGTAGAAACAATGCCGGATCGTTCTGCGCCAGTTCCCGTATTTCAAGCGTATCAAGAGAAACAAAACTACGTCCCGGTTCGGCACAGTTCTTCAATACGGTTGTCTTGCCAACCTGCCGGGGTCCTGTAACAAGCAGGACAGGGAAAAAACTGCTCAACTTTCGTATGCTGCTCTCTATATCGCGTTTAATATACAAAGTACTGCCTCCGACTAAATAAAAGTGATATTTTATTTTAGTCAACATTCGTAAAATTGACAACCACTGTACTGTTACCGCAATCAGTACAGCTGCAGATTTCCGGTAATGGGATCAAGCTTATCAGCCCGTGCAGGTCCTATCGCTATGCATGTCGGTGTCTCCACCCCGTGGAACATAGTGTGCCCCGCATCAACTACAAGGCAGCAGTTTATTCCCGCGGTTTTCGCTTTTGACTCAAGATCATATAATTCCTGTTCAGAATTCACTTTTACGCATATCTTGGTAAAATCGCCTTCAAGCCAGGAAAGCGTGTCGCGGTCGACATGCACATGGTTCAGTTCAAGATGCCCGTCATCGAATTCATATTCATGCTCACGCAGTATGGCTCCCAGACAGGCATGACAGGCTTGGGCAATTTCTTTTCCACGTGTCATGTGCAGGTCGTGCCGGACTGCAATTACCATTTTTACTTCATTCAGTTCTGTATCCATGCCTGTATGGTAAACGAATCATAATGCCTATGCAATCAGTACAGCAGCAATAATAATCAATGATAATACAAAACGAGTACAAATACTTAAGGACTTCATAAATTTTGAAGCAAAACTACATTTCTTGTAAATTACAATATATTCTGATATAATAATCTGAAATATGAGGAGGCATTATGAGAAATAAAAACTCATCTGGTACACCTGCTTTGATACTTAAAATGCAGGCTATGATGCCTTCACTGTCAAAATCAGAAAAGAGAGTTGTCAATTTTATCAGCCAGAATCCTTCAAAAATAATTCATCTGTCGGTGGCAGGGTTTGCAGAAGCATGTGGAATCAGTGAAGCCACTGTCATCAGAACTTGTAGAAGTCTTGGTATGGAAGGATATCAGGATCTGAAGGTTTCTCTGGCACAGGATATAGTTACTCCCCTGCAGAGTATTAATGAAGAAATAACCCCGGAAGACACTATTGACCGCATCATCGACAAAGTATTCCAAAGCACTCTGCATACACTTCAGTTTACACATGATACGCTCAAAACAGAAACCCTGGAACAAGCAGCTGAATGCATAATGAAAGCGAAATCAATACTGATAATCGGTCTTGGGAATTCTCATGCAATTGCAATGGATCTGCAGCATAAACTGCTCAGGCTGGGAATCAATGCAGATACCTATGCTGATTCACATATCCAGACAATACGGGCTTCGTTCCTGACTAAAGGTGACTGTCTTGTTGCTATAAGCCATTCCGGATCTACAAAAGATATTGTGGATTGTGCACGTATTGCAAAAAATCAGCAGGCAACTGTCATTTCAATGTCCAATATCGGCAAATCTCCTCTTACTGAAACATCAGATATTGAACTTTACACCGCAAGTAACGAAACAAAATATCGTATAGCAGCTATAGATTCACGAATTGCACAAATGGCTATCATCGATTGCATCTATACTATTATTGCAATGCGGAAACCTTCTGCAGTAGAAGGTTTCCGTAAAATTGAAAAAGCTCTGCAGACAAAAAAATACTAAAAATATATCAATCTGTTCAATTCTTCTTCAGCAGGTTCTCTACAGCAGAGACCCACTCATGCTGCGGGTCGTTTGAGCGGTAGAACCCCTGATGTTCTCCTGCCATACTCCACAGAAAATATGTATTATATCCAGGAGCTCCAACTGTTGTATGATAGCCATACGGGAATTCAACCAGATCATCTTCCTTAACCGCATATGTAACATCAAGTTTACCATCAGCAGTATACATGCGCTGTAAAGCAAAACCCTGTTTTGGCTGGAACAGGAAATAATAGACTTCTTCCGCTATTCCTTCTGCCGGCATATTGTCTGTATCATGTTTATGTGGTGGAAATCCTGCCCAGTTTCCCGGAGTAATGAAAGCTTCTCCTACTGTCAATTTCTTTGCATTAGTTGAACCATCGACAATAAAATGAGTCTCACGTTCAAACGGTTTTTTTCCAAGCGTCACAACTCTGACATTTTCAGGTTTTATTAACTGTGCTTCCGTATCTTCTTCGACTGCAGTTGCATTTACCACAATCTTTACCGACCAGTCTGTAGAAAAATACACTTTCTTGTGTCTTGGTACATATATTGTTGTCGCCCGGCCTTCAAATACGGAACGGCGGCCGCCGACAATACCAAAGTCTGTACCGTCATCAAGTTTCACTGTACATCTGCCACCAAGAAGGACAAAAGCTGCTTCATTACCCTTTGTATCATACGTGCATTTCTCTCCCTGATGAAGTTCAATGATTCCGAATTCAAGCATTTTAAGCGAACATTTCCCTTTTTCACACAAAGCAGTATACCCGCTCTTTGAAACATAACTTTTTTTGTAGTCCATATTAATTCCTCCTTTTTGGAATTATTTATGAGTCTCGTTCTAATGCCGTTACGACATCTTCTATGTCACAGCACACAGCGACATCGCTGTATGAAAAAACAGGTGCACTTCGGTCATTGTTGACTGCAATGATTTTCTGTACACTGCTGATGCCCGAAATATGCTGTTCAGCTCCGCTGATTCCGAATGCTACGTACAGGTCACAGTGCACAATGCGGCCCGTCTGGCCTACCTGCCATGCGTAAGGCAGACCGAATAGATTTACCGCTTTCCGGCTGGCCCCCATCGGCAGTCCAAATGATTCTATCCGTTTTCTGTATTCCGGATCTTTTACACCTGCACCAATGCTGAATATCACCGGGATATCTTCAGAATTTATCTGCTCTATCGGACTTTGCTTCTCCAGTATGATCCTGCTTGTATAGTTTCCATTTATATTAAATACAGGAAGAGATTTTACAGGTTTGACAGCAGAAAAACTGTAAACATGGGGCCGTATAGTTGAAAAACACAGTTTCCCTTTTGAAATAATATCCGCCTGTGTTGTTCCGCCGAATGCAGGCCGGCTCTGAATAAATCCCTGATCTGAAAATGCAATTCCTGTACAGTCAGCCGTAATGCCTGCATGAAGCAGTGCTGCACATACAGGAACCGCAGCCCGCATTCTGATCGACGAAGCACAGAGTACTATGCCACTTTTATCCTGCAGATATCGGGCAAGGCAGATTCCTGTTAAAGCATCATCAGTATTCCAGTCAATACTGATATAATCTACTGCATATGCTCCGGCTGTATTAAGTTCCTCTATCCTGTCAGTATCAAGTCTTTTTCCGAATGCTGCTGCCCGTGCTGATTTTCCGAGAACAGTAAGATGAGATAATATTTCAAGCGCAGTATACCATCCAGTACTATCATCCAGAGGACAAAGGACATACAAAGTATCATCTCCCGCGCCCCGGGTCAAAAGAGGCTGACTTTGTACAGGAGCATGCTTTTTACATTTTGCTGTTTCAATACGGATAATGGATGCCCCTTCCTTTGCATTAAATATCCACCGTGGCTTACGCCACTGCTGCATCTTGAGAGAACACTGTATTACCCGTGTCGGAGATCCTCTAAAACCAATAGACGCTGCCGGTATTTTCAACTCAGTATTTGTCAGTTTTATATACGGAACCAGGGATGCCCGTGCAAGTCCGGCAAGAGATGGAGGTGCAAGTTCAAATCCCTTTGGTGTACAGGATACAACACAGCAGTCTGGACATGAAAGTTCCTGTACACAGTCTTCCAAAACGCGGGAAAAAAGCATCTTCCCTTTTACATATGCAATGTCCTGAACATTGGTAATAACAGGGACAGAAAGAATAGCAGCAGTTTCTCCAGGAACTTGACCAGTTTCCGCATCTGTAGAACGGCTTCCGGTAAGGATAAGATCAAATAAAGTCTCCTGTTTTTTTTCAATATATCTGACAGCAGCAGCAAGTACAGCAGCTGTTGCAAGACAGTCTCCTCCGGCAAAGGCAGAATCACATATATGATATAACGCATCGGTATCCTGAGACTGCAGCTGCTCTATCAACCGGGAAGGATACCCCGGTGCAAGTGTCAATACTGTTATTGTTCCACCCGCCATTTTTTTCATCGTGCGGGCAAGAGCAAGAGCATGTGCATCTGCCATGTCGAGAATGAGTTTATTTGCCTGCCGGTTAAGCGTCATATCCTTTTTGAATGATATGTTACTGCTTTCTGCGGAGGGTTTTACCAATACCAGTATATTCACCGGTTTATCTCCCGGTATACTTTTTGCAGAGCTAAGGTAATCTGCTTATATCCTTCAAAATAATTTTGATATACCTGGTGATTGTGGCCATCAGGTTCATATGTTTTACCCTGCTTTGTAACAGTCTGGACAGCTTCTTCACAGGATTTAAAAATACCCACAGCTACTCCTGCCAGCATTGCAGAACCAATTGAAGAATCATCTGTATCTATTTTTACAAGTGGAACTCCCAGTACATCGCACACAATCTGTGCCCATAAGGAACTTCTGCTTCCACCTCCTATTAACCGCATAACACTTTTTGGTCTAAGATTTAGCTGTTCAAGGACTCCAATACAGTCATATAGAGAATAGGCAACTCCTTCCAGGACTGCCCGGCATAGATGGCCGTATGTTGCAGAAGAAGTCATTCCTGTAAAACTGGCACGAAGCTTATTATCCTGATATGGTGTCAGCTCACCCTGCAGGTACGGATGAAAATACACTCCATCGCTGCCAGCCGGTATTCTCGATGCCTGTGCATCTATTATCTGATAAGCACGGGGATCATCGGGATTGCAGGAAAGATTGTCACGGAACCAGCGAAGTGAAGCAGCACATGTCTTTGTCCCTGTACCGGGATACCACATTCCGTCAACAACATGTTTATATGTATACAAACAAGGATCAATAACTGGTCTTTTTGAAACCACACATATCCTGCCTGCTGTGGCAAGTTTGATAGTCGAATCACCTTCATGGACCGCACCTGATGCAAACAGTTCCATCGCCGTATCTGTTGCACCTGCAATCACTTTTGTTTGTGGCGACAATCCCGTTTCAGAGCATGCCTTTTTCTGAATCATTCCGACAGTTTCTGTTGGTTTTACAATCAGAGGCATCATTGCAGGATCAAGGGACGCCATACTGCATAACTCACTGTCCCAACGATCTATGCGTGCATCTTCAAGCATGCTTCCCATGGCTTCGATTGAATCTGTTATATAATCTCCGGTGAGTCTGAACCGTATATAATCTTTCAGAAACCGTATCTTTCTGATTTTTGAAAAGATTTCAGGTTCATTTTTTTTAAGCCACTGCAGTTGTGGAAGTGTCCATGTTGCAGTTGGCATGTTGAATACACGCTCTGCAATCATCGTTCCATGTGTTTTTTTTAATTCTCCAGCTTCTTTTGTACTTCTGCCATCCGACCAATAAATCGCACGTCGCAGTACTGTGTCCTTTTCGTCAAGCAGAACAGCAATGTGGGTACCTCCATCAAGACAGACTGCCGCAATGTCAGTCCCTGACACATGCTGCCCGGCAAGCAGTGATTTTACTGTTTCCGTAAACGCCTGATATATCTCTTCGGGGTCCTGTTCAATATACAGCGGTTTGGGACAATAAGAATGGTATTCATGTCCCTTCGAATAAATACATTTTCCATCCGAAGATAGAAGTGTTACTTTACAGGAACCTCCGCCAAAATCAGCCCCAAGAAGATATACCATCGTTCTGCTCCTTTATTTCATTACAGCATAGAGAATATATCAACAGCTTTCATGCCATGGGGTGCCGTTTTTACGAGGCAGGCCAGTGTCTCTGGACTTGCTGTCACAATTTCTTTTATGCCGGACCGTACCGCATCTTCCCAGAATGCCTGTCCTACTTTTTCCTCTATCTCAGGATATAAATTCTGAAGTACTATGCTTCCTGCACTGCGGGCAAGATGGCCATGAAGAAAAAGTTCATTCAGCTGCCAGCCGGCGTTTGTAAGAAGCATTCTCGGTTCTTCAGTCTCTTCCAGATTACGCGCCATACGGGAAGGATCATGATATGTAATCTTTCCAGTATGATTCTGGAATACAATTTTTCCAGACTTTGCCATTCGTGCAGTAAATGCTGTCGCTGTCATGATTTCCGGTACTATCGAAATATCCCATTTAGCCATTTGCTCACGTGCAAAGTATACATCTCCCGGATTAAAACAGACTACTGTCTTTGCTCCACTCTTATTCATCCATGATGCCCATTTTCGTGCAAGATCTGCGGCTTCTTCTACATATCCCGCAACATCACAAGCCAAAGTCCCGCTTACCGGTTCATCTTTCGCTGTGGTGTATTCAATATGTGAACGTGCAAGCAGAGATAAGAACGGAACTACACTTTTCGTATATCCGCTGCGGTATATCAGGACATCCGCCTTTTCCGGAAGTTTATCTGTCAATGCAGTATATCCCGTATCCGCTTTTTCATGTATCAGCGGATTATTACCTTTTAAGAGAGATGCTGCAAGTTTTTTTACCTTGGGCTCAGCAAGCCCTTCTGACAAAGCACGGCTTCTTGCTTCACGGGTAAATACCGTAGGATCATATCCGGTAGCGCAGTCATCTGTACATGCATAACAGAGACAGCATTGGAACATCTTTTCGGCACTGCTTTTCCCATATGGAAAATTACGGCGGTCCATTGACATTACAAGAGCACGTCCTCTCGGAGTATTCGCTTCATTTCCGGTTACAAGTGCAACAGGACACAGATGCCGGCACATCCAGCAGAACCGGCAGGCTTCTTCTATAGCTACAGATTTTTCGCTTTCCATGTCTTTCCCCCTTTACAGACCAAGCTTGTACGGATTCATGATACCGTTA
>Ga0070399_1001181_pt1 | contig 27827 bp, 15 predicted proteins | sample BioMet4_FD_61217 | JGI IMG/M metagenome (GOLD analysis project Ga0070399, IMG submission 61217) | Microbial communities from bioreactor (seeded with sewage sludge) at LBNL, California, USA - Biofuel metagenome 4 (version 1) | ecosystem: Engineered > Bioreactor > Anaerobic > Unclassified ... | reverse complement strand
CATATGATACGGCTTTCAAGACTATCCTGTGGGATACCTGCTCCTCGTGTTAGAAGCTCTCCTCCTCCGTTGCCACGATAGCTATTTAGGGCTACGCGATACCATGCATTCTCGTCGAAAGGCTGTCCATTGCTCATACGGAGTATGTTTACCTTCTGCCCGTTTGGTTTTGTTACGTCTACTTCGTAATCGATTCCGGATGCAGAATCAAAGTTGAATGTGAAATATTTAAACCCTAAGCGCTGAGCATCTCCATGAGTTTGTGCGTCAAGCAACAGCAGATGGTCATCTGGCGAAGTCATAGTATTGATCCATTGGTCATAGCTCATCTCCAGGTATCGATGTATTTCGGCACCTTTTAGTCGCATGACGTAGAGTTGGTTCTCAAACTTATAGAGATTGAACATGTCGCCCATGGTTATTGGTCCTTCCTCAATGCGTTCGTCAAATGATAATGGTGCATTAAAGGAAATGTCTGCACCAGTGATTTTTGACTGCAAGTTGAGGATGAGATCGTTGAACGCAGAATTGCCGAAATAGCTGTCGCGTGTGTAAATGGTCTGCTTAAACTCACCAATCTTTTGGTTCACAAAATCGTTTACTCGGTCGGTAAACGGTTTAAACTTTGTTGTGAACTCTTCATCAATAGGCTCGTCCTTCATACTGACGAGCTGGCCTCTGCCTATTTTAACATGCCATTTACCTTTCTGTTTTGCTAACGTCAGGGTAGCTTCTCCTACAGTCATAGCATTGTTGGCAGGGTCAAGACATACAACGGGTTGTCCTGATTTAGCTGTTAATGTTTCGCAATAACGAGTATGGTCATGACCAAAAAGTACCACATTTAAACCGGCTACTTCTCGAGCAATGGACAAGGCGGCATTTTCCATATAGTTTGGAGTGGTAATTCCACCTTCCTTTCCACAGTGGAAAAGACCAACAATCACATCAGTTTTCTCTTTTTCATGTAAAACCTTGACCCACTTTTGGGCAGATGATACCATTTCTTCAAAACGTAATCCCGACCACAAGTCTTGTGGTAACCAATTGGGAATAGCAGGTGTGATGAGCCCAAGGATGCCTATGCGCACACCATCTCGCTTGATGATAGTGTAAGGCTTTACATAGGGTTTACCTGTTTGCATGTCAATGATGTTAGCTCCAAGTACAGGGCAATTTATCTCGTCGATCCACTTGTCATAGCATCTGTGCCCAGTTTCCACATCATGATTACCAATGGCTTGGGCATCATAGCCGAGGTAATTTGTCACATCGGCTGCGATGTTATGATTGAGAGTGTCTATATAGTTGGAGAAATATGATAAAGGCTGCCCTTGTAGGATGTCGCCATTTTCAAGCAAAATGACATTCTTACCGAAAGTTTGTCGCAGTCTTTTCACATAGCTGCTCACGCGGGCCAAAGAACCAGATTGCGGTTTTCTGTTGATAAAATCATAAGGGAAGAATGCCCCGTGAACATCAGATGTTTCGATAATTTTTATTGTTACCGTCTTTTCCTTGGCCATACCTGCATTGAAAAAACAGAATACGAATAAGCATCCTGTAAGAATAGCTTTTCTCATATCATTTAAGAATGATGGTTTGAGATAAACATTTATGTTAATCGAATGTTGTGCGATTCATGTCTCCAGTTTCGAGACCAAGTTTGAGCCATTTCATGCGTTGCTCAGAGGTACCATGAGTAAAGGACTCCGGTTGCGAGTAACCGCGAGCTTTCTCTTGCAAATAATTGTCTCCGATCACCTCTGCACAGCGTATTGCTTCTTCGATGTCACCATCTTCAAGACTTTTGAACTGCTCATTGTCATAGTGTGCCCATACTCCTGCATAATAGTCTGCAAGCAATTCCAACTTCACACTTATCTTATTGGCTTCTATGGGGCTAACTTTTTCCATTTCTGCATGGGCTTTGTCCAGGATACCAAGCAAGTATTCCACGTGATGCCCCACCTCATGAGCTATTACATAAGCATAGGCGAAGTCTCCGCTGGCACCAAGTTGCTTTTTCATTGTGGTGAAAAAGCTCAAGTCAAGGTAAAGCTTGCGATCACCAGAGCAATAGAAGGGGCCTACTTCTGACGTAGCACCGCCACACGCGCTTTGTACGCCGTCAGTGAAAAGCACAAGTGTAGGTGTTGTGTATTCATGTCCCATTTTTTGGAACACTTTCGTCCACACATCCTCTGTACCTGCTAAAATCTGACTAGAAAATTTAGCAAGTTCCTGCTCTTCATCAGTAAATTTACGCTGTCCCTGTTGTGTTTCAGTCTCGGATACTTGGTTAAGTGCACCAGACTGCATCACGTTGCCCACAATATCGCCAAGGTTACCGCCCGAGAGAAGAGTGAATAGAGCGATGACAATAATACCGCCGATGCCACCAATACCAGCCTTTGCTTTGCCGCTCATTCGACGTCGGTCTTCCACGTTGTTGCTTTCGCGCCTGCCTGTCAGTCTCATAATGCGTAGAAAAATTAGTGTTACACAGAAATTTCATGCAAAGTTAATGATTTTATAAATAATACTAAGATTTTCGACACGAAATCTAATGGAATTAATTTTGAGGAAGAATGGTATGTGATGTCATCGATAATCGCTGCAGATACTTTTTCATTTACCTGCTTAGTATTGTAATGGTGTTTCACATTAACATCTCAAGGTTTTATCAACGATTACGAATCGTTGTCTGTACGATAGTTGTACTCTTTCTCTAAAGCTTAATAATATTCATGGCAAGATGTTGATTAACAAAATCTTCTATTAATATATATGATGACATACTCTTGGCTTTTCTTCGAATATTTTGTTCATAGTGTAAAAGCAAGCCCGCTGGCAGAACGAAATTTTTGATTATTTCGTAGTGCCAGCGGGCTTGCTTATTTAAAATGGAGTAACCTTATTGGAAGCTTAATATCTCTTTATCAGGTACCTTTTCAATATTAATGATGTCTCCTTGGTGCATTTTGCCAGAGAGAATTCGCTCTGAGAGACCGTCTTCTATCCATGTTTGGATAGCGCGTTTCAGCGGGCGAGCACCAAACTGCACATCGTAACCTTTAGTGGCGACGAACTCCTTGGCAGCGTCTGTGAGTTGTACATGGTAGCCCAACTCTTCAATTCGCTTATATAACCCCCGGAGTTCGATATCGATGATCTTCTTTATTGCACTAAGATCCAGCTGATCAAAAGTGATGATTTCATCCAAACGATTGAGGAATTCCGGCGAGAATTGCTTGCTGAGGCTCTTTTGAATCACTGAGCGAGCATATTCTTTGTCGTTATCATTCATGTTTGCGACATTGGAAATACCGCCTGCATTGAAGCCAACACCATGACTAAACTCCTTAAGTTGGCGTGTACCAGAATTGGAAGTCATGATGATTACTGTATTCCGGAAGTCCACTGTGCGCCCCAAACCATCAGTAAGACGACCCTCATCCAAGGCTTGAAGCAACAAGTTGAATACGTTGCCATGTGCCTTTTCTATCTCATCAAGGAGAACGATGGAGTAGGGATGTCGTCTCACTTGTTCGGTGAGCTGACCGCCTTCTTCATAACCCACGTATCCCGGGGGAGCTCCGATGAGACGTGACACATTGAAAGCCTCTGTGTATTCACTCATATCAACACGGATAAGCGCATCTTGCGAACCGAACATTACCTCTGCCAACTTCTTTGTAAGGTAAGTTTTACCCACGCCTGTTGGCCCAAGGAACATGAAAGCACCAATCGGATGGTTGGGATCTTTCAGACCTACGCGATTACGCTGTATGGCTTTTACGAGCTTGTTGATGGCGGGTTCCTGTCCAATGACTTTCTCCTTAAGCACGTTACCCATGTTCCTTAAGCGTTCACCCTCGGCCTCAGCCATTCGTTGCACGGGTACGCCCGTCATCATTGACACAACGTCTGCCACATCCTTATCTGCCACCTCTTGACGTGACTCGCTTTCTCCCTGTTGCCAATGCAGTTGCATGGTCTCCAATTGCTGCTCTAATTCTGTCTGCTTATCGCGGAATCCTGCTGCCAATTCGAAGTTTTGGTTGCCCACAGCTTGCTGCTTTTTGGTTTTCACCTCTTCGAGTTGCTTCTCTGTGTCGGTTATTTCCTGTGGCACTTCTGCATGCTGTAGATGCACTCGAGAACCTACTTCATCTAGCGCATCAATGGCCTTATCAGGGAAAGCGCGGTCTGTGATGTAACGGTCAGTGAGCTTTACACATGCCTTGATGGCATCTTCTGTATATGAGACGTGGTGATGGTCCTCGTATCTACTTTTTATATTCTCTAATATCTGTAGCGTCTCATCAGCCGTTGTCGGTTCAACGAGTACTTTTTGGAAACGACGTTCCAATGCGCCATCTTTCTCGATCGAGTTGCGATACTCGTCAAGAGTGGTTGCTCCAATGCATTGTATTGTGCCGCGGGCTAAAGCAGGCTTCATGATGTTGGCAGCATCCATACTACCAGGAGTACTGCCGGCGCCAATGAGTGTATGAATCTCGTCAATGAAGACAATGATGTCCGGGTTTTGCTCGAGTTCCTTCAGAAGGGCACGTATACGTTCTTCAAACTGTCCACGATACTTAGTGCCAGCAACGATAGCCGTCATGTCCAGATTAACCACGCGCCGATTGAACAACACAGGAGATGTCATGCGCTTCGTGATAAGTTGTGCCAACCCTTCTACGATGGCACTCTTACCCACACCTGGCTCACCTATTAAGATAGGGTTGTTCTTCTTACGACGACAGAGAATTTCTGTCACGCGTTGCATTTCTTTCTCACGACCAACAACTGGGTCGAGTTTTCCCTCGGCAGCTGCGCGTGTTAAGTCTGTAGAGAAGTTGTCAAGCATGGGTGTTTTCCCACCACCTTGATGCTTGGCAGTAGCTGTTGCACCATGTTGAGCTTCTCCTTGTTTGTTACGGAAAAGATTGTCATCGCTTTCCTCTTCTTCATCATCGGGCAGCCCAAGTCCATCTGTCATAGGCTTCTTTTGCAACAATTTCACAGCTTTCTCGTAATCGAGACTGTAGAATTCCAGAACTTCCTTGGCACCATTGTTCACTTGATCGTGGAGTATTGCAAGCAAAAGGTGCTGTACATCCACCATCTGTGTGTGTTGTATGCGTGCTTCTAGAACAGCTAACTTCAAGATGTTGCTTGCCTTATCATTGAGTACGAGTTCATTAGTCTGTATGGGTGTGTTCAGCACATCTTGCTTAACGCGCTGCTCAAGCTCGTCCTTGATGTTCTGAATGTTGAGATCCAAACGATTGAAGAGGTCGATTACAGGACCATTCTTCTCCCGTAGCATGCCGAGCAAGAGGTGCTCAGGTCCAACAAAGCTGCTGGCCAATCGCGTCGCCTCTTCCCTGCTAAATGCAAGAATCTCCGATACTTTTGGTGAAAATTGGCTGGTCATAATATATCCTTTTACCTTTCTTTCTAAATGTCTATTATACTATTTACAAATTATAATTAGCAACTATTGTGCCAAAAACTACTCTTTAGGCACTAAAGACCACATATTTGATTGTATGGACAGTTAGTGCAACGTTTGTTATCCGTGGTCGGAGAGAATACTATCTCAGGATTATAGATTTCGCTGATGAGCGATTTCAAATGCCCCATGAACTCTTCGTACCAGTCGTCAATATCCTCGATAGTATTGTACCCAGTTTTTTTTGTACCTAAGACCAATGTTGGATCATAGTCTGTTTTGGTCGTTGATCGGGTAAAAAGCAATGCCGGTGAAACAGGGTAAGCATCTTTGTTTACTGTCTTCAGAGCCTCGCTACTGCGCCGTATGATACCAGCGTATAGGAATGCTTGTAAATAATAGGATGAATGTTTGGTGTCAATATTATCCGGATTGAATATTTCAGGGATGTCAGCGGGCATAGTTGAAAGAGGCGTTCCTGTCTTATAATCCACCACCCGTATAACTTTTTGTCCATTCTTGGTGACTTTATCAAGACGATCAATCCATCCACCTATCTGAATAGCGTATTCTCGACCTGCCGATTGAAATGTCATGCTGTCATAGAAGCTCTTCTCTAATGCCAAGATGTCTATTGGGGCTAGTTGCTGATCTAGCCTAAGTAGTCGGTCGAGGTAAATGCGAATGACCTTTTTGTTAAGCAATTGCAGACCATTATATTGTGGTCGGAAAGACCCGTCCTTGACATTAAAGAGCACATCAGCAAATGCATGGTCAATATGACGTTCTAATCTTACTCTGTCTTTCCGTAGAGTGGCAATACTGTCAGCTGAGATAGAGTGTGTACAATTCTGTGAAAGATCATCATAGATAAACTGTGCTGCACGATGGAAAATATTGCCAAATGCCTTGCTGTCCATCTCCTCCTCATCATCGTTGTCATCCTCCTTTAATTCGCAAATGGAGTAATAATAGAATTGTAATGGGCAACGCAGATATCGACCGATGGCAGTTGGTGATAGATGATCTATCTTATCCAACTTCCCCATCACCACTTTGTCCTTTTCGATAGGGAGACGCTGTATGAGGGTAGTGCTCTGTCCAGAAAGCAATGTCAGATGCTTGATATTCTGTATGTCAGCGTTTTCAACCATATATTGGAGCATAAAGCGGCTCATCTCATGCTTACCTGTATCATTAGTGGCGTTGTTATAAGTCATTGTAACGTCTAAGGCACGCTGTAGCAAAGCATTGAAATAATAGGCATAAATGGCCACTTTGTTTTCTACAGTAGTTAGCTCATATCCTTTGCGTAAGGAGTGGGGGATAAATGAGGCATCATTCACACGCTTGGGAAGGTTACCCTCGTTGCATGAAAGTAACAGTACATGGTCGAAATCTAGGTTTCTCGTCTCCAGCACTCCCATGATTTGAATACCCAATAATGGTTCGCCATGAAATGGGATAGTAGTGCTTTGTATAACCTGTGTGATTAGACGTTGCAATATCGCTGTGCTGACAATCTGTTTACCACTTTGTTCTTCTATGTTGCCAAGGGTCATATTTGCCTCGGGTGTTACTGGCATCATAATATCATCGAGTCTATTAATAAGAGTGTACATTCTGAAAACAGACTCATTCATCAATGGGTTATTATCCTCGCGTGCGCCTACTCCAATATGTTTTAGTATGCCGCTGATCCATGAGAGCAATGGCAAGCTACCGTTTGTGGATTGTAAATCACCAAATAGTTCTACCAATACTTCATCATATCCTTCCGTGAGCAATTGTATATCAGGATAATATCGTTTATATTCATTAAGAAATACGAAAAGTCGTGGACAGTCATCTGAGAAGTACTTTGCGTATGGATGGCGTAAAACAGGGTTAATATATTTCAATCTAAATACCCCTTTTTTATTAGCTCTACCCTTCAATTGTAAATCTATCAGGGCATTAACAAAAGAACTAATAGGTGATGATGCAAGCGGGTAACCAGTGGTTATATTCACGTTGGTTACCTCATCGGGCAGGCAATGAATGACTGTTTCCAACAGACGCTCATCCCCCAGTACAATAGCTGTTTGGCTTCCGTTTGCTATGCGGTTGTTTTGTTTCAGCCATTCGCTTACATAGTGTGCCTGAATGTTCTCTGTTGGGGCTGAGATATAGCTGATGTTCTTAGGGAGAGACATCACGTTGTATATATCGTCATAATTCAATGATGCCGATATGCGTGTTCGAGAAAGCTCGTTGGGAAAACGATCCAAGTAATTGGCGATGTATTTGCCTGCTTCGTTGTTGTGTAGATAATACGCGTCGAAATCCCAATAAAATTCGGCCTTACCCTCTTCTTTTAACCTTTGGAATAGGCTTTGTTCCACTTTTTGAAGGAGATTGAATCCCACAAAGATGTAATACTTGTAACGGAATTGAATATCTGGTGTTTCGACTACTTGTCGATAGAGCATTCCCTCATAAGCTAGGCTTTCACTTTGCAGCTGTTCACGAAACTTGTTATATATAATGGCAAGGTATTTCCAAATATCATTGAATCGCTGCTGCATAGCGGTTTGGTCCATTACTTTGCCGAAAAATTGCTCCAAACTGGTGCGTTGTAGTTCAGTCAAGAATGAAAAGTCCTTTATTTCCTGCCATGCTTCAAGGTTGATGAAAAGCTTGTTGGCATCCGCCATATTCTTATCGATGTCGTCGAAGTCGGATAAAAGCAATTGACCCCAAGAGAAAAAGTGGTCCAAAGGCTCATCTGAGCCAGTCACTTCGCAAAATAAATTATAGAGCTTGAAGACGAGCAGAAACTGGTCTGGAACCGTCAATTTTGTGTGCTGACGGAACAAGTCGCTAATAGTTACATAGGCGGGGCTCCAAAGTGGTTTTCCTGCTGCCTCATAGAGTGCCTGGTTAAGGAAAAGCGAGGCGCGTTTGTTTGGGAACACAATGGCCACATCGTTTAGTCCATCCTTATGTTTGGTCAGTATGTCCTGGGCCACGACTTGCAAAAAAGACTTCATATTTACCAACTTCTTACTTCTCTTTATGTTTGATATACAAGAAACATCTCTTAATTATTAAAACTCAACGGCTAAATCCTAAACAGCTGTCACCCTGTTAGTTCTGATGTACCAAAGATATCCGGAAACATTTTGATAACCCATGTTACGCAATAAATCCATGTATCTGCGCACCTGATCATGATGGGCTTCGTGCTCTGCTCCTGTCTTGAAATCAATGACTATTATTTGATTGTCGTCGTAGATCACGCGGTCTGGACGATGTTCCCGAACTCTCCCTTCTGACTCATCAAAGGCTAATATAGTGCATTCGTTGAATACTTTCCAATGAGGAGAGAGCCAGTCGGCAACCTGTTTGGATTTCATTCGCTCATCAATGATGCGACGAAGTTCTTGTCTTGTTAATGGCTTGTCATATAGAATTCCATTAAACTCCAAATCATCAATAGCTTGTGGAATATCGTTAATGTTTTGGATGGAGGCGAAGAGTGCATGTAGGATGTTACCTGTTTGGATATAGCTTCGGCGTTTCTCCTGCTGTTCAAGTTCATCGTCTGGTGTGACAAAGTCAATACTATTATTACTCTGACGAAACTTTACTTTCGCCATATAGTTCTCGATCTTTACCTTGACGCCCTTCTCGGTCTGTTCAAAGACATTGAGTGTTTGTTTTATTGCCTTTTCCTCTGATGGGCAGAGATTGCCAAATCGGAAAGATAGACTTCCATGTTCTTCGTTTTCAAGGGTCCAATTGGGTAAAAGATCATGTAGACTCACCATTTGTGGCTCTTGGTCAGCTTCATCAGCATGCCGCATGTCAATACCATTTGACTGAAGGACTCCACTGATAAGTTGCGATGGCCACTTTGCAGAGTCTTTTTTCCCAATGATAAACAGATTTCTTCCCGCACGAGTAAAAGCAACATAAAGCAAATTCAGATTGTCTACAAGGCTCTTCAAATGTTCACTTAGGTACTCCTCGCTATAGATAGATGATTTCAGCTTCTTTGCAGAGAGCTTTACGGGGACTATTGGAAGGTCTTTATAGGGAGCCTCTTGTGGTGACATCCAAAGGATATCACCGGTCTTCTCTATATCCCAATCGCAATATGGGATGATGACATTGTCAAATTCTAACCCCTTGCTCTTGTGTATGGTGAGTAGGCGAATACCATCGATTTCATCGCTGTGAATCGTCTTGCTGGAGATTGTGTTGTCCCATTCTTGTATAAACTCCTCAATACCAGTGATGTTGTTTTTCATAAACTCCGTCAACTGATCAAAGAATGCGCATACATAAGCACTCTGTCCTTCAAGACGGTTAAGCTCAAAAATTTGGTAGAGTCTTTCGGCCAAATCCATGAGCGGGATCGTCAGAAGTTGAAGTTGCAGGTCAACAATATCACTTGGAAGATCACTCCAAAGAGAATCTTTGTCCACGAAAAGACTCGTGTCATCGGGTTTGTCAGCATCCCCACAAACCTTACGATAGGCCTTGACCAAAGACGCGGTTACCAATCGATCCTGAGGCTTTGTCAACCATCGCATGGCCATGACGAGCGTGTTTACTGCTAAAGAAGCATCAAGTCTGAAAGCTTCATCAGACACCATGCTCACCATCTTCTCTTCTCCGTCTACAGTGATAGGATGTTGTTGAAAATACAAAGCAAGGTCCTGGATGTGCTTGTTTCGTCTTACCAAGATGGCTATTTTTTTTTGTTCAATACCCTTTGATAGCAGCAGCTCAATAGTATGTTGCACTTCTAATATCATATTCGCTTCGTATTCCTTGCTCGATATAAGTTGAATACTCACAGACCCTGCATCATCCTCATCGTCATCCCTATGTTTTTTGGAAACCATTTGCTTCACATCCCCGTAAGCACTGCTAATATTTGCAGCCTCATGAAGCAATTGCGTCGAGGCACCCGTGGATTGTAGGTCAGCCAATGCAAGATTGGTGGTAAGTTGACTACCTAGTGAGAAGAAGGCGTTGTTGAAAAGTATGATGTTTCTTTTTGATCTCCAGTTAGTGTCCAGTGGCTGCAAGTGGATACGACTATCGTTTTGTGGCGAAAGGCATTGCAGCAGCCTCCAGTCTCCATTGCGCCATCGATAAATGCTTTGTTTCACGTCACCGACAATCAATGAACCATTATTGTGGGCAAGACAATCGTCTAATAGCACTTTAAAGTTACTCCATTGTACTGTACTGGTGTCTTGAAACTCATCAATCATGATATATTTTAACTGTCCGCCAATCTTTTCATAGATGAATGGTGAGTCTTGTTTATCTATGAGATCGTTTAATAGTTTCTGTGTGCTACTTAGTGGATAGTTATTGTTTACGTTGTTAATTCTTCTTACTTCCTCCTCAATTCGACCAAGCAATCGCAACTGATTGAGGTTATCTAAAGTCAGTTCAACGGAGTTGAGGACAATGCAAGCACGCTGGCGTTCTTTCTCTGCTTTGGCAAGGAGTGGCCCAACTTGTTCAATGATTACCTCGCTTTCAGGTTTACCAAGATCCGCTTTCTTAATCATGGAAGAAGGGTCCTCAATAGCATTAGTAATATAACTGTTAGGTATCTTTGGATCATTATAATCTCCAGAAGCTAGTTTAGTAAAGTATCCGGGAGCATTTTGATTTCCACGGCTGAAGTTTTTGTCTTCTAAATGGTTATCGTTTATTATCTGCAGAAAGGCTTGAGCATAATTTGCCATGGTCTCGTTGGCCTCAGCTTTCATTGTGCGGAGCTTTTCGGTGTAATGCTTAAAGAAGTTTGGGTCATTCATGATGAGTCGAAGCTCATCTTGATGTGACTTGTAGAATTCCTTGAAAATCAATTTTCCGAAGTCCTTGATTTGTCCGATAACATTCCAATTTTTCTCATCGTCCATCTTTTCTTGGACGTAGTCCATAATCCATCCAAGGATAGGGTCATTGTCTTTGTCTATGTCTTCAATGATGTTATCTACAGCTTGGTCTTTGGTTTCAGTGTCATTTAAGCTCACGTTAAGATTAGCAGTTAAACCCAGCTCTCGAGCAAGATTACGAAGTATGCTTTGAAAAAAACTGTCGATTGTTTCTACGCGGAAGTGGCTGTAGTGATGTAGGATAAGATCTAGCGATTGTAAAGCCCTGTCTCGAATATCCTTGTCAACCATCTTGGGAAATGCCTCACGAATCCTGTCCATATAGTCTTCGGAATCAGAAAGAGCATGGCCGATACCGTATAGTTGACTCAATATTCGTATTTTCATCTCCTCGGTAGCCTTATTAGTGAAGGTTACAGCTAGGATAAAGCGATAATTATCAGGCTCTCTGATAAGGAGTTTGATATATTCGGCTGCCAATGTGAAGGTCTTTCCACTGCCAGCACTGGCCTTGTAGACGGTAAGAGGTTTGTTTGTTTCTACCATGGTTGTCTAGGTTCCGTTTTAGGATCAATTCATGACAAAGATACCGAATTGGAGTGAATAACCCAAGGGAAAGCCATTAAATATTTAGATGCTGCCTCAGCTAAGAATGCAACATTCTATCTATTAGAATGGCAATGCAATCATTCTTAAACGTTTTTATTCTAATTACGATGATAAAGCTCCTTATTATGAAGATATTGTCAGATATTATCACATCTATAGATTTATATTATTAAATAATATAACTATCATATTAACAGCGATTATAGCGGTTTTATTAAATCTTAAATTAAAGTTATTAATTGAGTGAATGCTTATGATTGAGACTACAACTGGCTATAATTATTTGCAATAATCATTGAAAAAAGCTCCTAAAAGTCATTTGAAAACGGCAGAAAGAGGTATCTTTGCCTTGCTTGTTGAGTGTTATACAATTCTGCCAAATTAAAATCTTTAGTTAACTTTTTGACAGTCTGTTTTAGTTGACAATTCTTCATCACCATTAATTAATCTATTGATTTCACCTTAAATTATTTTCTATGTGTATTGATAAAGTCCTCAAATCACTATTTTTATCTGCCTTAGCTATATCTTCATTGTATGCTAAAGCTGAGGGAAATCCATTATGGATGCGCTTTCCTGCGATATCGCCTGACGGCCAAACCATCACTTTTGAGTATAAGGGGGACATATTTACTGTTCCTGTTAGGGGAGGCCATGCAGTTCAGTTGACCACCAATTCTGCCTATGACGCATATCCAGTGTGGAGTCCAGATGGGCAGAAGATAGCATTTGCTTCTGCTCGTGAGGGAAGTTTGGATGTTTATGTGATGAACAATCTTGGTGGAGTGCCAAAACGTCTAACGACTGAAAGTGGAGACGAGTTTCCCCTTGCGTTTAGTGACAAAGACCATGTGCTCTTTAAAGCAGAATTGATGCCTACACTACAATCTGTTATTTTTGATAGCAACAGTTTCCCTCAAATCTACCAAGTGGCAACGGTTGGCACACGTCCGAAGCTCTTTTCGGAAATCACAATGGAAGACTTGGACATCAATAAAAATGGTGATATCCTTTATCATGACAAGAAAGGCTATGAGGATGAGTTTCGCAAACATCACCGTTCGCCAATCACACGTGATATTTGGCTATGTCGTAATGGAAAGTTTACTAAACTGACGACCTTTGACGGTGAGGACCGCACTCCCCGTTGGTCTGCTGATGGTAGTTCTTATTATTACCTGAGTGAGGAGGATGGCACATTCAACATATACCGGCGTAATATTGATGGTAGTAATAAGACTCAGTTGACTCATTACAAGGGTAATCCGGTGCGTTTTCTGACAATAGCCAAAAATGGCACGCTTTGCTATGGGTACGATGGTGAGATTTACACATTGACAGAATGTTCTGAGCCCCAAAAGGTTGCCATTAATGTGATTACTGATCAAACAGATAAGGATCTTGTAAGGCAGGTTCTTACTACAGGGGCCTCGGAAATAAAGCTCTCACCCAATGGTAAGGAAATTGCTTTTGTGCTCCATGGTGATGTATATGTCACGTCAATAGATTATAAGACAACTAAACAAATCACTGACACTCCCGAACAGGAACGTGGCATTGACGTTTCACCTGACGGACGGAGCATTGTTTATGCTTCGGAGCGTGGCGGTCTGTGGCAGATTTACATGGCGACACCAAAACAAAAGAAAGAGAAGGAACTGACCTATGCCACAGATATAGAGGAACAACGACTCACCAATTCAGAGGTTACATCGCAGATGCCAGACTTTAGTCCAGATGGCAAGTCGGTTGCATTCCTAGAAAATCGTGGTACATTGCGGGCTATTGATGTGAAAACTAAAGCTGTGAGAACGCTGATGGATGGCAAATATATGTTCTCTTACAGCGATGGTGATGTATGGTTTGAATGGAGTCCAGATAGTCGTTGGCTAATTTCTTCCTATATTGGCACAGGTGGATGGAACAGTCAAGACATAGCCCTCGTCAATGCCTCGGGTAATGGTGATATTCGAAATCTTACAGAGAGCGGCTACAATAGTGGTCGTGGCAAATGGGTTCTTGGCGGCAAGGCCATGATTTTCCAAAGTGACCGTGCCGGTTATCGAAGTCATGGTAGCTGGGGATCGGAGGACGATGTCTATATCATGTTTTTTGATCTTGATGCTTATGACAGATTCCGAATGACCAAAGAAGAGGTGAAACTTGCTGACGCTAAGGATAAAGAAGTTAAGGATGAGGCTGCCAAGAACAAGGACGTTCAAAAGAAGCCCTCAAAGAAAAAGAATGAGAAGAACGAAAAGGATGCCAAAGAAGAGGTCAAACCGTTACAGCTTGATGTTGAAAATTGCCGTGATCGCGTGATACGTCTTACCGTAAACTCTTCTCGTTTGGGCGATGCCGTACTCTCTAACATAGGCGATACACTATATTATCAAGCTGCCTTTGAAGGTGGATTTGATTTGTGGAAGCAAGATTTGAAGGAAAAAAAGACCGAGATTGTTCTTAAAGATGTGGGAGATGGTCAGATGCAAGTGGACAAAGACTTCAAAAATCTCTACTTATGCACTAATGGAAACATCAAGAAAGTAGATTTGGGCAAGGAAGAAGCAAAGAATGTAGAGTTCGAGGCCATGTTCAATTATCGCCCCTGTCAGGAACGATCAAATATGTTTGACCACATTTGGAGACAAGTGAATGACAAGTTTTATGTAGCAGATTTGCATGGTGTAGATTGGGAAGGCTATCGCAAAACATACGAGAGTTTTCTGCCATTTATCAACAATAACTATGACTTTCGCGATATGTTGAGCGAGATGCTCGGTGAGTTGGATGCCTCGCATACTGGCGCGCGCTATTACAACAATGATCCATCTTTGAAAACTGTGCGTTTTGGACTGTTTTATGACATGGCCTATGATGGTGATGGACTGCGTGTCAGTGAGGTCATTAAGCGTGGACCATTTGACGTGAAGAAGACTGGCGTTGTTCCTGGTTGCATCATCGAGAAGATTGATGGGCCAACTATCAGGAAGGATTCTTCCTATAACTATATGCTAGATGGCAAGGCTGGCAAACCTGTTCGTGTATCAATCTATAATCCAAAGAATGGCAATCGATTTGATGTTATGGTTAAAGCAATTGACAAAGCTCAACAACAAGAATTACTTTACAAGCGCTGGGTGGATCGTAACCGTCAAATGGTGGACAGCCTCTCAGGCGGTCGATTGGCTTACGTGAATATAAAAGCCATGGATAGTCCTAGTTTCCGTACGGTATATAATGACATTCTGAGTGACAAGAACCGTCAAAAGGATGCTGCGATAGTAGACGGACGTCATAACGGTGGGGGATGGTTGCATGATGATCTTTGTATATTGCTTAGTGGAAAAGAATATCAACGTTTTATCCCTCATGGCAAATATGTCGGATCAGACCCATATAATAAATGGCTCAAATCATCTTGTGTAATGATGTGCGAGGACGATTACAGTAATGGTCATGGTTTCCCCTTGGGTTTATTAGACGCTTGGAATAGGAAAACTTGTTGGTACACCTGTGGCTGGAACGATGACTGCATTATGGTGGGAGACACTGATTGATAACACTTTTGTGTTCGGTATTCCTCAGGTTGGATGTTAAGGAATGGATGGAAAGTTTGGGGAAAACAATCAGCTTAACCCTGATATTGAGGTCTACAATTCACCCGAAGATGTTCTTGCAGGTCATGATCGTCAACTTGAAGCTGCGGTTAATGCCATACTGAAGAAGTAGCTGATAATAAATATAGTATCAATCCGAACAAACGCTAATGTCTAAATGCACGACATTAGCGTTTTTGTTTGGATTGATACAAGGTTATGGCTCTATGATTAAATAACTTTGTCAGTTCGATTGGTAAGGAATCGTATTACGGTTGAATAGTAATTGAACTGCGGTTGGATATTATAAACGACGTAATTCGATGCCAATGACACAATGAAAGCAGCCTAGTCGCATCACCAAAAGATAGCTATCGCAGGTTCGTATAATCTGTTGGCGAAATTGGTGATTCATTTTGTTTGAATGATTGATTTGAAAATAAAAGAACGCTAATGTCTAATGAAAAGACATTAGCGTTCTTAATCTTAGCTTTTGAGTATGTCAGAAGTGACCTTCTATGAATATGAAGGTCTTTATCTCACAAACTTACGACCATTCCGTATATAGATGCCGTGTGGCAATGCGTCTGTAGAAGTGCCGACAAAGCGACCGTCAAGGGTGTAAATTTTACTGTCTTCACTAGACTCTACACCTCTTATGGTCTTATCAATAGAAGTTGTAGCTACAGAATCAAGGAAGTCAAAATAGACCGCTCCCCAGTAATAATTGATGTTTCGAATGGGAGTTGGATCTGCAGCAGTCCACCAAGCAGCAACGGGCAAACCATCAGCTTGGGTAAAGAGCGGGGAGTTTATGTCGCCGTCCACTCGGAAAAGATCACCATTCAACTGCTGATAGTATTGCAAGGAAGTTATGCCATTGTCTATCCAATAGCTTGACTTGAGTATTCCATCGGCAGGAACGACTGCCATTCTAGGATGTCCCACAACATCGTTCACCCTGTTGTATGATAGACTGAAAGCTGTAGCGTCATAGTCAACATGATATAGGAGTAGTCCCTTTGTGCTTGGGTTATAGTTTACTTGACTATTTTGAAGGCGAGCAAATCGCTGGTCCCAACCCTTATCCTCGAAAAGTTCAAGTACAAAATATTCATTGGGATTAATAGGGTTAAGTACTTTAACAGCTCGTTTGCCCTTTTCATCTATTAGCGAATATTGCTTTGAGGCAGAGATAGTGGGTATTATTTCCCAGCCAAGGGCCTCCCGTTCCCAGGCAGTATAGTTTCTTGGGCAATAGCCCATGCTAATGTATGTTCCAGCGTCCATGACACTCCAGTCTTCCATTCCTTGGTTATCATAGATCTTACTTGCATCTAAGTGAGCCCCATAAAAGTCGGGAAGACCAAGGCAATGAGAGAACTCATGGATAAAAAGCCCCACACCATTGATATACTTCACAGCATTACTAAAAGTCTTGGTAGTATCCTGTGGGGTCAGATTATAGCCGAAAGCCCCCTCAAAACCATTAAGTTCGTTGCTTATTCCGCCACGATTGATGCCCTTGCCATCAAACGTAGGAGAACTGAACCCATAGAAGCTCTTAGCCCACATTGTCTCATTGGGGCCACCGTTGCTCTGTCCATAACCGGCATATACAATATATACAAGGTCTATTTTCCCATCTTGATCTTGATCGTATTGTGTGAAGTCAACGGAGTCCTTCACAGCATTACAGGCATCTGTGAGCAACTGAATATACTTTTCATCGTCCCCACCATCACTTGTACCACCATAGTAAGCCATGTTTTGTGGCAGTGTGATAGGACCATAGACATCGAATTGAGGTGAATAGGTACTGTCACTCTGTTCCATGAAGTATTGTTTTACACTTCCATAATTTAAATTTTCACCAGTGCCGAGGTCCACTGGGTGTCCCGAAGCAGCATTAAGATACTGGTCGAAGGAAGCACGCGGATTAGGTGTAGTGAACTTGCGATCTGTGTATTGGGCTAGAATAACTACTGCGCGGGGAGACCCGGTGTGAGGAAAGTTGCTTGGTGTTGGGGCTATGGGTTCGAGCATAGTGCCACGTGTAAGTTGAGCAACTTTGGTTTGAGCAAAGAATGTTTCCTTGTCAACAGTTATAGCCTTGAAGTCATTGCCTGTTCTTTCAAGAATGTTTCCCTGCTGATCCGTGTACCAATGAAAGTTCTCATCGCCGTGAAGAAAAACAGTGATGGGTGTTCCATTGCTTTGGATGACGGTGATGGGGTAGGGCCAAGCTTTCCCTGCGTGCAAAGTACTCAAGGAAAACAGTCCTATAAGAAGTGTAAGTAAAGTTTTTTTCATATATGGAGTGGGTTGTTTGCGAATGTTAATCTATGTGTTTATGATTTTAATTTGCGTCTATTGAAGAAGTATTGACCTTTATCTTTGGTCAACTTGCCAAACTCAATCGCATGTTGGGGACAATGATGGTAACAGGCAAAGCAGTTCATACAGTCATCGAGATTCTTCCATCGTGGTTCGCTGCCTAAGCCACCTTCGATGTCATGGACTGGACATACGTCGGCACATATGCCGCATTTTACGCATCGATCACTGGAAACATGAAAAGGTTCGTCGGTCATGTACTTCACAAAAGACCACCCTAGAAATCTGGAATTGATCTTTGGCCATCGTCCAATGTCAAGTTTTGTCTTTCCTTCTCTTCGTGCAACAATGTCTGCAATGATTTCTTGGTGAAGTTTCAGGTCAGCCTTCTCAAGCTTCTTGTGCTCTAATTCGGTTTTGTCAACATTGAAAAAGGGAACCCCAACATACGTGTTTGGCATGAGAAGCGAATATGCGGCATCTAGCGTTATGCCCTTCTTGGCCAAGTCTTGTCGCATGATATCCATAGCCTCCCCTAAAGTATCTCCAGCAGTGCATACCGCATAGACAAAGTGTCCGCTTGTGTCAAGCTGCAATTTTTCGACGAATTGACGCACCAATTTTGGAGGTCTCCATGCATGAACAGGGAAGCAAAAGCCTATGCGCTCTCCTTCTCTAAGTGGTCGGGGGGCAGTAGTATCTGAAAAGTCGGGGATGAACATTAGCTCATCATCAGTGGCTTGTGCTATCCTTTCAGCAGCCCAGCGTGTGTTGCCCGTGCTTGATAAATAAAATATCATGGCGCAAATATACTAAAAATAAGGTGATTAGCGGTTGGTTAACCTACAAAAATGTTGTCAATCTTTTGCGTCTATCTCATTACAGCAACCAACAATCATATTCCTTATTTGTGCTATGCGTGCTGTTTCTTCTGGCCTGTATCGTCGATAGTACACCAGTGAGCTTTGAAAATTATCCAAGGCTGCAATCCAATCTTGACGTAAACTATAAATAAATCCTATACGATAGAAAGCGTCAGCTTTTTCATTATCGTGGCAGAGCAAAAGCATTTGTTGGTAAAAGGAAAGTGCTTTGTCAAACTCCTTCATGTAGAAGTAGCTCTCTGCAGCTGCAAAGCTATAGAATGAACGTTCGCTTGGTGAGAATGACTCAAGTTTGGGGATGACAGAATCGAGGCAAGTTGCTGCACGAGCATAATCCCATTCGTAATAATAGCATACGCCGAGATAAGCACGAAAGCGGGGATTGAGTTTGTATTGCTGATCCAATTTTTCAAGCAATAGCATTGCTTCGTGATATTTCCCGCCTTGGTAGTAGTCTAAAGCCATGCCCAACCGAGCTGCGTCAGAGGTTTGGGCCGAGGCAGACTTGCTCATGCTAGTTAACAGAATGAGCACAATGGCAATGAACTTACCAAATGAAAATAATTTCATGCCTTGCTTTCTTAAACAATCAATAAAATTTATTACTAGGAGCGCTTGCAATCATTTAAGTGCTCCTAGTTCTTGAATCAATGAGCTATTTCACATAAAATTCGATGAGTTTTCTGGTGGCTTGCTGACAAGCAGGGCAGAACTCAGGAATCTCATTTGTACGCATTCGGCAGTCGGGATAGCCACGATAAACGCCCTTTAGCTTGTAGCCAGCGCCCTCATATAAACCCGCGCGCTTGTCCTTGCCAATCAAATTCTCCCATTTGCCCGTGAAATCAACCTTCGTAGTGATATTTCTTTCCCACGGCTCCACATCGAGAGGATACATGTCGACGGCATCCCCTTCATAGGCATATTCGTCTGCTAGAGCGGCAAAGCTATGCCCGAACTCGTGAACCACCACAGGTTTAGACCATTTGTTGTGTGTGCTTGAGAGAACATAGGAATTGAGTACACCACCACCACCATAGCGTTCGCTGTTGACTAAAACAAGAATGTGCTCATATGGAGTCCCAGCAAGCCAGTTGTGCATGTCCTTCAGGTGTGATGTTGTAAGATATCTCTCACTATAATTTGTGTCCCAATGAGAGTTGAGTGCCGTGTTCCGCCAGATACCTTTGCCTGGTTCGCTGGCACCGCTTTCTTTTGATGGTGACTTTACGGCAATGATATTGAAGTACTGTCGCATTGACTTATATGGTTCATGAGCAAACAATGCTTCCATCGCTGTACGAGCATCTGTAATGAAGGTGTTCATCTCCGATGCTTGATAACCCTCGGCAAGGTAGGCCAAATGGATGCAATTGGTGCTATCACTGGCTTTTTGTAATGTTTCGAAAGGAGTAACATCCTTATAGCCAATGGGTCTAATGAGAATATCCGAAGGCACTATTTGGTGTGTCATCGAGGAGGAGATTTCACGGCGATTGTTGCGAAGGTCAAGAGTGATATCAGCTGTGTCCTTGGGCATAGGCACAAGAAACACATTCTCAAACGACTTTACTTTGTTCAGTGCCTCCGGTTCTTGCTGCCACTCTTGAAACAGTGTGGAGAAGGAGTTTCGGTAGATAACACGTCCCGAGTGGTGATCGCGCACGGTGATTTGGCCATTTCCTTCTACAGGAACTTCCGCTAACCTGTGACGCTTGCCATACCAGCGTGGCTCCACGAGCAGTTCGTCCACTGCGATGTTTTGTGTATTGTGGTCACCAGAGAAGAGGTAATCAACACGCAATGTTTGGTCGGTGAAATAGTCGTCAAATTGCTGTGCTGTCGCCGCCGTACAGGAAAGCAATAATAAGTAGAATAGAAATACCTGTCTTCTCATCATCTTGTGTATTGTCAATTATAATATATAGAGGTCAGAAAATGACGCATTAAATATAATGTTTCATATTCAAGGTTTTTTGAAACCAATATTTAGGCAATCAACTGCTTTTCCTCCTTGTTAGGAAAATAACGCTTTATGATAGCTTGTATTACTTTAATTGATAGAATGATCTAACACTTTCTATAGCGCTGAAGGTGAATCAAAGATGTGACCCGGCCTAATAGATGCGAATTATTTCACCCACACGAATGTTGTGATCAGGAGTGAAATCGTTCATCTTATACAAGTACTTCAGTCTGATGCCATACAACTGAGCAATGGAATACATACTCTCTCCCGCCTTTACGGTGTGCGGACGATTCTTGAAAGTTTTAAGGGCGCGCTTCTGCTTTTTCTTTAAATAGATAATGTCACCCTCATGCAACACATCGTTATAATCTCGTTCATTGTAGCGAGCAATCTTTTTACCAGAGAGTTCCGTCTCCTGTCCTATAGACTTGAACGTGTCCCCTTCACGTGCAAAGAGGTAATAGTTCTTATTATAGAGTTTGATCGGGTGCAAATTTCCACCCTTCTTCACTGGCTGATCCTTACCAGAGTGCTGGGCTATGAAACGGTCATAGCTCTTTGCCTCGTCGTATTGATAAAGTCGATACAACTCTATGATATCAATAATCTTATTGGCATAGTTGGGGTTTGTGGCATAGCCACAATCCTTCAAGCCGCGCGCCCAACCTTTATAGTCTTTGATAGACAGTTGGAAGAGTCGGGCATATCGTTGGTTTCTGCTTAGGAACTTGGAGTGGTCTTCATAACTTTGCTTTGCATCATCGTAGGCACGGAAGCACTCACCATTATAATCGTCGTCCTCTGTAATGGTACGTCCTGTCCAGTCATGGCACTTGATACCAAAGTGATTGTTGCCAAGCACTGCCAAACGACTATTTCCGGCACCACTCTCAAAAACGCCTTGTGCCAGTGTGATGCTTGCAGGAATGCGAAAACGTAGCATCTGCTCTATGGCCAAGTCTTTGTATTGGTCAAAGTAATTCTGAAAGTTTTGACTCCATTTCATCTGGGCTTGTGCGGTAATAGTAGCATAAGCGAGAAGAACGAAGCAAAGTAAGCGATTTGATTTTAGCATCATACTGTCAGTCTTTACGTTTCGGCGAAGTTGCGAAAGCTAACTTGTCGGATTGTGATTCAAATTGAATCACGGCGTGAAGTAAATTGAATCACGCAGTGAAACAAATTGAATCAGACGGTGAATCAATTTGAATCACCAAATGAGGTGGCAGCAATGCGCAGCCGAAGCTGCGCATTGTCTGTTACTTAACCGTTCATTGACATTAGGAACTCAGTGTTGTCTCGAGTTCTCTCCATATTTCCATGTATTGCGTTCATTGCTTCCATAGAGTTCATGTCGGCAATATATTTGCGCAATATCCACATTCGGTCAATTGTAGTCTTATCTTGCAGCAAATCATCGCGACGTGTGCTTGAAGCTACAAGGTTCACAGCTGGGAAGATGCGCTTGTTGCTTAGTGAGCGGTCAAGCTGCAACTCCATGTTGCCTGTACCCTTGAACTCTTCGAAGATTACCTCGTCCATCTTGCTACCTGTGTCAATCAGGGCGGTGGCAATGATAGTAAGCGATCCGCCTCCCTCGATATTGCGTGCGGCACCAAAGAATCGTTTAGGTTTCTGAAGTGCATTGGCGTCTACACCACCAGTAAGCACTTTACCACTTGCGGGCGATACTGTGTTATAAGCACGGGCTAATCTGGTAATGGAGTCAAGGAAGATGACTACGTCGTGTCCACATTCCACCATTCGCTTGGCTTTTTCCAAGACGATGCCGGCGATCTTCACGTGACGCTCTGCAGGCTCGTCGAAGGTTGAAGCGATGACCTCAGCATCTACGGTGCGAGCCATGTCGGTAACTTCCTCCGGGCGTTCGTCTATGAGAAGCATCATCAGATAGGCTTCGGGATGGTTAGCTGCTATGGCGTTAGCGATATTCTTCATGAGGATAGTCTTACCTGTTTTAGGCTGGGCCACAATGAGCGCACGCTGTCCTTTGCCAATAGGAGAGAAGAGATCCACAATGCGCGTGGAAAGATTGGTAGTCTTTGGGTCGCCACAGAGTGTGAATTTCTCGTCAGGGAAGAGTGGGGTGAGGTGCTCGAATGGTATGCGGTCGCGTATTTCCTCTGGCTGCCTGCCGTTAATTTTTACAATGCTCGATAGTGGGAAGTACTTCTCTCCCTCGTGAGGTGGACGCACCTTGCATTGGACAACATCACCGGTCTTGAGATTATAATGCTTGATCTGGTTGCCGGCAACATAGATGTCATCGGGCGAGGACAGATAATTATAGTCGCTGCTGCGGAGGAAACCATAGCCATCGGGCATTATTTCCAACACACCAATGGCGTCTATTATATCGTTGAAGTCATAGAATGTTTGACTAACTGGGGCAGGAGCAGCGGGCTGCTGATAAGGTGCAGGAGTGGGCTGTGCAAAGGAAGCGATGGGATTGTCGAACATGTCATAGTTGGGTACGACACCTTGGTCCTCTATAGGAAGATCTACGACTGTGATAAAATCGGTTCCGTCGCCTGGATCTCCAGCCCATACGGTTTCACCAAAGTCCATGTCTTGCTGATCGTCAGTAGACTCATTATGTTCGTTAATTTTAGCTTGGAGCTGGGCTATCAGGTCTTCATTGTCGGCGTTCTCGTTTCCTGCCTTTCCTGAAGCAAAAGCAGCTTCTGGTATAAAAGACTCTTCATCTTGTGACACTGGCTCTTGGATAGGTGCCTCGTCAATGACTTCTAACTCTGACAATTCGGGCTCTTCTGTTGGTATATCCTCTGACTTGAGGTTTCCCTTCGCAATTTCTATTTCAGTGAGCAATTCCTTCTCCTCTTTGGTCTTTGGCCCCCTGTGTTTGGGTAATGCGTCCAACTTGGCCTTTAATTCATCTATAAGATCCTTCGTTGCCTCCTGTGGGGCGGCCTCTTGCTTTTCAGATGGAGCGCTCTTGAAGAGAGAAGGCTGGGTGCTTCCTGACTTGTTGCTCTTGGCATCAAGGTTTTCTCCATTCTTGCCTTTGACAGAATAGATATGGTCGGGTTCTTTTTTGGGAATGCGGGCGCGTTTGTGTTTTGATGTGGCTAATAAGCTATGGCTACTCTCATCAATAGCTTGCTTATCTAGAATCTCGTAAATTAGTGTTTCTTTTTCGTCGTAATCCTTGACTTCCAAGCCAAGATTGTTGGCAATATCCTCAAGCACCGGAATGCTCTTAGATAATAATTCCTCTTTGCTATACATGTGAGTATGGTAAAATTTTAAATATCGGGGGAGTGCTTCAAAGTTGAAGCGGTTTAGTTTTAACGCTGCAAAGGTATTAATTTTTTAATGAAACCAAATCTTAATCGTAAAGAAATATTAGCTATTAACATATATTAAATATCCTTTATTTCGTAATGAAAAGCAATGCTAAATCGGGCTACTTATTTCCCCTTTGAAATCACTATTTCCAATAAAAGTATTATCTTTGCACCAATATTAATAACGAATTAAGATGAATTTAAAAGTTCGTTTGGCAATCATGAATTTCCTACAGTTTGCGGTGTGGGGTGCTTACCTCACTTGTATGGGAATTTATTTGGGACGTATAGGTATGGCAAGCCATATTGGTGCTTTTTATGCCATGCAAGGTGTTGTATCTATTTTTATGCCTGCTCTGATGGGTATTATTGCCGATCGTTGGGTACCTGCACAAAAACTTTTAGGTATTTGTCACCTCTTCGCCGGCATGTCTATGTTTGCTGCCGCCTGGTACGGGCATGCTCTGGGTGATGCGGCGCAGTTTGGAGTCCTCTTTTCTTTCTACAGTGTGAGCGTGGCGTTTTATATGCCCACCCTTGCGCTAAGCAACAGTGTAGCGTATTCTGCGCTCTCAAGAGCAGGACTTGATACTGTGAAGGACTTTCCTCCTATTCGTGTGTTGGGTACTGTTGGCTTCATCTGCTCCATGTGGTTTGTTGATTTGATGGGTTACAAGAGCAACGAGTTACAGTTTGTAACAAGCGGAGTACTTAGCTTGGTGCTTTTCTTTTATTCGTTCTCCCTGCCAGAGTGTCCGGTTTCTAATAATGATAATAAGAAGTCAGTGGTCGACGCGCTTGGCTTGCAAGCTTTTTCGTTGTTCAAGCAGCGTAAGATGGCCATCTTCTTCATCTTCTCTATGCTACTTGGTGTCAGCTTGCAAATCACTAATGGCTTTGCAACACCGTTCATAGAGAGTTTCGCTGATGTCCCTGAATATGCCGCTTCATTTGGTGTAAAGCACTCCGTGATACTTTATTCCATTTCTCAAGTGAGTGAGACGGTATGTATTTTGATGATACCTTTCTTTATGAAGCGCTATGGTATCAAGAATGTGATGCTCATTGCCATGTTTGCTTGGGTACTTCGTTTCGCTTTATTAGGAGCAGGTAACCCTGGAAATGGAGTATGGATGTTTGTCATGTCAATGATAATTTATGGTGTAGCCTTTGACTTCTTCAATATATCCGGGTCGTTATTCGTCGATAAATCGACGGATCCCCAACTACGTTCATCAGCTCAAGGGCTATTCATGCTCATGACAAACGGACTAGGAGCATCTATTGGTTCTCTTGGAGCACAAGCCGTGGTGAACTCTAATACAGTAGATGGGGTGACGAATTGGCCACCGTGTTGGTACACGTTCGCTGCCTATGCATTAGTCGTGGGTGTGCTATTTGCCATTATTTTTAGACCCAAAAAGGAGCTGACAGCTGGCGCATGAGTGAAAGGATAAGATTGATATTCAGGAGTGTTTCTGAAATTGTGGGCACCAAGGATATTGGTCTGCTGGTGTTGACTGATAGCAATGAACAGCGCCAAGTAGCATTGCCATGCGATAAACTTGTGCTTCACGAGTTTGGCGTGAGGATGAACAAAACACCGTTTCTTGAAAAATTATTGCCAGAGGTATTGTGGAAAGCCATTCGTTGGCAAAGCGTGCTACGTTTTGAAGTGCATCTCGATTCTCTCGTGGAAGGTAAATACCAAGCTGTGTTGAGCAATATTGATACTCTTGACGACATTCCTATTAGCGCTGCCGAGGGTGTATTGCTATCGTTTGTGTCTCATGGAGATGTGCCGGTCCTCATGGATCAGCAGTTATTCATGCGCCAAAGTACGGTTTATGACAGTGAATCTATTGGCATTTCCTTGCCAGTAAACACCATTAGTGATGAGATGTTGCAAAGTGCTTTGGATAAAGCCGTGCAGAATGAAAACTATGAAATGGCGTCGCATCTTCGTGATGAGATCAATCGTCGTAAAAGATTGGCCGAGGAAGCGGATGGTGATAGCATGCCAGAGGCTGCAGAAAATTTATCATGAAGGAAGCAAGATATTTTTATTTTTCTCATGCAGATGAGCTGACGGAACTGCCTCGGGAAGAGGCGCAGCATGCATTGAGAGTGCTTCGATTACAAGCCGGTGATGAGATATTCCTTATGGACGGCTATGGCACGTTCTATATGGCAGAGGTTACCCTGGCTTCTGGAAACCATTGCCTTTATGAAATAAAAGAGCGTCTTGTACAAGAGAAGACATGGAAGGGACGTATTCATCTTGCCATCGCTCCTACAAAGATGATGGATCGTATGGAATGGATGGTGGAAAAAGCCACGGAAGTCGGCTTCGATGAAGTGTCTTTCTTAAACTGTCAATTTTCCGAAAGGCGCAATATTCGCATTGATCGTATCGATAAGATTGTGGTGTCTGCGATGAAGCAGAGCCGTAAGCCATGGAAACCTGTGGTAAATGAGTTAATGGATTTCAAGGCTTTTGTTGGTCAAAAAAAGGGTTCGCATAATTTTATTGCCCATTGTTATGATGAAATTCCCAAGGTAGATTTGTTCCAAAGATTAGGTCAGATAGCACCTGAAGAAGATATCACTATATTGGTTGGCCCTGAAGGGGACTTCTCAATCGATGAAGTGAAACTTGCTGTTGACCACGGATATGAATCTATTTCGCTTGGAAGAAGTCGTCTACGGACTGAGACAGCAGGATTGATGGCTGTTTCCATGGCGCAAATTTCAAAGAGAATACTATGAAAAGAATTAAGTTTTACATCATAGCGGTGCTTGCTGCTATGTTAACTTCATGCTCCGATACCAGTTACCTCAACGCTATTCCGCAAGAAAGTACGTTACTTATATCGATGAATACGGCGAAATTGAGTGGGGCAGGTAGTCCTGTGCTTTTGAAATCATTACTCCATATGACCACTCTTGATAAGACCGGGTTGGATCTGTCTTCAAATATCTATTTCTTTGAGGATGCTCAAGGTAATTTCGGGTTATGTGCTCGGATGGACGATAAAAGCAAGTTTGGCGATGTTTTAAGTAAGTCGGGACTGGAGCTGACTCAACGAAGAGGGTACGATTTTACGGTTTTGCCGAATCATTGGGTTATTGGTTACTCAGATAAGGCTGCTCTACTGATGGGACCTGTCGTGGCATCGGGAGAATCTGAAATGATGGCACGCATGGCAACCTATCTGTCTTCGGATGAAGAAGACGGTATTATGGGCACACCAATGTATGAAAAGCTCGACTCCATCGATTCACCAATGGCGATGGTTTGCCAAGCTCAGGTTTTGCCCGAGCAGTTTGTTGCCCCATTTACGCTGGGCGCACCCAAGGACGCCGACGCCTCCGAGGTGATGCTTGCAGCAGAGATGAATGTAAAAGATAGTGTGCTGTGGGTTAAAGGACAGACTTTTTCTTTTAATAAAAAAGTAAATGATGCTTTGGTCAAAGCAGCCAGAACCTATCGTTCAATCAAAGGAAACTATGCAAAGTCGATGTCGAATACTGATGCGATGGGACTTTTCGTAAATGTTGATGGAAAAAAGTTTATCGAGTTATTGCGTCAGAATAAAGGGCTTAAGACTATGCTTTCGGGCATAAACTCAGCCATTGACATGGATAATATCATCAAGAGTTTTGATGGTGATATGGCGGTTATCACTCCCAATAAGAGCAATGATAACTTCCAAATGAAAAT
>Ga0070399_1001178_pt1 | contig 27893 bp, 25 predicted proteins | sample BioMet4_FD_61217 | JGI IMG/M metagenome (GOLD analysis project Ga0070399, IMG submission 61217) | Microbial communities from bioreactor (seeded with sewage sludge) at LBNL, California, USA - Biofuel metagenome 4 (version 1) | ecosystem: Engineered > Bioreactor > Anaerobic > Unclassified ... | reverse complement strand
GGTTTTGTATATTAATGCCAACTGATGTCATTTTTAATTTTGCTATGAATCCCTTATTAGACAGGTCCATATGACCAAAATCGGTGTTAATTGACTTATTTAGGGTACCTGAATAGTTACTATTTGGGTAGAATTTTGTTTTTATTTGGGTAGATAATATGACGGACAACACTAATATTCATACTAAAGGTTTTTGGAGCAGCATTTATAATCTGGCTACTCGTTATCAGGATTTTTTACTTGATCCTGGAACATTATTTACTGTGGCAAGCGGGGTTTTGCTTATAATAGCGATAGCTGCTTATCCACAAAACATGCTGTCAGAAAATAGTAATGGTGAAGGTAACTGGTTATATTTATTATCCGCATTGGTCGGATCATCGTTTATATGGTGGTCTGCCTACCAGGGGATTAAAGAAAGGGACTTTACTGCTGATATCCCAGTTACTATCGCAACAATTGCTGCTATTGCTATCGGGCAGTATTCAGCTGCTGCAGTCGTAGCCGTACTTTTGCTTCTTGGGGGTATGCTGGAGGAACTTGTCTCTGCGAGAGCAGGAAAGGCACTCGAGTCTCTGGCGAAACTATTGCCTGATAGAGTCACAGTCAGGCGTGACGGGCATGATATTGTAGTGCCTCTTGAGGAAGTTAAAGTAGGGGACACGATCCTTGTCAAGTCAGGAGAACGTATTGCTGTTGATGGAACTGTTCTTTCAGGCACTGCTTCAGTAAATCAGGCTGCTATTACCGGAGAGAGTTTGCCAGTTGATAAACAGGAAAAAGATAACGTTTTTGCAGGCACTCTTAATGAAGTAGGTGCAATGGAAGTACTGGCCACTAAAGTTGGAAGTGAAACAACCATCGGACAAATACATCGCTTGATTGAAGACGCGCAGATTCAGAAGCCAAAGATAGAGAGGCTCTTGAACAATCATGCTAAGTTTTACACGCCTACTGCAATTATCTTAGGCGTTTTTCTCTGGTGGTGGAGTGGGGATATGACACGAGCAATTACTATGCTAATAGTATTTTGTCCATGCGTGATGGTACTCGCAACACCCACAGCACTGGTGGCTTCGGTTGGTAACGCGGCGTTAAGAGGCAATCTTATTAAAAAAGGAGCTACGATAGAATCTATGGCCAGGATAGATACCGTTATTTTTGATAAGACAGGGACACTTACTCACGGTGAACCAAAACTTGCCAGCGTCATAGCATTGAACAACAATAAAGATAAAGACTTATTGTTATTGGCTGCCGTCGCAGAGAAGTTCAGCGAGCATCCGCTTGGAAAAGCTGTTGTCAAAGCTGCGGAAGAGAAGGGGTTATTAATCCCGGACCCAGAATCATTTGAATCCATATCAGGAACAGGCATAAGGGTTAAAACCAACGGGAAAGACATCTTTATAGGCCGTCTGAAACAAGCATCTGAATTTAATTTATTAATTTCTCATGAAGCTGAAGAAAACATTAAAAAACAATCTCAACTGGGCCGTAATGTAGTCATGATAGGAATTAATAACGAAATCGCCGGGTTACTAACATTTGAGGATAAAATCAGGCCGGAGTCGAAAAAGTCTATAGAGACTCTTCATAGACTCGGAATAGAGACAATAATGATCACAGGTGACAGCAAAGTAGTTGCGGAACAGACAGCTAAAACCCTTGGTATAAATGAAATATATGCCGAAGTAATGCCCCAGGAAAAAGTTGAAATTGTGAAACGTTTACAGCTTGAAGGCCATAAAATTATCTTCGTGGGCGACGGTGTTAATGATGGTCCGGCACTTGTCACGGCTGATGTAGGAATAGCTATGGGACTTACAGGAACAGATGTGGCAATAGAGACAGCAGAAGTTGGACTATTATCCGATGACCTTTTAAAAATTCCGTACCTTATAAGCGTATCCAAGAAGGCGATAAGCACTATCTGGCAAAATGTTGTATTCTCGCTTAGCGTCCTCTCAATGGCAGTTATATTGACTATACCGGGCATACTTACACCCGTAACAGGAGCATTACTACACGAACTCTCGTCAATTCCAGTAATTATGAACTCAGCAAGATTAATTACGTACAGTCCCAAAGACTAAGAATAAACAAAAATTCTCTCAGGGCTATTTCTTGGCCTTGCATTAGTAGATGGTTGATATTTATCTTTGAGTACTTTTGCTTGGTTGCATCTGTTTCCTTAGCTTACCTGTGTATTTGCTTGGTTGCATTTGTTTCCGAGCTTACCTGTGTATTTGCTTGGTCGCATTTGCTTTCTGAGCTTACCTATGTACAGGAGTTTATAAGTAGCATCCGTTTACCCGGAAATTTATATAGGAAAGGCCTTTAAATGGCCTTTCCATCTCTTTCACCTGTTCTTATCCTAATTACCTTTTCTACGGGTAAGACAAAGATTTTACCATCTCCAATGTTGCCGGTTCTGGTTGAACTAACAATAACATCGGTAGCTTTATCCTCGTCTTCATCGTTTACTACCAACTCGATCTTTATCTTCGGTAGGGCATCAACCCGATATTCCTGGCCTCTCCATTGCTGGATAATACCTTTTTGTTGGCCGCGGCCTTTTACGTCAACAATTGTGAGGCTATTGAAACCGGCATCTTCAAGCGAGGCTTTTACTTCTTCAAGTTTTGTGGGCCTGATGATCGCTTCTATTTTCTTCATATAGCCTTCCCCTTTTTAGTCTCAGTCGTTAACGCTATCTGGCCATGAATTTGACTCGGTTCAGGGCTTTTATTCATTCCAGTCTCAGGGAGATCTCCAACATAACCAGGGCAACCTACCTCAGGCACATCAAGCCCTCCTATTTCTACATCGCTGCTCACACGCATTGGCGTGATCAGGTTGATCAACTTATAGATGATAAATGCCAGTCCGCCAACTACGATAAAGTTTGTAGCCACGCCGATGAATTCTGCCACAAACTGTAGGGGCTGGCCGTAGAATAAACCGGTAACTGCGGTAGGCACTCCATTCCATCCAGCGCCATAGCTGCCGTCTGCGAATAGGCCCAAAGCTAGACAGCCCCATGCGCCGTTGACCATGTGTACAGAGACAGCACCAACCGGATCATCTATTTTTAACTTTCTCTCAACGAAGAAGACTGATTCGACTACAAGAATGCCCGAAACAAGGCCAATGATCGCAGCGCTTATCTGATTGACGAATGCACAGGGTGCAGTGATGGCAACAAGTCCTGCCAGCATACCGTTACATGCCATACCTGGATCTGGCTTTTTCGTGCGCACGGCCCACATCCATGCCGTAGCTGCAATAGCACCGGTAGCTGAAGCCAGCATAGTGTTTGTGGCTACAACAGCTAGTCTCAGGTCTTCACCTGCCATGGTTGAGCCCGCATTGAAACCAAACCATCCGAAAGCAAGGATGAAGGTACCGATTATAGCCATAGGGATACTGTGACCGGGTATTGCATTGACGGAACCGTCTTTGTTATACTTGCCTATACGAGGTCCGATAATCCATGCGCCTACCAGGCCGATAACTCCTCCGGTCATATGCACTACCGACGAGCCGGCGAAATCCACATGGCCGTTACCCAGGCCGAAATTAACTCCAAGCTGGGACAGCCAACCTCCGCCCCACACCCAGTTGCCGAAGAGTGGGTATATAAAGGCACCAATAGCAAATCCCATGAAACAGAATGCCAGGAATTTCCATCGTTCTGCCAGTGCTCCGGTAGGAATTGTCGCGGTCGTATCCATGAAGACCATCTGGAATAAGAATAAGGCGAATACACCAACATCATAAGTGCCTATCAACGCAAATCCAGTCATTCCAAAAAGCCCGAACGGATGCCCTAAAAGGTTAATAGTAAACTCTTGATTAAGTCCTGTATAGCCTCCCAAAGTAGCTAGGGGGCCAAAACCTCCAAACATGATAGCAAAACCCGTGAGGAAGAACCCTAACATACCCAGTGGATATACAAAGAAGTTCATAGCCATCGTATGTGCGACATTTTTCACGCGGACGAATCCGGTTTCTACCATTGCAAACCCGGCCTGCATGAACATGACCAGGAAACCCGCGAGCAGTGTCCACATTATATTTATGGCTACGCTGTTATGTCCTACAGCACTGGTCACGTCTGCTAAAGAAGGTGCATCTCCGGTGCTCGACGCTACATAGCTGGAATAATCCGTATCAGCTCCTGTAGGGTCTGCCTGCTGGTCCGCCAGCACTATGGCCGGAAAAGCAACGACCAATATAAATAGTACCAAAAAAATCACAAATAACCCGTTTATTTTTTTCCGCATTCCATTGACTCCTTAATTTTCCATTCGGGCTTTAATAATAGGCGGTCAGCGACATGCGAGGTCGTATTATCTTATTATGTGACATGCGAGGTCGTATTATCTTATTATGTGACATGCGAGATCGTATTATCTCATTATGTGACATGCGAGATCGTATTATCTTATTCTCTGTATATCATCCGTCTAATAGCCCTGTATCATATCACCAGCGATTTATTTCCTTATAGTCCTATATTAATATTTCGGGCGAATAGGAATATGACTTCCTATTTTCTAACATATTAATATATCGAAACTATATAAATAAATATTAAATAAGTGTGTTAAAAGTAAATGAATACTCAGGCTGGATGCCTGTGAGAATAAGCAGCAACAATAGCATATAAAAAGCCGTATACTCTAAATTTTGAGAACGGAACCTTGAGAGAACGTTTATATAGATCTGAAAAAAGACGTTTTTACAAGAAAGAGAAGGAAGAAGAAAAACCCGAAATAGATAAAAAGGTTAAAGGATTCCGGAGAATAATTTCAGTTTAAATTCACATGTTTTTATCCTTTCGGCGCGATTTCTTCCGGAAACCACTCCTGGATCTCTTTTGGCATATTAAATTTTACATCCCGAAGTTCGCCTTCTCCCATGTGCCTGTACATGACCCACAGGACAGCCCGAATAACTTCAGCCGGGTTTACATTCTCATCGAACTCAAACTGTGCGTGCACCCTTCTCGCAAACTCTTCTTTTTTGAATTTCTCGGGCTTATCCCTGAGAGTCCAGCCGTCATAATATATTCCTTTAATTATAAGGGGCAACTGTGAAGCAAGATCAACTGCTTCTTCTACCGGAAGCCTATCCCGGATAGCGTGCAATGTACCCCTCAATGCCTGATATGCACTATCCTTGCTCTGCCAATTCAACTGGGTTAGAATATCCCGGAGCCATATATTGGTTAAGTCTATACTGTTTTCAAGATTCTTTACTCCCGTAGTCATTTCAATTTCCCCAAAGATTGAAATATAAGTATTTTAGGTAATTAGGCATCGTTAGGTAATTAGATATCATTTGACAAAATAAATTATGGGTTGTATTTATATAATAATATCTAAGAACAAAACTAGAAGAGGAAGTCCGGGTCATGGCCAGATTTCGGGATCTGGAAACCGAAAAAAGCTCTATTTTTACAGACCATCAGGGCAAAGTTCCCAAAAATGAACAAGTGCAGGAAAGTTCAAATTTGAACAGTTTAGAGATTAACTAAAAGGTTTCCTGAACTGAACTTGCAAAAAAGTAAACTTCAGGCGTTTTTCTTGCAATTAAATTAGGTACTATTATTAAGGTATTTTTCTTGAATCTGCATTTTTACTGCATTTATTATACTGCATTTATTACTGCATTTATATACCGCATTTGTTAGATACTTCTATTCTTAGTTATAGCCTCTTTTGCGCGGTTTAATTGCTCTCCTGAGGTGTAATCTTGTCAAAATCTCCACGCAAAGCTTTAAGTGCATACTTTTCCAGATCTATTTCCTGTCTCGTACGGAATCCAAATCTTCTTAGTATAGATACAGGAGGGCACCAGCCCTGCACAGCGTACTGGAGCAGGAAGGTTGAAGCTATTGTGGGCAAAATAAGCCATATTTTGCTTCTTTTTAAGCCAAGTATTATTCCAATTAAAGAAACTGTAGATGCGCGAATTTCAATAATGCGTCCTATATCCCACTCCTTATCAAGCTCTTCAATCCTTTTGCCTATTTCATAGCCGGTCTTGCTCGCATAAAACCTGACCATTGCAGCTATCTCTGTATCTATTGCCTGATTAATCTCAGGAGGTGTATTCGCCCGTACCCGATCTCCTCTCATGAGTTCACTGTAATTGCTCACTTCCATAAAATTCCCCCTCTTAACAATCTTTTTTCAATGTAGAATCAGATCTGAATTGCCTTTTACTAAAAGAGGGTAGGGGTACGCGAATATAAAGTTAATCAGAAAAACTTAGTTTCAGGACTTGGTTTTGTAAGCGAAAAAGAAGTGAACACACTTTTCCTCCATTTTTGTTTGTTTTCTAAGATATTGCGAGGAAAAATGGATTTTTACGTATTAGGAATGAATTCTCCGGGGAAATACTGGTTTATCTCCTGCCCCATAACTCGATTATCTCCTGTTTCATAACTCGATTAGTCCATTAGGGTAATAAATTACCTCTGCTCCTTTAAAATATATGCCTCCAGGATGTCTGTATCCATTTGACCCGCTCCAGTCAAAATTCAGCCAGTACTGAAGCTTTCCATCTTTAAGTTCTCTGCCTGAGTACCAGATATTTTCAGCATAGTAATATCTGCCCTGTACATACCTGAGAATTTCAGATGTAGTTTCCTTGTTATCTCCTATGTAAAGTTCAGGATAGGCATGTCCGTAGCTCTCGTTTGTTGCAGTAACGACTCTTGTATTGAACCCCATATTTTTAAAAAGGGCAGACATGACTATGGAATAGTCGTCACAATCCCCTTTATAACCTTCATTTATAGTCTGGGAGGCACCGAAGAAAAACTCACCGTTTTTTTCATAACGATACTCCCAATGCTGGTTCACGTAATCAAAAACATCACAGGCGTCTTTAATATTGTATCCTGAGGTCTTTCCAGTTATATTGAAAACTTCGGATGTGATTTTCTCATTTTCTGACCCAATACCTCTCTGAAAATTCATGGACAATAGCCTGTATTCCCTGGGATAGACGACGTTTGTTTTTTCTTCATGATACGTCGGAACCTCTGGTATCTCGGGAGATACAGAATCGGCCAGGTATACAGCGCTCTCATTCTCTTCGGTCTTATTTTGTTCTCCTAATCCTGTCTCATTAGACAAAGGGTTATCCGTTCTATTGGATGTTGAATCCTGTAAATCCTTTATCAACTCTTCGGAGTTTAGACCAGCAACAGGAATTTTATCGGTAGCGTCAGGATATATACATCCGGAAGCAAATGCAAAAAGAAGAAATAAACTTAAACTTAAAAATTTAAAAAAGTTTATCCTGATCACTTTGTCGACTTCCTGGATCAATATGCTTGAAATTAAATGCAGTGCAAAGAAGGTATTAATTTATATATGCAGATTTGTAGCTATAAACCTGCAAAGTATAAATTTGTAAGCTATTTAATTTTGAGCTTATCCCAAAACCAGCTTTATAATCAAAACCGTCAAGAGCCCTGCTATATCCAGCAGAAAGCCATGCTTTTTCCATTTAATTTAAGTGATACTATCAAGGTCTACAAAAGATTCAAAAGCACTGTTAGAGAAAATAAAAGAACATAAAAAATAAGAAGAAAATAAAATTTTATAAGTATTAAAAGTTATAAAATAATAAAATTTAAAACGTTGATAAAGTAAAAAAGTAGAGAAGATTACAATTATAAGAGATTCAAATTTTAAAAAGAGCAGATTTTAAAGAAATAATGAGCTTATAAAAAGAAGATGAATTGTAAAACAATAGTAAATAAAATATAAAAAAAGAAAAATGAAGAGAAGTTAAAGCTACTGCTTCAGCCTCTCAGGCCGTTACATCCTTTCTAAGGATGTAAGCAACCATTTCAGGATTAAGTTTGCTTTCTCTTGAAACCTTTTCCTCAATGGCTTCAGTAGATTTGCCTTCAGTCTTCAGCTCTCTTATTTCCTCGATTATTGATGAAGGAATACGATAATACTCATTTATGTCCTTCCTGTGGCCCCAGACATCGCCTTCGATAAGCTGGATACGCTGCATTTCAAGGAACATTTCTATGGATTTTGAGACTGTACGCCTGTAAGATTTAGGAAGCTGTATAACTTCAATTTTCGGACAGTTCTCAACCAATGAAAAAATATCCTTGTTTGAAGGCCTAAAAGCCAGATGCACTATTCTCTCATTTGGATTCAGTGTAAAGATTTCTTCTCTTGAACTCACAACCCTTATTTTCAAAGTTTAACCTCCAGATTTATCTATTTTTTCACTTGATAGTAAAAAATTCTTCATTAAATATTTTTCTATAATTACCTGAATCATTTAAAAAGAATTTTTATTTATGTTTTTTCAAGTGTTTTTGTAAGAACCCTATCTAATTAATAAAAATCAGTATGTATAACAGTGTTTTTAGAAAAACTTAAAAAAATATTTGAGAGATTTTGAAGTTGCGTTAAGAACAAAATTCATAAAAAATCCAGAATTTTGTTTGAGATAATTCCGTTTTCATCAAGTCAGGGCAATTTTAGGAGTGCAGATATTTAAAAATAAGACGATAAATTTTCAAATATTATAAAAAATTAACAGAATTTCATATTTATTGATGGGATGCTTTGTTCTTGATTTTCAGAATAATTTTTAAAAAAATCAAAATATTTGTATAGTTGTAGACTTCTTTACTCATTTACTAAATACAAAAATCGGTAACATTATTAAATATAAAGGTTAAACATAAAAAATTAAAACTGTTTATATAAAACTTCAAAAGCTATTGATCAAAATTTAAAAACTAACTGGTAAAAACATATTTGTCTTTGTAATATTGTATCCGTTGACCTTTATTTTTCGATATTCTGATCGATATAAAACATTTTTGAGATACTGGAAGTAATAAGTGAAGAGTTCTCGACCCCATTTAAGAGCACTTTTTTTGTAGCTTATTAAAGTAGTGCCGTCAAACCTCCCCTTTTATCAAAAAGTCAGAGAGCCATAAAGATGTCCGTGACGACAAGAGTAAGAGAACCAATATCCACTCCTGACGGAAATGCTCATGTTCTCATGAGATCGAAAACACCTGAACTGTTCAGGAAAATCTTCGAGAAACTTATCGAAAATCAGTTTAGTAAATACAACACACAATTTAAAATTATTAATGAGGAGTTTTGAAAATAGACTCGCAGTCTGAGGTTGGAAAGTTGAACTAACAACATATTTAGAATTAAGGAGATTGTCAATGAAGGCAGGATAGAATTCGAATAGACAATCACGGCTGGCTTCGAAAATTTCGCAGTGTGTTAGATCCCCAATCCGCTTTTTCTGCTGTTTATTTTTCAGCATGTATTGGTTTCGAAAGAGAAAACAAACTTAATTACTTACAGTTGCATGGAAGAAGTGCTATGACACTAGATACAAAAAGAAGCAGTAATTTAGCAATTAAAGAAAAACAAAAAAATACTCTCAATGTAGTAAAAAAGAAGAACACACTAAAATATGGAAGTATTCGGTAGAAGAAAAAGCACTCCACCGAAGAGAAATTTAATTTTCTTCAAAGTTGGAATAAGGTATTCAGACCAGTGTATGAACCACCACTACAGAGACCCCATATAGCAACAGCAGAAGTATAATCTGAACGAAAATAACATCCAGATAATAGGCCCTGGACCTGATTCCTCTCCTTTGAGAATTGTCTGCAGAACTGTCAAATCCCATATTTTTACGAGTGGGTTCGATCTGAGACTTTATTCCTTCACTTATCTTTTTATTCTGTTCCATATGAGCGTTTATCACTTCTTCCAAGTCAATCACCTCCTCAAACCTGTGTTTTTGAACAAGGGTTTTAAGGTGTTTCCTTACTTTTTAAAGCAGAATGCTTTTAAATTTCCCAGAATGATAGAATTTTTTACTTTAGGAGATTTATAGAGTTTTGTTCCAACCAAGAACTCTGGTTTTCCTATTTTATCTACAATTTCATATCTTGCTCCTAAAATTCTTTTATTCCTCTACATACTATAAACTGGGATGTTTCACCAATCAAACGGGGATTATGGTCGGCACTATGCATGTGTAAATGACATAAAAGATCACCACAAACATGATATGCATAAAGACCATGTCCACATACCAGGACTTTACTTTGAATTTCGCTAGATTCGCCCCCTGAAGACTACTTACAATCATTGAATTCTTCCATGTGCAAGACCACGATGCTCTAAAAAACTTTACATAGTTGCAGGCACGGTAAACACACAAAGAGCATCATCTGGTCCTTACCAAACTTAAGCAGAATTGATAAGCAGTGCGACGACAAGACCGAAGATAACAATGGTTTCCGGAATGACAGTAAGGATCAGGCCCTTACCGAATAATCCTTCGTTTTCTGCCATTGCACCGATTGCTGCTGTACCAATATCTTTTTCAGCTACTGCAGACGCAAGCCCGGTTAATGCGATTGCAATTGATGCACCGACTGCTTTTGCTCCTGCTGCGTCCAGGAATAGATTTGCTGTTGCACCATCTACCAAGTTTTTATTCCTCCGTATATTTTCTTATATGTCCAAATGGATTGAATTTTCTGCACCCGCTTTCATAGAATTTTCCAATTCTACATATTGAAACCTGAGTGCATGCGGTCCGGGAGCCATAATACTCAGAACGGTGTTAAGAGTGTGTCCGAGTATAAATACGAGAATTGCAGCTATTGCCGCGAAACCAATCTTAGAATGATCAGACCAGACCATTCCGAAGGCGATGTCATTGACTGTATAGTGGGGGTAATAGTCTCAGATGTTCCTGCTGTTCGAAAGGCTGTTAATCCGTTTTCGCACTATTGCTAGCCGACCAGCCAAGAACATAGACATGCACCTATTATCGAAAGGCGTAAATTTGTCGTAAACGAAATTTCTCCCCGACAGCAAGTGTTTGATTGTAATGCAAGGCATATATCTTTGCATATTATCTTAATAAGATAATAGATATAGATTGTATCCTAACTGATATAAATCTTTCCAACAGTTTGAAAAGGTTTAAAAGCCCTATATCGTGACCCCATAAATTATATACTTTCCATATGCCTGCCAGAACTATCTCTGACTAAACGGAATTTTATTCTGAAGAAAAACCAAGCTTGTTCTTTTCAAAAAGGCAGTGTTAGCTTTAAGAGATACAAAAAATCACACAACTTTTATAAAATGTCATGCTCAATATACCTTCAATATCACCTTGAAGAGGCTCATGCATGGAAGATCCTGTTATCTCAAAAATAAAGAGTCAATTCGATAAGAAAGGAAATCCGGCAAAGATTCCGCTGATGAGCGGGAAAAAATTTTTTGAAGCCCGATCCGAAACGGATGGAGTCTATGTTGACAACCTGAAAAAAGAACCATTTCTCCCCTGGGAAATCTTTACCGAAGCTGTCAATTGTATAAAGGAAAATGGCGGGAAGGTAAAGAAAGGAAACGCAACAAACTCGAGGTTGGGCGATCCAAATCTTGGCCTTGATACCCTGGAAGGTTATATTGCCAGTAAAGTTTACGGCTGCAAGATAGGCGATCCTGTATTTAAGAGAGTTGCCCCTGTAACTTCCATCCTTGCCTGGGCTGAAATTTGTGAAAACACCCGGGGACAGATTTGGCTCCTTTCCGAGGAAAAAGAATTGCATACTTCTGAAAGTAAAAAAGAAACTTCTCCGGCTTTTACCGTTGAAGAGAATAAAGAAATCTTACCAATGAACTCTGTTTATAACCAGCCTGACAGCAAGCTGACAGAAATGAGAAAACTGGAAGCTGAGCTTGAGGGAAAAATCCAGACGATAAAAGAACTTGACCAACAGGCTGCAGGCAGGGAAGAAGAAATCGGCAGGCTGAGAACAGAACTTGGAGCACGTGAAAAAACTCTCCTTGAGAAAGATTCTGAACTGCGAGCTCTTCAGAAAAAATTTACGGAAAAAAATGAAGAAGCCCAACGCCTTGAGTCCAGAATCATAGAAAATGAAGACAAGGTTGAGGATCTTACCGAGAAACTCAGGGAGAAAGTGGAAAACATAAAGATCCTTACCGAGGAACTTTCAGCAAAAGAAAGAGAGATAAAAAAGCTTGAGGAAAGTATTTCCATAAAAGATAAAGATCTTAAGACCCTGGCTGAAGAGGTTATTACAAGAGCTGGGGAAATGAAAAAAATTGAAGAGAAGCTTACCTTGAAAGAAAGAAAAATAAACACTATGGAAACTATGCTTACCACAGCCGAAGAAAACGTAAAAACACTTGAGAAGCAGCTCTCAGCCTTTGAAGAAGAAGAAAAACTGGCAGTTCAGCTTCGAGAAAAAGAAGTATTTATAAAACAGTTAAAAGGAACCCTCGCAAGTAAAGAGGAAGCTTTTTCGAGGGTTAGTGAGGAAAACCGGAAATATAAAATGCAGCAAAAACTGGCATCTGAGGGGTTAAGGCAGATAGAAGAACAGAAAGCCTCAAAAAAATGGTGGAAGCGCCTGTAAACTCAACTGAAAAAAAGCCATAATTCTTATCTTTATACTTTGTTCATTCGCGGCCGCTCCGGGCCTGATGTCAGAAAAGAGCTGTGAAGTAAGTGAAGAATCATATCAGGGCTAATTTTTCTTATATGTGTAATTTCACATATTATTTCTTCTTCGGTTCTTCCCTGGACTTTCAGTTCGTTTATTTTTTCAAGCACGTAAGCGGGTATTACAAAGTAATTGTTAAGATCATGCCAGTGCCCGCTTACATCCCCCTTTACCAGATGAATACCTGAAGAAGAGAGGTACATCTTGATAAATTTAGAGAGTCCTTCGTAGGAAGATGCGGGAAGTTGAAGTAACTCAATCTCAGGGCATGTCTTGACCAGACTAAAAAGATCTCGGTCCGAAGGTCTAAAAGCAAGATGTACTGCCTTCTCCTCTGCCTCCAGGCTGGAAATCTCATCCCTGCTTGTTACGACTCTGATACGTACACTACCTAGCCCCATTTATGCTCCCTTTTCTATCTAAGTATGTATCATTTATTTAATTTTGTATTTCAGTCTTTCTAATCAAATTTCAGTACAATAAAACTATGAATACCCAAAATTCTCTAAAAAAAATTAATATGCCGAGGGATGCCGAAACTGCACCAAATTTAACCCTTTGCGACTAAATATAAACATATTTACTAAGAAATCGCATACCAGACGGACAGAAAAGCTTTTAAAACTGATTCTCAGGTTTTATGCTCAACCCTGCCGCAAGAGCTTGCCCGAATGAAATACATCCGTCTCCACAGGGAATCTGGCGGTGGGCTAGAAATTCAAAACCCGCCTCTGTAACAGTTCTTGCAATGCACGAAGTGATGTGATTGTTATAGGCAACTCCTCCACTAAGACCTATCTTTTCAAGCTCCCTTTTTGCGGCAAGAGAGATGGCAAGTTCTGAAATTCCCGTTGCAAAGCTTTCCTCAACCGCAAAGGCAAGATCAGCGGGGGAATACTTTCCAGAAAGCTCATATGCCCCCAGAAGAAGCTCGGTGGTGTCAAGTAGAGGAACTCCGGAGTCGGCATCATTCCTGAAAACGATAGGAAGATCTACATTATGGGTGCTCTTTGTTGCGGCAGATTCGAGTTTCATTGATGGCTCCCCATCATAGGTTCTCATCTCGCAGATTCCAAGCAGGGCAGCCGCAGCATCCAGTACTCGTCCTGTGCTGCTGCTTCGGATAACATTTACCCCGGTTTCAAGCTGTTTCATCACAGTTGAAAACTCCATAGCTCCTTTCGGAAAAACAAGGGGAAGTTTTTCCAATTCTGCTCTCCCAAGTTTCTCAAAAAGAATCCCCAAAACCATTCTTGAAGGTATCTTCGAGGCAAGGTCTCCACCTGGCATCGGCTGAGGGAGTAAATGCCCTATACGTTCATATCCGAAGTAAGAGGATTCAAAGAGTTCCCCTCCCCAGACTGTACCGTCAGTGCCATATCCTACGCCATCAAGGGCAATTCCGAGAATTCGGGAATCCAGGGGGAGAGAGTTATCAGCCATAAGCGCTAACATGTGAGCTTGATGATGTTGAACCTGAAGAGTATCTTCCCCTCCCATCTTTAGCGCAAAACGTGTTGTGTTAAATGCAGGGTGCAAATCACAACCCCAGTAAAGGGGCTCGATTCCGGTAAGTTGGATTAGATGCCTGACAACCTCTGAGTGATACCTGAAGGTTTCTACATGACTGGTATTTCCTATATACTGAGAAACATAGGCAAGCTTTCCTTTTGCCACAGTAACCGTAGAATTCATTTCAGCCCCCACGCCTATAGAAGCTTTAACTTCAAAAGGCAGCTCTACGGGCTCAGGTACAAAACCGCGGGAACGACGAATAAAGGCCGCTTTTCCATTCACAATTCTAATAACCGTATCATCATTTCGGTTTGCAATAACCCTGTTGTGCAACAGGTAATAATCGACAATCCCTTTAAGTTTCTCAAGAGCCTCTTTATTCTCAACAACCATTGGCCTTCCCGGAAGGTTTGCCGAGGTCATAACATATACTGCATCAGGTACGCGATCAAAAAGCAGATTCTGCGTGCCTGTATAGGGAAGCATAACCCCTATATTGTGCAGGCCAGAAGTAACCGATTCTGCCAGGCTGGATTCTTTTGACCTGGGAAGCACAGTAATAGGCCGGCGGTAAGAAGTTAAATATTCCCTGCCTGCACCTTCAAGTTCTGCAAAGGTTTCCGCAACTGCAGCATTTTTTGCCATGACCGCAAAAGGTTGTTCCGGACGCTTTAACCGTCTACGAAGCTCCTTTACAGGCTCCTCCTGTCGTGCATTGCAGGCTATATGAAAACCTCCAAATCCTTTTATAGCAAGAATTGAGCCCTGTTGAAGGAGATCCGAAGCATGTGCAATTGCTTCATAACCCTTTACCAGGACATTTCCTTTGGGGTCAGAAAGCCAGATTTCTGGCCCGCACTTTGGGCAGCAGACGGGCTGGGCATGATATCTTCGGTTGAGAGGATCTGTATATTCGGTTTCACATTCCGGGCAAAGAGGAAAATCTGCCATAGTGGTATTTTCCCGGTCATAAGGAAGGGTTCTGACTGTTGTATATCTGGGTCCGCAGTTTGTGCAGACTGTAAAAGGATAATGGAAATATCTGGAAGAAGGATCAAAAATCTCAGACCTGCACTGTTCGCAAATGGCCGTGTCAGGGGGAATTATGGAATTTTCAAAAACTCCGGATTCGCTGGGCACGATAATAAATTTCGAATACCCGAAAAAGGGGACATTTTTTGTTTTGATTTCCTTCACTTTTGCCAGAGGTGGCTTTTTTTCAGGGAGTTCTTTAATGAAATTGTCAAGGCTTTCCTTATTTCCCTCTATAAGGATTTCCACATAGTTTCCAAGATTTTTCACATATCCGAAAAGTCCGTGGACTTTTGCAAGCTGATATATAAAAGGGCGAAAACCTACCCCCTGAACAGTACCGGTAATATGAAGAAGCCTTGCTTCGTTTTGCATATAAAATAGAGATTACTGTTTGTCGTTAAAATAGCTTTCTAAATAATAAAAGTATCTGACAGCATCGTAAATATATTCAAACTTCAAATACACAGATTGTAAGCACAGAAAAGTACAGATTTCAATCCAGTAAGACCAGGGTAAGCGATAACATTTTTTTAAGATAAACATAAAAATTATACACTGAAATGAAATAAATCCAGATAGAAGCAAAAATCTGTGGCTGAATCAGGATCAGAATTATCCTGAATTCAGGTCACATATATGGAGAAATTGTTCGTATCATAATGATGAACCCCAAAATCATCATCAAAAGGGAAATCCTCCAGGCCACCTGCAAAAGGCGGGCCTGGTTTTTGGGTTCACCTAACTTAAATACTGCTCTTTCAACCAAATTTGGTTGATCGTCACACGCAGCCATTTCAAATCAAGCTTGATTATTTCATTCTCTCCTTGACTCTCTTCAGCCTGGAAGTACCTTCTCTTTCCATCTCTTCGAGGGTAAAACGAATGTACTTCATGGTTGCAATGAGGTCCGGAATAACTTTGAATTCAAGAGCATTTACACGTCTCTTGGTCTTCTCGATTTCATCAAGAAGTCTTTTCATCGTTGTTTCCAGCTCTGCTGCCGTGATAATCTTTTCTACCAGGATCTCATAGGCATCTGCGGACTCATCAATATACGAATTTGTCCCAACAATACCGTAACCTCTCTCAACAAGAGATTTGCGGACACCTGTAGAACTGATTTGTGGCACCACAACACCCATGATGTTGTGTCCTGAAAGCTGAATTTCTGGAGATTCCTTTGCTGTAAAGGCGGTTGACTTGACTGTAACCATTCCGTTTACAGCAGAGGCAAGATTGATTTTTTCTGCAGCGTTTAGATAGGCAGCGTCCAGTTCGGTTCTGACGTTCCTTGCCTCGTTAAGAATCTTAAAGAACTCAAGAATAAGACCATCTCTCTTCATCTTAAGGAGCTTGTGCCCACTTTCAGAGAGCTTGATTTTTTTCTTGAGCTCAATCAGCTCCGACCGAGTTGGTTTTACGTCTTGAGCCATGGTAATCACTGACCCTTTCTGTGTGCAGGATGGTATTTCTGGATGTATTTGTTGTCAATCCTACCCAGCTGGTTTTCAGGCAGGTGTGCAAGGATCTTCCATCCAATGTCCAGAGTGTCTGCAATTGTCCTGTTTTCGTTTCTGCCCTGTGTAACGAACTGCTGTTCAAAAAGGTCAGCAAACTCAAGGAACTTGACGTCTCTCTCAGACAGAGCTTCTTTACCGACGATAGCCACGAGACCTCTCAGGTCACGCCCTTCTGCATAACCTGCATACATCTGGTCAGAAACTGCCTTGTGGTCTTCCCTTGTCTTGCCTGCTCCGATACCGGAGTTCATCAGCCTTGACAGGGACGGCAGCACATTAATTGGCGGGTAGATACCTTTCCTGTGCAGTTCTCTTGAAACCACAATCTGTCCTTCGGTAATATACCCGGACAGGTCAGGAATCGGGTGGGTAATATCGTCACCAGGCATAGAAAGAATCGGAATCTGAGTAACTGATCCCTTTGCGCCCTTTACAATACCTGCGCGCTCATAGAGAGTTGCAAGGTCAGTGTACATGTAACCAGGATACCCACGACGACCAGGAATTTCGTTACGAGCAGCACCCATCTGACGAAGAGCTTCTGCATAGTTGGTAATGTCAGTCAGAATGACAAGTACGTGCATGCCGTGTTCGTATGCCAGATATTCAGCTGCAGTCAAAGCCATACGTGGAGTGACTATACGTTCGACAGCAGGGTCATCTGCAAGGTTGAGGAACACAACAGCCCTTTCAAGAGCCCCGGTCTTTTCGAAGTCATTCATGAAGGACTGAGCTTCTTCATTGGTAATACCCATTGCTGCGAAAACTACTGCGAAAGCAGATTCAGACCCTGGCACTGATGCCTGCCTTGCAATCTGCAGAGCAATTTCATTGTGTGGGAGACCTGAAGCTGAGAAAATAGGCAGTTTCTGTCCACGGACAAGGGTGTTTGTTCCGTCTATTGTGGAGATACCTGTCTGGATGAAATCTTTTGGAGGCAGCCTGGCATATGGGTTCATTGCAGCTCCGTTGATGTCCAGAAGCTGGTCAGGCACAATCCTGGGTCCACCGTCAAGTGGTTCTCCTGAACCTGAAAGGATCCTTCCGAGAAGGTCGATGGATGCAGGGAGCTTCAGGGTTTCCCCTGTGAAGACTACACCGCATTCCTTGTCCAGACCAGTAGTACCTTCAAAAATCTGAATAACCACTATGTCTGAAGACGAGTCCAGCACCTCGCCTCTGCGGCTGGTCCCGTCAGGCAGATTGACAGTAACTATTTCTTTATAGCCTACAGGCTCTGTTTTTTCAACAAAGATAAGTGGCCCCGCAATCTGAGTGATTGTCTTATATTCTTTTACCATGCTTACCTACCTCTCAGGGATGCAAACTCTTTATCCATCTGTGCCAGGACAGCATTCATAGACTCAGTAAACTTCTCCTCATACTTGACCTTAGCAAGCACATTTTTGGATTCAAGCTTGAGAATTTCAGGTACGGGAACACCTGATTTCAAGGCATCCATCGCAGCATCTCCCCATTTCATGATTGCCTTCAGGATCTCGTACTGTTCAGAGAATGGGCTGTAGGCATCTATCGGGTGGAATGCATTCTGCTGCAGGAAAATTTCCCTGAGCATACGGGTGATTTCAAGCAGAAGCTGCTGGTCGTCTGGCAGAGCGTCGGAACCTACAAGCTGCACGATTTCCTGCAGTTCGGATTCTGTCTGGAGCATTTCCATTGCTCTTTCCCTCAAAGTCACAAAATCAGGAGCCACGTTCTCTTCAAACCAGCCGGTAAGACTGTCCTTGTACAGACTGTAACTGTTCAGCCAGTTGATGGCTGGGAAGTGACGCCTCTGAGAGAGTTTGGCATCGAGAGCCCAGAACACTTTTACGATACGCAGGGTATTCTGTGTAACAGGCTCTGAGAAGTCACCGCCAGGTGGGGATACTGCTCCAATAACAGTAATGGAACCTGTCTCACCGCAAAGACTCTCCGCAACCCCGGCACGCTCATAGAATTCAGCCAGCCTTGCAGACAGGTATGCTGGGTAACCTTCTTCACCAGGCATTTCTTCCAGACGGGAGGAGATTTCTCTCATAGCTTCTGCCCACCTTGAGGTGGAGTCCGCCATCAGGGACACGTCTAATCCCATGTCACGGAAGTATTCTGCAATAGTGATTCCGGTGTACACAGATGCTTCTCTTGCGGCCACAGGCATGTTTGAAGTGTTAGCGATAAGAACAGTACGCTCCATGAGCGGCCTTCCGGTCTGAGGGTCTTCGAGTTCAGGGAATTCACTCAGAACGTCTGCCATTTCGTTTCCGCGCTCACCACAACCGATGTAGACCACAATTTCGGTGTCACTCCATTTTGCAAGCGACTGCTGAGTAACGGTCTTTCCCGATCCGAAAGGTCCGGGGATTGCAGCCGTTCCGCCTTTTGCCACAGGGAAAAGCCCATCAAGGATTCTCATTCCTGTAACCAGAGGCCTGGTTGGAGTAAGTTTTGTCCTAACAGGTCTGGGTCTCCTGACAGGCCACCTTTGCATCATCTGCAATTCGGTCCCATTAGTCAGAGTACAGATTGTGTCTATTACCGTAAAGTTTCCGCTCTTGATGTCGGCAATTGTACCTGAGATATCAGGAGGCACCATGATTTTATGTTCAATATTCACGGTTTCCTGTACAATACCGATTACTTCTCCGCCTTTTACGGAATCGCCCTTCTTGACAATGGGTTTGAAATCCCAGAGTTTTTTGTGGTCAAGCCCATCTGCAGTGACACCTCTCTGGATGAAGCTGCCCATTTTTTCAAGCAGGACGTGCAGAGGCCTTTGAACCCCATCATAAATACTGGAAAGAAGACCCGGACCAAGTTCCACGGACAGAGATGACCCTGTAGATACACAGGGTTCCCCTGGCCTGACACCTGCGGTCTCTTCGTATACCTGGATGACGGTCTTGGGACCTAATATCTGGATGACTTCACCCATTAGACCTTCATTACCGACTTTGACCAGGTCATACATTTTTGCCTGCAAGCCGGTGACGGTGACGACAGGCCCAGACACACGATAAATTTCACCTTTTACTTCCACAGATCAACACCTACCGCTTGTTTTATCTTATCTCTTAAATTTGAGCCTGATCCGCTACCTCCCAGGGCTACTACTGTAGGCTGGACAGACTCATTCAAGTTATTCCTTAGCATTTCCGGCAGATTACCAATGTCATCATTATGCATTACAAGAATCCCGACACTTTTGTCTTCAAGCACCGATTTTACAACGGACTCAGTGGCTGCGATATCTGCGGTTTCATAAACCTTCCTGATACCAGCCAGTCTGAATCCTGTAACAAATTCGCTCTTTCCGATCACCGCTAATTCCATTATATAACCACCAACTGGTCTTTGATTAACTCATCACTGAGGCCAGTCTCCTTACCCCTGAAGATGATCCGGAGATTAGTAGCCTCATTATGTTTATGAATGATATAATCCAGAATAGGTGCAACTGAGATCGGGGATACATGCGAGAGAACGGTTGAAGATTCAAGATAATATCTTGTGAGCCTGCTTTCAAGAGTAGTCAAAGAAGTCATATCTGAACTCGTAACGCCTGAAATTACGTCCCAGTACTGAGTCCTTTGAAGCTCATTGACAAACTCGTCATATGGGAGAGTCGCCAGTTTCTCGGTTTTTAACTCAAGACCGCCTTCAATCATGAGAGGCATGATTTCATCAAGCTGCATAACTCCTGCTTTTTTCAGTCTGAAAAGATTTATTAAATTCTTGACGTCTACTTCTAATCTAACAACTTTAAGAAAGAGCTTGCGGTCCTTAGATCTTGGTTTTCCTATTGCTCCAAACAAGCCTGTATAATACATTTTGTCAAGTTCATTCTCTATGTATGCCAGGTTAGTTCCGTCAAACTTTTGCAGCAGGGGGTAGTACTCAGAATATTTCAGGGCTTCAATTATTTCTTTATATGTAGCCTTGGCTGCAAGTTCTGACATAGAAGTATAGGTAAACTCCCCGGCAGCAATCAGTGATTCCATGATATCTTCAGCAGATGCATTGTAGATTTTACCACGGAGAAGTGTTTTTATGTTCCAGATGTCGTATCTTTTGAGATATGCGACAACCAGGTAATTCAATTCTCCTCCGGTGATTCTTACCAACTTATCATATGTGAGCGCAAGATTTCTGTTCAATGCGTGTTCTGCCAGATCGCCACCACTATATTTCATTGCCAGTTCGTTAACGTCGTTTTTGTATTCAGACTCTTGGATAAAGCGGGTAATCCCATCAATCCCCATGTTAAGGAGCCGGGGATATGATTCTTTAGGGAGCAGCTTGCTCTTCATAGCGCGGACGCGGGTTACGGCATAGGGATAGTTAGAAGTGCCATTTTTCTTCTTATCGGATTTTCGTGAGGGTTTTTGCCCCCAGAGTCTCTCCAAAAGCCGCATCGAACATCACCCGTATAATATATCAGATATCTGCTTCAATGAACGCTCATACACGTTTTTCAGGATTGAATCATATGTGAAATCTAACCTGACAGTCCCGTCCTCGTTTTCCAGAACAACTCCACCAATAGAATCAAGATTACCAGCGTAAGATAGAGAAGTTAACTTCTTGACAATATCTTCAGAATCTTTAGAAGAGTAAACTCTAGCACCGCTAGCTTCGTACTTGTTGATAATATTTTTCAACAGCTCTTCTTTTTTGGATGCCGGCATTGACTTAATTTTATCAACTGTCTGGACATAAACTTTATCTAGAAGATCCTTACGCTTGTTAAGCGTAATTCTTTTCACTTCCAGGTTTGCACTTGATATGACCTGCTGGTGCAGATTTTGGAGGTCCTCTTCCGACTTGGCAAGGCTGTCTCCGAGCGTCTTTTTCTGTATTTCCTTAGCTTCATTTATGATCTCGGAGGCCTTTGCATCGCCTTCGGCTTTTATACGGGAAACCTCAGCTCTTGCACCCTCTTGGATGTCTTTTACAACAATCTCTAGTCCCATGCTTACACCTCCAAATAAATTTAGAGCAAAAAAGTGCTCTAAAGCCTAGAGCAAGAACTCTAAGCTGCTTAGAGTGCAACGATACTTAAAGAAAACTTAGAGCATTATAACAGCTCCAGGCCTGCCTGGAAATGAAAAAAGCCCAGGTAAGCTTAAAGCAATGCTCTAAGAAATTTAAGAGTGAGGGCTCTTAAATTTAAGCAGAATTACTGGTTGATAAGCAGTGCGACGACGAGACCGAAGATAACAATGGTTTCTGGAATGACAGTAAGGATCAGGCCCTTACCAAATAATCCTTCGTTTTCTGCCATTGCGCCGATTGCTGCTGTACCGATATCTTTTTCAGCTATTGCAGATGCAAGCCCGGTTAATGCGATTGCAATTGATGCACCGACTGCTTTTGCTCCTGCTGCGTCCAGAAATAAGTTTGCTGTTGCTCCATCTACCATGTTTTTATTCCTCCGTGTATTTTCTTATATATCCGAATGGGTTGAATTTTCTGCCCCCGCCTTCATAGAATTTTCCAAAGAATTCTACGTACTGCAACCTGAGTGCATGTAGTCCGGGAGCGATGATACTCAGAACGGTGTTAAGAGCGTGTCCGAGTATAAATACGATAATTGCAGCTATTGCCGCGAAACCAATCTTAGAATGATCAGCCCAGATCATGCTGAAGGAGATGTCATTGACTGTACTTGCGATATAAATCGAAGATAGGCCGACTGCGATAATACGGGCATACGAAAGAGCATTACCCATAAGAGATGGCAGTTCGACTATACCAGCGATACCCTCACCCATGGCGAGCATCACAATTCCAAGAACAAGAACAACAGCACCGACATACATCAATGCTGAACCACCAACATAACCAACAGCTGCAATAAGTACACCAAGCTCAATAATCATCCAACTGCCTTTTTCAAGAAGAGCGTGTTTCATCCCGTGTTCCTTTGCAATGTTTGAAAATCCGAACAGGTACCCGAGATTTAGATGAATCAGTCCGACGACGACGCTTAGTACAATCATACTCATTACCATGTGAGCCCTGTGAATTGGGAAAGTAAATTCCTCTCCTCCAATTGAATTGAACAGGGTTACTGTATGCCAGAACGGGAGTAAACCTTGTTCTTCATGCGTACTCGCCAGAGGGAATCCCAGAAACTCACCATAAATAAGTCCGAAGAAAATCGTCCAAATCTGACAATAGATAAGAATATTCATCATATCAGATACTGCATCTGACTTTATTGCCTTTTTAATAGCCAGTGCAATTGATCCTAATATCAGTGCATATCCGATGTCTCCGAGAATCATCCCATAGATCAGCGGGAAGGTAATGAAAATCGCTGAAGATGGATCAATTTCAAAATATTTAGGTCTTGAATACAGATCCATAATCTGCTGCATCGGTGCCACTGATTTTGAGTTATTATACTCGACGGGGGCATCTTCTTCTTCCTCCTCGCGAACTTCAAGGCTGGTAATGTATGCCTTGCCGTTAGTGGCATTGTTAACTACACTGACAAGCCTGTCATAACTTTCGGTGGGGGTCCATCCATCAATTATGAACGCATTTTCAGATGTAGCTATTCTAAGAGGCAGCTCTGCTTTCTGACTCTCGATACTCAGGACTTCGTCGCTTGCAAGGATAAAATCGGCGTACTTGGCTTTCAAGGACTCGATCTCGCCTTTTAAGGACTCGATCCTTCTGGTGACGTCGGCTTCTCTCTGTTCAATGGATCTTAAAAGTTCGCTTGGGACACCACCTCTTTCAGGAACTCTAAGCTCTTTGAATCCAAGACCCTGAAGTAATTCGTAAACTTTGTCGGCATCATTATTAGCTACAAACAGTACAACTGCTTTTGATTGAGGATCAAAGTACAGTTCGTAAGCTTGGGTGATACTCGAAATCTGACTTGCTTCCAGGTTACTTTTTAAAGTGCCTGCGAAAACCTTGATGCTTTCGTAGCCACGGAAATAATCAAAGTCAAGATCGATGGACAGATAAGGCAGGATTTCCCTTTTCTGGGAGTCCATGTCTTTTAATTCATTTTCAAGCTGGGAAATTGATTCCGTTTTAGCTGAAATTGTCCTGTCCAGTTCATTTAACTTCGAGTCAAGTTCACGCAGAACAGCGTCAGATTTCTGAACTACCGGTTTTTTGCTTTCAATCCCCAAATAATTGGCGATAGATCGGATCTTCACAAGCTTTTTAGAGACTTCTTCTGCGTTTTTGAATGGCTTGCTGATCTTAAAACCAGACTCGTCTTCGACAAAGTCTTCGACGTGAAAAAGATTTGTATCATGTAGTGCATCGATGGTTTCTTTTAGAATGCTTTTGTGCCCGACAATAACGGCCCTTGTCATCTGTTTAGGTCTACTCATTAAGGACCGCCCTCTCAAACTCCTGTACAAGGTAATTGACGGATTTGTCGATGTTAGCTTGAGCTTTTTGGGACATGGCTAATGCGTTTTTTTCACCATCGTTTATGATCTTATCTCTTTCCTCCAGGATCTTTTTTTCACCCTCTTTAAAAGAGTCTTGTGCAGCTTTATGTGCATCGATTTCGGCCTGCTTCAGGATTTCCCTGGCTTCAGCCCGAGCTTCGGAGATACGCTTGTTTTTCGCTTCAATGGCTTCGTCAACCATTGCTTTAGCGCTTTCCTCTGCTTTTTTTATTTCAGATAAGATTTCATTTTTAGCCATGTGAATCTCCGTCTCTCAAAATTTAATATATAAATTAATAATTAAAAATCCCTACTCCAATGGAGGTAGTTAACAAATCCTTCGCGAAAGAACTATATAACAGCTTCGGTTTTATCCAATAAGAGTGAAAGATCTATAATGAAAAATCATTATATATTTAAAGTGTAAGAAATTTTTAAGAAAATTAAATATATAAATAGCAAAATATCTGGTTAAAATGAAAAAGATTAAATATAACAGTAAAAAATAATTGAACACTGACAGTGAAATATAATTAAGTACCGAAAAAATATCAAATAAAGTACTGAATATAAAATGTGAAGCGTAACCTGAATAAGTTAAGTAAAATCGAGAGAATATATTCAAAACTCTATTAAAGTTAGTTATAAAATTATAAATAAATCAATTTGTACAAGGAATTTTAGCCTCTTTTTTTCTAAATGAAAGCTTTTAAAGGTTTTTTTCAAGCACGAAATATAAGTTACTATATTTGACCAAAACTTTTAAAATTTTTCTTTAGATATGTCAAGTTTCGAGAAAATCAAACCATTCAAAAGCTAATTTTCTAAAATAAACTCCTGTCCGGGTTCCAAAGACATATGGATCCGGTATGCAGGCATCAGTATTCAAAATTTTAATAAGAATATTTAACCATTCTCCAAGAAAAAAGGAGCATTTCAAGAAAAAATCCCTGAACACATTTATTTTTCTCTCCGACAATTAAAAATACAAAATAAAAATAACATAAAAAATGTTATTTAACCCTGTAAGGGATCTTTGCGCCCTGAGGTATTGTATGAATATATTCCTTCCTGAAGTCTGGGTTGCGCATCATGCAATATGCGGCATTATCTTTTTTGTAAGCTTTGTGCTTACCCATACGCTTCCAGATAGCTTCCAGAGGTTCTTCACATATATTTCCGAAGGATAGAGGAGTGTAGGCACACGGCATTACTTCCCCATCCGAAGCAACATGCATCCATCGTCTTCCCGCAAAACACCCAAAAAGACTCGGGCCCAGAAAATAAGGGAACGCGGTGACTCTGGGACCTTCAGGTTTAGAGTTCATTTTTTTCTGGAATTTCTCAAGCTTTGAGACATCTTTTTCCCCGATTACCTCATCCTCGTGCTCAAGCCAGCGTCCGACGGCAATAATTTCATAAATGGAAAGTTCATGCATTCCAAGGTTAAATGCAAGGTTGTAAAATTCTTCCAGGTCATCGATATTGTGAGGGGAAACAACCACAAACATATCAGTAAGAATTCCGGCAGCTATTGAATTTTTGATTCCGGTGATTGAATCTCTGTATGCACCTTCTCGGCCCCGAATACGGTCGTGTTCGGCTTCAAATGGGCTGTCCAGACTAATTCTTGAGGCGTATAACCCTGCGGCTTTAAGCTCCTTTGCCCTTTCTTCGGAAAGCTTGAAACCTGAGGTGAGACAGGTAGCAATTGCCCTGGATTTATCTACTCTGGCTACCATGTCTACAAGATCGTCTCGAAGCATGGTCTCCCCGCCGTCGAAAGAAATAAGATAAGACCCAAGTTCCAGGCTCTGGTCTATAGCTCCGGAAATTTCATCCAGAGTAAGTTCCTTTTCTGGCTTGATACCAGCTGCTCCACAGTGGATACATCGGTTAGGACAACGAGCCGTAATTCCTATTGAAAACTGATCAGGGACCCTTTTTTTTCGGATAGCTGCGATCTCAGCACTTATCACCCGACTGAAAACAGGCCCCGGAATCGGTGGGATCCATGTAGAGAAAATAATCTCGTTTTCATCCACTGAAATGGGTTTTTCTTCCGCAAAAATGTTGTTTATGCGTTTGAGGAAAGGTTTTGCAAGCTGGGAAAGAGGACCTTCTGCATCAAGCACAATTTTTTCGTGTTCTGTACTGGCATTTACCTTAATCACCGGACTATCATATACTCGCATGGATACACCTGGTAAAGTTGTTGGCAAAAGTTGGAAGACTTCTTAAAAGTTAGAAAGCTTATTGAATTAGATAAATTAAATTATATTATTTTTCCATTTTACATACCGAAAATTTGACAGTATCGCAGTTCATTTTTCAGGAAAAGCTGAGCAATTAAATAATCTCAAGCATATCAACAGTTATATAATCGGTAATCTGAAAGAGTTTGTCCCTTGCCGGACATTCGTTAAATGTCAACAGGGTCTCTTTTGCGGCATTAACACGCATCTTTACAGCATTTATAGATTTTTCTATTGCTTCTTCCTTTGACATATTCTTCATGTAAACATGCGGCAGAGTTTCAGATGTGAATTTTGATTCCTTGCCTTCGACCACTTCAAGAAACTCAAGAATGTCGTCAACAATCTGGTATGCAGTTCCCAGGCAATTTCCAAAGATATTAAAACGCCTGGCCAGGACTTCGTCAGCCCCTCCCGTGTATGCCCCTATGGAAGCACTGATGGCAAATAAAGAAGCCGTTTTCTTGTAAATACATTCGAAATAGTTATTTTCTCCAAAATTGTCCTTATCGAGTCTCAGATCCAGGACTTCTCCTTCAGCCATGTCCATCCCGGCTTTTCCGAAGTCTCTGACTACTTTTTCCCCATACGGAGAAATAAACTCAAAGCATTTTGCAATCAGGTAATCGCCACAAAGAAGAGCCCTGGAAGGGCCAAATTTTTCAGGGGCTGAAGGCAGGTTTCTTCTAACAAGCCCCTGATCCAGCAAGTCATCATGGATGAGGGACGCCGAGTGCATCATTTCAATAGCAAGAGCTGCATTGAGGCTCTGTTGGTACGAACCTGAACAGATTTCACTGGAGAGAAGGAGGATTATTGGTCTAATTCGTTTTCCTCCGGTGTTACAGACATGTTCTACCATTTTTTTTAAGCTGGATTCGTTCATTTGATCAATGAAGCTATTTATTCCTGATTCGACATATCTGTATTCTTCCCACTCTTCAATATTCATCAATATTACTCCGTGTACTTGAACGGGCATCTGGTAACGATCTTATTCGCCTCAAACTTAAGTTCAGAAACACAGTTTCGTAAATACTTACTGTTTCCTTCGGCAAGGTTAGAAGGAGAGCTGTCTGTATATTCTAGATGAACCTTCAAGTTCTCATTATTTTCGTCCCTTTGTTCAAAAACTGTCATTTTGGGGGCCATCTCAAGATTTCCATTTTAATAATCTTCTAGAATTTATCATTATTTCCTGGGATTTTATAATTATTTCTAAAATTTTACCTTTTGCCCGATATGAGATGGGAGATCAGATAGAACTTAAGCTATTACAAAACGACTATCCGAAGACTCAATATCGTGCAGCTGTATAAAGAACACTCCAGAGCCCACACGCCAGAATAGACCAGCAGTACGAAAAAGTGCGAGCAGTATTTTCTTTTGCGTTCGTTTAAACTCCGTATAACACGATCATTACATTAACTTTTTGTTAAGCTCTGAATATTTGGCATGAAAGTACATGGGGGATATCTTCCTCACGTGCTCTTTTCCTCCTTTTTCCTCGTAATTGCAAATATTTCACTCATTATTGTTATCCTTTCATCAACCGATAATATCTCGT
>Ga0070399_1001159_pt1 | contig 28165 bp, 36 predicted proteins | sample BioMet4_FD_61217 | JGI IMG/M metagenome (GOLD analysis project Ga0070399, IMG submission 61217) | Microbial communities from bioreactor (seeded with sewage sludge) at LBNL, California, USA - Biofuel metagenome 4 (version 1) | ecosystem: Engineered > Bioreactor > Anaerobic > Unclassified ... | reverse complement strand
AGTCGAAAAAGTAAAGGAAAGTACTCACCTCTCAGAATTGCTGAAAAGCCCCGGATAGGCCTGTTTTCAAGCCTTCCCGGGGTCCTTTTAACTCCGAACTGTCAAAGACAGGATTATAACGGAGTCAGGAAGAAATACAATCTGTTTTTAAAAGACTTAAATTATCGGAGGATTATAATCATGAATGAAGTCGTAAAGTTTTTACAGGAAAATCCCGTACAGTATGTTGCAACCGTTGGCAGAGACGGCAAGGCCAAGTGCCGTCCGTTTATGTTCATGTCTGAATATGAAGGTAAGCTGTGGTTCTGCACAAATAATACCAAGGAAGTCTACAAGGATATGCAGGCAAATCCATATATTCAGATTTCGGTTTCCAGCCCGTCCTACGCCTGGATCCGTCTCGACGGCAAAGCAGTTTTTGAAAACAATCATGCTGTTAAGGAAATCTGCATGCAAAATCCCATCGTCAAAGGCCAGTACCAGACTGCCGACAATCCCATCTTCGAGGTATTCTATCTGGAAGGCGCACATGCGGTTATCGCCGATTTTTCCGGAAATCCGCCGCAGGAATTTAGTCTGTAAAATCAAATAGATCTCTGTTATCGCCATGGCGGTTTAAAAACGCTCAGTCCTGTTTTAAAAGGGAGGAGTTCCTATGAATGCAGAAACTTATCTGCAGTATCTGCAAAGTGAAATCCATTCGACGGTATTTGGAACGGTAGATGAAAACGGGAATCCGTTTACCTGTGTCATAGATATGATGCTGTCAGACAAAAACGGGCTGTACTTTCTGACAGCGAAGGGCAAGGCATTTTACACCCGTCTCAAGGCACACGATATCGTTTCCGTCACTGGCTTCAAGGGTGCGGATACCATGTCTTCCAGGTCTGTGACTGTGCGCGGGAAAATACGGGAGATCGGTTCAGATAAGCTGGCTGAAATATTTGAAAAGAATCCGTATATGGCCGAAATTTATCCGGATGAGAAGAGTCGCACTGTGTTAACCGTATTTCAGATTTACGAGGGAGAAGGTGAATTTTTTGATCTGTCACAGCACACGATTTTCCGTGAGAGCTTTGTTTTTGGAGGAGCCAAGATACAGTCCGGCGGCTTTTTTGTGAGAGACAGGTGTATCGGCTGTAAGCTCTGCTATTCAGTCTGTCCTCAGAAATGTATTGATATTACGCAAAAACCGGTTGTGATTGCACAGGAACATTGCCTGCATTGCGGAAGATGTTCTGATATCTGTCCGGTGAGAGCCATTGAGAAAATATCGGAATAAGTTAAGTATGGCGGAATAATGAATTCATGATTATTAATAAAAGTTGCCATCTTTAAGTTGCTGTGTTTTGGCTTTTAATCTGTTTGTCCGGGACTTTTCATTCAGTAAATCAGCGTTGTTGATCGCGAAAAAGATCTTTCTCAAAATTGACAACATACCTTGCCATTTCATCGGGACTTTCCTTACAGTTGTTATTGATCCATTCAATGATGATTCCGATAAGGCCGTCATTAAACAATGCTTTCCGGTAGTAAAATTCCGCGGTTTCAGCCCGCGATGCAGGCCCGAGAACGTTCAGCCGGTCTATGCTTTCCTTTCGTATCCGCTGCATGGGGACTCTGGATTTGATATGACTACGGGCGGCACTGCCGAGATAAATGCGGATGTATTTATGCCCCTTATACAGATAGGAGAACAGTTTTAAAAAGGTCATGCGAGATACTCCGTTTATATCCGGTCCCAGATCACTGTGTATTTTCCGGTAAAATTCTCCTGCAAGTGAGCATTCGAAATCAATGATATCTTCATAACGGGCGTAGAATGTCGCACGGTTGATGCCGGCATATTCGCAAAGTTCGCTAACTGAAATTTCAGCGCCTTTTCTGCTGATGAAAAGTTCCGAATAACATTTTTTCAGCTTTTCGTCTGTCTGAGAACGCCTTTTATTGTTCTTTGTATTCATAATATTCTCCGGAAGCTCATTATCTCAACATATTTAAGGGACTGTTGGTTGATTCCTTTCCGGGTTCTATTATAATCAGGATTGATTAAACAAACAACTGTATTTTTAATAGAATAAACGGGAGAATTAAACCATGAGAATAAACATAAAACAGATTACGGCAGTTACGGTAATGACTGTTGCTGTTATTGCGGCAGTGACAGGCTGCGGGAGTGCGTCGGAAAGTACTGTCCGGACTTCAAGGACGGAAACGACGGTTCCCATGACGACAACATCAGCGGAACAGAGCATCACCGAAGCAGCGGAAGAAACAAACACAGGTATGCCTGCATCAGCTGATTTTGTCAATTCCTATGACAATACGGCAGAACTTTCGGAAAAATACCCTGTGATGAATCCGGCACCGATCAATACAGAACTGGGCGGGAAAATCCAGAACAGACTTTTAAGCGGATTTGAAAACTGGAACAGAGGATATGAAGCATGGAAAGCATGGGGAGATATTCTTTATACGAAAGACTCCATCTATAACGTGCACGGCGTCAGACTGACGCTGCCGGAGTATCAGGCGTCCATGAATGCAACCTTGGGCCAGATCAATATTCAGATGGGCAATTTTGAAAATATGATCATCTGTGACGACTGGGCGGCAATACATTATGATATTTCAACAACGGTTAAGGGCAAGACTTCACCGGGAAGCGTTATGGAATTTGTTCATTTCAAGGATTACGGCGATCCGCTCGGCGTGCGTGTCAAGGAAGGCTGGGGCGGTCCGAAAGACAGCAGCTTTGAATCCATGTCCATGTTCCAGACAGAGGAAGAGAAAAAGGTACAACAGGAAGCACTGAAAGAAACCGTGGATTATCAGATTCCGGATACAGACGATCTGGAGAAAAAATATCCGGTAAAAAATCCCACGGAAGACAACAGCAGCATGGCAGATGAGATAAGAAAAGCAATCCTTGAGGATTTTGACAGCTGGAATCAGGGCTATGATCAATGGTCTGCGAATGCGGATAATTTCTATACATCCGATGCTGTTCTGACGGCAGGCGGGAAAGCGATGGCTCTTGATGAATTCAGGACATCCGTGAAAGAAACCGATAAGAATACAGATACCAGAAAGCTTTACTTTGACAACATGCTGATCAGCGGCGACTGGGCGGCAATTCATTACAGATATACCAGCGAAGATCTTACAACAGGGGAAAAGACAGCAGGGGATGCGATGCAGTTTCTTCATTTTGTTAAAGAAGGCAATCATGTGAGGGTTGATAAATCATGGGCAAAATAAACATGGATCATTTCAGTTAAGCAATTTATAATCATTGATTTTGGAAAGTTTCTGTTTTCATGTCAATATCCCAGTCCTTTCAGCCAGTCCTGCACTTCATTTTTTGCTTTGTCCTGATTTTTCTGCGTGTCTGTTCCGGCGACGGCAAGACCTTTCTTTACGGCTGCACCGGAGCAGGCTTTTGTGATGGCGTTAACCGTATCGGCAAGGCCACTGCCGCCATTTGTATCGAAGGGGATCACTGTTTTTCCGGTAAAACTGTGATTTTCCAGAAATGTATAAACAGGCATCGGCATATCGCCCCACCAGATCGGGTAACCGATAAAAACGGTATCATAATTGTCCCATCTGTCTACCACAGCGGAAAGTTCCGGACGGGCTTTATTTTTCAGTTCGTCCTGAGCAATGGGAAGAAGGTCGTCATATTTTTCCGGATAAGATTCTTTCCGTTCGATGTGGAAGAGATCTGCACCCGTTTCCCTGGCAATCATTTCGGCGATGATCTGCGTATTGCCTTTTTCGACGACTCCTACGCCGTACTGTTCACCTGCCTGAGAAAAATAAGCAACGAGGATGTGGTTTTCCTTTTTGGAAGAGCTTTCTGAAGATGCGGAAACCGCGGAAGATGATTCGGATGAGGTCTGTTCCGTGCCCGCTGTCGCCGGGAGGCTTTCCTTTTGCGATGAAGGCGGAATGGTACCTGACTGTGCTTCCTGTGTTCCGCAGGCGGAAATACACATTATTATTAAGGACATCGAAATTGTTTTAATTATTTTTTTCATAAGATTTTTCTCCTTTTGGAATATCTTTGGTTGATTGATCAATGTCCGGCGTATGACTGCCGTTTGTTCCTTTCTTTCCGGTTTTTATATTTAATCTGCCGGTTTAAATGCGCCAAGTGTTTTTTCCTGTTCGGCAAGGCTCATGTTGAAATAGCGGATACCCTTGTCGAGCCCGCGGATGCGGCTCATTTCTTCTTCCGTCAGTTCGAAATCGAAGATATCAAAGTTGGACCGGATGTGGTCGGGATTTGTGGATTTCGGGAAAATGATGTTGCCTTCCTGAATGTGCCAGCGCAGGATGATCTGAACATTGGTTTTATTGTATTTTTTGCCAAGCTCGGCGAAAACCGGGTTGCCGATCAGATCTTTGTCACTATGTCCGATGGGATACCAGCATTCAACAGCGGTACCAAAAGGCGCTATGCGCTTTTTCAATGCGGTCTGCTGGTAATAGGGGTGGCACTCCACCTGCAGCACGGCGGGCTTGATCTTTGCCGCCGCGAGCACTTCTTCCAGCCGTTCCGATTCAAAATTGGAAAGCCCGATTGAACGCACTTTACCCTGGGATACGGCTTTTTCCATATCGTGCCATGCACCGAGGTAATCGCCGAACTGCTGATGGAGCAGCAGAAGATCAATGTAATCCGTACCGAGGCGGGAGAGCATCTTGTCGATGCCTGTCATGGTTTTGCCCTCGCCGTATTCGCTGGGCCAGAGTTTCGATGTGATCCAGATTTCCTTTCGGGGGATTCCGCATGATCTTACCGCTGCGCCGACGCCTCGTTCGTTCTGATAAGCGTGAGCCGTATCAATGTGGCGGTAGCCCAATTTCAGTGCATCAAGGCAGGCCTGTTTTGTGGCATCGTCGCCCTGCACCATATAGACGCCGAGCCCGAACTGCGGAATTTGTGCACCATTGTTAAGCGTGATATAAGTCTGTTTCATTTGAATTTCCTTTCTGTGCTTTAAGCACCAATCAGGTTTCTGATTTTATACCATTGACCATTCAAAGGCGGTTTTGACATCACCCATCAGTTTTGCAATCGGCAGCTTCTGCGGGCAGACGGCTTCACACTTGCCACAGCCTGTACAGGCGGATGCTTTGCCGCTTTCTTGCGGGAACGCCGCGTAGTACACCATTCCGTTTGTAAACTTCTTCATCCGGCAGTGGTCATTGTACATTCTGAAATAGTCTGCAATGGGAATATGTTCCGGACAGACGGATTTACATTTGCCGCAGTTTGTGCAGTCAACCGCCGTGTCAGCATCGAAAATGCGGATGGCATCGGCGATGATTTTCTGCTCTTCGGTGTCCAGAGGAGTGAAGTGTTCCATGTAAGAAATGTTGTCTTCAAGCTGCTCCATGTTTGACATTCCGGAAAGAACCATCATGACATTGTCCGGACTTGCGGCAAAACGGATCGCCCATGAGGCATCGGAAAGACTCGGCTGCTTTTGCCGGAACATTGTTTCAATTTTTTCCGGAACCTTCGCCAGGGCGCCTCCTTTGACAGGCTCCATTACGATGACCGGTTTGCGATGCCGCGTCGCTATCTCGTAACAGGTTCCCGATTGTATAACTTCGCTGTCCCAGTCGAAGTAGTTGAGCTGCAGCTGAACATATTCCATTTCCGGGTGCTCCGTTAAAATGTGTTCCAGTACCGCGGCACTGTCATGAAAAGAAAAACCGAGATGACGGACTTTGCCCTCTTTTTTGAGCTTTGCAACTTCCTCAAAGATGCCCAGCCGTACAGCATTTTCATAGCCTGAGGCATTGAGCGCGTGGAGCCAGTAATAATCCACATAATCCGTTCCGAGGCGTTGAAGCTGTTCCGTGAAGAACCGGCGGGTGTCGGCACGCTCCTTTACCAGAAATACCGGCAGCTTCGTGGTAATGGTGAAACTGTTGCGGGGATGCCGTTCTACCAGTGCCTGCCGCAGTGCGTCTTCGCTGGTTCCACCGTGATAGACGTAAGATGTATCGAAATAGGTAAAACCATGGGCGAGAAAGGTATCCGCCATGCGGGAAAACTGAGGGATATCCACCTGATTGTCCGAACCGAGAACAGGAAGCCTCATACAGCCGAATCCGAGTTTTTTCATGTTTTCTCCTCTGTGTTTCGTTCTGAACTTAGTATAGAGGGATTCCCATTGCTTCGGAAGTTTCAATCTGTTATTATGGTGTAAAGGACAGACTTTACGCAGGAGATGTGCCATGTATAATCATCAGCTGGATACCTTTTTAAAAGTGGCGGAACTCGGAAGTTTCGGAAAAGCAGCAGAAGCGCTGTATATTTCTGCTCCGGCCGTCATTCAGCAGATCAACCTCCTGGAAGGAGAATGCGGTGTCCGTCTCTTTGAACGCAGTAATCACGGCGTCAGGCTGACACCTGCCGGAAGTTCTTTGCTTGAGGATGCCAGGACGATCGTCCGTCTTTCCAAAGAAGCAGTGCGAAAAGCGCAGCAGATCGAACAGGCGGGAGAAACAACGGTGCGCATCGGTACCTCGCTGTTGTTCAAGTGCCGTCTGCTGCCGGATATCTGGACCAAAATAAGCGGGCACATTCCCGATCTGAAGATCGAGATCCTTCCTTTACCGGAAACGCGGGAGAACGATGCCGGCGATTCGGCGCTCGGCGTCAGGTATGATATCCGAGAGGGTGTATACTGTACCATTGCGCAGAAGGATTCCTGTGATTTTCTGGAACTGATGCGCACGCCGTTCTGCTGCGCCGTATCAGAAAATCACCGTCTTGCCGGGATGAAAAAACTCACATTAGAGGATTTGAACGGCGAATATCTGGTTATGCCCATAGCCGGAATTTCCGTGGAAATGGATAATTTCCGCAAGGAGGTTATTCGGAAATATCCGACCGTACAGATCATCGACTCCGATTATTACGGCGTAGACACCTTCATGTTATGCGAGGTCAATCCCTATGTTCTCATCACGCAGAAGGTCTATGCGGATATCCACCCGAATCTGGTGACGATTCCGCTGAAAACCCGCTATACCATGCCGTACGGCCTCATGTATTCAAAGAATCCCAGTGCGGCGACAGGACTTTTCATTGAATCTGTAAAAAAGAATTATGCTTCCGGGCTGTGAGGATGGAATAAAAAAGTTGCTGTTTCTAAGTTGTTGTGTTTTGGAAAAACCAGACTAAAAGAACTCAAGAAGCAATATGAAAAACAGATAGATAAACCGGAAGGTATTTAACTGCAGAAATGAATCTTTAAAAGGTTCAGATATGTACAAGGACGATTGATGCACCTTTAAAGAGGGTAATTGAGGAATACAAATCAAAATCTTCCGAGGTGAAACCCATGCCCGAAAAAATACCGCCTCAGTCAGTTATGATTGATTTGATCGGACAGCCTTTGTTTATAGTATGGCAGTCGCTGTGTTCGGCGATCAATGAAAAATACGAAATGGAACAGTTGTGGAATTCCGGCGGCAAAAAATGGACGTATGAGTATAAATACCGTCGGGGCGGAAAAACGCTCTGCTGCCTGTATGCAAAAAGACATTGTATAGGTTTTATGGTTATTTTCGGAAAAGATGAGCGGATAAAAATCGAAGCAATACGAAACACTCTTTCTTATGCTGTTTACAAAAAATACGATGAAGCGGAAACCTATCATGACGGAAAATGGGTAATGTTCGAACCGACGGATAAGTCGGAATTTGATGATTATATGAAACTGCTGGCTGTCAAAAGGAAACCAAATCGTAAATAACAATTTCCCGCTTTCCAGGCAGACCTGTAAAACGGGCGAGGCACATGACAGCGGAAGACCTTGTACGAACAAGGGAAAGAGTCATCGACATCGCTCTCAGGTACGGATATGATACTCCGGAAAGCTTCACCCGCGCCTTTACACGTTTTCATGGAATATCGCCGACAGAAGCACGAAGAGGCGGAAATGTCAGATCTTTTTCCAGACTGTCCGTAAAACTGATCCTATCAGGAGGAAATACCATGGACTACAGGATAGAGAAGAAAGATGCGTTCAAGGCAATCTGCAGAATGAAGCAGGTGACAAAGCCGGAAGGAGATACCGCAACGGCAGATATTTCTGCATTCTGGAATGAATGCAGTCAGGATGGAACGATGCAGGAAATCTGTAAATACAGTTCTTTTAATCCCTTTAAGGGTATACTGGGAATCTGCTTCTCCGGTGAAATGGCGGATAACGGTTTTCCCTATGGAATCGGTGCGGAATATAACGGTGTACCGATAAAGAAATCAGATCTTGTCATAGCGGATATCCCGGCATATACATACGCAGTATTTCAGTGCAAAGGGAAGATGCAGGAAGCGTTCAAAAAGACCTATCGGCAGATATGTACGGAATTCTTCCCGCAGAGCAATTACGAATACGGAAGCGGCATAGAACTGGAAGTATATCCGTCAGCGGAAACACAGGACCCGAATTATACCTGTGAAATCTGGATTGCGGTGAATGAGAAAAAGTGACCCTTACTTATCACGGACAGAAGATCTGATATCTGTCTGATGGGAGCTGTTGAAAAAATATCGAAATCAATAGATTGTATTTTTCCGGTTTCAGTAGTATAAAATAATCATTACGGGTGAGCACCTACCGACAGTCAGGCTAAACCGGCTGTCGGTTTTTGCATACCGGGCCGGTTTTGGAGAATTTATGAGTTTTTCTATGATTTGGCCCATAGCAGTAATTGTTCTTTCAAACGTATTCTATAACATCTGTTCCAAGGAAACTCCATCTGCAGTTAATCCGTTTGCATCATTAACCGTAACTTATATTGTCGGTGCTGCTTTTTCCGCCGCAATGTATTTTGCATTCAGCTGCGGAAAGAACCTGTTGCAGGAATACCGTTATCTGAACTGGAGCAGCTTTGCCCTCGGTCTGGCGATTGTCGGATTGGAGGCCGGGTCGATCTGCATGTACAAAGCCGGCTGGAATGTAAGCAGCGGACAACTTGTTTACAGTATCATTTTGGCGATATGCCTGATTTTTGTCGGCGTTTTCGTATATCATGAATCGATAAGCATGACAAAAATAATCGGCATTATGGTATGTATGGTTGGGTTGCACCTCATTAATAAATGAACTATGATTTCCGGCAGGTAATATTGAGCATGGCGGAATAATAAATTCAGGATCATTAATAAAAAGTTGCTATCCTAAAGTTGCTATGCTTTGGAAAAACCAGACTAAAAGAACCCATGAAGCGGCGACAGACGAATCTAGTCAGGATATGGTAAAATGGAAAACAGACAGACAAATTGGAATCTGTCGAGTAGGATTTTTATATAATAGACAGTTCAACTATCTGTGGAGGTTATTATGTTAGAAAAGATGGGGGAATTTTTTGATAGTAGACTGGACAGCTATGATGTACATCAACTGACTTGTATTGATTCCGCACCGGAGTTTTTGCGTTTCACCGCGGAATGTCTTCCCACAAAGGCAGATAGTGCAATACTTGACTTGGGCTGTGGTACCGGGTTGGAATTGGAAAACTATTTCTCCATCAATCCATCCGCACATATTACCGGGATTGATTTGGCACCGGGTATGTTGAACAGATTGAAAGAAAAGTTTTCAAGTAAAAAATTAAATCTTATTTTAGGTTCATATTTCGATGTTCCGTTTGGTTTGACTGTATACGATGCGGTTGTTTCCGTGGAATCTTTGCATCACTTTACAGCAGATGAAAAAATGCCGCTTTATATAAAGTTAATCGAAGCGTTGAAAACAAGCGGTTTCTTTATTCTCACAGATTATTTTTCATTGTCTGATGAGGAAGAACATCAACATCGAAGTGAACTGCTGCGGTTAAAAGCCGAGCAGGGCATTGATGACGGTACCTTCTATCATTACGATACGCCACTTACTGTTGAACATGAGATACATTGCCTCAAAAGCGCAGGCTTCTCGAATATAGAGGTATTGAATCATTGGGGTAATACATATTCTATCAAAGCAGTAAAATGAGTCCATTATTATCTGCAAACCCCGATTTGTAAGTTTCTCTATACATCCATCTTCTTGCCCTTCGGACAAGAAGCGTCGCTCGCACAAGAGTTCGCTCAGTCCCGGTTTGATGTCAAAGGGCGGGCGTTCGGAGCAGATATCAGAAAGGAAGTCAGCATGAAAAACAGAATCGTTCAGGCAGTCGACAAGCTGGGTGCTGATTTTCCGAATCTGAACTGGAACTTTCAGGAACACAGGATCGGTCGGAAAAAAGAACTGATTTCCCAGTGGCTCGGAGAACCGGATGAAGATATCATGGTCTGCATTTTCAAGGGCAGGGAAATCCATGAGAAATTTCATCGTCAGGATTTCTTCTTCATCAACTATGCCTACCATGGGGATTACGGAGCCCAGAGTTACCGCTTTGACAATCACGTGATCATACGCGAGAACGAATGTTATATCGGTCAGCCTTTCTCGGGCTATGCCCTTTACGGAGCCGGGAAAGAGAATATCGTGATCATCGGAGTCCTGATAAAAAAGGAGATCTTTTACCGGAACTTTCTCCGGACCATATCCGCTGACCACAGGCTGCTGCATTTTTTCCTTGATCCGAAGGTTAACAGCTTTTCCGATGAGTTCATCCATCTTGCGGATATAAATGACGGTTCCATACGGGCGCAGATTGAACTCATGGCAGTTGAATATGCGAATAAGCGGCCGGATACGCAGAATATCCTGAAGCCGATGACGTTGACACTGATCATGATGCTGGCACGTCAGTTCAGGATTGCGCAGGGAAAGCCGACGGAGAAGGAGATGACCGATCGCATGATCGGTTTCATGGACGAGCATCTTGATCATATGACGCTTTCCGTTCTTTCGTCGGAATTCAGTTATCATCCGGCTTATATTTCTTCCAGACTTTCGGAAAAGACAGGAAAGACATTTTCACAGATTCTCTTGTCACAGAGAATGGAGCGTGCTGTTTTCCTGATGAAAAACACGGATCTGTCGATAGAAGAGATCACACCAATGATCGGATATACCGACAAGAGCAACTTTCACAAGGCTTTCAGGGAGTATTACGGGATGACGCCGCGGCAGTTTATCCAGGAAGGCAGATGAAAGAAGCATAAAGATTTACCACTAATTATCATAAGATTTGCCACTGCTTATGAATGAATCCTTCTGTAGAATAAAGTCAGCATTTAAAAAAGATGACTTTCATTCTTACAGGAGGATTTTTTATGTATAGCAATTTTATATTCGACATGCCGACAAGAGTTCTGTTTGGAGCGGGTGCCCTGAATCATCTGAGAAATGAGAAGCTCCCCGGGAAAAAGGCTCTGATTGCCACATCGAACGGTCAGTCCACAAAGAAGTATGGCTACCTGGCCCGGGTGGAGAAGGAAATGGAGCTTGCGGGCGTTGAGCATGAGCTGTTTGATGAAATCCGTCCGAATCCGACCAGAGACAATGTGATGAACGGAGCAAAAAAAGCAAAAGATACCGGCTGCGACTTTGTTGTGGCACTGGGCGGCGGTTCTGTTATGGACTGTGCCAAGTGCATTGCTCTTATGATGACCAATGACGGCGATATCTGGGATTATTCTCTGAGCGCAAAGGGCGGTAAGAAGAATGCCGGGAAAGACGCAGCTCCGATCGTCTGTATTACGACTTCCGCAGGAACCGGAAGTGAAGTGGATATGGCATCCGTCATTTCCTATGATGAAGTCAGGGAAAAGACCGGCATCTTCTTTTATTCCATGTTCCCGACGATTTCCGTAGTCGATTCTGATCTCATGATGAGCGTGCCGCCGAAATTTACGGCATATCAGGGGATGGATGCTTTCTACCATGCGGCGGAGAGCGTCATCAACAGAAATGAGCATCCGATGGGAGAAATGTTCGCTCTGAAAGCAATCGAGCTCATTGCTGCAAATCTTCCCAAGGCGTATAAGGACGGCAATGATAAGGATGCGAGATCAAACATGGCACTGGCCAATACGCTGGCAGGATATTATATGCTCTGCACTTCCGAGCATACCATGGAGCATGTCATGGGAAGCTTTCATGACAATCTGGTTCATGGTGCGGGACTGATCATGATAAGTCATGCTTATTTTGATTTCTTCGCCGAGAGGAAAGCGGCAGAAGAACCTATGGTCAGAATGGCAAAAGCGATGGGCGTAAAAAATCCGACTTCCGGGAAGGATTTCATTCATGCACTTGACAGCCTGATCGCTTCCGTGGGCTGTGCGGATCTTAAGATGAGCGAAAACGGCATCACAAAGGAAGAACTAAAAAAGTTCCCCGGGATGATACACAAGGTGCTTGGCGGAGATATCACGGCAGACCCACTTCCGCTTTCCGATGACGATTATCTTGAGATTTACGAAAAATCATTCAAATGAGGCGATCATATATTGAATGCCTGTATCAGGCGGAAAGGAAAATATCATGAAAACAAAAAAATGGAAGCAGGAGAAATTGCAAGATACGTTAATCCGATGATGATGTTTGAGGAGAACTGGTTTCTTGTCAGCGCATCTGATGAGGGAGTGACAAATACGCTGACTGCCGCGTGGGGCGGATTCGGCAATGTCTGCAATAAAAAGGTGGCAACCGTTTATATCCGTCCTCAGCGGTATACGAAGAAATTCATCGATGCGAGTGGACGGTTCACTTTAACCTTTTTTGATTTTAATGATGCGAAGATCAGGAAGGCTCTCGGGTATCTCGGCAGTCATTCCGGAGCTGATGAACCGGATAAGATTAAAAATGCCGGATTAACACTTACCACCGTTGAGGGACAGCCGACCTTTGCGGATGGAAAGTATGTCCTTGTATGCAGACCGTTTTTCAGACAGCAGCTGGAAGAAAAAAATTTCCTTGATGGCAAAGTAGCAGGAGAAACATTCCCTGATAAGGATTTCTCTGTGATGTATATTGCAGAGGTCGAAGCAGCATACGAGATCCTGAAGTAAGCTATGAAGAAAACAACAGCATTTATCCTGATGGCAGTCGTGGCGATATCCCTGACTGCCTGCTGGATGGCAGAAAATAGAGCATCCGGGAGTACATCCGCAGCGGTGGAAACCGGGAATTCAGAACAGACTTCCATAGAGAACACGGAAGAGAGAGATAAAGCCGGATCTTCGGAGACAGCACAGTCGGATGAAGTTGCCGAGACGGAAAAGACAGAAACCGGCTCAGATGTATTGGTGATTTATTTTTCTCATACCGGTACAACAAAGAAGGCGGCTGAATATCTTCACGGAATTGTCGGCGGGGATATTGTTGAGATCAAACCTGTAAAGCCATATCCTGATGGCTATAGTTACGCACTCGATCCGGCAAAAGAAGAACAGCGTGAAAACGCAAGACCCGGGATTGCCGATCCTGTGAAGAGCATAAATTCCTATAAAACGATCTGTTTGGGGTATCCGATCTGGTGGGGTACGGTTCCGATGATCATCAACACATTCCTGGAGTCCTATAATTTCAGCGGTAAGACAGTCGTACCGTTCTGCACCAGCGGCGGTACAGGAAATTCGCAGAGTATGAAAGATATTCGGGCAGAAATACCGGATGCAAATGTGCTGGACGGTATCCGTGTAACAGACAATAAGGATATTATTCCGTGGCTAAAAAACCTTGGACTGTATTCTGATTGATGAAAGAAGGCAGGAATGCTGAAACAGGATAAGCTTCAGAAAGCGTTCACCTATATAGAACCCGGCCCGGTCGTTCTGCTTACGACAAAAGACGGTCGAAAGAATAATATCTGCACGATCAGCTGGATGATGGCAATAGACTATTCGGCGCATTGTCATATGGCCATATCAACCGGTGGGTGGAACCGCTCTTTTGGAATTATGATGAAAACAAAAGAATGCGGCATCTGTATTCCTTCTGCGGATATGGCGGAGAAGGTTGTGGGGATAGGAACATGTTCCGGTGAGGACAATGATAAATTCAGGAAGTTTTCCCTTACACCCTTCAAAGGTACTGAGATCAATGCACCGCTTATCTGTGAATGTATTGCAGGGCTGGAATGCCGGGTAATCGATTACATTGAAAAATACGGCCTTGTCATACTTGAATGCGGCAAGCTTTGGGTAAATAAGGAGAAAGAGTTCATGCCGACATTGCATGCAAACGGTGACGGGACGTTTCGGACAGACAGTGACAGAGTGATCAATCTCCGGGAAGAAATGCGTATGTGGGTTCCGGATGGAGCAGAGAGATTTTGAGAAAACTGGAAGTAAATCTGAAAAGAGGTGTTATTAATGACAGAACTGGAGAAACTTGATGCAGGATTGCCATATCATTTTCTCGATGTGGAAATAGCAGCAAGAAAAGAAACCGCAGTCATGAGGTGCAGAAAATTCAATGATGCAGATCCTCTGGATTACGATATCCAGCTGAAGATACTTGATGAACTACTCGGCTCACACGGAAAGAATATTAACATGCAGCAGGGCTTTCACTGCGATTATGGAAAGAACATCCATGTCGGAGACGATTTTCTGACGAATTACAACGTTACAATACTGGATGTTGCTGCAGTTTGTATCGGCAATTCCTGTTTGATTGGCCCAAATACTCTGATCACGACTGTGGGACATCCTTTGGATAAAGAGGGTCGCCGGGAACGGATTGGCATTTGTAAGCCTGTCATCATCGGAAATGATGTATGGATAGGAGGAAATGTCACGATATTGCCGGGGGTCAATATCGGGAACAATGTAGTAATTGCCGCCGGAGCGGTGGTCACAAAGAATGTTCCGGACAACTGTGTCGTCGGAGGCGTGCCTGCCGGAAAAATCAAGGATCTGTAATGAAGAAAAATTATCTTTTAATCGGAATTACGGTATTTTTATGGGGAACAATGCCCCCGCTGACCAAATTGCTGCTCAGCAATTTACCGAGTATGACGGTACTGTTTTACAGTACAGTCATAGCTTCTGTTGTACTAATGCTTGCTGCGAAAATCTCCGGTCGATGGAAAAAGGTAAGGACATACTCCAGGAAGGATATACTTCAACTTCTCGGTCTTGGTATGCTTGGAGAATTTCTGTATTCCGCACTTTATTATAAATCTTTGGAAATGCTTCCGGCAGCTGATGCAAGTATTTTGAATTATATATGGCCAATCGTTGCCGTTATTTGCTCTGCGTTGTTTTTGAAAGAACATATCAGCCTGAGGCAGATTTTTGCAATTACTATTTCTTTCATAGGCATTATTGTTATTGCCAGCAGAGGAAAGATGACTGTCGGCTTGATAAACGGAATGAACAGAGGAGTGTTTCTATGTCTTCTGTCTGCTGGATGTTATGGTGCTTTTAATGTGCTGAATAAGAGAAAAGGAGGTGATCAACTTATTAATATGACGGTATATTTTATTGTGACAGCAGTTCTGTCAGGCATAGACTGTTTATTTACCAGGCAGATTACATTCCTGAATCCTGGGGAAATTGCAGGACTGTTCTGGCTGGGTATTTTTATTGATGCGGTTGCATTTGTCTGCTGGGCAATTGCAATTCAGAATAATGATGTATCGGCAGTTGTTAATTTCTCTTATTTGACTCCTGTTGTTGCTATGTTTCTTTCTGCCGCAATTCTCAAAGAACCTGTGCGAGTATATTCTGTTATCGGATTTGTAATAATTTTTCTTGGAATTGTGCTTCAGGAGAAACCTATGTGCTGACACATCGGAATTGTGTAAATCAACCGGGAATCACTTTCAAAAACATGAAAATTACTGATCTGCTTATAAAACTTAAAGGAGAACAGAAGAAATTAAAGCTTGTTTCCACGCACAGTTATAATGGTATTGTGATCTGACATATCAAATGCGAACGGAGTGAACTGATGTTTTTAATAAATATCCGTTTGATGCCAGAATTATTATTACAGCGAATAACGGACGGTTTCGTGATCAGAAAATAAGCGATTGCCTGTCCTTCTGTGCATAAGTCTGGATCAGCAGATTCCGAAAAGCCTGCGCAGCAGGTGAAAAAACCTGATATTTTTTTGAAAGGATACTGATTCCCGCCCGCAGCGACGGAGTGAGGGGACGGAAAACAATACCTGTGTCCTTGGTGTTTACCAGTCCATCTATGACCATAGCGTATCCGAGACCGCCTTCTACCATCTTCTCGGCATTCAGAATCAGATTGTAGGTGGCAGCGACATTCAGTTCGGAAATGTTTTTTTTGAGCCATGTCTGCAGAAAGCCGGCATTCAGCGCCTGCTGAGAAAGAATCAGAGGTCTGTCTCTGAGATCCCTGGAAGAAATGCTTTTTTTCCTGGCAAGCGGGTCATCTTTTGGAATCAGGGCGCCCCATACGTCTTCAATGCCGAATGGGATTGCATCATACTTCCGTTCATCAACCGGGCCGAAAACAAGACCGAAGTCAATAAGGCCTTTATTCAGCATTTCCTTCACAGCATCGCCGTCTCCGCTGATAATCCGATAGCGGATGCCGGGATGCTGTTCTTTCAGTTTCTGTGCAGTCTGTGCAACGAGCCTCATGACATCCGTCTCACCTGCACCGATGAAAATATCGCCGGCAATTTCTTCTCTGGACTCCCGCATCTCCGCATCAGTCTTATCGACCATTTCCAGAATTTCAGCTGCCCGTTTTCGGAAAAGAATGCCGTCCTTGGTCAGTGTAATATGACGCTTGCCGCGGATCAGGAGCTGTTTGCCGAATTCCTGTTCCAGTGCCTGGATCTGGCGGGTCAGTGTGGGCTGGGTCAAATGCAGATATTCGGCCGCCCGGGTAATATTTTCTTCCTGTGCCACAATCAGAAAATTGCGTAATCCTTCGATTTCCATTGACAGTCCACCTCTTTTGAACTCTGAATAAGTCTATTTTAACATACATTTTACGTATAATAAACCATAAAATATGAGCATTTTACATACATATAAAATCAACTTATACTGAAACAGGACAGGAAAGGACGGTGCGGACATGGACAGAGAAGAACAGGCGCTTATTCAGAATCTGATTGATGCAGGCTGCTGCCCGTCGGAATGCGAAGCGTTTCTTCACCTGTCGGAGAACGAACGGAAGAACATGCTGGAGATAAAACGCCGGGAACTTCTGAGCGAGCTGCACACGGCTAAGGATAAGCTCGACTGTATCGATTATCTGCGTTATCAATATCAGGAACAGACATCTAAGAAGCAGGATGCCGTTCGAAAAATACCGTGAGTTCTCCGGCATAGCACTGCATGACGAAATCATAGTGGGCAAAGCCACAGGAAGGAAGTTGTTTATGGCAAACGAGCAGTATATTTTCACTCTCAGTGACAAAGCTGCAAGGAAGCATGTTTCCTACAAAAACAGATTTGGCATTACCATTGCGGCGGACCTTTACACACCGGTCGATATGAACAGCAATGCAAAATACCCGGCAGTTGTGATCGGTCCTCCGTACAGCGGTGTCAAGGAACAGGGACCCGGCGTATACGCAAACGAACTGGCGCAGAAAGGTTTTGTCGCTCTGGCCTTTGACCCCAGTTACAACGGCGAGAGCGGAGGCATGCCCCGGCACGTTTCCTCTCCGGATATCTTTACCGAAGACTTTATGGCCGGTGTAGATTATCTGGGCACAAGAGAATTCGTGGACCGGGAAAAGATTGCGGCTGTCGGCATCTGCGGCAGCGGCGGATTTGCGCTGTCCGCGGCATCAGTGGACATACGGATCAAAGCGGTTGTAACTGCCTCAATGGTCGATATAAGCGGAAATGCAGATATCTTCTACACACCTGAAACAAAGAAAGCACGTTTGCAGGCTCTGGCACAGAAGCGATATGAGGATTTTGAAAAACCTGAAGCGGAAGTGATTCCATCATTCCCGGCTGTACCGGCAGACAGTATACCGGACGGACTTGATCCGATGGGAGCCGAGTTCTGGAGCTTTTACGCGATGAAACGCGGGCATCATCCCAACGCTCTGGGCGGCTTTACCACTACAAGTGATTACAGCTTTTTTAACTTCCAGCTTCTGAATCATATCGGTGATATCGCGCCGCGGAAGGTCTTGATTATTGCCGGAGAAAAGGCGCAGACGCGTGGCCTGAGTGAGCAGATTTACAGTCGGATCAAAGACAATGCGGAGCTTATGATCATACCGGATGCAAACCATGTGGACCTGTACGATGATGTGAGTAAAATTCCTTTTTCACATATGGAAGCATTTTTAAAGAAAAGTCTTTGTGACAGGCCAGCTGAACCTGGCATTCACTGACCAGATCAACAGAAAGGACCGGTACATGAAAAATATTAGGCAGACGCTCATTTTGTTCATCGGAATCTGTCTGCTGCTTTCGGCCTGCGCTGCAGGGAAGGACGCCGTGGAGACAAAAAAAGAGACAGATAATCCTGTCGAAAAATCAGAGGCTGCTTCCTATCTTCCGGGTATGACAGGCAAACAGGACGCCGTTTACGGTAATTATCCGTATGAGATAAAGGAAATCCGGCTTGAAAGCCGTAACAATAAAATATATGGAAAGGCTTATGTGCCTGCCGGAAAAGGGAAATGTCCACTGGTGATTTTTGCCCATGAATTAGGCGTCACACATACGACCGGCGAAGGCTATGCCGAATACTTCGCATCGCGGGGAATCGCATACTATGTGTTTGATTTTCCGGGAGGTTCGATTTCAGGAAGCAAAAGCGATGGCAAGACCACGGAAATGTCAGTTATGACAGAAGCGGAGGATTTGAAAGCTGTTGCAGAGGAGGCACAAAACTGGAGCTTTGTTGACCCGGAGCGTATCTGGCTGCACGGCGGAAGTCAGGGCGGGATGGTCGCGGCAATTACAGCAACAAAGATACCCGGAAAAATAGCGGGACTCGTACTTGCATACCCGGCATTTATCATTCCGGATCAGCTTCACAAGGACTTCGCTTCTTTGGACGCTGTTCCGGAGACATTTACCTACATCGGCTGGATCAATGTGGGAAAGATCTACGCGGAGGATGCATGGAACTATGATGTCTATAACGAAATCGGTGCTTACAAGGGACCGGTTTTAATCCTGCACGGGGATAGCGACACAACGGTGCCGATGTCATATTCCGAGCGGGCAAAGAAGGTTTATCAAAATGCAGAACTTGATGTGATCAGGGGCGGCGGTCATGAATTTTTCAATGATGCTTTCAATCAGGCATGCGTCAGAATGGAGCGTTTCTTTCAGCAGCATGGGTTGATTCAGGCAGATAAAACGGATTAGCAAACCGGAAAGGGACACAGCACATGACTCATATACAGAATATCAAACCAAGGAGAATCGAGCAATGAAAATACTTGTACTTGAAAGCAGCGGAAACAGACAAGGATCATCCAATATGCTGGCCGATGAATTTGTTTGTGGAGCAAGGGAAAGCGGAAACGATGTGACGGTATATGATATATTCCGTGCGGATATCAGACCCTGCATCGGATGCGGACACTGCGGTATGAATGGTGACTGTGTACAGAAGGATGACTATGAAAACAAACTGAAACCTTTGATCAAAGAAACGGACATGCTTGTCTTTGTTATGCCGGTTTATTACTACAACTGGCCTGCACAGCTGAAAGCAGTTATCGACCGCTTTTACAGCTTCACAGGAGAGCTTACCGGAATGCACAAAAAAGCAGCGCTTCTGGCGGTGGCCTGGGACAATACGGATTCCGCATTTGAAGTCGTAAAAGCATATTATCGGAAAATCTGTGCCTATATGCATTTTGAGGATCAGGGTATGGTCATCGGAAAAGGATGCGGAACACTATCCATGACCGAGGTCAGCAAATTTCCGCAGCAGGCGTATCAAATGGGAAAAATGATAAGACAGTAAAGGAATGCTGAGCGGGGATATTTCTTTCTGTGGGGCAAAAGAGCTCGCACAATCTTCGTTTACAGGATGATTTTGGAAGAGGAAGTCCATTGTCCGGGACTCCCTCTTTTTGTGCATAAAATGGTATACTGAAAACAATTATACAATTGGAAATTGTCGAAAAAACAAGAGAGCAAGCTATGTATAACGGAGGATATCAAATGAAAGTTGTTTTACTGAATGGAAGTCCGAGAAAAAACTGGAACACACATAAGCTTTTGATGGAGGCAGAACGCGGGGCAAAGGAGATGGGTGCTGAGACAGAAATTATCCATCTTTATGATTTGAATTACACAGATTGCAGGTCTTGCTTTGCCTGTAAGATTAAAGGAAGCAAAACAAATGGCGTATGTGCTGTCCGTGATGATCTTCGTCCGGTGCTGGAGAAACTCCATGAGGCGAATGCCGTAATTATCGGAACGCCAATCTACTATGATGGCATGACAGGTGAGACTGTCTCTCTCATCCACAGAATGCTGTTTCCGACCGTTCTTTATGATGTCGATCAGGCCAATGACAGGCTGAATCCGATCAGAAAAAAGTGCGGCCTGATTGTAACGAGCCAGGTTCCGGAAGAGGTTCTCCGCCAGGGGTACAATTATCTGTTTGAAACAGCGGCAGAGGCAATCAGCACGTATTTTGGCGAATGTGAGACGCTCTATGCAGCCGATACTTACCAGTTTGACGATTACAGTAAATACCATGCAAACGTATTTGATCTGGATCATAAAATCAGGCAGCGGGATGTACAGTTTCCAATCGACCTGCAGCATGCTTATGAACTCGGAAAAAGAGTCTGCAGCTGAATGATTGTCTGAGGGAAAAGACAGCCCGGTTGTGGAGTAAAATGAATCGTTGGTTGTTTTCCGGATTTATTTCCGATATGCTCCCCATGAAGGAAGCGGTAAAAGGTTTGAAAACAAAAATGATTTTTGGAGGGAAAAGTAGCAGGAGGAAAAATCAATGAATCAAAATGACTATATCATCCGTTTGGAAAAGAAAGATGATTACCGGGAAATAGAAAGTCTTGTCAGAGAATCGTTCTGGAATGTTTACCGTCCGGGCTGCAGTGAGCATTATGTGATCCATGAGCTCAGAGAGGATTCGGCTTTTGTTAAGGAACTGGACTTTGTCATGGAAAAGGACGGCAGTCTGATCGGGCAGAATATGTTCATGAAGACAAACATCAAAGCGGATGACGGCAGAGTAATCGATGTCCTTACAATGGGGCCAATAAGTATTATGCCCGAACTGAAGCGCAGGGGCTACGGAAAAGCACTGCTTGATTATTCTCTGGAGAAGGCGGCAGAGCTTGGCTTTGGAGCGGTTCTGCTTGAAGGTAATATTGACTTCTACGGAAAAAGCGGATTTGATTATGCCGGTAAATTCGGCATCAGATATCATGACCTTCCGGAAGATGCGGATGCGTCATTTTTTCTCTGTAAGGAACTGATTCCTGGATATCTCGATGGCATCACAGGCGTATACCAGACGCCGCAGGGATATTATGTGGATGACATTGATGTCGAGCAATTCGATGAAGAATTCCCGCCGAAGAAAAAACTGAAACTGCCGGGACAGCTGTTCTAAACAAAAATTAAGGCCAAGGAAGGCTCCCCATCATTGAAGGTACGGTTGCAGCAGCGGTGCTTGCAGGTCTGCTTTCCAAATATATCTGCAAGCCAATGGGAAAACTGATGGACAGGACTATAAATAAATCAAAAACATAAACTGATTTACTGATAAAAAGCTGCTGTTTTAAAGTTGTTGTGTTCTGGAAAAACCAGACCCTTAATCTGTTTGTCCGGGGTTCGAGTCTGCCGCGAAAGAAAGGAAGGAGTTGACCGGCGACAGACGGACTTGTTCCAGATATGGAAGCTTGACACCATCTTCCGGCCCTTCGGACAAGAAGCCTGGTAAAGCACAGTTGAGGGCAGCATAATCAATGATTTACAGAAATGCGATTATAATATATAATGAAGTAAGGAATGTAAGGAATGCATTGATTGGAGGCGCGCTTATGGAATTGGCAAAGGTGACATCTAAGGGACAGATAACTATCCCTGCTGAAATACGTAAAAGGCTTGGTGTGAAAGAGGGAGATAAGATTCTTTTTATCGAAAAGGCGGGTAAGATTGAAATGATGAATTCTTCAATGTTTGCTTTAAAAGAGGCCCAGCGTGCTTTTCGCGGAGCTGCAAAAAAGGCTGGCTTGAAGAATGAAGATGATGTTACAAAAATGATCAAAGATATGCGGAGAGAATCCTGATGCGTATTATGTTGGACAGCAATGTCATTATTTCTGCATTGCTTTTTCCGTCTGTGCAGATGGATCGTCTATTTAAGGACCTTTTTGATCATCATACGATTGTACTTTCATCATATATTATCGATGAACTTCATCGTGTAATAAGAAGAAAATTTCCGGCTCAAACGAAAGCCCTGGACAGGCTATTGGTTGGCATGAGTTATGAGTTGGTATATACACCACTGGAAATGGAACCAGACTTAGTTAAAATTCGTGACGAAAAAGATTATCCGATCCTTTATTCCGCTATCACAGAGGAAATAGACATTCTTATTACCGGTGACTTGGACTTTAAAGAAATTGATTTGGAAACTCCGAAAATCATGACACCAAAAGAATATCTTGAAAAGTATATCGGCGCTGAAAATACTTAAAGACGCACTGATATAATGGCAGAAGAACTAATGTCCAGGGATACCCGGGGGGTTGCGGGTTCGAAATAAGTCTTAAAATTGATGACGGCCAAGTATGGCCGTCATCTTCATTTTCAGGTTACAACAACGATTACAAATGCATGGACGATGTCAAACCTTCCTATTTTATCAGCATTTTCGGTGGTATAGCCAGGTTCGGGTCCCTGAAGGCGTATTTCAATTTAGTTAGTTCTTTTACTGTTTAAGGCACAAGAAGGCCGGTCCAGCTGTCTAACCCCTCGTAGGCCGTTATGGTTTTTTGGGGGGAGAGGGCTACCTTGCCGTCAGTGTAGTCGAATGCAGTATGAACAATGGTGCCGTCACGCTTGATACCGATGAGGATGTCTCCCCGGGTAGCAGCCACCACGTCTGAAAACTCGCCGAAAACGCCGTCTTTCGTAAGAGGGACAATATCCATACTGTGCTTGTTGCTGGGATTCGAGAACACATCGGCCACGTTCGTGAGCTGACCGGCCCTCTTCATGGCACCTTCGTTATTGAGGTCGAACTTGGTATTCGGGAGGATGACGGTGCCGTCGCTCTTTATACCGACCCAGTAGCCCAGCAGCCGGGCCATTCTTTCCACGTTTGTCCATTTTTGTACAGGCGTGTAGGAGTCGTAAAAGCCGTGGTCGTTGCTGCCGATGACATAGACAACTGTACCGTCATTCTTTACGCCGTAAGCGCCGCCGTCGAAGGCATACGCGTGTTTTAAATCTGTCCAGGAGTCAAGAACAGCATCCACCTTTTTCTGATACTGTTCGCCGTTTACAGCATGGAGACATTTGCCGTCCTTTGTCACGGCCACAATGTCGCCGTTGAAGTCGGAAATTTCCGTTACGTTTTTCCATTTCGAGGCGATCTTGGCGTTTTGGACTGCCGTATAATATTTGCGGTTCCATTCTTCTTTCATGACGGCGTCGGAGGGAAGGGAGGCGAGGACACTGCCGTTTTTGTCTATGCCCAGAGCGTAACAGTAACCTGCCGCTACATATGCGACGTCTTTCCAGCCGGCCACATCGGCGGCGAGATTGTCATTGGCACCGCAGACTGCGATGGCACCGCCGTCTGCCTTCAGCGCAATGAGCGTATGTCCGGACACGCTGGCATTTATGACGCCGGGGCGGAAGTTGATAGGTGCGGCGGATGCTTTGGCTGCGGCGGATGTTTTCGCCGCTGCTGAGGACGCTTTCGCTGCCGCTGAAGACGCTTTGGAAGAAGCGGATGAGGCTCCGGATGCAGAAGGAGAGGTTTTCGATGAGGCTGAGGAACTTTTTGAAGAGACCGGCACCTGGCCCGAGGATGATGTTGCGGTATGTGTTCCGCCGCAGCCGGCAAAGGAAGTCAGCAGCAGCACAGCGGTAAGTGCACAAAGCAGTTTCCTGATGTTTTTTTTCATAATTGTTTTCCCCCCGTATTTGTACGTTCGTACGGTGGAGTGAAAGAACTGTTAACATTGTAGAGAGAAGCACAGCTGCGCTTTTTCTGCCATAAATAAATTACCATGTGATCCACCCGCACCGGATGTACATTGCCTTTAATTCTACGACGCACGGATAATGCTGTCAAATATTACTGATCTTTACATATTTGTACTGTTGAAAAATAACCGGAAACGAAATTGAAAGAAATACAACGGATCAGGATGAAAGAAGAGACTATTGCCGGGTGCGGTGCGAAAAGCAGTGCAGTGCCGACCGGCGCATCATCAAAATCTGCATCGTCTGCCGCATTATCAAAGTCCGCATCGACCGGTGCGTCAAAAAAGTCTGCATCAACCGCGGCGTCAGCAAAGTCCGCATCAACCGCGGCATCAGTAAAATCCGAGTCATCATCGAAAACCGCAGTTCCTGACAATAAAGGACAATTTGCGGACGTTACCATCAGCAATCTTAAAAAGACTGAAATGATGATGAAGAAAAGCGGAATGAGTTGACAGGATGAAGGTAATCGAGATTAACGGAAGTCCGGGGAAAGCGGGATAATTGATGACTTGCAACGGAGAAGGTCTCCGGAGTGTGCCGGCATGGCAAGCAGTATTATTGTTGAAAACGAAAAATATCTTTAAAAAATATTGCCTGCGTTATATGATAATAGAACAATATGTTTGCGGAGGCATTATATGATTTTAAAAAGCGACGAAAGCATCACTTTTGATCTGACATTTGCGTTCAGCGAACCGGTGGATCTCGACTCTTTCCGTTTTTTGCTGGAGAACGTTCTGTTTGAGATGGGCGAAGTGGAAGTATCGTGGCCGGAGGAAACAGAGGCGAACGGTACTTTTGATGCAGATACGGAATATACGGTACCGGTGGATTTTACGCCGGAAGAAGACTTTGATGATGACTCAATCAAATATGCATTGAAGAAGATCAAAAAGGAAATGGCCGGAGAAGATAAAGACCTGGTCCTTATTAAAATAGCATATGAAGGCGAAGAAGTTTCGGTTGAGTAGGGACTGACGGAGCCCATCCGTTTCAAACTGGAATCGAAATCTGATGATAATATGAAACTGCGGCCTGTGACGGCAGAGAGCACAGGAACCGGATTTTATCTGTGAAATCCGGACAGGCGGTGAATTCTGCCTGCAGAGCGGTCGGCTGCGAAGATTGTTATTGAATTTTGAAAATGCAGGTGGCAGATCTGAGGCGGCGATATAAGAAAGAACACATAAGTGCCGCAGGTGAGGAAATGCGCAACAGGTGATTTCAGAATTGCTTTTTACAGTTAATACAGGTTTAGTTTGCGAGTCTGTCTGCGTATGCGGACAGACTCGCTTTTTAATCCCGATCCGGGAGCTGTCAGGAGGCCGGAAAGCAAAGGTGTTATTGCTGAAGATGAGCCTGTCCGGAGCCAATGTTCTGATTCTGGATGAACCTACGAGAAATTTCTCGCCGTTATCAGGACCTGTGATTCGAAGAATGATAAGAGAATTCCCGGGAGCGGTAATCAGCACATCCCACGACCGTAAATTTATCGAGGAAGTGTGCAATGTGGTATATAAGCTGGATAAAAATGGTTTAAGCATAAAGGAGTAAAAAGAGCTGCACAGAAAAATGCAGGTCACTCAACGAAGCGTTGGTTGTTTTCCGGTTTGATTTCCGATATGCTCTTCATGAAGGGAGCAATGAACGATGAACAGTTATGTAACAGGGAAAACAATCAAAGATCTGAGGGAAAAGAAAAAACTGACGCAGAAACAGCTGGCAGACATGCTTGCCGTCAGCGACCGGGCAGTGTCAAAATGGGAGACACAGAAGGGACTGCCGGATATTACGCTGCTGGAACCGCTGTCCCGGGCACTGGGAGTCACCGTAACGGAACTGCTGTCGGGGGAATGCATCGAAAACAGGAACCGTTCCGCCAATATGCTCCGCAGCCATTTTTATGTCTGTCCGGTCTGCGGAAATGTTATCCATGCAATGGGGGAGGGCAGCATTTCCTGCTGCGGAATAGTATTGCCCCCGATTCAGGAAGAAGAGCCGGATCCGGAACATCAGATTGTGATTGAGACGGTCGATGAAGAGTATTATATTCATATCGGGCATCCGATGACCAAGGAGCATTATATTTCATTCCTCGCTTATGTGACCTGCTCGGGAATGCAGTCAGCCAAACTGTATCCCGAACAGACAGCAGAATGCAGGTTTCGGAAGAACGGACACGGGAAGATTTTCGTATATTGCAACAGGCATGGTTTATATGGGGCAAAGGTTTGAAAACAAAATATATTCCGGAGAGGAAAGGAGAAACTTCCTGCCTGTCTGGCAGAAACACAAACCGGACGAGGCATATGACAGCAGAGAGCACAGAAAGTCAGGAACAGAGCAGTAAGGACTGGTAAGATCTTTCTATACGGGAAGGAGCCTGGAATTGGACTGGATCTCGGGAATACAAAGGGCACTGAATTATACGGAAGAACACCTGACGGATGAAATCGATTATGAAACAGTTGCGAAACAGGCCTGTTCGTCCGCATTTCACTTTCAGCGGATATTCGGGATGCTCTGCGGGTTTACGCTCGGAGATTATATTCGTATGCGCCGTCTGACGAAGGCGGCAGAAGATCTTGTACGAACAAAGGAAAGGGTTATCGACATCGGTCTCAGATACGGATACGATACCCCGGAAAGTTTCACCCGTGCCTTTACGCGTTTTCACGGGATAACGCCGACGGAAGCACGAAGAGGCGGCAATGTCAGATCTTTTTCCAGGCTGTCCGTAAAATTAATCCTATCAGGAGGTAATACCATGGACTACAGGATCGAGAAGAAAGATGCTTTCAAGGCAGTATGCAGGATGAAACAGGTAACAAAGCCGGAGGGAGATACCGCAACGGCAGATATCTCTGCATTCTGGAATGAATGCAGCCGGGACGGAACGATGCAGGAGATCTGCAGATACAGTTCTTTTGATCACTTTAAAGGTATTCTGGGAATCTGCTTCTCCGGTGAAATGGCGGATAACGGTTTTCCCTATGGGATCGGTGCAGAATATAACGGTGTTCCGGTGAAGGAATCAAATCTTGTGATAGCGGATATCCCGGCGTATACATATGCAGTATTTCAATGTAAAGGGAAGATGCCGGACGCGTTTAAGAAGACCTATCAGCAGATCTGCACGGAATTCTTTCCGCAGAGCAAGTATGAATACGGGAGCGGCATAGAACTGGAAGTATATCCGTCGGCGGAAACCCAGGACCCGAATTATACCTGTGAAATCTGGATTGCGGTGAATGAAAAAAAGTGATTCTGCAGATGGAAACTGCTGAGAAGCCGAATATAAGGAGGACTGTTCATGAAACAACTGATTGCCTGCTGCGGGCTGGATTGTGAAAAGTGCGATGCTTATATTGCCACACTTGATAATGATGATCATCTGCGGGAAAAGACGGCACAGCTCTGGAGTAAAATGAACCATGTGCCGATCACGAAAGAAATGATCAACTGCATGGGCTGCCGGACCGGAGGGGTAAAAACGATATACTGCGACAGTATATGTGAAATCAGAAAGTGTGCAATGAACAGAGGATTCAATACCTGCGGCGATTGTGCGGAATTCGGAAAATGCGAAACAGTGGAATTGGTGCTTAAAAACAGCGCGGATGCTTTGCATAACCTGAAAAGCATTAAAAATCCGTAAATTTCTGTCATGCGGTGAGCCGGTCAGTTCGGGCCGGAATTATATGAACAGTTCATTTTGTGAAGCAGAGAGGTAAATTACAGGGACACAACCGGACAACCGGAAATAAAATCAGGATTGGAAATCCGTCTGTGGAAAGCACGGAGAAAGTGCTGACCGGGGCGGATTTTTGTGCATCTGGATTCAGTAAATGCGCCGGTGGTGCGTTTTACTGAATCGGATAGAAATTCTGTTAAAATATGTGATGAAACTGGCAGAAATCCGTACAGGTACATAATGTCTGCTAAACAGCTTTGAAAGCATTGTTTTTATTGATGTTGCGCGTTCTGAGGTGCATACTAAGTGCAGGAGAAATGCCATAATTCTTCAAAAAGCCTTGCACTTACGGAG
>Ga0070399_1001126_pt1 | contig 28781 bp, 26 predicted proteins | sample BioMet4_FD_61217 | JGI IMG/M metagenome (GOLD analysis project Ga0070399, IMG submission 61217) | Microbial communities from bioreactor (seeded with sewage sludge) at LBNL, California, USA - Biofuel metagenome 4 (version 1) | ecosystem: Engineered > Bioreactor > Anaerobic > Unclassified ... | reverse complement strand
GACTAAAGGATTATAACGTATCTGCACATTTCACGTAAAAAGCTAAATCCCCGGAGAAGTGCTCTGTTGAGCCATTCTTCGGGGATTCTGTTTCTTCCACTGTCAAAGACGGGATTATATTTTAACATTCCCATGTACAATATTCAAGAAAAAGTTGAATTATTTTTTTGAAACGGTAATTTTCTGAAATACCCGCAAATTCCCGTAAATCAGGCCTTCCCGGTTCTGGCACCGGAACCCCCTTCTGCGGTCAGAATGACGGCTCCGCGGTCCGAAAGTTCCTTTACGTCGGCAGCATCAACCCCGTCGTCCGTTATGATCGCGTCCACGGCGTCCGCATCGCAAACCAGCTTCATCGCACTGCGTCCGAATTTGTAATGATCTGCAAGCACATATGTTTTTTCCGAGCTGTCGATCAGCGCCCGCTTGGAAGCGCTCTCCGCAAAGCCGGAAAGCCCTGTGATCGTAAGACCTCCCTCTCCGCTGACCGCATCGGTTCCCATAAAGAAAATATCGGCCCGCAGATGTTTGAATGTTTCCTGCTGGAATTCATCATAGAGGCTTCCCGTGATCGGGTTATACATGCCGCCGATCAGATACAGCTGGATTAAATCCAGCGCAGGTGTCAGCGCAACTGCCGCATGAAACGAATAGGTCATCACCGTAAGACGTATCCGGCGCTTTGCGATCTCCTGTGCCAGAAGCGCACAGGTCGTTCCCGCATCCAGGAATATCGTCATGTCCGGACGCACATAGTGATCGGCCGCATATATGGCAATGCTGTTTTTTTCCAGCGCATGCGCCCTTTCCCTCATGTTGATGTTCAGCCAGAAGTGCGTGTTCTCTTCGACGCGGATGGCGCCGCCGAACGTCCTTCTTAACATTCCGTGCTGTTCCAGGCTTCTTAAATCGTTCCGGATGGTCGTTTCGCTGCAGTTAAGCTTCCGGCACAGGAACGGAAGCGTAATCTCCTCGTTCTGTTCCAGCAGCGCCATGATCACCTTATGCCTGCTCTGTGATTTGTTATGTTTCGGCATTATTTCCCTTTTCCCCCTCGGGTCTTACTGACTGAAGATATATTTTTCGATTGCCGACGCGACGCCGTCCTCGGTGTTCTTCAGCGTCACCGCGTCGGCTTTTCGTCTGATCTCCGGTTCCGCATTGCCCATGGCCACGGAAAATCCCGCATAGGAAAAAAGCGACAGGTCGTTCCCGGAATCTCCGCAGACCATGATCTCCTCCCTGCCGATCTGCAGGTAATCCGCCAGCGCCTTCAGGCTGCTCCCCTTGCTGACGCCGGCAACATTGACCTCAAGATTGTTTCTGATGCTGAACGAAACCTCAAGTTCCTTTCTTTTTAAAAGGGCGATGCGGATTTTATCCCACTCTTCTTCATCCCGCATGAGGATCAGAAGCTTTTCCGCTCCCGCTTTCTTTTCCTCCACCAGCGCCTTCACATCCGGCGTTTCGGTCCGCAGCGCTCCCATGAACTGTCTCAGTTCGGGAACCGAATAGGCGATTTCCCGTTCCCGGTCCCGTTCCGAAAGGTAAAGGACATCCTCCATGCACGCTTCCGCGACGCAGTCGTACTTTTCAAGACCGTTCAGAATCTGCAGAACCGTTTCATACGGAATCAGATTTTCGCTGATGTGTTTTCCGCTGACTCTGTCCGTCACGCAGGCGCCGTTACAGGAAATCACGTAACGGATGCCCGGAATGGAAAGAATTTCCCGGGGCAGCGTCGAGACGGTCCTGCCGGATGCCGGGACCACGAGGATTCCTTTTTCCACAGCGGTTTTAATTACCTCGGCCGTCCGCCGGGTGATGCGTTTATCGTCCGTCAGGACCGTGCCGTCCATGTCGAGCGCTATCAGTCTGATCTTTTTCAAGTGTGTCTCCTGTCGTTTATTTCCTGGCTTTCTGCAGCTCGGAAAGCAGTCTTTCTTTCGAGTAATGTTCGAAGGTCGTCACATCCACCGTGATGAGTTTTCCTCCGGCATAAAAGTCCATCATGCCGCGCTCCCGGAATTTCTTTTCAAAAGCTTCGAACGGAATGGGAACATACGGCTCCCTTGTCTTTTCCGGATAGACGGTATTCACGACATGGCCGCGGTGCCGTCCGGGATCCAGATCTCTTTTGATGAAGCGGCTGTAGATTGCCTTCACATCGCCGTCAAACCGCACGGTGATCAGATTGCAGGGATACGCCGCCGTGAGTTTCCGTATGCCCGGAACGGAAGCGGCTTCAAAGTTATTGTCAAGAATAACGGAGCTTCCGTTCTTCAGGAGAAGCCCCGCCATACAGTACATCAGATTCATTGCCGCATTTCCGAGTTTTGTTTTTTCTTCCCGGCTCTTAAATCCGATATCGTCAAAAAGCACTTCCTTCAGTTCATCCTTCGCAATAACCGGGATATTCAGTTTCTTTCCAGCATAGGAGGCAAAACCGGACTTTCCGGATGCCGGCAGACCGGCAATCAGAATCAGATCCATATCAGAGCTCCATGTCCGCTTTCCCGGCGCTTCCGAACAGATCGATCTTATGCAGGACAATCTCCCTGCACGCCTCCCTGTTTCCGCCGACCAGCTTGCGGATATCGATCTCGTTCGGCTTCGCAGCCATTCCCGCTCTCGCCGTCTGGCTGCAGCAGTACTTCAGTTCCGTGCCGACATTGATTTTATTGATCCCGCATTTTACCGCACGGATGAAATCCGGCTCGGGTATGCCCGTCCCGCCGTGCAGAACCAGCCCGCACCCGATCAGATCGCGGATCTTAGTAAGGCGTTCGAAATCAAGCTTCGGCGTGCCCTTGTAAAAGCCGTGTGCGTTTCCGATCGCAACCGCAAGCGCATCGATTCCCGTTCTCTGTACGAACTCCGGCACCTTCGCGGGATCCGTCATATTTGCTTCCCGGTCGTCCGTCTTGATGTTTTCCTCACGGCCGCCCAGCCTTCCGAGCTCGCCTTCCACGGATACACCGAACTTGTGGGCATATTTTACCACGCGGGCGGTCGTTTCGATATTCTCCTCGAAGTTCTTCGCCGAAGCATCGATCATGACCGTAGTAAATCCGCTTTCAATGCAGTCGCGGATCATATCCAGGTCCGTGCAGTGATCCACTTCCAGTGCCGCCGGAATCTGGAAGCCCTTCGCGAGATTCCTGATAAAACCTGCAACAGCCGCCGCCCCGCCGAAATATCCGACCGCGCTCATGCTTGCCATCAGAATAACCGGAGAATTCTTTTCCTCCGCTGCTTCCAGTATGCCGCGCGCATCCTCAATCCCGTTGAAATTGAAGGAACCGCAGGCATATCCCCCTTTCAGGCTGTCATCTACAATTGACCGCAATGTAACAAGAGGCATAATCGACCTTCCTTTCCGTAACCGTTTGTCCGGTTTGTTTTTACCGTTTTAATTAATTATAACATCAAATAAAAATCGGTGTCAATTCAGCCGTGCCTCCCCGCAGGATTTTTCAGGGCTCCTCTTCTCAATTCCGGGAAATCCGCCAGATGATCCGTGTCATTAAAGCTCTGCAGGCGGTAAATGCCGGCTCTGGTGTCGTAATCGATTTCGGTAATCCCGCAGTTCTCCATGTCCGCACCGAGCCGGAAACGGAACCGTTCCTCCAGTCCGAGGACCTCGGCCGAGAATGCCCGGATCACATTTCCGTGCGTCACGACCGCAATCCGCTCCTCTTTTCTTTCCTTCAGTTCCAGGAGAAACGGCTCCAGTCTTTTTAAAAGCATTCCGGCATTTTCCCCGCCGGGGTAGCGGATGTCTTCCTTCTCCGCCTTCCGGCCTGCAAAATATTCCGGGTAATTTTCTCTCGCCCAGACGGGATCATGACCGGTGAATACGCCGAAATCAATTTCCCTAAGCTCCTCCCTCGTCTCATGCGGCACCTGAAGGTATGAATTGATAATCTCCGCCGTCTCGACCGCACGGACCAGCCGGCTGGAAAACAGGACCTCTATTCCGTAGCGCTTCAGACGCTTCCCGGTCAAATCCGCCTGTTTTCTTCCCTCTTCCTTTAACGGAATATCCAGATTGTAAAGTTCGTCTCCCTGCCAGCCATGGCGGATCCAGTAAATGTGCTTCAGCATCGGCTCAGTCTCCCTCTTAAGATTCTTTCAGTGTATCGGTTTAATTCACGAGCGGTTCAGAATCCATGCCGCCGCGTCGCCGATCGTCTCGTCCCTGCCTGCTTCGTTATAGATTTCGTGCAGCATTCCCCCGTAGATTTTCATCTGCTTGTCCTCGGAAGGTAGCAGTGCAAAGGTCTCATAAGTATCCTGCACGGAAACATGCATGTCCTTCTCGCCGTGCGTCATGAGCACCGGATAGCGGAATTCCGCAATATGCTCCTCCAGCCAGGCGACGCCGTTTTTCAGCGCATAGGCAAGTCCTGCCGAATAGAAGCTTAAGTTCAGCGGATCCTTTTCGTACGCACGGAGAATTTCCGGAACGGAGCACACCTTTGCCCCGATCGGATTCGAGATCCGGAAATGCGGGTCGATGCCTTCCTTCAGGTGCGTCATGCTGCCTTTCGTGTCCCTTGAAAGCGCCCCGTTCACGATGATGCCGCGGATCCGTTTTCCGGGATATCCGGCTCCGAAAAGAAGGGAAGCGAAACCGCCCATCGAATGGCCGAGGATAAATACGGGCCTGTCCGGATTTTCCTTTATTGCCAGGTCTGCGACCGCATTTACATCGCCGGACAGCTCCGAAAAGTCCCTGTAATAGGCTCTTTCCCCTTCGCTCCTGCCGTGCCCGCGGTGATCGAACCGGCAGGTGCCTATGCCCGCCTCATGGAACTTCTCCGCCAGATAATCATAGTGCCCCTGATGCTCCTTCAGCCCGTGGACAATCACGCAGACAGCCCTGTCATTTTCTTTTATTTCTTTATTCAGAAACAGTTTCGTGCCGTCAAAGGATTCGATGAACATGTTGATTTTCCCTTCCTTCTGATCTTTTTCTCTGCCTTACATGAGCGAATGCGCCGATATTCCGAGAAGCTTTTCAAACTTGTCGCACTCTCCTGCCGCCTCTTCCTTATCCGGCATTTCCGAAAAGATCCGGAGCAACGGCTCCGTTCCGGAAAATCTTGCGGATATCCAGCCGCCGTTCTGATAATAGACCTTGAGGCCGTCCGGATAGGAAACCTTGTCGAACGGTTTCAGATTTTCAGGAATCTTTTTCTCCGTAAACAGGATCTCCTGCAGCTCTTCCTTCCGTTCGGGCGTCAGCTGGTAGGCCCGTTCCTCCATATAATCTCTTCCGAATTTGTCTTCGATCTCCGTGTAGATATCGGAAAGCTTTTTCCCGGTCACGGCTATCATTTCCACGAGGAGGCTTGCGGCGTACACGCCGTCCTTTCCGTGGATATGCCCTCTCACGGTCAGTCCGCCGGAGGATTCTCCGCCGATCAGTGCGTCCGTCTCATCCATCTTTGCGGAGATGTACTTGAAGCCCACGGGCACCTCATAGCAGGCCTCGCCGAAGCTTTTCGCGACACGGTCCAGCTTATGCGTCGTGGAAATGTTCCGGACCGCCGGTCCCTTCCAGCCTTTGTATTTCAGAAGATAATAATAGATCGTCACCAGAATGTCGTTCGGATGCATGAAGCGTCCCCTGTCATCGATCACGCCGATGCGGTCCGCGTCGCCGTCCGTCGCCACGCCGATGTCATATCCGTAATCCACCACATAATTCTGCAGGCCGCGGAGCGTCTCCGCGTTCGGTGCCGGAAGCTTGCCCCCGAAGAGCGTGTCATGACGCTCATGAATGGTTTCCATGTAGCAGCGCGCAGTGCTTAAAATCGTCTGCAGCGACGTCTGGCTGACACCGTACATCGGATCCAGGCAGACTCTTAAGCCCGCATTTCTGATTGCCTCCATGTTGATGTTCGCAATGATATTGTCCAGGTATTCGTTCAGCGGATTGAATTCCGTGACCAGTCCCTCTCCGAGGGCCTTCTCATATTCCATGTAACGGATTTCCTGTCCGGACTTCACACCCGCCTCGACCGTGCGGATATAGCGTTCGATATCCTCCGTCTGTTCCTCGTTCGCGTCTCTTCCGCCCTTGATGAACACCTTGAAGCCGTTGTAGACGGAAGGATTGTGGCTTGCCGTCACCATCATCCCGTAATCAAGATCATGCTTCATCACATAGAACATGATGAGCGGCGTCGGGCAGGAGCGGTTCACGAAGAGCACTTTGATTCCTTCCTCAGAAAGCACCTCGCACGCCCATTTGACCGCTTCCTTCGAGAGGAACCTCCGGTCATAGCCGATGCAGACCGGATTCTTTTCCTTTCCTTCCTTTTTTATTTTTTCCGCCATCGCCTTGGAAAGGATGTGGATATTTTCCCTGGTGAACTCGTCTCCTATGACCGCTCTCCATCCGCCTGTACCGAAATGAATTGCCATTTTCAATCTCCTTCTTTCTATCATTCAGCTTGTTTTTATAATCAGATAATTGCGGTTCCGGTTACTTCCGAAAGCCGCTTCTTCAGTTTCAGAATGTCTCCGTCCGCAAAGCAGTACCCGTCCATGCCGCATCTCTTTCCGCCTTCTATGTTTGCCGGCACATCGTCGATGAAAAAACTTTCCTCCGGCCTGATTCTGAACCGGCGGAATGCCTCCAGATAGATTTCCTTCTGCGGCTTGATATACTGGATTTCCGCCGAAAAAAGGAAGCCGTCATAGAGCTCCCACAGCGGAATGGTCTGTTTGTATACCTTCGGCATGCGTATGGACGCATTGGAAAGCATGAAGACCTTGAATCCCTTTTCCTTCAGTTCCTTAACCAGTTCCGCCATATGCGGCATGGGCCATTTGTTGTACAGATGCCAGTTATTGAAACAGGTCTCCGCCAGTTCCTTTTCCTCCTCCGTATCCAGCCGGTCCTTCATTCTCCTAAGCGCATCCTCTTCCGGAATAATCCCCATATCCAGCATGAGCCACTCCGGCGAAATGAAAACGGAGGTCACCACCTTTTTCCGAAGTGCCTCATCCTTGATGAAGTGTCTTCCTGCGCCATAGGAATCGTATACGGTGATTACGTTTCCCATGTCAAAAAGTATGTTCCTGATCATACGCTTATGCTCCTTTTTCTGTTTTTCTGCTATACTTGAAATACGGTTTTGAATCGCGGAGGCCTTTATGCCCGGAAAATTTTTCCGCAGCCTTTCCTTTAAAAACATATGGTTCTGGACCTGTATTCTGATTGCCCTGATTCCCGTTTTCCTGACGGGTTATTTTGTGGTGCCGCTTTATACCGGCTATCAGAACCGCCGGGAAATCATCCGCGGCGACTCCTCCGTCCAGTCCGCAGCCGCCGTCATGGGCGGCTTCTTCACAAGCTGCGACGACGCCTGCCGGAAGCTGGCACAAAATGCGGCTTCCAACAACATCCTCATTTCCCATACTTCGGACAAACCTTCCGGCGATTTCTATCTCTCGCTTTTAAAATACGCTTCCACGCTGAAAACTCCCGCCATCATTTCCATCTACGACATCGGCGGCCTCCGTTACTTTTCCACGGATGAGACCAAAGTTCCGAAGCAGATAGACCGCTATTCCGGCCTGATCCCCGCGGCAAATGCGGGAAACGGCATTGTCTATTACAGCACCCGGAATCCCGACAGCGATCCGGGCTCCATCATCATCGAAGCAGCCTATCCGATCGAGGACACCAACGGTCCGCGCATGGGGTTCCTGGTCCTCGGCTTTACCTCCGACAGCATCCGCTCCCTGTTCAGCGGCTTTGAGCAGAACGGAATCGATCTTCTTCTGACCGATCAGTCGGGCGTGGCCGTCTTCTGTTCAAACCGTGATTTCGGTCAGGATGATCAGGATCTGTTCCTAAGAGATTATACCTCATCTGCCAAGGAATTTAAAAACGGATATGCCTGCCTCCGCTCCCCCTTCGAAAGCCACGGCTACAGCGTTCTGGCAAGGCTGAAGGAACCGCCGCTCTCCCCGCTTCTAAAAACCATGCGCGAGCTGTCCGTTTTTTCAACGCTGCTCTGCGTCATTCTCTGCATTGTTTTAAACAGAGCCATGAACACCAGGATTGAAAATGCCGTCAGGGAGGAAAAAGCCTATAACTCCACGCGGCTGAAGCTTTTCCAGACCCAGCTGAACCCGCATTTTCTCTACAACACGCTCGACACGATCAAGTGGAATGCGAAGATCAACGGACTCGATGAAAATGCGGTGCTGGCCGAGAACCTGGCCGGCATTCTCCGCCAGGCCATCTCCTCCGATCCGTTCGTGACACTGAAGGAGGAACTTTCCCTGGTGCGGAACTATACCGAAATCCAGAAGATCCGTTTCGCCGGAAGCTTCACCTATGAAGAAGAGGTCCCAGACTCCCTGATGAACGCCGTAGTACCGAAAATGATCCTGCAGCCGCTCGTGGAAAATTCCATCCTGCACGGTCTCGAAGGAATGCGGGACGGATATATCTGCGTCTTCGCCGGAACAGATACCGGCCGTCTCATCCTCTCCGTCTATGACAACGGAAAGGGAATGTCGAAGGAAGCGTCCGACCGCATCAACAATCCGTCCGAGGACAGTTCCGAGGGACACCTGGGGCTCTACAACTTAAGCAGCATCATCCGGCTGTACTACGGGGAAGGATACGGTCTTCACGCGGACCCTTCCACGGAAGAAGGAACCACCATACGGATCACGCTTCCCTACCGGGAGGCCGGCAGTCTGGAAACGAAGTCCTGAACAAGGATAAGGAGAAAATATCATGTATAAAATCATGATCGCGGAGGACGATGCAACCGTCCGCAAGGGCATAGTCTTAAAAACCGACTGGAACCGTCTCGGATGCATGGTCGCAGGCGAAGCCTCCAACGGCGAGGAAGGTCTCGACCTTGCACGGCGCATCCGTCCTGATATCATCATCACGGATATCCAGATGCCGAAAATGGACGGCATCGAAATGCTTTCCACGCTCCAGAAGGAAGGCTGCACCGCGAAGATGATCATTTTAACCGCCTACAGCGATTTCAACTATGCCCAGAGCGCCATCCGCATAGGCGTCTGCGATTATCTGCTGAAGCCGCTTAAGGACGGCGACATCGAAGAGCTGATCTTGCGAATCACGGAGCAGAACGGAGAAACCGACGGGGCAGATGCCGCCGAAGCGCCGATTTTGAAATTCAACGAAACCTACTCCCCGCACTCCAAGGTGAAATACGTCGAGGAAGCGCTCTCCTATCTGGCAGACCACTATGCGGAAGATATTAATATTTCCACCGTCTCCGCCTTTCTGGAACTGTCGGAAGGATATCTGAGCCGCGTCATCAAGAAGGAAACCAGCTACACATTTACCGAATACCTGACGCTTTTCCGCATTAAAAAAGCCATGGAACAGCTGAAGAATCCGAGCGTCAAGGTATACGAAGTGGCCGACCGCTGCGGCTATCATGACACCGCCTATTTTTCGGTCCAGTTTAAAAAGCTCACCGGCATGTCTCCTTCCGAATATCAGGACCGATGCCGGTAAGCTTCTTTACGCAGATTTCTCTGCCGTACTTTGATTGAAACTCAGACGATCGATACCCTGCCCTTGCTGACCTTGGTGAAGATCCACAGTGAGAGGACCGTGGTCACGGTCAGGATGGAAGCAAGCGCCGCAGCCGTTCCGTAACTGTTACGGACAACTTCCGTGTAGACTGCCACTGCGATGGTACTCGTCTTTCCGCTGTAAAGCATGACGCTGGATGAGAGTTCGTTGATACAGGTGATCCAGCTTAAAATTCCTCCCGAGAGAATGCCCGGCATCATGAGCCGCGTGGTCACCGTGAAAAATGTCTTCATCGGAGAAACCCCGAGGTTAATGGAAGCCTCGTCTATGCTCGGATCCATCTGCTGCAGGAACGCGCTTCCGGACCGCACCGTATAAGGTATTTTCCTGACGACGAACGAAATGATCATGATCATCGCGGTTCCGGTCAGTATCAGCGGTCCGCGGTTGAAGGCAACAATCAGACTGATACCGAGTACGGAACCGGGAATGACGAACGGGAACATCACGAGGATATCCATCGCCTGTGCCGCCGCACCCTTCTGCCGCGTGATCACATAACTGATCAGGATACCGAATATGATGATGAAGACCATCGCAACGGCTGAATAGACAAACGAGTTTCTGATGTTCGTCCCCAGCTGATTGAAGATCACCGTATAGCTGTTGATGCTGAAGCCTTTTTTGAATCCGGTGAAATCGCTCTTTATGAAGCTGGAAACCAGAACGACGATCTGCGGCATGATGCCGATCACTGCCACGATCCAGACCGGAAGGGATGCCAGAAATCTCTTTCCTCCCTTCAGTTCGATCACCTTCGGCGGCCTCATGGCCGTCATCACATAGTTTTTCTTTCCGACCATGTATTTCTGGATCAGCAGTACCGCCGTGGAGCACAGGACCACAATCACGGAAAGCGCGGAAGCAAGATTTGCATTGCCGCCGATCTCCGACATGTACTCGTTGTAGATCAGCACCGGCAGGACCATATATCCTTCGCCGATCAGCATGGGCGTTCCGAAATCCGCCAGGCTCGTCATGAATACCATGATGGCGCCGGCCGCAATGGACGGAAGAATGACCGGAATGGTGACGGTCATCAGTCTTCTCATTTTATTGCTTCCCAGATTTTCCGCTGCTTCCTCGAGGCTTGAATCGATGCTGCTCATGGCCCCGGCCGCATAGAGATAAACATACGGGAACAGCTTGAAGGTAAACACCAGGATAATGCCGGCCTTGCCGTAAATGCTCGGCACCGTGACGTGCAGAAGCGAATGCAGGAGCTTCGTGATGAGACCTGCGCGGCCGAACAGCGTGATCCACGCATATGCGCCTATGAAAGGCGGGCTCATCAGACTGATGATGATCAGTATCTGCAGGATGTTTTTCCCCGCCAGATTATATCTCGTCATCAGATAGGCAATCGGAAGTCCCACCAGAAGACAGGTCAGCGTGGTGATCACGGAAACAAAAAGGCTTCTTCCGAGTGCCGAATAGTAATACTTTTTCGTAAAGAACTTAATGTAGTTCACGAGCGAAAGCTCGCCGGTCTTCGGCGCAAAGAAACTTCGCGTGATCAGCGTCAGGAACGGATAGATCATGAAGATCAGCATGGCAACCGCCACGATCGCCTTCACCCAGAACCAGAAATCCGGTTTGAATTTTTTGGCCTTCAGCATGAAATCACCTCCTGGGTTTCCGCATCATAGAGACTGATCGCGTTCATGTTGAAGTTTATCTTAACCCGGGTTCCGTCCTTTCTCGTTTCGCTCACGTCTTTCGTGTATTCGTTCAGCTGAATGACTTTCCCGTTGTCAAGGCTGATTTCGTAATCGATGAAATCTCCGAGGAACGTGGACATGGTGATGGTGCCCGGCAGACCCTTCTCCGTATCAAAGAAAAGCTGTTCCGGTCTTGCGGAAATCATTCCCTTGCCGGTGAAGGCTTTTTTCAGCCTGCCCTTCATCTCGCATTCGCCGTTCACGTTTATGACCGCATCGAGCGGATTCCCGCCCTTGATGTCGCAGTCCAGGAAATTGGAAATGCCGATGAAGTTCGCAACGAACGGATTCTCCGGTTTTCTGTAGATTCCCTCGGGCGATCCGACCTGCATGATCACGCCCTCTTTCATGATCGCAATCCGGTCGGAAATGGCAAGCGCCTCTTCCTGATCATGCGTCACGTAGATGGTCGTGATTCCCAGACGGCGCTGGATTTTCTTGATGACGGAACGCATCTGCACACGCAGCTTGGCATCCAGATTGGAAAGCGGCTCATCCATCAGAAGGACGCTCGGCTCGATCACGATCGCTCTGGCCAGCGCCACTCTCTGCTGCTGACCGCCGGACAGTTCGTTTGGCCGCCGGTCCTTCAGTTTCTCGATCTGCACGAGTTTCAGAGCCTCGTCTACCTTTCCCGGAATTTCCGATGCGGGAACCTTTCTGGCCTTCAGTCCGTATGCCACATTTTCCTGAACGGTCAGATGCGGGAATATCGCGTAGTTCTGGAATACCATGCCGATGTCCCTTTTGTACGCTTCCACCTCGTTGATCACTTTATTGTCAAAGGAGATGGTTCCGCCGTCCACGGTGTTGAATCCTGCGATCATGCGGAGCAGAGTCGTCTTGCCGCAGCCGCTCGGTCCGAGAAGCGTAAAGAATTCTCCCGGCTTGATATCCAGATTGATCCCCTTCAGTGCCGTAAAATCTCCGTACTGCTTTACCGCATCCTTTATGATAACTTCATGGCTCATTGTTTTTCTTCCCCCGGTAAATCTTTCAAATAAAAGGCCGGAAAAGAATACCGGCCTTTTATCCGAAATGAATTGTTTTTTCTGCGCGAACCGTAATTTCAGAATCAGTTGTTGACCATTACGTCGTTGAACTTGCTGATGATGTCTTCCTTCTTCGTTGCCGCCCATTCAAAATCATAATCGACGAGCTTGATGTCCTTTAACTGTGCAAGTCCGTTCGGAGCCTGCATGTCGTTTCTTACAGGTCTTCTGCCCCAGTTCTGGCTCTGCTCGGTCTGGCATTCCTTGGAGGTGACGAAATCGATGAACAGCTTGGCGTTTTCAAGATTCGGAGCGCCCTTCACAAGTGCGACGCCGTCCGGAACAGCTGATGTTCCGTCTGAAGGATAGCAGTAGCCGATGTCCGCGTTGTCTTTGTAAAGGATAGCTGATTTTTCAATCGTAAGACCGATCATATACTCTCCGTCGGCAACCATCTTGTGGCATTTGCCTGAAGAGTCGAGGATCTTTCCGTCCAGGTTCTTGTAAAGGCTCTCAACAAATTTCCAGCCGTTTTCCTTGCCGCCGTGTGCAAACAGCATGGTGCAGAGCTGCGTGAATGCGGAACCGGATTTGGACGGCAGGCAGTAGGCAACTTTACCCTTGAATTCGGGTTTCGTGCAGTCTTCCCAGCTTGCGGGAGCAGTCAGATTTGCTTCCTTTAAAAGTTTCTTGTTGTACATGATCACCATGGGAAGCGGGCTCTCGCCGATCCACTTCTTGTCGGGATCCTTGAATGCCGCGTCGATGAACTTGTCGTTGGCGCAGACATAGGGATCAAAATAATCCTTGAATGCCGCCAGGGAATCCGCGCCGCCGCCCCAGAGGACGTCTGCCACCGGATGAGCCGATTCTGCCTTGATTCTGTTGCAGAGCTCGCCGGTACCTGCTGCCACTACTTCAACCTTGACGTTCGGATATTTCTTCATGAATGCATTGACGCCTGCATTTAACGGATCTGCATCATGCGGAGAATAAACAACGACGGAGCCCTTGTAATCTTCCGCTTTTTTGGTGCTTGCCGCTGCCGCTGCAGTCGTGGCCGCTGCTGCCTTGGTGGTTGCCGCTGCTGCTTTTGTGGTTGCTGCAGCTGTTGTGGCCGCCTTGGTTGTTGCTGCCGCCGCAGTCGTAGCCGCTGCCGCTTTTGCAGCCGTCGTAGCAGTGGAACTTCCTCCGCATGCCATCAGGCTTACCATGACCGCCGATACCAGAACCGATAATCCTATTCTTTTTTTCATAACCTGCCCTCCTTGATGATTGTCATCTGTTTCTCTGTACCGGACCGCGGTTTATAAGCACTTTTCCGCGATTCCTGTCTTATCATACCATCCCTTTGTGCAATATCACATAAATTATTCTGACCTTTTATTTGTTTTCCTGCAAAATATACAAAATCCCGCACTGTTTTTTGAAAACGGCTGATTCTGTATCCGGAAGCCCCGGCAGGTAGGGCTTTTCACCTCCTGCTTATCACGCGGGCCGCCTCCACCGAAGGAACTTAATTCCCTGCGAAGCCCTGCAATCGGGCAGAAGAAGGCTTTTCGTCTCCTGCTTTCCGTGCGGGCCGCGTGCCCTGAAGGGGCTTAATTTCCTGCGAAGCCCTGCAATCGGGCAGGAGAAGACTTTTCGTCTCCTGCTTATCGCGCAGGCCGCGTGTCACGGAAAAGAGGCAGTACGGCGGATGTCTTTCCGCGTCATGACACGATACTCCCTGTTCATGCGGTTTATTCCGGTTCTGACTGCATCGGAACAAAGATCGTCCTCCGAAACGCATAGGAGCTTAAGCTCCGTAGTTTCGGAGGACGATATCTTTTTTCCGATTAAGTAAGTTTCTGATGTCATGCCTGCTTTTGACAGACAATACGCCGGAAACAATATCACCTTCCGCAACTACGGAACTGACGCTCCTGTGCGTTGCGGAAGGTGATTGTTTTCGGTGCAGATTGTAATTCAAAAAACCGGCTTCAGACCACGCTCTTTAACCCAAGCGTCTTCTCGATCAGAAGCATGACCGCCATCGTGATCAGCATCAGGATGGTAGAGAGTGCTGCAATGGTGGGATCAAAGTGATATTCCACATAGTTCATCATTTCAATCGGCAGCACGGTCACGGTCGCGCTCGTGAGGAAGGCAGACAGCGAAACATCGTTGAAGGAATTGATGATTGCCATCATGCAGGCAGCCGCAATTCCCGACCGGATATTCGGCAGAACAATATGGAAAAACGAATACCCCTCCGGGGCGCCGAGGCTCCTGGCCGCTTCCTCCATGGAAAAATCAAAATTCGAAAGACTCGCCGTCACCACTCTCATGATATAGGGAATGGACAGAAGCGTATGCCCGATCAGAAGTCCCGGAACGTTCGGAATATGGAACGCCAGGACCACATAGCGGAGCGTGATGAAACCAAGCACGATGATCGGGATCAGCACCGGCGACAGGAATATGCCCTGCACGGTTTCCTTCCCTTTGAACGGGTACTTGTTGATGGCATAGGCTGCCGGCACGCCCAGGAGCAGAGCAATGCCGGTCCCGCCGAGTGCGATCAGAATACTGGTAACAGCCGCTTTCCCGAAATTGTTCAGCTTCATGACCTGTGCGAACCATTTCAGCGTGAAGCCCTGCCCCGGGAATGTAAGGTACGTGGTATCGCTGAAGGACGCCGCCATGATCACTAGCAGCGGACCGATCAGAAAGATATATACAAGGACTGTGATAAAGGTTACCAGCCCGTTTTTTCTTTTCATACGATTTCACCTCGCACCGCAGATTTTAAAGCCGCATTATTTTACGGAGAACAGTTCGTTCCACTTTCCGGTCCACTTTTCCAGATTTCCGTTGATGACGCTCCAGTCCGGGAAGGTCAGTGCATCGACCATCTTCTGGCCGTAGACGAAGTTTGCCTTCTGTGCATCGGTGAGTTCCACATCGGAACGGATGGGTGCATCCACGCCGTCCACTGCTTCCGCAGTCTGGACTTCCTTGGACAGATAGTAGTTGATGAAGGCTTCGGCCATTTCCTTGTTTTTGGAGCCCTTGACAATGTTCAGCGAGTTATAGCTTGCGAAGGTTCCTTCCTTCGGATCGACCCAGACATATTTCGCATTGGCTTTCTTGGCCGTCGTGTAGGAATAGTCAAGCAGTACCGCAACGGAAATCTCGCCCTGGTTTAACATCGTGATCGTGTCGTTGGCGCTGGTATAGGTCTTTGCGACATTTGCCTTCAGTTCCCCGAGCTTGGCAAAAATCTTGTCATCATCTTTTCCGGGGGTCAGGTTGAACGCCTTTGCGGTCGCATAATAGAACAGCGGGCCGCTGGTGGAAGTAATATCCGGAATGGAAATCTGTCCTTTCAGATCCGCGCTCCAGAGATCCGCCCAGGAAGCCGGCTTTGTGGGGCATGTGCCGCTGTCATAGACAATGCCGAGACGGGTAACCGTATAGGCAGGACCATATCCTTTTCCGGTCGGCTGCTGTGCCACGGAATAGATCTTGCTGTAATTGGAAAGCTTCGTATAGTCAACCTCTTCCAGAAGGCCCTTGTCCTTCATCTGCTGCGCATACTGGTCGGAAATGACGACGACATCATAGGCCGATGCATTCTGCTGGATCTTCGTGAGACGCTCTGCGTTCTTTGCGCCTTCGGCATTGATCTTCGCGCCTGTGGCCTTCTGGAACGGATCGTAAATATTCTTCTTCAATAAATCCGCGTTAAACGAAAATGTGGAAATATTAAGCGTTTTTCCGGAGAAATTTGCAAGGCTTTCCGCCGATGCTGATTTCGTTCCTGCTGCGGTGGTTGCCGCTGCCTTTGCAGTCGTTGCTGCCGCCGCTTTTGTCGTTGCCGCTGCGGATGCCGCATTGGTCGTTGCCGCCGCCTTTGCGGTGGTTGCCGCTGCCGCTTTTGTCGTTGCCGTCGTCGCAGCGCCTCCGCAGGCAGAGAGCGAGAATGCCATGGTGCAGCCCAGTGCAAGTGCCACTAACTTTCTGATTTTCATAATAGATCCTCCTCTTTTTTCTTTCTGATTGATTTATGATAGAAGCGGACTCATGCGGACCTTCCGCAAAATCCCGCCGCTGTCCTGTAACAGTGCTTCCTCCGGTACATTTCCTTACAGCCGGATCAGCTTGTCCTCCGGAAGCTTCAGCGAAACTTCGCGTCCCGCCGAAAGATCCATTTTCCGGTCGGAGCTTACGACAACTTCTCCGAGTTCTGTTTTCACATTGTACTGAAACCGTTTTCCCAGGAAAGTTTCGACCAGTACCGTTCCGTCCAGATCTCCCGTTCCGCTTCCCGCTGAAAGACGCACATCCTCGGGGCGGATGCAGGCACGGCTGCCGTCCCAGGTGAGGAAATTTTCAAACCCGACGAATTTCGCCACGAACTCCGTAGCCGGATGATTATAGATCTCGACCGGCGCTCCCATCTGCTCGATCTTTCCCTGGTTCATGACTGCCACCCGGTCCGAAATTGCAAAGCACTCCTCCTGATCATGTGTCACATAGATCGTCGTGATGCCGAATTCCTGCTGCAGGCGGCGGATTTCCACCCTCATGCGGACCCTGAGCTTGGCATCCAGATTCGAAAGCGGTTCGTCCATCAGGAGCAGATCGGGCTTGATCACAAGCGCTCTCGCAAGGGCGACTCTCTGCCGCTGGCCGCCGGACATTTCTCTCGGGAACCGTTCTTCGAATCCCTCTAGGTCCACCAGCTTCAGCATTTCCTTCACGCGGCCTGCCGTTTCGTCAGGAGACACCTTCCGCATTTTCAGGCCGAACGCCACATTGTCAAAAATAGTCATATGCGGAAAAAGCGCATAGCTCTGGAAAACAAAGCCGAAATTCCGCTGATGGAGCGGCACTTTCGTATAATCTTTTCCGTTGAATATAACCTGCCCGGACACCGGCTCGGAAAAGCCTGCAATCAGACGCAGGGTCGTTGTTTTCCCGCAGCCGCTGGAACCCAGGAGCGAGACAAGATCGCCTTTTTCAATTTCCAGGTTCAGGTCCTTCAGAATGATGTTGCTGCCGTATCCGGCCGTGATTTTCTTAAGTTCCAAGAGCGCCATAGTTTCATTCCCCTCTTCTTCCCGTTCCGGTTACTGTGCCGGGTTCAGTTTTCGGCTCAGCAGATTGATGCCCTGTGAAATAACCAGCGTCACAACGATCATGATCAGTGCCACGATCGCAGCCTTGTTCCAGTCTCCCATGCTCATCGCATACTGATAAAGCATGGTGGAAAGAACTCTCGTATCGGTTCCGCCGAGAAGTGCCGGCGTCGCATATGCGGTCATGGAACCGGTAAACACCAGAACGCTTCCGGTCACCAGTCCCGAAACGCTTAACGGCAGAATCACATGGCGGAAAGCGCCGATCCGGGTAGCGCCGAGGCTCCTGGACGCCAGGAGAAGATCATCCGGAATGCTTTCCAGGACACCGATGAGCGACAGGATCATGAGCGGCATGAACAGCTGAACAAGACCGATCACGATGGACGGCTCATTGTAAAGAATGCTGAGCGGTTTATCAACAATTCCGATCTTTACGAGCGTCGCATTCACGATTCCCTTTTTCCCGAGAAGCACCATCCAGGAAAACGAACGGATGACCGGACTGGTAAACATCGGGAACACGGCAAACGCCATCAGAATCCCCTTATGATTCGTATACTTTGCGACAAAGTATGCCGTCGGAAATCCCAGAAGCAGGCAGACCGCTGTCGTGAGAACGCTGAGTCTCAGGCTCCGTAAAAATACCTGTTTGAAATAGGTGCTTCCGAAAATGGCACTGTACCCTGACAGGCTGAAACTTCCGCCGTCCGGATAAAAGGAAGTAAATAAAAGCATGAACAGCGGGATCACCATAAAAACAACGATAAAGATGACTCCCGGCAGAACAAGCATCAGAAGCGTTTTTTTCACTTTCCGGCTCAATGTCTCTCCTCCCTTTTCATGAAACTGTCTTCCGGTCTTCCGGAGTTTACAGGATGTCCCGGTACTCCGCGGCAGCCCTGTTGAACGGACCCATCAGATCGTTCAGTTTCCTTCGTTCTTCAGACAAATCCGCCATGGTAAGCTTCCTGTCCTTCACCACGATCTTTCCCGCTGCCATTACCAGGGAAACATTTCCGGCATTGGCGGAATAGACCAGCACCGCGTAAGGATCATAACACGGGAACATGTTTACGCTTTCCGTTTCCATCAGCACCAGATCCGCTGCCCTGCCCTTTTCGATCGAACCGTAATGCGATGCGGAAAGTGCTTCCGCGCCGCCCCTTGTCGCCATGCGGACCAGCTTCTCCGTCGGGAACAGCGCCCGGTCATGATTGTAAGTCTTATGGAACGATGCGGCAAGCCTCATCTGCACAAAAAGATCCAGCGTATTGCCGGAAGACGGCCCGTCCGAACCGAACCCGGTGCGGACTCCCTCATCCGTTAGCTCCTTTATCGGCGCAACTCCTTTTCCGGCTTTGGTATTCGCACCGATGCAGTGCGCCACCGCCGTTTTCCTGTCCCGGAGAAGAGAAATATCATGCTCCGAAAGATGAATGCAGTGGGCAAGAAGCGTTTTTCCGTCCAGCACGCCGCACTGATCCAGATATTCCGTCGGCGAACAGTCGAAGGTATCGCGGAAATATTTCATCTCATAATCCATCTCCGCATTGTGAAGGGAAAAAAGAGCATCCGCTTTCCGGTCCAGTTCAAATGTTTCACGGAGTTTTTCTCCCGAACAGGTATTGGTGGCATGCGGTGCGGCAAACGGATGGACATGCGGAATGTCTTTCCATTCCTTCATGAACCGTTTCGCGATCTCCAGGCCCCCGTAGGGCTCAGCAGCATCACAGGTCGGCTGTCCGATAACCGTCTCTCCAGCATAGACGCGGATGCCCAGTTCCTTTGCAGCCTCCGCCACACGGTCCTCAAAATAATACATATCGACAAAGGTCGTCACGCCGCCTGAAAGAAGTTCGCAGATCCCGTAGCGCGCCGCCTGGTAGACAAGTTCCGGCGTCATCGCCTTGAGTTCCAGCGGAAACAGGAACCGGTTCAGCCTGTCCCTGCAGTCGTCCCCCATGCTCCGGAAGGGAATCATGGAAACATGCGTGTGCGTATTAACAAAACCGGGCAGCAGGATTCCCTGGTGCCCGTCGATCGTCTGAACCCCGGCCAGACTGCCCTGATACTCTCCGTTCCCGGCTTCAGCAATCTTCTCTCCATCCGTTAAAACAAAGCCCGAAGCATACTGCGTCATGGCGTCGTCCATGGTAAGAATATTCACATTTCGAATCAGAACCTTCATTTCCGCATCTTCCTCATAAACCCCGGTCCCGGTCAGACCGGAAATCATTTTCCCATATTCAAACGCGCAATTCCATTCAGTATAAATTGTTTTGTCCTGGATGTCCATAAATTAAAACATATTTTATCGTTTTCATAAAAGTAAGCATTTTTCAGATCACGGCACCCCATTCCGTAAGCATACCCCTTAAGGACCCGATGTCAAGGTCCTGAACATCCGCCTGCCTGTCCGCACACATGGCAGCCGCACATCCCGCCGCCTGCCCGAGCCCCATCACCGAAGCCTGCACCCTTGCCGAAGCAAATGCCACTCTGTCCGCTGAAAAGCTTCTGCCCGGCACCAGAAGATTCCTGTATTCCTTCGTGATCAGGGAGCGGTAGGGAATATAGGCCGCCTCCTTTAAGAATTCACACCTCTGTCCGGAACCGCCGCCGGCATGGATATCCACCGGATGCGCCCCGCGGCTGACCGCATCCTCGAAATGATATGCCGAAAGATATTCCTCTCCCGTGAGGACATGCACGCCCCTGATATGGCGCGTTTCGCGCACGCCCGTCTGCACGGCCGTGGAAATGAGGTATGCGTTCCGGAACGGCTCGAAATTTTCGCGGAGCGTCTTCACAAACGTAAACACATCTTCATGAAGTTCAAGCTCGGCCCTTGTTTCCTCCCGCTCATCCGTGAAATCCGCCTCCGTCCGGGTCATGTTCACCAGCACCGTGCCGGGCATGGTGGTCCAGCACATCCACGGTCCGCCGAAAACAGGCAGTTTTTTTGTTTTTCCGATCCCGGTCAGTTTTTCCCGGAGATCTTCCATGTGATAATTGATACCCTGTTCGCGATGATGGATTTTCGGAAGACTGTCCGTGTCCACTCCGCCGAGACAGAAATAGAGCGATGCAGGCTGCAGCGGTTCCCCGTAATCCTGCATGGGGACGCCGGCCGAGGCGGAAAGATCCCCGTCTCCGGTACAGTCGAGAAAATACTTTCCCCTGACCGCTTTCAGTCCGTCCTTGCACTGCATGAAGACTTCCGTGATGCGTCCGTTTTCCTTCCGGCATCCGCAGAACAGCGCATGAAGATAAAGCGTTACATTTTCCTTCAGCACCATCCGCTGTGCGCAGATTTTATAGACCTCCGGAGAAAACGAAACATTCCCGAGCGGTTTCTCCATAAGAGCGCCTCCGGCCTTCTCCATGTCTCCGATAAATTCCCATGGGAGGCCTCCGATCACCTTTCTGCCGTTGTAGCAGAACTCGCTGATCGGCGCCACATATCCGGCCGTCGCCATGCCGCCAAGGAATCCGTACTGCTCGATCAGGGCAACCTTTGCTCCCATCCTTGCAGCCGCCGTCGCCGCGATGAATCCGCTCGGACCGCCGCCGCAGACAACTGCATCGTACTCTCCTGCGACCTCCGCTTTCTGTTCAAACCGCAGTTCTTCCATAGTTCCCGCCTTTCCGCACTGTTCCGTCTGTAAAACTCTCTTCTCTGCTTCCGGACATATCTTATCATGCCTGTCCGGTACTATCAGCATCTGCCTCCGGAAACTCTTTTACTCCGCCTCCGGATACTCGTTGCAGAGCAGCCTGTACGGTTTTTCATCTTCCTCAATCTCCGGAAATCTTCCCACAGGATCATGGAAGAAATTATCAGTCATGTCATCATTGCACTGCGATACCTCGCCGATCAGGATGTCTCCCGTACCGGAAACCGTTCCGAAATCATGGTACTGATGCGGCCACAGAGTAATGCTTTCTCCCGGTTTCAGCTGCACGCCGGTTCCGGCAGGCACACGGTACGAACGGCCGTCGCTGTTCACAAGCACCGGTTCCTTGGAAAATCCGCCTTTTCCGTCGTCATTATATACACGGATCACCAGAATACCGCCGCCGCGGTTTATGATATCCTCGCTTTTAAATACATGAAAATGGAACGGAAACGTCTGTCCTTCCTTCAGGAAAATCAGTTTTTCCGCATATTCTTTTTTATACTTCGGATTCTTCCGGTTGCCGTTTCTGAGCGTAATCAGGGAAAAACCGACCCGGTCGAACTCTCCCAGTCCGCAGTCCGTGATATCCCAGCCCAGTGCATTGTCACGGATCTCATCATATTCATGGCCCTTCGTCTTCCAATCCTCAGGCGTAAAGCTTAAAAACGGCGGAAGCGGAAACCTGTGTTCCGATGTCATTTTTTCCATCTCACGGATGCATCTGTTTATCCTGGATCGTTTCATTTGCGGTCTTCTTTCCGGGAAACAACTGTCCCTGTAAAAATACCGGTACGATTGCAGACTGTTCCGCTCTCTTCCATCCTGCTCTCACGCCCGGAATCCGGCAGATACCATTCCGCTTCTTTCCCATAAAAGGCACGTTAATATTATATCATACCTGCAACTCCTTGTAACCGGAGATCAACTTTGATAAAATAGAAAAGAATGATTTTAAAAAGGAGGTATCTATTTTGAGAATTGCACTTATTAATGAAAACAGCCAGGCTCCGAAGAACGGACTGATCTGTTCCACACTGAAGAAGGTCGTGGAGCCCATGGGGCATACTGTCATGAATTACGGCATGTACACAGCCGATGACAAATGCCAGCTGACCTATGTAAAAGCAGGACTTCTTACTGCCATCCTGATCAATGCGAAAGCGGCGGATTATGTCGTTACAGGCTGCGGCACCGGTGAAGGCGCCATGCTTGCAAGCAACATTTATCCGAACGTTCTCTGCGGCCACATCGAGGATATCGAGGACGGCTATCTGTTTGCCCAGATCAACGACGGCAACGCGATTGCCTGCCCGTTCGCAAAGAAGTTCGGCTGGGGTGGCGAACTGACGCTTCAGTACATGTTTGAAAAACTGTTCGGCTGCAAGAGCGGAGGCGGATATCCGCCGGAGCGCGTGGAACCGGAGCAGCGCAACAAAAAGATCCTGGATTCCATGAAAAAAGTAACGCATAAGGATATGATGACCATCTTGAAGGAAATGGATCAGACCTTCCTGAAGGAGACTATTTCCGGAGAAAGATTTGCAGAGCTCTTCTATCCGAACTGCCAGGTACCGGAAATCGCCGAATATCTGAAAAACCTGAAATAACAACATCACAAAAAAGGAGCGGAACTATGAACGAATTCATGAGTAAGTTTTCACTGGAAGGAAAAGTAGCGCTGATCACCGGGGCTTCCTACGGCATCGGAATGGCAATCGCCAAGGGAATGTCGGCAGCAGGCGCAACGATCGTCTTCAACGACATCAGGCAGGAACTGGTCGACAAAGGCATCGCGTCCTATAAAGAGAGCGGCATCAATGCGCACGGATATGTATGCGATGTCACCAATGAAGAACAGGTCAATGAATTTATCGGGAAGGTTGAAAAGGAAGTCGGCAACATCGATATCCTCGTGAACAATGCCGGCATCATCAAGCGGATCCCGATGATCGAAATGAAGGCTTCCGAATTCCGTCAGGTCATCGACGTGGATTTAAACGCACCGTTTATCGTATCCAAGGCAGTCATTCCCTATATGATCAAAGCCGGACACGGTAAGATCATAAACATCTGCTCCATGATGAGCGAGCTCGGAAGAGAAACCGTTTCCGCATATGCTGCGGCAAAGGGCGGTCTCAAGATGCTTACCCGGAATATCTGCTCCGAGTACGGTGAATATAACATTCAGTGCAACGGCATAGGGCCCGGGTACATCGCGACTCCGCAGACAGCTCCGTTAAGAGAGCGTCAGCCCGACGGTTCCCGTCATCCGTTCGATTCCTTCATCGTTTCAAAGACACCTGCTGCACGCTGGGGCGATGCTTCCGATCTTGCAGGCCCGGCGGTCTTCCTCGCCAGCGATGCCTCGAACTTCGTCAACGGACACATTCTTTACGTAGACGGCGGTATCCTTGCCTATATCGGCAAGCAGCCCAAATAAAAAAGGATTATTAAAACGAATCACCCTCCGGAACTTAGGGGCCTTCGGTCCAATGCGTTCCGGAGGGTGATTCGTTTTTAATCAGGCCCTGGAGAAATAATGTTATCGTAATTCTGTATATCTGCAAGAAAAATTCCTGTGGCGTTTAAGCTGCAGGAATTCTTTATTTCAACTGACTCCGGGATCAAATAAATCGAACAGCAAACCGGAAAATACAGTTACCCGGAGCGCATAACTGTAGCTCCGGGTAACTGGTATTTTCCGGTTAATTATTTTCAATTAAATTACTTTCGACTTATTTATTCCTGCCCGCTTATTTCAGCAGCTTCACTGTAAACGAATAATGCTTCGTCTCTCCCGGTGCCGCATACTGGACATTCTCCTTGTGCTCAAAAACATGATCATCCTTCGAGCGGTTTGAAACGCCGAGCCACGGTTCGATTGCGATAAAATTACCGCCGTTGCCCGATGACCAGAGAACAAGGTACGGGAAATCCTGGAAGTCCACTTTCAGTCCCTGCCCGGTCTTTTTGTTCCTGTACTGCACGGACCTTGATTTCAGGGAATCAAACACAAGTGCATCATCCGAAAACAGTTCGTGTTTCAGCGTCAGACGATCTTCGTCCTTCAGAATGGTACGCTTTCTGTCCGAGTCGAGCAGTGCCTTGTTTTCGGTCCACGGATAGGCACAGTCCGCGTTTTCCTTTTTCTCGAAAACAATTTCGTAATCGTCATACTTTTCGTTTTCATTGATCGGGCACTTATACGCCGGATGCCCGCCCGTAAAGAACGGCATTTTTTCTTTGCCGCGGTTTTCGACATCATAGTTGAAACGGATCCCATCCGCAAGAAGATCATAACGGATGGTCAGCTTGAAATCGCACGGATATTTCTTCAGCGTTTCCCCGTTTGCGGAAAGCGAAAAGCTGATGCTGTCCTCTTTCTCTTCTCCCGCCGTAAACTCCATGGTCTTCGCGAATCCGTGGCGCTTCATGGCGCAGCTTTTGGTCCCGCATATTTCCGCCTGATCCCCGTTCAAACTTCCGCAGATCGGGAACATGACGGGCGACTGACCGCTCCAGTAAACAGGATCCCCCTGCCAGAGATATTCAGTCCCGTCCGCCCGGAAAGAAACAAGCGTACCGCCGAGCGTATCGAATTTCAATTCCAGTCTTTTGTTCTTCAGTGTATATCTCATGTTTTATCCTCGCTTTCCAAAGCAAGAATATCTTAGCATATTTTCATTTATAAATCTGCTTTTTCTATGATTACTCTGCCGTACAGGTTACGGTAATCTTCCTGTTCGAAATATCCTGTCTGCGCCGTCATGGCATTTGCAGCGGACACCGCAACCGCCGTTCTGATCGCATCACGGACATTCAGGTTCCTTTTCATCGCGACGGCAAAGCCGGCTATCATGCTGTCTCCGCATCCCACGGTGTTCACCGTCTTAATCTCCGGAAGCTTTCCGCAGAACAGTCCTTCGTCGCACGCTGCCATGACACCGTCTTTTCCCAGCGACAGAACCGCAAACGGAATTCCGAAATCCTCATGCAGCTTTCTCACTGCATTTTTCTGTGCTTCGAAACTGTCCGGCTTATATCCCAGGATCTGTCCGATCTCGTCCTGGTTCGGCTTGATCATGTCCGGAACCGCCTTCATTCCTTCCTTCAGCAGAGAGCCGCTCGTATCCAGAATGACCTTTTTTCCCGCCTGCTTCGCCGCCTGCACCAGCCGGCAGTAATAATCTTCGGGGATTCCTTCCGGTACGCTTCCGGAAATCGTTACCACCTCGCATCCGTTCAGCAGTTTCCCGAATTCAGAAGTAAATGCTTCTTCCTCTTCTTTCCCGACAACCGCTCCCGGTTCCAGAAATTCCGTGTGGTGTCCGTTCTGAAGATCGCGTATGTTGATGCAGCTTCGCGTCTCTGCTTTCACAGAAACAAAAGCCTGCCCGATCTGATCATCGGAAAGCATTTTTTTCACATACTCCCCGTTAAACCCGCCCAGGAATCCGGTAGCGGTCACTGCTTCTCCGAGCAATGCAGCCACGCGCGCGACATTGTTTCCCTTTCCTCCCGCACTGTTATGCACTTCTCTGACCCGCATAACGGTACCGGTCTGTATCCCGTCCACGAAATACAGTTTGTCAACGGATGCATTCAGCGTCACGGTAAGAATCATATCAGACCTCTTCGTTCATCAGCATTATTTTTCCATGCACCTGTTCCGGATGGTCAAAAAGCGAAAATGCTTCCGCCGCTTTGGAAAGCGGATATTTCCGATAGATGAAGGCCGGATCGAAGCGAAGTTCCCCCGTCCCGAAATAATGAGCCGTCAGGCTCCACTCTCTTCCCGGGAACGGTGCACTGTAGCTCATCCAGGAACCGGTCAGCTTCATTTCCCTGCGGTTTAAAAGTTCCCATTCCTGTCTGGTAAACTGCAGGTCTCCTCTCGGCGTACCGATATAGCAGAGATGGGACCGGTTGCCTGCGACCTCCATGGACATGTGCACGGTAGCCGGACTTCCGGATGCCTCGAACACATAGTCATATCCGCGTCCGTTCGTAAGGTCGGCCGTTTTTTTCTTCCAGTCTTCGGACAAGGTATTGACCGTCTGATCCGCTCCCATCCGTCCGGCGAGATCCAGTCTGCTCCTGTCGATATCAAAAGCCGTGATATGCGAAGCGCCGAATATTCTGGCCCACTGAATGGCGAAAATTCCGATCGTCCCGCAGCCGATCACCGCAACGGTATGGCCTCCCGTATAATCATTGCAGAACACGCCGTGCAGCGAAACCGTGGCCGGCTCAAACATGGCTCCCTGTTCATAGGAAACGGACGGGCTGAATTTTACGATATTCTTCTCCGGCACGACAATGTATTCCGCAAAGGCTCCCTGCTCACGCGAGCCGATAAAACTGTAATTCTTGCAGAGAGAAAAATGTCCCAGTTCACAGTCCGCGCACTTCATGCAGGGAAGCAGCGGGGCTGCCGTCACGCGGTCCCCTGCCTTGCAGTCCGTAACGCCTTCTCCGACTTCCGCTACCTCTCCGGAGAATTCATGTCCGAGCACAACCGGATAAAAATGTGCGCCGTTGTTAAGAACCCTGGGTACATCCGATCCGCAGATTCCCGCGGCCTTCACATGGATTTTCACGGTATGCGCCTTCAGTTCGGGATCCGGGTAATCATCATAGCGCAGATCCCTGTTTGCATATAAAACAGCTGCTTTCATTGATCATATCTCCGTTTTCTGTCTTCCGCTGCAGCCACATACCTGCATGCGGATGGCGACTTGTTCCGCTACCTTTATCTTTGCTTCGGCTCCGTATTTCTTCGGATCGAACACTTCCGGACTGTTCTTCAGCGTTGTCTTGACCGCATCGGAATAGGCTATCCTGAGTTCCGTGGCAAAGTTCACCTTGCAGATTCCGCGCTTTACACACTGCCGGATATCCTCGTCCGTAAGACCGGATGCACCGTGCAGGACAAGAGGAATGCTTACGACCTTGCGGATTTCAAAAAGTCTGTCCACATCCAGCTTCGGCGTCACTTTATAGATTCCGTGTGCGGTTCCTATGGCAACCGCCAGACTGTCTATTCCCGTCCGCTCCGCAAATTCTTTCGCCATGGCCGGATCCGTCATGTCCTGGCCTTTTACTTCCAGAGAATCTTCTTTCCCGCCGACCTTGCCGAGTTCCGCTTCCACCGGAAGATCATTCGCGGAAGCGGCCGCAACCACTTCCTTCGTCAGCGCAATGTTATCCTCAAAACTTTTCTTGGATCCATCTATCATGATGGAGGTGTAGCCGCCGCGGATTGCCCGCATTGCCAGCGCAAAGGAATCTCCGTGATCAAGATGAAGCGCAACATCCACTGGAGAATGTTCCGCACGGACGCGAACCATTGCAGCGAACATCGCCGGTGACGCATATTTCAGCGTGGACGGTGTCGTCTGCAGCATGACCGGTGCCTTCTGTTCTTCCGCGGCAGTGATTACTGCCTGCACCATTTCCATATTCTCAACATTAAAAGCACCTACCGCATATCCGCCTGCCTGTGCATCCAAAAGCATTTTCCTTGACGTTACAAATGGCATATCAATTCCCTCCTTCATTTTCTTTCAGAAGCCGATAACGCAGTTTCATCGTTTCCTTCGTTTCCAGATACAAATCCCGGTAAATCCGGTAAAATCCGTCATATACCGCGCTTCTTTTTTCATCCGGACTGTAGGTCGCGGAAACCTTCACGGTTTCCCTGACCGCCGTTTCAAAATCCTTCCATATGCCGATGCCGACTCCCGCAAGCATTGCCGCGCCCAGTGCCGTAGCCTCTTCATTCTGTACCGTGCAGAGCGTTTCTCCCGTTACATCCGCTTTGATCTGCATCCAGACACTGCTTCTTGACGCACCGCCCACGGAATACATGATTCCGGGTTCAATGCCGCCCTGCTCCGCCGTTTCCAGATTATGTCTCAGGGCAAATGCAGTCCCTTCCATGACCGAACGGTAAATCTCCGCTCTTTTTGTCCTGAAAGAAAGTCCGAACAGCATGCCGCAGGCTTCCGTGTCCCAGATCGGAGAGCGTTCTCCCGAAAGATAAGGCAGAAACACCACGCCGCCGGATCCGCAGGATGCCGTCCCGGCCAGAGCGGAAATCTCCGTAAAGATATCCGTGCCGTTTTCCTTCGCTTTCTCCGCTTCCGCCTGTCCGATTTCCCCGGCAATCCACTTTAACGACGCGCTGCCGGAAATCGTGCCTCCCTGCAGCAGCCATTTCCCCGGCACAACTGCATGGCCGAAAATCAGATTTTTCCTTTTAACCGGTTTGTCCGTGCATATACTCATCCCGCCGGCCTGTCCGCCCTGTTCCTGCGTCATTCCCGCAGAATACACGCCGCAGCCGAGTGCGGCGCAGGCGGCATCAAGACCGCCGGCGACAACCGGTGTGCCCGGTCTTAATCCTGTCAGTAAACCGGCTTCCTTCGTCACTGTTCCCGCAATGTGATGACTTTCAAAAACCCGCGGCAGTTTCTCCAGATCAATTCCCAGAAGATCGGACATTTTTTCATCCGGCTTTCCGTAAGCATCATAAACATGGATTCCGTAGCACTGACTGTAATCCTGCGTTATGCTTCCCGTTAACCGGTACACGATAAAGCTGTTGCTCTGAAGAATCCATTTTGTCTTCCTGTAGATATCGG
>Ga0070399_1001062_pt1 | contig 29767 bp, 26 predicted proteins | sample BioMet4_FD_61217 | JGI IMG/M metagenome (GOLD analysis project Ga0070399, IMG submission 61217) | Microbial communities from bioreactor (seeded with sewage sludge) at LBNL, California, USA - Biofuel metagenome 4 (version 1) | ecosystem: Engineered > Bioreactor > Anaerobic > Unclassified ... | reverse complement strand
CCCCAATCCCAAAGTTTACATGCCCATAGGAAACTGTCTTATGGGACATTTAAAAGGTTCAAATTCCATGGCGCTGGCATGGATGAATTCAGCCGGAGTCTGCCAGATGCTGGGGTACACCTTTCCCACCTGGTATGGCTATTCCGGGTGGGGATGCATTGATTATTTTGTTGAGCAGCCTGGCCGTTATACCTTGGTGGAAGCTTTTCATGCCAATCAGCGCGCTCTCATTCAACGGTTGCTGACTTACGCTCCAGAAGCTGCCACGATGGAGGCCCCTCTCAACGGTCATCCCCAATATCATGGCAGTTTGACTGAAGCCGCGAAGTCAGACGGCATCACACGCGAAGACATTGAAGGACTGTTGTTTGATCGTGACAACGTTGTGTTCTACGGAGACCCAGGCTGGGGAGTCCGAATGGCAAAACATCCCAATGCATGGAACCAGACATTAACAAACCACGACGGGACTTGGACTTTTACCCTCCTTCCCAACCGGGGGACTGAGACCTTTGCCCCCATCAACACCAACGGTTCCCAGCGAGGTGGACGTCCCATCATTGAGTTCTTCCCACGCCGGCTCCAGGATTTTACCGTCATCGAGGGGCACGACCTTCATCCCGTCTTTACCGATGACTTCCTACTCATCCCGCTGCCAAAGACTTGCGACACAAACCATTCGTATGTCGTCAAATTCAAAGCCAAGAACATTCGTTGAGGCAAAGTCCAATGCTGCCGTTCATTCGCGCTTATGAACATCCATCATCTTGAACTTTTTTACTACGTGGCAAAACATGGGGGCATTAGCGAGGCGGTCCGCAACATTCCCTACGGCATTCAACAACCTGCCGTCAGTGGCCAGATCATCCAATTGGAGGAACACCTTGGAGTCACTCTCTTCCACCGCAGGCCGTTTTCGTTGACAGCCGAAGGCGAGGAACTGTATGCCTTCATCCAGCCATTTTTTGGCAATCTCGACGCCATCGCCACGAAACTCCAGGGGGGCGTGGAACACCAAATCCGGATTGGAGCATCGGAAGCGCTGTTGCGCGACCACCTGCCAGATCTCGTGGCTAATGTTCGAAAACATTTTCCAAAATTGCGGATTGTTCTGCGCGAATCCAATCAGCCCCAGTTGGAATCCTGGCTGGAACAGGGGGAACTCGATTTTTTAATTTCCCTAATTCCAAACAACCTGGGCCCAAACATCCACACGCAACCACTTCTCAATCTGCCAATGGTGCTGCTCATTCCCAAAAGCAGCAAAATCAAATCCGCTGACGAATTGTGGAAACGAGATCGAATTGATGATCCTCTGATCAGCCTGCCTCCCAACGAAATCATTTGCCGCCAATTTCAAGCCACGCTCGAAAAAAAGGAGATTGATTGGTTTCCAAGCGTTGAAGTCAGCTCTTTGAAACTCATTGAAGCCTATGTGGAAAAAGGCTATGGAATCGGCCTCTCCATACATCAACCGCTTGAACCACTGTCAAGCAAAGTGCGCGTTCTTGAATTGCCTGATTTTCCCCCGCTCACTGCTGGAGTGCTCTATCGCGGACAACCAACCGCCCTGATTCAGGCATTCCTAGATGAAACAATCGCCAGAACACGCCGTTTTGAAACTGGGGAATTGGCAAAATAGCCAAAAGAGCATCTGCGACAGATGACTTCCCTGGTAACTCGGCGTTTTTGATAAGCCTGAGATACAAAATTGACCGTAATAGTCCTGCTACAATAATCCGAAAAAAGTCAATTTTCAGCGCTCGGCGGGCTAAAGACTGGAGAAGTCAATTTGCCATGCCAGATTTGCGTTGAGTTGGTAAGGTTAGCACATTGTTGTTTGTCAGGCGGACGGTATTCAAAACGAAACCGAGCCATCCAGTCATTCGTAATATTTGTCAAAATCGTTGGAGGCTCGGATTTGCCATTTTCCGTTTTGAAAACACTCCAAAAGGGGTCAGAAAAGGAAATCTTGATTTGGTGTGTTTGCCCGGGGGGTAACAAAACAACCCGGAGTGGGTCTCGGACTGGAGTTGATTTCCAATTCCATTTAACATTTTCATTCCACTGGGTGGTATCCGGCAAAAGAGCTAGGGCTTGGAGCGAGTCAATAACAGCCAGAGAATTGGAACTCAAGTTCACAAGGCTGATCACTGCGCCAGTGGAACGCTTGGTCTTGCCATGTGTATTTGCATGGGGGACTTCCAAATCCAGTTTGATACCCAAATCGCACTTACGGTAACCTTTTAAGACGGCCATGCCGCCTGAACCTATGGCAACTTCCATTTCCAGGGGAATTTGTAAGCTGCCTTGGCGACGATTCCTTTCAATTTCCTCAGCACGGCCCTGTTGGGTAAAAAACGCTTCTATACCGTAGCGTACATTTATCATGTTATTATTTCCTCTCCACCATTGGCGCTCCATCCGTCCCCGGATAAAACAACCGCTTAAAGGAGGATCAAGATCAAGACCGACCAATTCCGCCACGAGGTTGTCTGAAAGATTCAGAGCTGCGTAAACCACGGTGTCGGCAGGCAGCATAGAAAGGTCTGTTCCAGCCAGGCGTCCTCGCCACAAATCTCGAGGCACACGGGAGATATCGTAACTCAAGCTGACGTAATCTCCTCGCATAGCGTCACGCGGATCCACCGGCACAGTGCGCAGATAGAGAGTTCTCCCCGTGCGCAACACCCACTCTCGCTCACCAGCCATAAAGACAAGCACCATCACCTGAAGCACCGCAGTAAGAATAATCCATTTCGTTTTCATGCTTTTCTCCCTTCAAGCCAAATATGTCGTCGTCGGTACAACACGCCCTCTCCAATTAATAATACTCCAACAACAAGAAATACGAATCCTCGCGCGGCCAGACTCTCAAAAAGGTCGAAATACCGTGCAAAGGCAAGGGCGACAAATAATAGGGATCCACACAGAACGAATCGGAAATTACCTTCCCGACAACCAAATGCCATCCAAGCCACCACAACGGTTAGAAACACAAGATTAAACACTCCGGCAACTTCCCATCTCAAACCAGTAAGACCACTCAAAGCCAAAATTTGACTAACGACAACGGTTAACGGAATAAGCCAACATTCAATCGAAAAATCGCGTTGTTTCTTGGCTTTCCTCTGACACCAGGGCCATACCACAGCCCCCCAAGCAACCAGAGATCCAGCAAAAGTCCCCCATGTATAAACGGAACGCCATAGTTTTGAAATCGCCGGTGGTTCCAAATTCCAACCGTTCTGTGGCTCATTTAATAGATTGTAAGCGATTTCAGGAAAAGTCAGAAGATAGAGACACAACAGGAAGCCAACCCACCCGAAAAAAGCCCAAATATTTTTGCTCTGCAGAAATACTTTATGGCGTTGAACCAGAATTCCGACAGCGATAAACAATGCCGCATTAAACAGCATCACACGCAAAACCAGCCCGCTTCCGGCGTTAGCACCAAGACTCAAGGAAAATACCGCAAGCACCACCGACAGAAGCAGACAGGATTTTTTCCACCATGCGAGCGTACCTACTCCTCCAAGAATAAGCAATGGAGCCCAGTAGACAGAACTTTCAAAGCCCCAGGCCTCGCAACAAGCCCAAATACCAAACAATATTGCTGCCAGCACTCCCTGCAAAAGCGAGGGAATCACCCAAGCCAGAGCCAACGCGCCCATGCCCCAAATAAGAAAACCGTTGGGATAATGCTCATCAATGTGATAAATCTGCGCGACAAGCCATATCCCTGCTCCAAAAAACATTGTGCCCAAAACACAAGAGACATCCCCTAACTGCCTCAGCCAGTCGTTATGGGATAAAAACTTGACTCCAATTCCATGGAATAAAACCACTCCACCAAGAATGACTCCCAGTTTTTCTGCTTTCGAAATGGCGTCCCAATTGAAGGCAAAAAGCAGGATGACTCCCAACCCCAACATGCAAACGCCGATTCCAGTGAAGATCAGAGTTCCCCATGATTGAGACGATTTGGGCTCAGGATAGAGCTGGAGGATGCCTTGGGCCTGCTCTGGGGAAACGAGCCCCAGGGTAACCCATTTCTTGGATTCCTCTTTTAACCAGTGGATTGGTTGTCTCATAGATACTGTTTATTGTATAAACACTCCAATGAAACACAAAGCAAAACAATTTTTACAGTTTGAGTGAGAGTTAAGCCCGAAAAGCTAAGTTGGATTGATTTTTTATGGAAAGATTAGGAGATGGGCTTGGGGATGTTGGGGGTTGAGTCCAACTTCGGCGAAGTGCATTCCTTCCATTTTAAGATGGCTTCCAACAACGGCTTCTGTTTGTCCAATCCACCCCATGCTGCCGAGAGGTGAAGCACAATTTGGTGTCCAGAGCGGCCCAATATGGCTCCGCATAGAAACACCTTGTTTCGCAACGTCGCCGGTTGGCGATATTGGGTTCCGGGCTGTGCGCTTTGCTGGTAGAGGCTCATCAGGTTGAATGTAAATAGCACGGCGAGGAATGCGGATTCGGTGGCCCAGAAGTCTTGGGTGCAAAAACCGTCTGCGGCGAGGTCGTTTTTGAGTTCTTCGATCCGTTGTTCGATGGTGGCCCGCCCGTTGTAGTCGCGCCAGAGTTCCATGGCTTGTTCGTCGCGGTTGGTCACCCAGATGCGAAAAACGTAGCCGGGGACGTCGATGAGTTTGCGGCCCAGGGCGTCTTTGTCTTCACGCACTTTTTCGCGCAACACAACAAAACGTCGTTGTGTGTTCCAGCCCAGCAGGCTTGCCCGGAATTCGCCCACGGCGTAGTTTTCGTCGACTTGCTGCCAAATACTCAGGGCTCTGGCCCGGTGTTTGACTTGGGGGGTCAGACGCGCAACGATGAGGTAGGGCAGATGGCGTTCTTCAAGGTAGTTTAAAAATGTGTTGTCAAAGAAACCGCTGTCGGCTCGCACGCAGCGGATCTTTATTTTGTCGGGTAAGAGGACCAGCGCTTCGGCCAGAAAGGCAACGACGCCTTTGGACGCACCGGTGTTGCCGCTGCGCAACCAGCCGTGGAGCACGAAAGGCACTTCGGCCAGCACGGCGCCAGGAGCGGGTGGTGGCTTTTGCGTCCAGGACGGCGCGGGTTATACCCTTTGGCTGCCCCCGCCTGTTGCCCAGACCTCTGGAACACCGTCGAATCCAAGTCCAGCGATACCCCCTGAGGCGGGCATTTCACTATTTCCAAAAGCCAGCTCCAGAGCGGACGCCAGAAACTCTGGATCGTGCCCTGAGTGAAACGATGAAAGAGCGCCCGAACGGTATCCGTGCCAGGCCAGCGTTGGATGCCCAAAAGCGCGTGCAAGCCGCGATCCGCCCGAGCCATTTCGGTGTGGGCGAAACGTTGAGCGCCTGTGATCACACTGAGAATGAAAGCGACCAACGTGTGAGCCAGCGGGATCGCGTTGGGACTGGTCAGGTGCCAGGGCAGATGCTTCTGAAGTTGGTCAACCAAGCCGCGTTGCTCCAGGAAGGAAATGAAACTGACCAATCCACCAAAGGGAGTGACAGCGCGTGGAGTTTGTGAAAGTTTGACTTTGGAATTACCGAAAAGAGGTGTGATAATCGTGTGCATCGTTCTGTTCCTTCCTGTTGCATTGGTTCTTGGTTCGAACCCATTGTGCATCAGTTCCCGGGAACAGGACGATCTCTTTCTTACTCAGCTTTTCGGGTTAAGTAATACTAACTGAATCAATTACTTTACTGTCTCTCATTACAACTGACCATGATATTTTGCATAAGCAAAAATTGAACACCTCACAGACGATCCCTGCGCAACTCTTTTTTAATTAGGCAAATTACAAACGCTTAACTCCTAATTCCACTGGAAACAGGGGAAAATTGGGAACTTCCTTCAAACAGCTCACTACCCCCACCGTTAGAGCTGGATTTCGTAAGCTTTGATTTTGTTGTAGAGTGTCTGACGTCCAATGCCAAGACGCTTGGCGGTTTCCAACTTGTTGCCACCGGTTTCCTTAAGCATTTGAAGAATGGTGTTTCGCTCCATCGCAGACATGAGGCTCAGATGCTGATTGATTGGATTGGCAGAAGAGGAAATCGACAGGTCACGCATGTCAATGACTTCGTTTTCGCACATGAGAACGGCGCGTTGGATTTCGTTCTGCAATTGGCGAACATTTCCCGGCCAGTCAAATGAACGAAGGGCCTCCGTGGCCGTGGCTGAAAAACCAGCAATATTACGACCGGATTGGGCATCAAACCGCTTTAGAAAGAGGGTTGCCAGCGGCATGATGTCTTCCCGGCGTTCGCGCAATGGTGATAGATGAACCGAAACTGTGCTAATGCGGTAAAATAGATCCTGGCGTAACTTCCCGGTTTGAATGGCTTCTTCAGTGGGGCGGTTAGTCGCCGCAATAATGCGGCAATCCGTCTTGTAGCTGGACCTGCCACCAACGGGACGAACTTCCTTTTCCTGAAGGACGCGCAACAGCTTGCTTTGCGTATCAATCGGCATTTCAGAAATCTCATCCAAAAGCAGAGTGCCGCCTTCCGCCTGTCGAAACAGTCCTTCCCGGTCCGTATTGGCCCCGGTGAAAGCCCCTTTGACGGAACCAAACAATTCGCTTTCAATCAAATCCCGAGGCAAAGCCGCGCAATTGATTTTTACCAAAGGCCCCTTGTTCCGCGGACTCAAGGCATGGATCAAATCAGAAATGACTTCTTTCCCAGTGCCGCTCTCGCCTGTAATCATGATTGAGACGTCACTCGGCGCAATCCGCTCAATGGTTCGAACAACGCTTTTCATCGAAGCGCTTTGGAAAACCGGAGACGCACCAGCGCTCATCGCCGCCAAAGCCTTGCGTAATGAGCTGGCCTCTTCGTTGAGACGCTTGTGTTCCAACGCCCGCTCAACGGAGACCATTAGTGTCTTTTGATTAAAGGGTTTGTTCTGAAAATTATAGGCCCCCCGTTTTGTTGCCTCCACTGCGGCTTCGAGGGTCGCGTGTCCAGTCAAAACGATCACTTCGGTTTCAGGCCAGGCTTGTTTGATTTTTGGAAGGAGGTCAAGACCATTGCCATCGGGAAGAGCCAGGTCCAAAAGAACGATGTCAGGTTGCGGACCATCAAACGAGTCAATCAACTCAGCGGCATTAGCTTTACCGACTGGCTGATAACCGTTCAATTCAAGTATGACGCCAAGTATCTGTCTGATGTCTGTCGCGTCATCCACAACCATGACTGTGGGTTTCATATTATCTCTACTTTTAGCCTTTTATGCCAAATACGCCAATGGTTCTTTTCATATAACGAAAAGAAAATGTAGCTGCTAAATCTGTGTGCCATGTATCTTCTCACACGCCGCAGCAAAACATTGGAATATCCGCAAAAAGAGCTCATTTTTATCGTATAAACGTTCGGGATGAAACTGGACCGTCAAAAAGAAAGGAAGTAATTCCGGTTCCTTCAGTTCCAAAGCCTCAACCACTCCATCTGCTGTCCGTCCAACTGGTATCAGAGCTTTCGCCAGTTTTCCGACCGCTTGATGATGAGTGCTGTTCACACCCAAGGTGTTCTTTCCAGCCAAGCGCTCAAGAAGACAACCAGATGCCAATTCTAGATCATGTACCGGTTCTGCTTTTTTCTCAAATTGCCGGTGATTCAGAGCGTTTGGCACCTGCGTCGGAATATCGACAATAAGCGTTCCTCCAAGGGCGATATTCACCAATTGATGTCCTCGGCATATGCCCAGAAGCGGTTTCCGCTTTTGAAACGTTTCATCAATCAGTTCCAACTCCCAGGCATCACGCGCAGGGTCAATGGCATCCACAGTTTTGGAAAGCTCAGGGGGAAGGTCTTTTGCGTAAAGCCCTGTCTGAATGTCATCCCCCCCCGTCAGCAACACTCCATCGCAATGGGCAACCAGCTCATTGATGGTTTTGCGGGAAGTTGTAGGTGGCATCACTAGCGGCAAAGCACCGGCAGCCAACAGGGCATTGGTATAGCTTTCAGACAAACTGAGGGAAAGATCGTGGAATTCAGCACCTTCCTTTTGGGTGCTAGGCGAGACAAGAATCAAAGGGGACATTGAGACAGAAAACGTTTTTTTAAGTTGTGGGCAAGGATTCATCGGGCCCTTCCTTGAAATCAGGGAAGCGTTCCCGAATCGTTTTGATCAAAAGTTTTTCTTCTTCAGGGCGCAATAGGCGCCGGTTTATTCGGCGGCGAACCGAATCGAGTAATTCCAGCCAATCTTCCAGAGGCGGAACAGCGACTTCCTCCCAATTATCGAAACGTTTTTCACGTTTGTAGAAAATCCAACGGCTGCTCACATGATGAGCATAGCATTGGAGCTTTTCGCCTTCCGGCGTTGTCCGTTTCCAACTAATCTCAGCTTTTGCCATTATGATTCCAATTCAGGAAGATCCACTCCAGCCACCGCCATGGCGGCAATACCTTCTTCGCGGCCAATAAAGCCCATCTTTTCATTGGTGGTGGCTTTAATGCCAACACGATTTGCCGGTATTCCCAACGCTGCGGCTATGTTGACTTTCATTGCAGCGGCGAAAGGCATGAGTTTGGGTTGTTGTGCGACCAGTGTGGCGTCAATGTTGACGATCCTCCCCTTGTGAAGCGACACCTGCCGGGCTGCTTCCTGCAAGAAAATCTTGCTCGGAGCTCCACGCCAGCGGGAATCTGTGTTGGGGAAAAAGTGACCAATATCAGATTCTCCCAAAGCCCCCAGCACCGCATCGCAAATGGCGTGCATCAGAGCATCGGCGTCCGAATGGCCGTCGAGCCCTTTGTTATGGGGGATTTCCACCCCGCCAAGAATGAGTTTTCGATCAACGACCAAAGGATGAACGTCGTAACCGATGCCAACATGAACCATGGAGTGAAGTATAATAAAAAAACGTTTTTAACCAAGGCTTTTTAACACCGCCCCTTTGTAAACAAGTCATAGCATGTGTTTTGAAGCTGAATATTTTTCTTTTCGAAGTCCCCGCACACGTTAAATTCACGGCATGCCGTCATTCGACATCGTATCAGAAGTCAGTTCCATGGAACTGGAAAACGCCGTCAACCAAGCCAAGAAGGAACTGGCCAATCGTTTTGATTTCAGAGGAAGCAAGGCTGAGATCGTCCTTGAAAAAGACCAGATCAACCTTACCGCTGAAGATAAATTCAAAATCGCCACGCTCAATGAAATGGTGATCGGCAAGCTTGCCAAGAGACAGATCAGCCTCAAGAACGTCGAATCGCAGGAACCTGACATTTCTCCCTTGGGCCACGCGCGTCAGGTCATCAAAATCAAGCAAGGCATCGATCAGACGGTTGCCAAACAGATCACGAGTTACATCCGCGATTTAAAACTCAAAGTCACAACACAAATTCAAGGTGAAGCCATTCGCGTTACCGGGAAAAGTCGCGACGACCTCCAATCAGTCATCGGCTCAGTGCGCGGGCACGAATTCCCCGTGGCATTAAGTTTTCAAAACTTTCGCGACTGATTAATCCCTCTGGCTTTCGTTCCAGTAGCAGAGTGTTTTGAGATCGCCTCGTCGTAGATGTTCCCTATCGTTTTCAGGTAGGCTCCCTCATTATAGGCAGAGGCTATCCTCTGGTGAGCCGCAAGGCCAAGTGTCTTCAACAGCCCCCGGTCCGCATTCAGACGGCGAATGTGTGCCACAATCTCTAGAGCCATTTTTTCGGGTGTCGTCACCGGCACTCGAAAACCGCAGCTCTCATCCACAATGTTGTGAGGGCCGCCACTATCGGCTACAATGGGCACGCATCCCGCCAGCATCGCTTCCATCAAGGTGATTCCCGCACTCTCCCGCAAGCTTGGGAGCAAGTAAATATGCGACTTCAGAAGCTCATCACGATATGCAGTTCCACTGAAACCATTATTAAAAACAACCTGATCTCCAATCCCCAGTCGAGATGCCAGATTCCTCCAATGTTCCCTTTCTGGTCCATTCCCACCAAAAGTGTAAGTGAACGGAATTCCCTTCTCTTGAGCCAAAGCCTTCAAGGCAATTGCCCCACCTTTCCTCGCTTCAAGAACGCCTCCGGCAAAGAATCGCAACGGCTCAGAATAGTCTTTTTGTGCGATGAACGGAACGTAAGCATCAATTTTTGAAGTTGGGAAAAACACCTGCAACAGTTGGGATACCCCCTCTTCCCTTCCCCTTAATTTGCACACGAGATCATAGGTCTCACGGTTGGCTGCAACACAGGCATCCATGTTTTGAAATGCTTGATGAATGGCAGAACTGTGAGAGGACGAAAAATTGCTGATCCCACGTAAAATTTCAAACGCCCGGGCAACCGGTGATAGAATTCCATTACAACCCGATGGAAAACGTTCTCCTCCTCCCACCGGCCCCCATACAGATGGGATTCCCAATTTCCACAAAGGTGAAGCCACCCGCCAGGTAGCACAAGTGACATGGTGAACAAGGTCAAAGTGATATTCCTGATGTAGTTTCAGGGCAACCCCCAAAACTTCCTTGTGCCATTCAATATTGACCTTCCAAGTCTGAAATCGCCCCACCAACGGATTTCCGCTGTAGGAACAGATTTTACCAAAGTAAACAAAATGAAGCGTTGAAGGGAGTGGATGATCTTTCACCCAGGAATCAATTCGCGAGTGATACTCCTCATGGGTCATCACCCACACCTCATGTTCCCTGGCCAGTGCGTTTACAACTGTCCAGCCGACTTCACACTCAGATCCTCTTGAAGGGCAGCAAGCAAAGGCAGAAACCAGGACTTTCATTTCTTTCAAAACTAAGAATAATTGTTCGCGAGCTAAAGCAAAAAATGGAATTCTCAAACAGAATTTTCCCAATCTTGTCCCGTTTTCGAAGAACATGAATAGGAACCAGAATCAAGACCCGGTGTTTGATAGAGAGAGAAAGCACAACTACATCCAGACTCAAAGTCACAGAGAAAAACAAAATGAATAAAGAAACTTTGTCACAAAATTCAGGAACCAGTTCATCTGGCCTTTGGGAAAGAATTGCTTTTGCCATCATCGGAATAGCCACTTTCATTGGACTGTTTTACATAATGGAAAATGTGAAAGGAAAACATGCCTGGGAAAAACACAAGGCATTATTGCATGCTGATGGACGTTTCGTTGAATGGACAAACTTGATTCCGCCGTCCGTTCCAGATGACAGCAATTTTTTCATGGCACCCAAGATGACAGACTGGTTTGTAGGGCCCAACCTTGGCAGAGGTCAAACTGAACTCTCAAAAATTCTCTCAAGTTATATACCCACAAACAGAGAAAACATTGTCGTTGCAGAATTCATTCCTGACACAGCAAAAAATTCACCCTCAGATGGTTCACCTGTCTATTCACTTCAAAATTCAAACGATGCCACCAAGATACTTGACAGTATCACCTCATCTGTGGGCTCTTATCACCAAGACGCAAAGCAATTCTTAACTTTCTTATCAAAATCACCAAACGAGATCAAACCACAGAATTTTCTAATCAAATCCGAACATGAAATAACAGTTTCTAAATTGAGCCAATATCTGGCATCGTTGACCGCACACAGAAATTGGAGCATTGAGGCTACGAAGAAAAACACGTTTCAGCTCAAGCTAAACAACGTCATCAGCGCAACAGATTTTCTAAGCGCCACAGAGCCTAGTTCCGCTGAGTTTGCCCTCATCTGCGATGCTCTTAAAAGGCCCCTTGCCCGCGTTAATTGTGACTATTCAAATCCAGATAATGTTTTCACCTTCAACTTTGTTCTCATACGTGACACAGTTCAATTTCTACATGACCGTGCCCTGTGTTTTATTATGTCAGGGGAAGCAGACAAGGCTGTCCATGAGCTCGCCATCATGAATAATTTCCGGCAACTGCTGGAACGAAAGCCCACAGGAAAACTAAGGTTACTAGTATCAACAATGATTAACGGCGGCGTTGTTAATCTTTATACCAGCACAGTCGAAGACGGCTTTAGAATGCATGTTTGGGGTAAACCAGAATTAATCGAACTTCAGAAACAATTGGCCAGTATTGATCTTGTCCCACTTTTTCAGGAAGCAGTGGTTGAGGAGAATGCGGTAGCGCTTTTTTATATGAATAGGGCTAATTCGACAAGCAATGTTATTCAGCAAGCTCGGTCTGATGGAGGTTTGTTGCATCAATTAATTCCTCAAGGCTGGTATTACCAAAACCAGATCTACAGCTCTAGTGTTTTACTACGTTTTGAAGATCTCATCAGAGCCCAGCCATACATTCCTTCGAAAAAAGTATCAGCACTAAATGAGGAATTTCAAAACACAAAAAAATCAAAATGGACTTACAAGAGCCTTCCCAACATGTGGGATTACAACTTTGAGAGAACCACTCGAAACCTGGCCGAATCCCAAACACAGGCAAATCTCAATCTAATCGTCTGTGCCTTGGAACGCTATCGCATTGCGAATAATCAATATCCCAATTCTCTCTCAGAATTATCCCCCACCTATCTTTCCAAAATTCCTCAAGACATCATCGAGAACCAGCCATTGCATTACAAGTGTGATGCAGGAAAACAATTCACGCTCTACTCTGTCGGCTGGAACGATGTAGACGATGGCGGAAAACCAGGAAAAGACTGGATTTGGTCCGATCGAGTTGAATTCTAACTGCATTTTCACGCCCAAGTTACGTCGTAAAGGCGTCACAATTGTCATTAAAATGTTTCAAAGAATTGGTTCTTTGAGAATTGCGAGACGGGTTGCCTGAGTGGTAAAAATAACGACGAAGGTCAATCAAACACACGTATGGAACAAATCACTCGCAGACAATCTCTTCAAAAACTCGGTGCTGGAGCCCTGGCTCTCGGCTGTGCCTCCGTTGTAGCCAACGCAGAAAGTAGTGTTCCAAAGCTCGTTCCCTCAGCAGGGCCATTACTTCAATACAAGAACGGAGAGTTCAAAATCTTCGTCATTTGCGATCTTCACTATAATTTTGAAAAGGATGAAGAGTCCCTCGCCATGATCGGGCGCTGGCTCGACTCAGAAAAACCAAATCTCGTCATCGCGGACGGAGACTTGACGACCATGGATCGGGAAAAGACCACCGAAGATCAGGTGAAAACCGTCATCGGATGGATAGGTCAAAACATGGAACAACGTGGCATCCCATGGGGAATTACTTTTGGAAATCACGATCCCGAACATTCCATTGCCTCCGGCATGACAAAACAGCGGATGATTGAGTTCTACGCAACCTTTCCCCATAACATCAACAAACACCCTGCACACGGGCTCTCGGGGGCAGGCAACCAATTATCTTTAATCCATGATTCCAGGGGAACAAAGCCCGTCCACGCTTTATGGCTGTTGGATTCCGGCGATTCCATGAGTGGAAAGCACTATCAGATGCACGCCGACCAAATCAAATGGTATTACGAGGAATCCAAGATGCTGGAGCAAAAACACAACAGTAAAATACCCGGCATCATGTTTTTTCACATTCCCATTCCTGAGTATGCAGAACTCGCTCAGACAAAGAAATTTATTGGAGCCCATGGGGAGACAGAATGTGTGCCCGACATCAACGCCGGGCTCCTCTGCTCGATACTTGACAGAGGAGATATCAAAATCATTTGCACCGGTCACGATCACGTGAACAACTACATCGGCAATTGGCATGGCGTCCACCTCTCCTATGCCGGAGTCGCCGGTTTTCATGCCTATCCGCACACACCTGCCAATGATCCATCCAACGATAAATGCCGTTGTGGACGCGTCTTCTTATTTAACGAAGCGGAACCAGGCAGTTTCAAAAGCTGGATAAGATTCAAAGACAACACCCTCCGCGAAGATGGCCCCCAGCCCGATGCCTCGATAAAGCCTGCCTGATTCTGACATCACTTCAGAGGCACGTCATACAGGTCAATCCAAATTGCGAATTTATTGTTTCTTTGCACGATAAATTCGAAGGTTGAGCCATCGACAAATTTTCCTTCTAATGTATAGTAGGAAAAATAACAACGTAGTCGCCACTCATTTTGGCGCAAATTATTAGGACACTACTATGGCCAGTGATATTAATAATTTTGAGAATGATTACGTAACAGACTGGGTGTATGACCTGCGTCATGCTCAGGACGTCTCGATCATAGAGAGCATTTTTAAGGAAGTTTTGGAAACAAAAGGCCGTTTGCTTGAAGAAAAACCAGCAACATTGGGGATTGCAGCTGCAGAAATTGTCGCCGTCATGAAAGGCCGCCCCACCCTGGATACTCCTGCAGCAGTGGAGGACTTCATCAGCCGGGTAGGAAAACCACCATCCAAGGAACTCGTCCAAGACGCCCTAAAAGTAATCGAGCGTGTGAAGGATGGCTCAGCTCTGCAACAGCTTTGGGATGAACGGGACGATGGAGAAGATTGGAGGGAATCCCTGTCTGATTTGGAGGACCGGCTTGGAGACGAGGATTGATGCACGATGTCAGGTTGTCATTTTTCCTTTCTCCCATTAACCTACAAGGATGAACGGCAGTAAGTTCCTTGTGTTTGTTACAGTCACTTTAAGCATTTGGGCGGTCATTCACTTTTACGTCTTTTGGAGGTTGGCAACAGTTCCCTGGATTGCAGCCCACTCAACACGTCGTTTTCTCGTCTTGATCGCAGTCATTCTTTGGGGGAGTTTTCCTCTGAGTCGCATCTTATCGGCCCACGGTCTCACCTGCCGTCCGATCGAGTTTGCCGCGGCGAATTGGATTGGAGTCCTTTTTCTCCTCTTCTCAATGTTTCTGATTGTTGACGTTCTTACGCTTGGTGGAAAAATACTGACAGCCCATATTGCAACAATCCGTACCACGGCGACTGTTGCCTCGTTCGGAATGGCAATCATCGCCCTCATCCAAGGATTACGCGAACCCTCAATTACAACTTACGATGTGCATCTTAAAGGGTTGCCAAGAGAACGGGACGGCATGGTTCTGGTGGCACTTTCAGATCTTCATCTTGGCATTCTATCCAGCAAAAACGAACTAACAGCCTTAATGAACCGCGTCAACCAGCTTCACCCAGACTTAATTGTCATTGTTGGTGATCTAGTCGATAGCAATGCAAATGAGGCAGAACCATTTATTCCAATATTAAAGACACTTCAGGCCCCCCTCGGCGTCTGGGGGGTTACAGGCAATCATGACTTTTATGCCGGGCTGGATCGCAGTTTAAACATCTTTGAAAAGTCTGGTTTCAAAGTATTGCGAGATCAATCGGTCGCAGCGACAAACGGTTTGGTTATTGCCGGTGTGGACGACCTTGGAACCCGTTTTTGGGAGGGCAGCAAACCCGTAGAAGCTGCGCTGACTAATCGGCCTTCCGGCGCAACGCTCTTTCTTTCCCATACGCCAACACTTGCAGAAAATGCCGCTGCCCGCGGGGTTGGACTCATGCTCTCTGGACACACGCATGATGGCCAAATCTGGCCGTTCAATTACCTTGTGCGAATGCGTTATAACCTGATGGCAGGAGAGTATGATGTGAATGGAATGCCTGCCATTGTTTGCCGTGGCACAGGCACTTGGGGGCCCACAATGCGCTTGTGGAAACGAAGTGAATTTCTAAAAATCACCCTACACCCGGCCCTCTGACATCACTGTTCAAATGTCCACAAAGAAACACTATCCGCATCTCGTGTAAAAATGCGTTTGCCTGACACAACAGGCAACGCCCACAATTCGGTGTCGGTAACCTTATAACGTGCCAATTCACCATACTGAGACTTGCTGGGACCGAAAAATACCAAGTCTCCTTTCAAGGTCTGTCCCAGAATTTCTTTTCCACAGTCAACAAGGCAACCATAATAGCCAGAAGGCACTCCTTCTTTCGCAATCCACAAAGTTTTGCCCGTCTCCACTTCTCCACAGAAGAAATGAGTTCCAAAACCAAACACCAAACCATTCCGAACAATTGGCGTTGTCATACGAGACACCAAAGCCATGTTCGTCCAAATCGGTGTGGCTCGAAAACTGCCATTTGCTGAATCCACCTTAAAGCAGATCAACCCTCTTTGCTCCCCTGTGACAAGCACACGGTCCCCCTCAATCACAGGGGTTGTGCAATTCCCACGATTGGCCTGAAACTTACTGTGCCAAAGCATTTTCCCATCCTTTAAATCAAGCCCAAACAGAGAGTCCACACTGATGGAAACCACTTGGCGTTTTCCCCCGAAAACCGCGACCACCGGCGAACTTGAAATGGAGGGAATGAGATCTGTTTTCCAACGAATTTTGCCAGTGGCTTCCTCAAACGCAAGAACTGCCCCCTTCCCATCTGCGCCAACATGCACAATACATAAATCGTCTGTCAGCAAAGGCGAAATGGAGGTATCAGAACGATACGGTGTCCCATCATAATCGTCCATTGATTGCTTACGCCAGAGGAGCTTTCCAGTCTTCAAATCCAAACATGAAAGCACTCCGGCAATCCCCATTGTAAAAACACGTTTTCTGCTGGCACAAACCGAACTGCGAGGCCCGGGATGCCCCACGGATGGCCCCTCAACAACATAAGGTTCAGCATAGGTCTGGTCCCATAACATCTTTCCACTGGAAACATCCAGACACTGAACCCATTCATTTGTTCCAACGCGTCCAAAGGTGAACAACCGTTTTCCAACCAGAGCAGGAGATGTGTCCCCTTTTCCAACAGGGGTCTTCCATTTTCGCACCAATTGATCCGGCCATTTTTCGGGAGTCTTGAAGGTTGTCGCCCTCCCATCGCGATCCATGCCACGCCACTGGGGCCAATCCTGTGCATTAACACAACAAACGCAGACCAATAGGGCTGCTCCGGTTGCCAGCAGAGATTTTGGATTCATAGGGTAACGGGGCTGCAACACATTACTTCGCCGGGGTCGACATGATTAACATTGCAGACTGTCCCGGTAGTGACCGGACAACATAATTCCCTTCCTGGACTCCCAAATCCTGATCAGTCCAGTAATCAATCAAATGACTTTTCTCCTTCAAGTGAATCGTCCGGTCAGCAGGCGTTTTGCTCCAATTAAATAAATAATGGAACTGACGCATTCCGCAATCCATTGTGCCCAATTCATAATGTGAATTTTCAAATTGAACGGTCTTTCCCTTGTGATTAAGCAACTTTTTCAGGACATTGATTTTTTCAGGTGAAAGGCTTGCAGCCTTGTCTCCACTAAGAATCAAACCATCAACAGCATGAGCAATCGTGGCATGGAATTGCCACGCATGGGGCGGTAGATTTGCATCTGTCAATAGAACACAGTCAGGGTCTGAAGCCCATTGACGGCCATTAAGCCAGACACGATTCAAGTTTTCGCGTCCCGTGGAGGAAAAGGAATCCCAACTCCGTTCAATGTCGTTGCTTGTCCGCATGGCATTGACCAGGCCAAATGAAGGCCAGATCGGTGCGTTACATCCCAAAATGACCGCATCAGGTCCTGCCCCCTCAATAACCGCCTGCATACCACGGCGGTATGCTTCAACCCGCGTGGCCTTTCGATCATGAAACTTGCAGGAATGCACGGCTCCCCAATAGTTTGCATCTAATTTAAAATACGCGACATTCCATTCCTTTCGCATGGTTTGGAAGAGCTTTTTCAGATAGCCCTGCGTCTCTGGATTAGTCCCATCCAGCACAAACCATGGATCATGACGCCATCCGCCAAAACCAACAGTACTACTGTCAAATGGCTGGTGATTCGTATTCTGAATGAACCAGCCGGGATGCTCAGCAAGAATCCGAGATTTTTTTTCGGCTATGAATGGGGCCACCCAAATGGCCGGACTGAAGCCAGACTTTGTGATGTCAGCAAGCGATTCCCTGATATCGCCATACTGTGGGTTTGCATCAAGCCAGTCGCCCTCGGTTGGACTATAGCCATCATCAATTTGTATATACTTCAAAACTGGGAGTTTCTTTTTAAACTCCATCATGTTGTCATGGATGATTTTTTGAGTGCCACCCGCACCATAGCAATACCATGAACACCAGCCAGTCGGGACAGTCTTCAACGGCAATGGCGGATGCAACTCACAGATGCGATCAGCCAGGTGGGCAAGCAATGCACTCCTATCCGCCCCGGTCAGAATCATGAACTCCTCCAAATCCCAGCTTTCTCCCGGTTCCAGTTCCAGATTTTCCGGGTCCACCGAAATCCGCAGGCGTTGAGCATCAAAAGAAAATCTCCCGATAAACCGTTTACACGAGCTGAAAGCAAGAACCACATGTCCGTTGGGGGAAAAATCAAACGTCATCATCCCGTAGACGGTACGAAGCCCGTCGGGTTCTGGAATCTTATAATGAGCTCTGTCCTTATAAGCCAAATCACGCGGAGCAGCCACTGTTCCTTCCGTTTGGGAAAGCATCTGAAATCCCTCCCCATAAATGGGGGTCTCTGGAGGAAGTTGATGTCTCTTCAGATCAAACAACACGATGTTCCCCAGACTCACAGGGGTTGAACCAACATTCGTGATGGATAAATTACAACGTTCCTTGCCAGTCCAGTTTTTTTTCACCAAAACTTGTGATTCTTCAAGCAAGACGCCCTTGGAATCATAAACCCGACTTGGGGCGGAGAGAACCAAGTTCTGGAGTTCGGTTGGAAATGCAATGCCAGCCAGGCTCGGTTCGACCGTGTTTTGTGCATGTACCACTGTCAATAATAATAATGACAGGACAAGCAAAAGGATTGAAAATCGCGGTTTCATGCATGCAAAACTAAAGCGGACAGCTTCTAATGACAAGCCACTTATGGGAGCACCAGTGCACTTAATCAGGCAGTAATGTAAAAAAAGTGGGTGGTGACACATGAAAAATAATTTGATCCGCCCCCTTCCCGCAGGTAGTTTTACCCCTTAAAGTTTTACCGAAATGAAAATGAGAACTCCGTTACTGTTTTTAAACCTGCTGACTGCTGCGGGCTTGCTTGTGTCATTTCAAGCTTCAGCAGAAATCCCACGCCCCGAACATCCACGCCCGGATTCATACCGAACCAACTGGCTCAATTTGAATGGCGAATGGCAGTTCGAAATTGATAAAAATGCCGATGGCGAATCCCGAGGACTGGTCTCAGGCAAGGATCTCAACTCAAAAATCATCGTTCCCTTCTGCGCTGAAAGCAAACTTTCAGGCATCGGTTCCGGTAATGAAACCGTGATGAAGAATGTCTGGTATCGCCGGTCGTTCAACCTGCCGCAAGCCATGAAAGGCAAGCGTGTCCTTCTGCATTTTGGCGGAGTGGATTATAAGACTTGGGTTTACATCAATGGCCGTTTTGTCGGTTCTCACATTGGTGAAAGCGCCGAATTCAGTTTCGACATCACTCCATTTCTTAAGAACGAAGCCAATGAAGTCGTGGTACAAGTCTTTGACGATACAGCCAGTGGTCTTCAACCCACCGGAAAACAGGCCCACCACAAAAGCGAAGGATGTGTCTACACAAGAACGACTGGAATCTGGCAGACAGTGTGGCTGGAAGCGGTTGGTTCCTCCTACGTCGACAATTTCTCAATCGTGGCCGATCCCGACAGATCGCGCGTGGTTATTGAAGCCTCAGTCACCGGCAATGACCCTAATCTGAAGCTCGTGGCCGAAGCCTTTGCAGGCAACAAGCACGTCGGCACTGCCACAGCCACAGGTCCCTGGCGTGGCCAACAATTGGTGATCCGCTTGAACAAGACGATTCGCTGGGATACGAAAAACCCATTTCTATACGACCTCAAGTTCACCCTCTTCAGTGGTAAAAAGAAAATTGACGAGGTTTCCGGTTATTTTGGTTTGCGCAAAGTCACCATTGATGGGCGCCGCATTCTCATTAATGGCAAGCCCGTCTTCCAAAGATTGATCCTCGATCAGGGGTTCTACCCCGACGGCATCTGGACCGCTCCAAGTGATGCAGAATTAAAGGCGGACATCCAACGCTCCATGGCTGCCGGATACAATGGCGCACGACTACACCAAAAGGTATTTGAGCCTCGTTACCTCTATTGGGCTGACAAACTCGGTTACCTTGTCTGGGGAGAATTCCCCAACTGGGGCTACAACTACAAGCCGGAAGGCTATGCCCCATACATCACTGAATGGACAGAGGTTTTGCTGCGCGACCGCAATCATCCATCCGTCATCGGTTGGTGCCCATTCAATGAAACAGACGGCGTTGCCGGAGAAATTCAACGGGTTATTTGGAATATTACAAAAGCCATTGATCCCACCCGTCCGGTTCTCGAAACAAGCGGCTGGTCTCACACTCTGATGCACCCAGAAGTCCTCGACAACCATGATTACGACCAAAATCCAGAAACATTCCGCGCCCGTTGGATGGACTTTTTCTCAAATTCTCCCGTCACCACAATTCCAAGCCGTTATAAATCCGGATCTCATAAAGACATCGGTGTTCCATTTATGATCAGTGAGTTTGGAGGCATTGGTTGGGCAACCGAAGGCGGTTGGGGATACGGTTCCGGCCCAAAGACAATCGAAGAATTCTACACCCGCTACAAAGGGCTGGTTGACGCACAACTGGACAATCCGAATCTCTTCGGTTTCTGCTACACCCAATTGACAGACGTCGAACAGGAACACAACGGTCTTTATTATTATGACCGTCGTCCGAAGTTCGACATGAAGCGCCTCCACAACATCACCTCCCGTCAGGCTGCCTGCGAACGCAACGTTCCCACAGCTCCGTTGCCCACATCAGCATCCGATGGAAACGTGCTCCGTGTCCTCATTGGCGCCCTTGCTGATGGTCCCCTCGCCAAGCCGTTCCACTATACGACACAAGCCCCCGATGCCACATGGAATCGGGAAAGCTTTGATGACCATGATTGGAAAACCGGTCTGGCCCCCTTCGGCAACAAAGTTGGAGAACCCAGAACCGAATGGAATACCAGTGACATTTTCCTCCGCCAGAACTTTGAATATGACGGCACGGAATTTAAGAGCGCTTCAATTGTGATTTTTCACGACGAGGACACCGAGGTATATGTGAACGGACAAAAGATCCTTGGCCTCCAGGGATTCGTCAACGAATACAATATGCACCACATCACGGAAGCCCTTCGCAAGGCCATTCACAAAGGCACAAATACCATTGCAGTGCACACGCACCAGACAGGCGGTGGCCAATACATCGATATTGCCCTGCTAGTTGAATATTAATTGCGCCTTGTTCTTTCAGGCCGCGGGCTTTCTGTCCGCGGCTTTTTTTTGTACCAGACACACAGCACCTTTCCTGACTATCGTTATAGAGGAACTGGCTTGGATAACTTTCAAAAATGGTCGCAGTGCCAAGACAATCAATACAAGGTGAAAGTGACAAGCTTATCTGTGAGTGGGTAGTAAGGATCGATATGCACAACCATGGCTGCCTTGCTGTAACAAGGAGCCGGAGAAATTCCGCGGGAATCTTCTTGATGCTTCGACATAGTTCCACCGATAAGGCCGCTCCTCAGTCTTCTCTGTTCCTGCCATTTTCAAATGTCTTACGGCAGTTATTCTTGTTTACTTCCGCAAACGATAGAACTGCGCTTTGTCAGAAGGTCGGTTTGTCAGGTAATGGTAAAGCCCATCAGATATAGGAGCATTAGTCACAATGCTCCATAAGGGCGAACTCAGCGACGCAGTGTTTTCCAACACATAATCACTGGCATCCACCGTCCATGCCAACACGATGTTTCCACCGACAAAATGCGCCTCAATCTTTGGCAATGTCGCATCAAGAAGATCAAATGGAGCACTTGCAGCCAAATGCCCCGCACCATCGTCCACTGTCAACATAACACCCTTTGCGATACCATCCAGCAGAAACTCTCCGGTCCACGTTCCATTGATTTCCCCCTGAAAAGAACCAGGAGAGATTGAGATTGCCCTGCATGAGCTGACAATGTAGCACAAATCCACAAGGTAGAACCGCGAAGAGGTCCTGGTTGGAAATGCGTCTGTGGAAGCATAGCCTCCCAGGTTGATCGTGCCGTGAGCAAAGGTCTTCGGGAACGTTGCAGAACTCCATGCGTATATATTGCCACCAGTGTAAACACCAAGGTAGTAATGCGAACCTGCACTTAGCTCAATTGCATTGGTCAAAGGCGTATTGATCCACTGCCCTGTCACATTATCCACCGGCACACTCGCGAGAAGCGTCTGATCTTCCCCCCAAATGGAGATTTTGGAACCGCCATACGACCGAACATGGGTGACTGTGATATTTGTGGTGGGAGTAAAACTGTATCCCAGAGTGAATGTGCCAAAACTACTTGTGTTCAATGGACTCATTGAGTTCAAAAGAGTATTGGAAGCGTTGGAAACTATGGCAGAAAAAGTCAATGAAACGGAATTCGTCACCGGCTGATTCAGGTTGTCAAACATACGAAGACACGATTTGAACGGCGTGTTTCTTCGTTGAGTAGAAGCAACGGTTCCCCATTCAAAATGATCCAGAATACCGGGCTTTTCTGGACAATTCCGAATGAACACTGAAGCAGACGCTTCACTCCAGCCATTTGCGCTCGCCGTAAAAGACACCAGCTTTGAAATGGAAGAAGAGTTGGTTTCAAACGTGGCATTAAACACCGCATTTGTCTCTCCAGCCCGCATCACCACCACACTGGGAGTCCTCACCCACTGGGTGTTACTCAATGAAAGAAATATCGGCAAATCATATTGAGCGGCGTTCTCCAATTGGATAGAACCTTGGATTGTGGTTCCTTGCATGGCGCTGGTGGGCAGTGACAATGCAAGCGAAGGAACCACACTATCTACCACCGTAATAAACGTTACATTTGAAAACATCCCAAATGCTGAAGCGGTAATTTTTACCGTTTGCGGTCCGTTTAAAACGTCATTCGCAACCGCAATAGTCAAGGGGACCGTCACGTTTGTTTGCCCAGCTTCAATTATCGTAACATCGGGGACCTCCACGAGGCTCGGATCACTGGATGTGATTGAGATAAAAGCGTTCGTTCCAAGAATTTCAGAAACATTCAAAGTCGCCGTCGCATTCGTGACTCCTTTTTCAACTGAACTGGGCGCCGTAATTCTCAAGGACGGCATCGCGGTTCCACATCTTCGGTAGGAAGAAAAGTCCGATGCAAAAAAATTGGCTGGCACTCCATTCCCCTGTGAAAGCCCCACAATGCCGTGCGTTGAATCCATCTGCAAATAATTCAACCGGATTCTGCCATCGAAAAACATTTCGATTTGAAAATCATTCGTGTTTTCAACGCCATATTGAGACACATCGTTCCACGTGACAATAATACGGTCTTCCAGTTCCTTCCATGAAACCGAGCCGCCTACTGAAGGATTCAAATCCGTCAGGAATCCCGAAATGCGCGGAAGCTGAAAGAAATGGTAAAGCGTTTCTTCATTCTTTGAATCGCCAGATTCAAAAGTGATGTAACCATTGCTGCCTATGAAAAAACCAGGGAATTTCTGTCCATAGAACGAAACTCGATTCGAACCAGAAAGGCTGACATAGAGATTCGTATCGTCACAAAAATTCAAATTCAAATCTCCTTCGATGGAAGTGGGATAATCAGTAATTGTGTCATAACAAACAGAATAACCGCTTGATGAATAATCGGGGGTAAAAGTGAAAGATCGTCCTTCCAAAATGTGACTATTCTCCACCTCTTGGACAAAGTAATCCGGCTGGTCAATGTTAAGAACAAACAGGCGCCTTTGCACCTGGCCCGAAATAAGGTTTGTCACCCAAATCCGGTTCGTATATTTCCCGGCTGGCAGTGCATAGGCATTCGAATTTAGAAATGCAGTCAATGAAGCCGAGGTTCCATTGAGTAAAACTCCGTTCGAGCTAGTAAGCGACATCCACGATGCCTCAGGGGCTGCTTTCCAGACAAGTGGGGTCATATCGTAGTTATCAAGGCTCCATGTATAATAGGTATAAACGAATGGGCCTCCCGTTGATCCTGAACTGACGCAATTTTTATCACCAATCCGCAAGTCATCCATGGCATCAAAAGACTCCACCACGCCAATCGTCGTCCAACTATCCGGGCTTGATGCAGACAACCCCAAACCACGCCGGGCAAACGCAGCAGAAATTTCCTTCAGATCAGCACCATTATTATCAATGGAATCAGCATTTAAAATGGCGTCCCTTGCTTCTATAAAGTTCGGATTTGCCGGGGACAACCTCATACCGTCAGTCACCAATTGAAGCACAAGATGATTCCCCGCCAGCCCTCCATACTTCCGAATCATCGCGGCACGAACATCCCAGAGCATGGAACACCAGACCTCCCCCTGGTAGTGAACCTCATTAGCATTCACTGCGTTAAAAGGGAAAATTGGACTCAAAGGAACCCCTGTGTGCAAACTGATCTGACCGGGATCAATGTCCTTGAACGTAAGCGGATTTTTTGTCATGTCCGTCGAATACGGATAGCGCCTCATTCCAAAGTAATAATTCCGATACAAGCCGCTCTTCCCATACGCAGCATAAGCAGCCATCGGATAACACGCATTGAGGTCACCATCCACATCACAAATTTGACATAGCGCATAAAAATCAGACCACCCCTCTCCCATGCCAGAAGCCTGACTTGTGTAAATTCCAACACCACCTCCAACAAGACGTTCACTCAGTCCGTGAGTATATTCGTGTAATACAACGGTGGCATCCAACGCACCGTCACGGGCAGGTTGCGGATCGGTAAACAGATACATTTGCATCCGAGGTGAATACCCGTCCGAAGGGGTTGAAAAACTCGCATTATCCGTATCACTCCCATCCTGATCATCGGCCAAAACCGCATCATTCCCCATTCCACCACGCCCAAAATTGTCCGTTTGGAAATTTCCAGCCGCTTCAGTAAAACCGAGCTCATAAAGTTTGTCGTGATACCAATTACATAAATAAAACAATTGCGTAACAGACGCATTGGCATTGCTCCTGGGATCCGCGTTCAAATCGATTGGAAAATCAAAGATCCGGTTTGGAGTTCCCGTGGGACGCGGTAGGTCCGCAACATTGTCTCCGTTCCAATCCAGATGAGCATCCACGTTGTTTCCAACAGTCTGGTTATCCGCATCAGCCATCCAGCCGTTAGGAGATGCATTCGTGTCAAATGCATCGATTACAACCAGATCACGGGACACAACTGACGGTTGTGCCGTTGAGGAATCTGAAAGCCCAGGAAACATGGGCGTTGGGCTATCCTTTGTAAAAACGCGATAACTTGCACTGCTAATGTGACGCGTCAAATTGCGGCGAACCAAAACGTCGCCATTCTCAACATCAACAAGCGTCAAGAACATCTCCCCCCGCGCACGACTGAAGAAAAGCGTTTTCCAGCAAAGTCGTAAAGCATCCTTGCCCATGGGTAACCAGACTAATTGGACATGGGCAAAGCCTTTGAGTAAGGGAGACAAGAACACTTGATGGTAATCCTGACTGTTTGTAATCCCCGTTGTGTAAGCGCGAGGTTCCATGTTCTCATCACCAACTTCTGTTGCCGCAAAAATAAGGGCTTCACGTGCGGTAATACCTGAGCTTGCAATTAAAGCACTGGCATGAGGGGTTCCAATCGCAGCCGCAGCCTTGGGATCGGCCAAAAAATGACTTGAGACCACGGCTAATTCCCCCTTCTTTGTGGTATGCGCTGCTAAAACACCTTCAAATACAGGAATTCCATCGACTTGCTGTTCCCAAACCACCGTTCGCAAACCATTATGGGGTGTCACATAATCCCGCGTCACACGAGATGATGCCAATATCTCCGCTCCGTAGCCAAATAGAAGTTTATGTTCCTCCAGAAACGCTTTTACCGGTCGATACGCATCCGTGACAGAAATCTTGGCAAAAGCAGCCGGTGAAACAGCACCTTTTCCATCGTTCGTTCCAGTCAAACACATGCCAACCACATAGATGGACCGGGGAGAACAGATCACGGGATCAAACGAAATCCGGGCATTCGGAACAAGAGAACGAAGACGATTCACCCCTGCTGATTTGTCATTTGCGATGGTCTCCTGTAAAAGTCGTTGCCGAACGTCCAAATCGGGTATCCCCGATTTACTGGAAGCAACAAACCCCTGACTCGAAATCGCAAACACAATCAGCAGAACAAATTCCAGAATGAAAGAAAAACACTTAATCATTGCGTGGTAACAAAGCCAAGACTAACAAGACGCTCAATTACCCGCAAGATTCGTTCTACAAATGTCGTTCTAAAAAGAGAGGATCTCCCCCAATCTTCAATTGGGATGATTTGTCACTGCCAGGGGTAACACGCCGCCGGGGACCAAAGGCAGGCTTGTCGGCTTGACTTGAGCGGTGGCGGTGGCCCAGACGTTCATCTCCAGATTCACATCCAGCTTGTTGAGCGCATAGGTCTGACGCGAAAAATTCGAGCCATTCGGTGAATCAATCAAAACCGTTGCGTAATAGCTGGCATTATCCCCCCAAGGGATAACCATCCGATATCGATTGCAATTGATGAAAGCCACCAAAGCAAGGCACCCCGCCATGGCAGGAGTCACCCATCGCCAGAAAAACGGCTGACGCAATGCCTCGAATATTCCGACTGGCTGTGAACGACGTTGGAACACCTTCTCTTTGATGCTATGGGACGGATGACGTGGAGTCCACGATTGCAACTGTTTTTCCAAGAGTTCCATCTCGTTCATATGCTTTTTCTTTCAAAACGGTTCTTAATTTGTTCATACCATAACGGTAGCGACCCGCCACCGTATTCGGAGACACATTCAACAGGCCCCCGATGGTTTCAAACGTAAACTGATTCCAAATCTTTAATACAATCACTTCGCGCTGTTCCGTTGGCAGGTTTTCCAGGCACCGCATAGCCTCCTGCTCGGCGGGTTCATTGGACCCACTCGATTCAAACCACGAAATGGATTCCCACTCCCGCACCAGACGCCTCCATAACGACCGCCGATAATTCAGCACACGATTCCGAAAACTCCTCACGCAATAGTTCACGGGATCATCCGGCCTTTTTTCCAATTCCATCAATGCCAGAAACGTCTCCTGCAACACATCCTCAGCCTCGCAATAGCTCAGCCCCAACGCACGCCCATACAAAATCATCCCTGCCGCTTTTTGTTCATAAAGCGATTGGCGCCAGTCTGTTGCCTGAATTTCCATGTTTACAAAAAAGACGAATTCCAGCCTTTTTTCATAATTATAGACACCGCAACTCCAATTTTCGTATAAAATATTTTTTCCCAAGTCCTGATGCTTTTCAACAAAACACCCCTTGCACAGAAAAAATGACTCCTTATTATAGCGAAAAATGACTGGCATAAACTGTATCACTGCATTGAAAGCTCTCGGAGAATTGAACAGAGTGCGGATCCTCCGTTTGCTTCTGAAGAAGCAGATGAGCGTCAACGATGTTGCGGAACAGCTTGCCATGTCCCAATACAATGTCTCAAAACACCTGAGAATTCTTCGCGAAGCAGGCTTGGTGGAAACGGAGCAGAAAGGACGGCTTCGCCTCTATTCTGTCGTGCCTCACTTGAAGGATCGTCTCAAAGACAACAAAAACGTGCTAGAGCTGGACTGTTGCACATTCCGTTTCAACAAACTTCCAAAATAAAAATCAAGGAATCCCGGAAAAAGAATTGCGCATTGTTTTCGTTATATGCATAGTTGCGCATATATTCCAGTGACTACGATCTTAAAATGTTGATATGACAAACCAAAAGCCACCAGAAGAAACCGCCCCTGCGAAGCGCGCCAGCATGAAAAATAATGAAGCCCGTTATATCATGATCGGTGGATTCCTTGGCGCTGGAAAAACCACAGCCGTTGCAAGACTGGCCCAGTGGCTTGCGCAACGTCATCTGCGTGTCGGCTTGATCACCAACGATCAGGGGAGCCATTTGGTTGACACAAATATGCTCTCAGCACATGGATTCCAGGTTGAAGAAATTCCGGGGGGCTGCTTCTGCTGTCGGTTTAATTCCCTTGTGGATGCCGCACGGCGTCTGGCTGCAACCTGCCAGCCTGAAGTTTTTATCGCAGAGCCGGTCGGTAGCTGCACCGATCTTGCCGCCACGGTGACCTATCCACTAAGACAACTTTACGGAGATAATTTTACCATCGCCCCCCTGAGCGTTCTCATTGATCCGTTCCGCGCGATGAAAATTCTTGGGCTCGAATCAGGCCAGACCTTTTCTGACAAAGTCATCTACATTTACCGAAAACAGCTCGAAGAAGCCGATATTATTGTCATCAACAAGGCTGATTTACTGACCGAAGAGAAAACCAAATCACTACAATCCACCCTTGCAAAAGAGTTTCCAAAGGCCCGGATATTCACGATATCGGCCCGGAATGGCATTGGGTTGGAGGACTGGTTCCAGCTTATTTCAACCACAAAACAAGAACCTCGCCCAACAATGGAAGTCGATTATCAGGTTTATGCAGATGGGGAAGCCCTTCTTGGCTGGCTCAACACCACACTTCAACTAAAAAGTCAAAAAGCGTTTGATGCCAACAAAATGCTCAAACATCTGGCCCTGTTAATCCAACAACGCCTGAATGCCGCAGGGGCCGAAGTGGCTCACTTGAAAATGACGCTCGACTCCAAAAACCTTCTGGGTGATCTGGCCGTTATCAATCTGGTTCGAAACGATTTTGTTCCCGAACTTTCCCTGAATCTCAAAGATCCGTTTCAGACGGGCGAATTAACCATTAATATGAGAGCTGAAACCTCACCAGAAATCCTGAGGGACACAGTGAAAAGTGCGGTGGAGGAAACTTTAAAACTTTATCCTGCTTCCGCCATGACAGAACACCTTGAATTCTTCAGACCAGGTAAACCCAGCCCAACACACCGAGTCAAAACCTCCCAGATTTAGGAAAAACTTCATGTTCCCGGGCTGGTTTGTCGGCGAATTTTGGGGCACGTTTCTAATGGTGTTTTTTGGCTGCGGCAGCGTTTGCGCTTCTGTGACAACCGGCGCACAAGTTGGCGTGTTTCAGGTTGCGATTGTCTGGGGGCTTGCCATCGCCACCGCAATTTACATCTGCGGTTCGCTCAGTCAGGCCCACTTCAACCCCTCCGTCACACTTGCCATGGCTGTTTGGGGCAACTTTCCATTCAAAAAAGTCATCCCCTATTTTCTAACGCAGTTTCTCGGTGCATTTGTTGCAGCGTTGGCGCTCTATCTTGTCTTTGGCAACACAATCAGTGTTTACGAAAAGAGCAATGCCATTATCCGGGGAGAATCGGGAAGTGAGGCCAGCGCCATGGTGTTCGGAGAATTCTACCCCAGCCCAGGAGGACATCCATTGACGACTGAATCACATGCACGAATATCGCACACTCAGGCATTTGCGGCAGAAGCCATTGGAACAGCTATTTTGCTGGTGGTGATTTTCTGCGTCACGGACGGAAGAAACAAATCACGCCCGCAGATTCTGACGGCAGCCATCATCGGCTTGACAATCACACTGCTCATCTCCCTGCTTGGCCCCTTGACAATGGCTTGTTTTAATCCGGCCCGCGATTTGGCGCCACGTGTTTTTTCTGCAATAAGCGGTTGGAAATGCATTCCATTCACTGCCAATGGCATTGGCTGGTTGACAGTGTACATCATTGCTCCTTTTGTGGGAGGATGGATTGGGGGAGCTATTTATACCGTCTTCTTCAAGAAGCAATACGAACAAACCTAGAAAAGGGGTGTGATTAGAAGTGGGTGAGGTTAGTTCCAGAGAGATGACCATTTTTGGTTGGCCCGCATGACTCGCAGGTGGGCGATGCTGTCGGCATGGGGCTGCAACCAAGCTGCACCCGCTT
>Ga0070399_1001060_pt1 | contig 29825 bp, 25 predicted proteins | sample BioMet4_FD_61217 | JGI IMG/M metagenome (GOLD analysis project Ga0070399, IMG submission 61217) | Microbial communities from bioreactor (seeded with sewage sludge) at LBNL, California, USA - Biofuel metagenome 4 (version 1) | ecosystem: Engineered > Bioreactor > Anaerobic > Unclassified ... | reverse complement strand
TGATTGGCATATCCGTAGTATTCAAAGGCGCTGTGATGGGAAACGCAGGCGTCATCGAACAGCCGGGAGGCAATCTGATAGCGCGTCGGAATCGGCTGCTTTGTTTCAATGCTGATTACAGTGTATAAATCACGCCGGACGCGCTCAATGAATCCTTTTTGTAAATAATCGTGTATGAGCGAGTTCGCGGCTGCATCCGAACCGGTTATGGCTATAAGATCGTCTCGTGAAAAACAACCGAGTTCTATCAGTTTTTCATAGTGCTTCATTATTATCGCCTCCTTGTTTTCATTATAGCACGTAATCATTTAAATTAAAATGATATATTGCAAATATAAAAACAATGTTCTCAAAGTCACAAGCAACCGTCCCAAATAAAATGACTGTGTGCGGTTTTAAATACTGTACACAGTTCATCCGTACTCTGTGTCCCACGGTGCTTATTCTCTTAAGGCCGAAACATCTCCTTTTTCCGCAAACCTGCTTTCATTCACCACAAATGAGCCGCCGCGTTGTTGTATTTGATGGTTTCTTGAACCACCCTTCATAACATATATCTTCCGTGTAGTGCTTGGGCGGCGTGGTTTTGCCCTCTTTGACGGAAACAGCAGTGACAGGAATATTCCGTCCTTCTTCCAGTTCGGGCAGGGGCTTGTCGGCCTGTTCCTGCACATAGGCTTTCCAGCCGGAAACAAGGACGGTCTTGCCCTTGGCAGTAAAGCCATACCCGGCGCAGTCCAGCGTAACGGTGGTTTCGGCGTATCGGTGCGGCTCACTGAGCGCGCAGAGAAGTTGCCGGGAAACCAGCCGCAGGATTTCACGCTCCCCGGCAGGCAGCGCGGAAACGTCCGCTTTGCCCGCACCGGAGGTGGAAACGACGGCGTGATGGTCGCTGACCTTCGCGCTGTCACAGACCTGAACGGCGTTGGGTTTTTCGGAAATACTCATGCCGCAAATACCAGCGGCGACGGCGGCAAGCGCCGGAACGGAGGCTTCCATATCGTTCGTCAAAAACCGGCTGTCGGTGCGGGGATAGGTGCAGAGCTTTTTTTCATAGAGTGATTGCAGATAGTCCAGCGTCTGCTGGGCCGTGTAACCGAGCAGCCGGTTGGCGTCGCGCTGGAGAGTGGTCAAGTCGTAGAGCGCGGGCGGCTTTTCGGATTTCTCCTTGCGTTCCAAGGCGCTGACGGTTGCCGCCTTGTCCTTGCAGGCGGCGGCAATGGCCTCGGCCTCCGGCTTCGCTTTCAGCTTGTCGCCGGTGGCGGTAAAGCCGCCGCAATCGAGGTTGACCGTGTAAAACGGTTCCGGATGAAACGCCGAAATCTCCGCTTCCCGCTGCACGATGAGCGCCAGTGTCGGGGACATGACGCGCCCGACGTTCAGGGTGCGGTGGTAGAGGACGGAAAACAGGCGCGTGGCGTTGATGCCCACCAGCCAGTCGGCCTTGGAGCGGCAGAGCGCGGACTGATACAGGCCGTCGTAATCCCGGCCCGGTTTCAGATCGGCAAAGCCCTGCCGGATGGCCTCGTCCTCCATTGAGGAAATCCAGAGACGTTTCATCGGTTTGGAACAGCCCGCCATGCAGTAGACGGTACGGAAGATCAGCTCTCCCTCGCGTCCGGCGTTGCAGGCGTTGATGACTTCGCTCACATCGTCGCGGCGCATCAGGGTACGGAGAATATCGAACTGCTTCCATTTGTCTTTCCCCACGGTAAACCGCCAGCTCTCCGGCAGAATGGGAAGGTCCTCACGCCGCCATTTGGCGTACTTTTTATCATAAGTATCCGCTTCGGCCAGCTCCGCGAGATGGCCCAGGCACCAGGAAACCAGGTAGCCGCCGTCCTCCAGATACCCGTCGCCGCGCTGCTTCGCGCCGATTACGGCGGCGATGCTCTGCGCAACCGAGGGCTTTTCACTGATGACAAGTTTCAATTTTTTACGCTCCTTTCGGTGTTGAGATAAAAAAAGAACAACCGCTTTTTCGATTGCTCTACACAGTGATATTGCTTATGTGGTAAACTTGTTTTATCCATTTTTGAATAGTAGCGAAGCAATTCGTTACGTTATAGAGGATTTTATATACTTTGAAAAATAGATAAAGGACAGGATGGAGATAAATTATGATTGAAATAGTATTTAGTGACAGTGCTTGTGGCAGTTTGAAAATGGCACAGCATTACGGTCAGGGTGGCTATATCGGCGGCTGCACAGGAGTTTTCATCAGCAAGCATGATGGCAGCCAACCAGCATCTGAGGAAATTGCTGCTGCACAAAAGGCAGCCGAGGAGAAAGAACGTTTGGAATGGAAAAGCGCAGTCCCTATGGGTGGAAATCCAAAAGATGTTTTTGGATTTAGTTTGATGTTGAGTGTAGGAGACATTTCTGCTGATGATTTTATTGGAGGACGGCAAAAAACAATAGAATCTTTGTGGAGCATCTATCCCGATGACCCATCCGATGAGCCATTTGACCTTGCAGATGAACTGCATAAAGGAATTGGGGTAATCCGTGAGCGTTTAACGCGGGATGATGAGGTTCGTATTTGGTATAGCAACCAGCCAGATGACATGTGCGGGTTATACTGGTTTATGTGGGAGTTGGAACATCTGGAGGAAAAGCCAAAGGCTGTATATATTGTAAAATTGCCGGACTATGAATACAGAGAAAATAACATTATTGTTCGCCATACCGGATGGGGCGAGGTTTCTCCCGGAGAGTGGCATCGTTACACCGCTTGTGCAGAGCTTACTACAGAGGTTCTTCATAAGCACTGTGCGTTAAAATGGGAAACTCTGCAAACTGAAAATGCACCCTTGCGGGCAGTGCTCAATGGACAACTCCACAGTGTATCGGAAACCATTTACGACGAATTTATACACTGTGAAATTGATGCCCAAGGTGATGAGTTTCAAGAAGCAATGGTGATTGGGTCGGTGCTTGGAAAATATCAACTGGGGATTGGGGATGCGTGGGTTGCAAACCGTATTGAAAAAATGATTCGTGACGGAGCATTGTCTGTTGTAAGTGATCCTGCAAAAGGTATGCCTGTTTACCACCGTAAATTAAAGAAAAAATAACAAGGTGCCGCCGTTATCGTTCCGGCATTTTAACCTTCGGCGTGATGATGAGATCACGGTAACAGGTTCCGGCGCAGCAGGTGCCGTAATAAGAGCAGCCATAGCAGCGGTGATACTTTGGCGGGGCGGGAGGCTGTTCCTCCCGCCCGTATTTTGGCTTTTGCACCATCATCCGCTCAAAGGGGCTGTCGGTAAAGAAGGTCATTCGTCCTCACGCTCCGTTTCCTCATCGGGCGCTTCCGGCTCGTCATCCGGCTCGGATTCAGCTTCGTCCTCGCCCTCATCGTAATCGTCCGGATCAGCCTTGCCCTTATCTGCGCGATTACCTGCTGCGGAATACGGATGAGCAGCATCCCGTAAGCATATTGCACCGGACAAGGACGGCGTGCGCATTGCGGAATTGGACGAGCAGTCCTATCGCAGGCAGCTGTGGACGCACCGTCCGCTGACGGATTTCTGGCGCGTAGGCAAAGGTTATGTGAAAAAACTGGAGGCTAACGGGCTCTTTACCATGGGCGATGTGACACGTTGCTCCATCCGCGACCAGGAGCGGCTTTACCGGCTATTCGGCGTCAACGCGGAGTTGCTCATTGACCACGCCTGGGGCTGGGAACCCTGCACTATTGCCGACATCAAGGCATATAAACCGGAATCAAACAGCGTCGGCTCCGGTCAAGTATTGCAGTGTCCCTATTCCTTCGAGAAAGCAAGGCTGGTCGTTCGGGAGATGACCGAGCTGCTGGTGCTTGATCTGGTACGCAAGGAGCTTGTGACAGACCAGCTGGTACTGACCGTAGGCTACGACATCGAAAATCTCACCGACCCCGCCGTCAGCAGCAGTTACAGCGGCGAAGTGACCACAGACCGTTATGGCAGGAAGATTCCGAAGCACGCCCACGGCACAGCCAATCTTGACCGGCAGGTCTCGTAATAAATTGCGATTTGAGATTATTTCCCTAATTTTGCACTGTATGCTATAATATAAATATACTTTTGTTGAAAAGAATAATGAGTGGAACGATAGGAGGTAGCATGAACGACAACACAATCAAACTGGGAATCGGATTCGCCACCGGACGCAAGAGCTTTAAGAAGGTACTCAGCTCATACATTTACAGCTGGAATGAGTCGGGAATTCGGGATAAGCTGCAGACGAATATCAGTCTCAGCCTGTTTGTCGCATATGATGTTGGGTACTCTAACACGCAGTCCACAGATTACACCAATCTGAACCAGGAAACGGTAGATGCGTTTGAGGAAATTGTGTTTCTCGGTTCCAAAAACGCACAGCGCAGTGTTCAGCAGCTGATTGAGGAGGGTGGTCTGACAGCCGCCGATGCCAAGCTTCTGTTTGGGGCCGGCTATGCTGGGAAGCGCAACGCCATTGTCTATGCTGCCCTGGAGCACAAGATGGACTATCTTCTGTTTCTGGATGACGATGAATACCCTGTGGCCGTGACCAACACCCGCGATACCTGCCTGTGGGGCGGGCAATATGTGCTGCCTGTCCATTTGCAGAATATCAAGAACGCAGATATCACCAACGGCTACCACTGCGGCTATATTTCCCCCATCCCGCAGATGCGCTTTAATGCGTCCATGACAGAGCTGGATTTCAGCCGCTTTATTGGGGCAATCAGCAATGACATTGTCAACTGGACGTCCGTCAAACGCATCCAGCAAAACGGGGGCGTTACCTATGCGGATATTCCGGTGCTGCTTTCCAAGGAGGCTGTTCCGGTCCCTGAGGTCAACCACTGCAAGTTTATCTCCGGCTCCAACCTCTGCATCAACCTGACGGCTCCGGAGAGAACGTTCGCGTTCTTCAATCCGCCGGGTGCCAGAGGAGAGGATACCTTCCTCAGCACCATGCTCAGCGATCGCGTTGTGACGCGCGTCCCCTGCTATACCTTTCATGACGGGTTTTCCGCCTACCACCATCTACTGGACGGCGTTCTCCCGCTGCACCTGGAACCGGTTCTGCCGAACAGCAATGCGGTGGTCACCCGCTTCTACAACGCCTGTGTCGGATGGATTCGTTACAAGCCGCTGCTTCTTTATATCACCGATCCGGATGCCTATGAAGAGACCATTGCCGCGATGAAGCGGACGCTGGAGGAGACGCTGCCCAAGCTGTGCGCCTTTTTTGATCGTCCGGAATTCATGAACCTTTCTGCGGAACTCTCCAAGTACAGAAAATCCGTCCCAAAACACTACCAACAGTTTTTACAGGTCCAGACGGCGTGGACGGCCTTACTCAAGGAGAAAAAGTACTGGCATAGTTCTTGATTCTACGTCAGGTGTTCCACAGGCGATGGCTGCAAAAAAGCAGAACTATTCTCAGCCTGCACCCCCGATCGACAGGCCCCTTGCCTTCCTCGTGGACTGCTGACACTACGTTAAGTGTAAAATTATCTTTTACTTTTTACTATTTGTGGATGTACAAGTTCCAGAAATGATCATTAAATTCAAGCAAGGTATCGGACGACTTATTCGAAACTTTACAGATACGGGTATCGTTTCTATATTTGACAGCCGTTTACGAGATAACCCCAAGTCACGCTATTACGATGTTGCGTGGGCATCGTTGCCAATCCATAATCGGACAACCAGCCTTACTGAACTTGAAGAGTTTTATCATCAAATTACTGCCGGTCAGGGATAAGATGGGATGCAGATGAAAGATCGAGGTATGGCGAAATAAAAAAGTAAAGTTGCGAACCGCGCGCGTTCCTTCCGCTGCGTGGTTCGCATCCCCACCCCAAAACAGACAATTTCCGAGCCTGAAAAAGGGGTCCGCTTCGTGGACCACTCGGGAGAGCGTACGGTTCGCATCCGTAAGGTCGAGAGTTCGATCCTCTTCGTCTCCACCAAGAAATCGGCTAAATCTTTCGATTTAGCCGATTTTCATAACTTTTTGAGAAAACCGAGGGCCTGCGAGGATGGCAATTTTCAGATCAGCTCGCGAGGAAGGCCCGCTCGGTTCGCATCCTTCCCTTGCCTGCCACATGGTAAGATCAAAATGTGTCTGCGATGGTTTTAAATGTACTCTTAATGTACTCTTAGAAAAATCCTGCGAAAATATCAAAAGTTGCGAACCAGACCCAGCGAGCGGTTCGCATCCACAGACCAAGCTTGCATCGATAACCAGTCAAAAGATTGGAGATCGGCGCTTTACGGTTTCCTGATTGTGCTGCAAGATGGTATGCCGCTTTGCCAGATCAGCGACCACGGCACCATTCGGTGTCGCCCGAAAGACATCTCCGGTCAGGAACAGGAGGCAGCGCTAAACCGTGTGACAGATCTTGCCGGCGAAGTGGCCAATTATATGAACTTGATGGAAAACTCATTGCCGTTAAAGGCCAATGGTCTGGATGAGAATTATCGGTTGCTTGCAGATTATAATGGTACTGTGCTTGCCGATCACGCTACAAAGTATGGCATTCAGTTCGTCACATGGGATTAGAACTATGGTAAAAACCGGCGTTAAGGAAATGTGTGCCGGCCCTTCAACCTATCGGGCAGAAGAAGTGGATCAGGTTGTGGATTCCATCCTGTCCGGCATTTTCTTTCGCGCCGAAAGCGTGAAGGAAAGCAAATTGCTAACAGCCGTATTTCGCTTCTATGAACTGCGTTTCTCGAATTAGTCGGTTTAAAGGAGCTTTCCAAATTTGCAAGCAACCATTTTATTAAAATGTGTAAAGCACTTGCGGCGCAACGATTTTCAGTTCAAGGCTTCAAAATAATTGTATTTTCCATTGCACTTCGCATAAATGTCAAGCAGGCTGGCAGACTGTCCATCCCGAATTATCGGATCTCTATGCAATCCCCAATTTCCCATTTGTGAAGATCAAACAGCGTGTATATCCTGCATACAATTTCTTTTCATGTTCTGTCGGCTCCGCGTCAAACTAGCCGTCGGGAAGCTCCCTTTTCTGGTTCTTTCCGACGTCGGACATGCGGACATTGAGTTCCCGCGCATGACGATCGGAAAGGCATGCCCGTCCTCCTGCGGGATTACTGCCGCAATATACCGTTCCCATCATAAATGATCCTCCGTGAATTTATTTTCCGCTCCGCCGGATTCATCCCAACTGCCTGACTTTGCCCCCATACGGCTCTTCCCGGGATTCTTTCAGCTGCTTCGCAAGATATTCCGCTGCGGAGGCCAAGAGCTCCTGCCGGTTTGTCCGTGTCAGGAAAAAGCACTGTGCCTTCGGATGCGTCCGCACGGCGTTGAGAAAACAGGTATCTATGTCCCGAACGGCTGCCACCACCGGCTTGTCGCCGTTCAGGCAGCGCATCACGGCCTCGCAGAATACGGGCGAGCGCGTCTCCATGGGTCCCAGCTCATCCAGCAGGATCACGCCGTCCGCAGGCGCGTTTTCAAGCAGCCCCGCTAACCGGTCAAACACCTCCGGCCGCGTGGTGGAATGGCGGTTCCTGCACCAGCCGAGCAGGTTTCCGTCGGACCGAATACGATTCCCCGGCACCGGGTAGAAATAAATGGGCGCGTTCCCATCACCGTCCTCAGCCTCCTTCACGCTGTGATAGCCGTAAGCCGGAACACCGGGCGCCGCCCGGCGCAGCAGCTCCGTGAGAAAACCGGACCGGTCCGTGCCGCTGCTGCCGACGATCAGCGTGTGCCGCTTGATATGCCGCAGCTTTTCCTCTGGAGCGTTGCCGTTTGCTTCGACGGCATAGAGCATCAGATTGCGCCGGAGCGGCAGGTACAGCGGGTATCCGTCCGGTGCGCCATCGTACCGGCGCAGGCAGTTCTGCAGCTTTTCCGACCACCTGAAATAGCCGGTATATTCCCGGAAGTCCTCCCTGGATAAAAAGGGCTGTCCCAGCTCGGCGCTGAACGGTCTGCGCGTATACCGATAGCCGCCGCTTTCCAGGACCTGCTCCAGCGGCACCGTATGCGGATCGGCGCAGTCCGCCCGGACAGCCAGAATCAGCCGTCGGCGGCAAAGGCCGAGAAAATACGGCAGATCCCGCGGGTAAAACCCCGCCATGCTCATTACGACGCAGTCCCACCGCTTTTCGCCGAGCCGCGTCCAGTCCGTGCACCCAATCTCCATGGACAGGCCGCGCCTTGCGCTCTCTCCCCGCAGCCACGCGATCGCCGTCTCGCACCGGTCGATGGCGCTGACCCGATAGCCGCGCCGGGCAAGCTCCATGCCGAGGTACCCGGTGCCGCAGGCCAGGTCGCAGACGGTTTCGCAGTCCGCCAGATGCGGCTCCAACGCGTCGGCAAGAATTCCGTCAAACCGACTGTGCGAAATTGCGCACTGATACCACGCGATTCTCTTTTCCGTCCAGTACGGCATGGCTCACATTCTCCTTCCCGGTTTCGGCACGCAGACCGGCACGGTCCTGTCCGTTTCCTGGATCGTCCGCCGCAGGATCCGAATCCCATAGAGCTGTTCCAGAAGCCGCTCGCTGAGGATCTCCGCCGGCGTGCCGTCCGCCAGGATCATTCCGTCCCCCATGGCGATGGCCCGTGTGGCGTTCAGAAGCGCCTGATTGGGGTCGTGGGTCGAAAAAATCACCGTGTAGCCGCCGCACGCCAGCGTACGCATCCGCTCCATCACCCGGCTTTGATTTCCGTAATCCAGATTGGCCGTAGGCTCGTCCATGATGAGGATATTTGCGTTCTGCACCAGAGCGCGGGCCAGCAGCACCAACTGACGCTCGCCTCCGCTCAGCTCTCCGCAGCCCCGCCCCGCAAGGGGCAGGATGCCCAGCTGATCCAGCGTCCGATCCACGGTGCCCAGCTGTGCCGCCTTCGGAATCTCCAGCAGCGCGAGTGAGCCGGTGACGCCCATCAGCACCGTCTCCCGGACCGTATAGTTGAACACCGGCCGGGAGGACTGGGGAATGTAGGCGATCTGCCTTGCGATCGACGGCCGGCCCATCGTCCGGAGCTCCCTGCCGTTCAGCAGGACAGAGCCGGCATCCGGCCTGAGGAATCCCAAAAGGCAGCGAAACAGCGTGCTTTTTCCCACGCCGTTGGGCCCCAGCAGCGCGATCAGCTCACCCGGGCCGGCGGAAAAGGAGAGATTCCGCAAAACCGGGTGATCTCCGAAGGAGAAGGACAGGTTTTTTGCCTCAAGCTTCACGACGCCCACCCCCTGTCAGAATCAGCCACGCGAACACCGGCGCGCCGAGAAAGGCCGTCAGAATGCCGATGGGGATTTCGCTGGTAGTCAGCAGCCTCGCCGCGTCGTCCACGACGATCAGGAACGACGCGCCCAGCAGCGCCGAGGCGGGCAGCAGCCGCCGGTAGTCATACCCGAAAAGGAGGCGGCAGAAGTGCGGGATCACCAGTCCGATCCAGCCGATCAGTCCGCCGACGGACACGGTGGCCGCCGTCATCAGCGTGGCGCACAGGATCACCGTCAGGCGCAGCCTGCGGGTATTGACGCCCATGCTCTCGGCTTCCTCCTCGCCAACCGTCAGCAGATTGACCCGCCAGCGCAGGCAAAGCAGAACCGTCAGCCCCACCAGTACGGGAGCGGCCAGAAAACCCACATCACGCCCGCGGATCGAGCTGAGAGAGCCCATCAGCCAATAGGTAATGGCCGGGAGCTGTTCCTCCGGATCGGCGATCAGCTTGATAAAGGAGGTGGCCGCCGTGAACAGCGACGACACCATCATGCCGGCGAGCACCATGGCGAGCATGGCGTTCATCCGGCTGGCACGTCCGAGCGCATACGCCAGAAAGACCGCGCAGAGGCCCGCGCAGAACGCGGCGGCGGAAATGCCGAAGCCGCTCAGCCCGCCGAGAATCGCCAGCGCCGCGCCGAAGCCCGCGCCGGAGGACGCCCCCAGAATGTCCGGCGATACCATGGGGTTGCGGAACAGGCCCTGATAGGCAGCTCCCGCCGCGCTCAGCGCCGCGCCGATCAGCGCGGCTGCCGTCACCCGCGGCAGCCGGACCTGCAGTAAGACTGTAGCGGCGGCGCTGTCCCATGGCTGCGCCGCCTGCGTGGAAATCCCCAACTGTCCCGGAAGCCGGGAGAGCAGTCCTGCCAGCTTCCACCGGAGAATTTTTGTCAGGTCTCCCGGAGACACCGCATAGCGTCCCAGCAGGAAGGATGTGAAAAACACGGCGGCAAACAGTACGCCCAGCACGGCAAACCGCAGCCGGTACCGGCAATCCGGCCTGCCGCATTTGTTCCGGTCCATCGCGATCCCTCCTCAGTTCCAATTCAGCAGTCGTTGATAAATGTTCTCGCGGTTCTCCCTCGACACGGTCCAAACCTCCGCGTTGGGATGGGCGCGCACGGTATCGAGGAAAGGACCGACCCGCTGCTGGACTACCCCCAGAACCGGGGTCTTCCCATCCAGACAGCGCAGCACAGCCCGCTGAAAATCTGGTGCGTTTTCCTCTTTCGTTCCCAGCTCGTCCATCAGGATCAGGTCGCAGTCCCTTCCGGCCAGCAGAACCGGCCCCAGTGTATCGAACACGCCGGAAAATACGGTAAATTCCCGCGTTCTGCCGTCCTTACGGCGCAGAAAGGCCAGGTTTTCCGGGCCCAGCGGCACATCGTGTCCGCCGGGTACCAGATAGATCCCGTCGCCGCCATCCTCCCCCGGGCCGGCTACGGTGCGAAAGCCGCCGACTCTCAGCTCCGGCCTCGCGCTTAAAAAGCGGCGAATGACAGTGGATTTTCCCACTTGAATATCGCCGGTCAGAAACAGATGCCTCATGGCTTCACCCCGCGAAAGGAGGAATTCCTCAGCAGTGCCCGCGCCGCGTCCGCTGTCAGGTCGAATCGATAAAAAAGCTGATAAAATTCCTGCGTTTTTTGAATTATATCATAGGTATAGAGCTGGGGATACAGCAGGTTTCCCAGCCAAAGCACCCCCAGAATCCGCTGTACGGAGGGCGGCTTGTCCAGCCAGTTGTAGGGGCCGGACGGCACCTCGCAGACCGTGCCGCTGCGCACGGCGCTCACGTCGGCCCAGACGGGGTCCGTGAAGATTTCGTCGTAATTGGCGTCCGGCGAGAGCAAAATCACATCCGGCTGCCAGTTCAGCACCTGTTCGATGGAAACCTCCGTCCCGTTTTTCGCGTCCAGCGCGCCGTCTCCCAGCTGAACAACATTGATCGCCCCCGCTGCGTTCAGCACCTCGGCGTGGATGCTGCCCGCCGGGCTGACGTTCAGGCCGTATTCCCCCTGCGCGTACATGACGCGGAGCTTCTCTCCGTCCGTCAGCCGCGCGCGGTTTTTCTCCGCCATGCTCAGCACGTCCCGGATATACACGGACAGTTTTGCTGCCTGTATCTGCTCGCCCAGCAGCTCGCCCAGCTTGTCGTAGGCGTCCGCCATATGGTCGAGATCCGCCCTGATAAACACGGTGGGAATCCCGGTCTGCTTTTGCAGGTCGTCCATGTCCTGAGTGACAGTTGCCTTGGCCTCTCCCATGTCGATGATAACGTCCGGCCTTGCCGCGATCACCGCCTCAAGATTCATGGTGCCATTTCCGCCGTAAAACTGCCCGAACACCGGAAGATCGCGGTATTTCTCCTCGAGATACCGCTTCTGCGTCCGGGAAAGGGGGGTGGAAAGGCCCGCCAGCTTGTCCGGGCATAGGGTATAGAGCATGATCTGTGCATAGGAGCCGGAGGGAGCCACCGAGGTGATCGTCTCCGGCACCTGCACCTCCCGCCCGGCGGAATCCGTAAAGGCGCGCATGGCCCGCGCCTGCGGTCCGGCGGACGCAGGGCGGCAGGCGGCAAGCGACAGGCAGAGGATTACCGCCAGCAGAAATGAGGTCAGCCGCTTCATGAATCCGCCTCCCGCACGAACTCAATCCTAGTCACGGCGTACTCCCACATGCTGGATTCCGCGTCGGGAATCAGAATCCGCAGGGGCTGCTGGCTCTCCGGCAGCGGGTTCTTCCCGCGGGAGACGGCCAGCACCACCTCGTAATCCGTTAAGTACTCACCCTTCAGCACCGTCTTATAGCCGTCCAGCGCCAGAAATCGGATTTTCTGAAAATCCGACATTTTGCAGTGATACTGTGCAAGAAACGTATCCAGCAGCGGACCGTAGGCCTCCACCGTTCCGGCCTTGGCCGTTGCGCCGGTGGCTGTCCGGCTGACGCACTCCAACTTGGCAAGCTCGTCGGGCGTCACCGTGAAGTCCTCGTCCGTCAGGCCGGAAATTGTGATCTTTGTATTCCCGTAATCGGAAATATCCGCCGTTTTTGCCCCGCAGGCGCTCAGCGTCAGAAGCAGGGCCAGCACAAGGCCGATTCCGATCAGTTTTCTTTTCATGCGTTCTCCCATTCGAAAGGTCCCCGAATACGGGGCTTGTATCCCATGCTGAATTTCAAAGAGCAATTTTTTGACGCCCGATCAAAGCCGGGCTGCCCCCGGTCTCAGTTCTCTCCCGTCACCAGATACAGCTTGCCGGTATTTGGGTCCCGGTAAACCTTGCCGTACTCCTGAAGATCGTTCTCGTTGGCAATCGGCTTTCCGCTGTCTTTGTCCAGGCCGGACACGTCCGTGATCTCCTGCCCCTGTTCCACCGGCACCGACGCATTGGTGCCCTTGGCCACATCCACGTTCCAAAAAGTAATAAGCGCCAGCATCAGTCCGCATGCGAACACCAGCATAACGTCCGCGAGATTGGCGACACCTGCCATGGGATTGATGTCCTCCGACAGATCCCGTTCCATATTGAATTTTCCGGAGCCGCTACGCCTTTTCATCTTTTTGTACCTCCATGGCGTCCAGCAGGCATTCCGTCACCGATCCCAGCTGCCCCATGTACCGCGCATACCAGCGCTTGCGGATCATGGAGATCACCGTCGCCGCCGCCGCGGCGATCAGGCCTGCAATGGTGGTGTCGAAGGCGGTCAGCAGGGAGGTGGAAAGGGTGTAGGTGTCTCCGCGCCCCAAAGCGATGATGCCGGGGCCCAGCGGGATCAGCGTTCCGAGAAGGCCGAACATGGGGCCCAGCTTCATCACGAGATCCGTGATCTTTGTCCGCAGGTCGTAATGGGCGTGTTCATCGCTGATCAACTCTCCCGCAAGGGATTCCCGTTTCAGCGGGGTCAGTCTTTTCTGCGCGCAGACGGTCAGCAGTGCCTTTTTCTGCCTTTTCAGGAGGCCGCTTTCCCGGATAATATCCTCCAGCGGCTGGTCCGGGTTTTCCAGCCGGTTGAGTAGCTCCGGGAGCTTCGCGCGCATATGGCGCCGCTCGGTGAACGCCTCCGCGACGAGCGTGCCGGCCATGATCACGGTCACAAGGATCAGCGCCAGCAGGATTACCAGATCCGGCACCAGCAGCGCGGAGGCGATCGCCCGAAGCGCGTCAGTGAGATTTTTGGTTGTGAACATATTTTTTACCTCTTGTTTCTGCATAGAATACGGCCGCATAAACCGCGCCGCTGGCGACAAACACACCGCCGAGAAACACGCCGATCACTCCAAGCAGGGAATTGTCCGCTTTTTGCTCCTGCAGCGGCTGCGCGTCCGCGGACATCTCATACATCCGCCAGTTTTGGATGCCGCCCGTTTTGGAGGCGGAAGCTGTCTGAGGTGAATTCGGCTCCACATGGCCGGGTGCCGCCTGCGTCACTTCGCGGAGCTGCGCCTGATCGGTGTGCAGTTCCTGAGCGGCGGTGTTCCCGGTTTCCTTCACGGCGCCCGCGGTCTCTTTCGCGGCGCTGCCGGTGTTGTCGGAGCCGCCCGATCCGCCGTTGACTTTGCCGTTCAGCGTTCCGCCCGTGCCGTTTCCGGTTCCGTCTCCCGTACCGGGAGCTTTTTCTCCCGGCGTTCCGTTGACGGTCAGGGAGGCCGACGCACCGTTGATGCTGGCTGTGATGACCGCGGCCCCCTCCCCCTTGACGGTGATCGTTCCGTTTTCATCCACGGCCGCCACGTTCCCGTCGCTGGAGGACCATGCAATTTTCTCCCCCGCCGCGATGGCCGGGTCCGCCGCGGAAATGTGGGCCTCGGTGTGCAGGACGCTGCCCACCTTGCCGGTGAGGCTGGTATCGCCCAGCGTCACCGTCGGCGCGCCGCCCAGCTCCACCACGATCTCGTGGATCCACTTGGCGGAGCGGGACGCAGTGTGCTCGTAGCTGTTGGTCTGCCCGAAAATCAGTCGGAAGCGGGTGTTGGTGTTCAGATTCAGATAGTCGCTGCCGAACGTTGCCCCGGCAATGCAGCGGTTCCAGTCGTCCGCCAGCGCGATCAGGGAATCCACCTGCTCGCCGTCGGAGACGGCAAGGTCGTTTCCCCCTCCCGTGTCCCCGTCAAAATTGTCCGGCAGGGAGAAATAGCAATAGCGGGGCGTGTCAATGAGGGCGGTCTTGCTGAAGGAGGTGTAGTAATCGCTCTGCTTGTCCTTCGTCCAGAAGTAGAAGGTCTCCGCGGAATTGAGATCGATGCCCGCGGCGTCCACGAGATCGGCAAGCCGGACACCGGAGACATGGTCGATGACCACGCTGGGCATATCGTCGATGAAGGTGTAGTCCCGGTTCACCACGTCCATGTCCTGCAGCTCTTTGAGTGTAAAGACGTGCTTTTCGTAATACGGCCCGCCGAAGTACCCCACCTTTACCGTCAGGGTATCGGCGGCATAGCCGCTGTACTCGTCGTCGTCCAGCGCGAAGCCCGGGACGCACAGGGAGAGCAGCAGAAAAACTGCGCAGAAAAGCGCAAATCCTCGTTTTTTCAGCTTTTTCACCTCCCAGCGTTTGAAACACGCATATCCATGACCCCGAAATTTTATTTTTCGGAGCCATGGATACGGGTGCCTCTGGATGGGAGAGGGCACAGGGCCCTCTCCCATATCCTTTTGACTTATTTTACGGGTTTTTGGCAGAAACGCATCAGGATCACCGCTGCCTGCGCACGGGTCGCCGGGCCCCCGGGCGTCAGCGTGGCGGCGCTGGTACCGTTGATGACGCCCGCGCCGCACGCCCACCGGAGGGCGGGGACGGCGTACTCGCTGACGCTCAGCGCGTCGGTGTAGCTGAGGATGTTCGTGTCCTCACCGACACTGACGTCGCGGCCCTTGTACTTCGCGTAGCGGTACAGGATCGTCGCCATCTGCTCGCGGGTAATGGGGCTGTTTGGGCTGAACGCACCGCTGCGATCGCCTAAAACAATACTGTGGGAAGCGGCCCACGTCACCGCGTCGGCATACCAGCTTCCGTCTTTCACGTCGCTGAATGTGATCTTCCCGGCTGCGACGGGATTGCCGTCCAAGCGGTACAGGGTTTCCGCCAACATAGCGCGGGTCATGGCGCGCTGGGGAGTGAATTTGCTGCTGCCGGTACCGTTCATCAGGCCCGTGTCAGTGACATACTTCGCTGCGTCATAATACCATGCGTTCAGCGCCACATCGTCATAACCCACGGTCTTCTCATTCGTGGCAATGAATGTGGACAGATGTGTGACCGTCACGCAGACATACAGTTCGCCGTCCATGTTGACACAGGTACCGTTCAGAATGTTCACGCTGCCATTGTCGCTGATCTGGACGACCTTATAGGTCTGGCCCAAGGTGTATTTGGAGGTGTCTATCGGTAGTTCAACGGTCAGATCGCCGGTGAAATTTGTCAGGACCTTGTCCCCGGATTTCGTGACCACCTGAATGGCGAGGCTGTTGTCGTAGTCGATACCGGTGACGCCGGCTTTTTCGGCAACCGCCTTGCTCTCCGCGGCCGTCTTTGGCGTCACGGCGATCTGCAGCGTGTCGCCGGTTGCCTGAGAAGCCGCGGATTTCAGCGCATCCGGCGACAGCGTCACGCGGCTTCCGTCAGCCGTCTGCGCGGTCAGGCTCAGGCCTGCCGCGGCGATATCCGAGATAGAGGACTTTGGAACACTCACGGCAGTGGAGGCGGCAGTCTTGCCGTTCGTGTCGGCCTTGATGACGATGGTATTTGCCTTTTCATCAGCAGCGGCCTTGATGCCGTTCGTCACGTCGGAGGCATTAACGGTCGTCGCAGCCTCTACGCCTGTCACGTTTGTCGTGGAGTTGATAATTACCGACACAGGGGATGCCCCTGATCTCGACGCCGCACTAGGGTTCTGCCACGACAGCACAGGGTAGCCGTTATTAATGTTGTACGTATCCGCCGCAAATGCGCTGCCAAGCGTAGTAACAAACGCGGCGGCCTTCATCTCCGTGGATGTCTTGGATGCGACACCCGCTGGCGTTATGTTGTAGACACCCATATCAGCGGATGTGTTGAGCCAATAGCAGTTTGTATAGGTTGAGCCGACATTCTCAGTCGCAATTGCGGCGGAAGTGCCGATTCCGGTGACGGTGCCGACATTATAACAATTAATCAGGGATACTTCATTGCTGCCCGCTATGCCGCCATAGGAATTATGAGTATTGTTTATCGCACCGGCATTGTAGCAGTTGCGAATCTCTCCGCCGTTCCATGCCGCGCCGCAAATGCCACCTGTGCCCTTTGCGTCCGTGCCACTCACGGCTGCAAAGTTTGCGCAGTTTTCAATCTTGCCTCCAATGGAGCCGTCGCCATTGTTATAGCTTGTCTTACCGATCTTTCCTACCACTCCGCCGACAGAACGGTTCGCGTATACAGACCCATAGATTGCTACATTGCAAACTGTCGGATTGACCGGACGTATACTTGCTGAATCGTCGTCATGAACTCCCAAACGTCCGATCAGGCCGACTGACTCTCCGTCGCCATAATTCACGGTGGAGCAATAGCGATTGCATTCTATTGTAATACTGTGTCCGCCGCCTTCAAAAGTCCCGCAGAACGAGGAGCCGATTTTGGTGTCGGAATCGTTTGTCGTCATGAGGTATTGCCCGCCAATTGGCATGTAGTTGCCTGCGCTCATATCAAGATCCGCTGTTACAGTCAGCGTCTTACCGTTAAAATCGTCAACGCCGTAGCTGTAATCATCCGTCGACCTGTTGCACGCACCATGGGTTCCCGTTGCATTATTGACATAGGTGCTGTTATTCCAATCCGCTGCGGATACCACCGCGCTCCCGGTATATACGCTGCATCCGGTATTGACGAGACCATTACCTATCGCCGCAACGCCCGCGAGCTGAGCCGCCGTTGAGATCGTATAGCTCGCTGCGTTTTCATGGCCGACATACCAGCTGACATCCACGGATTTCCCATCCCATGTCGTCGTGGCGAGATTCATGCCGCTGGTATTCACGCCGCCGGTGGTGGTTCCAGTAGCCGGAATACTGACTGTCCTTGTCTCTCCGCAGATTAGACAGGTATATGTCCTAACGCCGCTGGTCTCAGCTGTGGCTGGCGTCGTAACCACCCCTGCGTCCCATGTGTGACCTGTAGCGGCCTGCCAGCTCAGTACTGGCCAGCAGCCGGAGTTGGTCTTGAACGCCGAACCGAGCAGGGTCATGAAATCCGCGCTGCGCATCTCCTCGGCGGTCTTGACAATGCCCTTTTCAGCCTCGGTGGAGCCGGTGGCGCTCAGGCCCGTTACAGAATAGTTGTTCAAGCAGTTTGCGGCGCCCTCCTGTTTGCCCGCTATGGGGTTTGCGTAGCTGCCAGTGTATGCCGTACCGGCTGTGGTATAGCAATTTTTAATTGAAGATTTACTGTTGTTGAAACCCGCTATACCACCAGACCATTTACTTGAACCGGCAACTGTGGTGAGGTTATAACAGTTGCTGACGACTCCGGTTTCGGCCGCCGTATTGTTATTGCCGTTGCGCCCGACGATACCGCCCGCTCCGGCTTTGGCACCGGTAGAGTATACTGTCCCCAAGTTATAACAGGCATTGACCGTACCTGAGTTCTCGCCGGCGATGCCGCCGACCTTGCTGTTGTTACTGCTGATATTGGCCTCATTCGAACAGTTTTCAATGAGGCCGATATGACCTTCCATATAATAACCGTCGTTAAAGCCCGCTACGCCGCCGACATTATAACCATCTGTGTTGGTAACTGAAGCAAGATTTCTCACACCGGTAATGGTTCCGCTGTTGTACCCTGCCACGGCTCCTATCGCATCATAATTGCCGCTGACGTTCACCGAGCCTATAAGCGTAAAGTCTTTGATCACGCCAGTGGGAGCCACATATCCGAACAATCCGATGCCGCTGCCTGCGGCTGTGATGGACAGGCCGGATACTGTGTTGCCCGCACCGTCAAAAGTGCCCGCGAAGCCATTCCCTGCCGTGATTTTAGGGCTATAAGTCGCGGAATCGCCGACAACGGTCGCAAGCCCTATCGGCGTCCACTTGCTGGTCAGCGCGATGTCCGCTGCCAGTGACACGGTCTTGCCCGAAAAATCGCTCTGCGCAACACTTGCAAAAGAGCGGTCCACGGCGGTACCGTTGACGATCTGGGCCAGACCGCGAAGATCGGCCTCGTCGGTCAGCGTATAGCTCGCGTCGTTCTCATGACCGACATACCATGAAACGTCGTAATTGTAGGCGTGAGTAACGGTTATGTTCGTAATGTTCTTAATATAACCGGTGGCGGTGAGCGCGCCGTTGGCGGGTGTCGCGTCGGAGTTGAGGGAGAATTCGTCCATCGTCATGCCGAAGGCGAACTGATAAGCTGCCGCGCTGCTCTGCTTCGCCGTTTCGACGTTCCCGCCGTCGGCAGGGATGGCCTCCGCACCGGTTATCACCAGATGCGGCTGGCATAGTATTTTGCCGTTGGACCTGGCCGCCCAGCTCGTGCCGGTGTAGAGCGCCGGGAAATAATAGCGTCCCACGCCATACAGCTCCGCGTATGTAAACACCTTTTTCGTTCCATCGGCGGAGGTCAGCGTGAGCTTGTCACCGGGGAGGAATTCAACATCCGCCGCATTCAAAACGTCCGTCAGGGCAACGGAGACCGCGGCTTTCCCCTGAACGACTTCCGGCGTGGAATTAAAGCCGCCGTAGTAGAAGTCATCCGTTTCGTCCATTGCAGTCATTTGAGCGCGGGTAAAAGCAAACTTCACCGAGGCATCTGAAATCGGAAGCTTTCTTTCCGATACTGTCAATCCGGCATATTTGCTTGTCAGGCTGACTGTCGCCTGTGTCGCAGGCTTAACAAAGGTATATACAGCGCTGTATACGAGTCCGTTGGAGTCGGTCTGCTTTGAGACTTCTGTCACATCAATGGCAGTATTGGCGCCATCCTTGACGGTGAGCGTGTCGAGCCCTGCAATCTCCGCACCGGAATTGCGTGTTACGGTCACCGTTACGGTTTTGTTTTGCGCAGCAAGCCCGGATGCGCCCAAAGTTGCAGTAGTGCCGCCATCGGATGCAGCAGTGACTGTCCACGTATTCTCCGCATCCGCTGTCAGGGCAACAACATCCGACAGCATCTCCGCATTAACTGTGACTCCGCCATCGGGCATGGTAAAGGTATAAGCATTGCCGTCGACGGTCGTCGCAACCGCTCCCCCGCCGTCCGTTTTCGTTACATTGAAAGAACCTAGCTTATAATTTGTATCCGGCGTCACTGTGAGCGTGACGCTCTTTCCGGCGGATTCCTTGAAGTAATTGTCGTCGGCGGTAATGGTCGCACCCGTCACGGCGACTTTATAGCCGTCCGTGCCCTCTGCGCCGCTTGCCGTGCCGCCTGTGACTGTAATGGCATCATATACGGGGTAGAAATTGATTTGATTTATATTCTGCGCTGAGGGATTACCCAAGTTGCCCTGGAAATCAGTATCACCGCCATCATATGCGGTTTTGTTCTGCGTGCTTGTGCCCATATAAGTGCGAAGCGACATCTCAGTATCCGCCGTATTGAGGGCATAGTCCAGAGATTTGCAGTCGCCGCCGTAACCGACCATGGCGAATACATAGGGGACTTCAACTCTGTTCTCGTCCGTCATAAGCGCCATTGCATCAGGAGAAAACCACGTGCCGTGACCGCCGCTTGAGGGAATTGCCTCAGCCATGCCTTTGAAGTAATAGCGGGTCTGACCCCAATAGTAATCCTCAAAGGCGCAATTGGAAATATCCGTGTAGGGCCAGATTTTTCCGTCGCTGCCGGCTTTCATCTGTACCTTTGTCTTTCCATCAAGGGTGGCAAAGCCCGATTGAGTTTCGGCATATTTGACCAGGTCATCCATCAGGATGCCTCTTTTGACCACGCCGATGCGGGCTGTGGGGCCGCTGCGGCCGCCTACGTAAACAAAAGCGTCGTATTTTTTGAAATAGTCGTATTTCGTATTCGCGGCGAAATAGTCGTCGTTAAAGGTATTCAGAACGCTCAGCTCGCCTCCGGTACCGTCTGCGTTCTTTGTAAATGTGGAATCAAGATATTTATTTTCGCTTGTACCGGCCTTAAAATACCAATTTTCCGTCCAAGCGGCGGTCGTGCCGTCTTTTCCCATGACATTAAGCGTAAGGGTCGGCATCGCGTCCGCTGATGCCGTTATGCTCAGGCCGGTAAAAAGCGAGAGCAGCATACATATGGTCAGCAGGAACGAAAGCGTTTTCTTAAATGTGTTTTTCAAATATATCTCCCTTTCTCAAAATAATTATCAAAACGAAATATTATGCGGCTGCGCGCATATCCCCAATCAATGCTCCGCTTATAAAAACTCCTGTCCGAGCACGGGGAACGCGGCTGTTTCCGTCCGCGTCCGTCCGAGCCGTGCGCATGGCCCGCGCTTTGGCGCCGCTGGCTTCGAAGCACATATTTTTATGAAAAGTGTCTTTAAGCGCGTTTTAATTCGAGATAATAAATTCTCCAGATCATCTTGCTTATCTGCGCCCTGGTAACCGTTCCGCCCGCGCCAAAGGTCCCGTCACCCATTCCATTGATTACGCCGAGCTGATAGAGCGCCAGCACGGTTCCGTCGGATGTATCCGAAAACGGCGACGGCTCGGCGGAGGCTTCCGCTTTTAGCGCCTTTGCCGCGATCCGGCAGAGTTCCAGTCTGGATATCGCGGCGTCAAGACTTCCATAATAGCTGCAAAGTCCGTCGGAATTTGCCTTCGACAGGTATCCGCTGGCCCAGTGGTCGTCTGTGGCACTCTGTTCGCCGCTGCCCGTGGCCAGCATTACCAGCTTCAGGGCCTGACCCCATGTGACTGTGCCGTCCGGCTCAAATGTCGAGGCGGAGGTGCCGTTCACTGTTCCCCTGCCCGCAAGCTCGGTAACATAGTCGTAATACCACGCACCGTCCGGCACATCCGCAAATGGATTTGCCCATGTAATATGTCTGCCGGAGGACGTGAGCGTCAGCGTCTGCACGCCCGCGTCGGTGTAACCGTCCTTCACCGCGCGGCAGGCCATAGTGACCGTGCAGGATGGGAAGTTGCTTTTCGGCACCGTCACCGTCTCGCCCGTGTAGGCGTAGGTCGGAGTGTAGCCGGGGCTGATATAGTTCTGGTTATACAGGATCGTCGCGCCCGGCGTCGCGCAGAAGAAGGTTATGTAGTAATTGTCGGAGTCCTCCGTCATCGTCGCCGTGGGGACGGCCACTTCGCCGAGAGAGGTGATGTCAGGCGCTTTCGCCATATTCAGCAGAATGTTTGCGACCCAGTAGCGGGTATCGGAAGCGGTAGGAGTTTTGTTGTAAAGCTCCTCCTTGGTCATGGGTTTCATAACGCGAATCGTGCGCTCGTTATCCATCAGGCCGCTGCTTTTCCAGTAATTCTCCATATTGTAATCCCCGGCGCCGTATTTATTGCCCGTCACCATATACCGCTGGGAAAAGGCCCGGACGGAGAGCAGCATGGTCTCCGGCTCGGCGTGGGAAAAGATGTAGTCGATCACCTGGTCGCGGGTCATTTTGCCCGCCGGGTCGAAATAGTCTTGCGTACGATAGTTCCAGTATTCATAGAGAAGCGGAAAATTGTACCGGGGTACCCCGTACAGGTCGTTATAGGTGTAAGTGTCCAAATTGTCGAAGCCCGTCTGGTCGATCTCCCAGAAGCGGATCTTGTCCTGCCCCGCAAAGGTCAGGTTCAGATTCCGGACGGATGCGAGCGTAGACTTGCCCTGTGCGTAGGTCACGAAATCCGGAACCGTGAAGCCCTGCGCCTCCTGATGCACGGTGGTCACATAGCGGTCCAGCAGCGAATAGTTATGGTTCGTACCATCGATCCGCCCAGCCTCCATGTCCTTCTCCATCTGCAAAACCGTTACATGGGCGGCAAGAATATTCTCTCCCTTGCTGTTTGCGACGTAAAACAGCACCGTACCGACGGTCTGTTTCGCCGGATTTGTCTTGGCCGAAGCGCCGACACAGCATAGGGCCAGCAGCATCGTCATCGATAAGAGCAGCGCCGCGGCCTTTTTTAATCCCGTCATTAATCGCCCGCTCCTTTCCTCCGACCGTAATTCGATAAGATCTGCGCCACCTGCGCGCGGGTGGCGGTTCCTTTGGGATCCACCCGCCCGTCGGCGTAGCCTCCGATGATCTTTTCGCCAACGGCCCACGCCAGCGGCTCCTGTGCCCAGGAGGAGATCTGCGCGCTGTCCGGAAAGGCGCTGACGGTGCCGGAGGCCGTCACATCCGCGCCGGCAGACTTTACATAGCGGTACAGAATCGCCGCGATCTGCTCGCGGGTGATCCTGCCGGCAGGATCAAACCTGCCGTCCGCATAGCCGGTGACGATATTGTTTTTCACTGCCCAAGCCACGCTGGCCGAACACCAGCAGTCCTCTGGCACATCGGAAAATTCCGTCGCCATTCCGCTGCCGGTGGGCACGCCCGCCATTCGCGCCAGCACGGTCACGAACATGGCACGGGTCATGGGTACGCCCGGAGAAAAGGTAGCCGTCCCCGTCCCGTTGAACAGTCCCGCGCCTGTCACGTAGGCAACTGCGGGTGCGTACCAGTCGTCGGAGGTCACGTCCGTGAAGCCCGTTCCCTCCCTGGTCAGCGTCACCGCCACGGTCTGCGCGGCGGGGGAATAGTTGTTGTTGACAAGCTCCAGCGTATAGGTCCCCGCACCGGGCATCGCCGTGGAGGCCGCGGTAAAGTAGGACGCTTTGATGGAAACCTGCCCGAACATCGTTTTGTCGAGATAGCTGGAGGAGACCAGCGTCCTTGCCCCACCCTCCGGCGTCACGTAGACAGAGAGTCCGTTCGAGTAGTCCGCGTCGCCGAAGGAAATACCCACCGGCGATCCGAAAGCAAAGCTGCCCGCGCAGGAGAGCGGCGGGGCTGACTTTTTCATCGTCACGGATACGCCTTTATTGGCGTACTTTGCAGCGTGGAAGATAAAGCTGTACGAACCGGCTTCCGTAAACAGCGACTTTTCAAAGGTCACCGTCCCGGCGGAATTATGAAAGGAGTAGCTGCTTTTGCCCAGCGTCGCGTACCCCTCGCCGGAGGGCGTTTTCATGGAGACAAAATTCATGGCGTCCGTCCATGCACTCCAGTCGGCGGAGGAGACACCGGCAGCCGCCGTAAAGGTCAGGTCCGCGCCGGTCATGCCGCTGTAAATTGTCTGGAAGGATGGGGCCATGCCAGGGTATTGGAACGTCAGGACGCCCGCGTCGTCATAGCCTTCCTTTACTGCGGTGACATAGATGGCGACGGGATCCGAGGTCAGATCACGGCCCGTCACGTCGAGGGTGATGGGTTCGGTGTAGCGTGTCTGGGGAGCGCCGTCGCTGCCGTAGTAGATGGAAGCGCCGCCCGTGGCGCAGGAGAAGGAGATGGTCAGCGTATTGCCGCTGAGACGAAACGACGGCACAGGCTCCGCTACGGTGCCGAGAGAGGCCATATGGGGCGCATCGGTCATGCTGAGCTGAAGATTGTAGATCCACTTGAAATTGTCGTAAGCCGTTCGATGGGCCGCCATCAGATCGGCTTCCGTCATGGGAAGGCTCAGCCGCAGGGCGCAGGCGTCGGTCAGTACACTTTTGAGACATCCCGCCACGATACCGCCGTTTGCCCTGATATAGGAGGCAAGACCCGCTTCCGCGGAGGCCGCCAGCGTCTCGGAGGCGGTTCTGCCGGAATAGGATTCCGTCGCAAGGATGGGAACTGTCTCGATACCGCCGGCAAACACCGCGCGCTTATTGGCGTAATAGGGATCGGAGTCTTTATAGGTGCGGTTGTATTCGTCCAGCGTAACGCCGAACTTGCTGTTGTCCTCCCCCGCAATCTCCCAGCCGGTGTTCCAGCCCTTGGAGGAATCGTAAAGGCCCTCAAAGTAGTACCGCTTTACGCCGTACAGCTGATTGCAGGTCCAGCTTCGGCTGTAATTGCCGTAGCCGTCCGTGGCCATCAGGCGCAGCGTGTCGCCGCCGGTATAGGTCAGTGCCGACGCACCCTGGACGGCGGTAACGGATTTTACGTAGTCCAGCAGCTCTCCCACGGTAAAGCCTCGCGCTTCGCAGTACTGCGTGGTCGGGTAGTTGTCCGTCGCGGAGATGGAGTAATCGCTGCCGTCCGGCTGGCCGTGTGAGAGCTTTTTCAGCTCAGAGAGGGACATGACCTTCAGCAGCACGGATTTTCCGGCGGCGTTTTCCGCGTAAAAGAAAACGTGATCCGACCTCGCGGAGGAGATCGTCTTTGCCGAGGCCGGAGCTGCCAATGCGCAGAGAAACGCCAGCGCCAGCAGGAACCCTGTCAGCCATTTTTTCATGCCGCGCCTCCCATGCGTTCCAGAATCAGGCCGATCTGCCGGTCGGTAATCCGGTCTTCGGGACCGAATACGTTTTTGCCGTATCCGCCCACGATTCCATTCTCATAGGCCCAGGCCGCGGCCGGCGATTTCGCGTCCCGGAAGGGTGACGCCGTTTTCGGGGCGGGGGCCCCCGCGGCCCTCCAGAGCGTCTCGATATAGTCCTCCCGCGTCGCGCTGATGCCGCGCTGCCGGAGACTGACGCAGTCCAGCTCGTTCCCGCCGAGGTCCAGCGTCCGCACGGTCAGGGCATTTCCGTCGATCTGCGTGAGCTGATAGGTGGCGGTGCCGTAAATGGTCTTTTCGGCCAGCGTCTCGTCCGCGCTGGAATAGAACTTCTGGCCGGAATTGCCCATGATATAGGTCACGCCGTTTTCATAGTCCACCCGGCCCTCCGTGAGCGGATAGCTGCGGGAGTAGACGTGCTGGTGACCCTCGAACACGAGGTCCACGCCGTATTTCTCAAAGATGGGCGCCCAGTTTTTCCGCACCGCCGCGGCCGTTTTGTCCGATGCCACCGCGTAGACCGGGACGTGGGTCACAACGATCTGCCAGTCGACCGCCGAGGTGGCGAGATCGTTTTTGATCCAGTCGTTCACGCGCTCGTAGTCATCGCTTGTCAGCTTCTGCTCACCGGAAAAGATCCACGAGTTCAGCACGAGAATGTGGCAGTTCGCGACGTTAAAGGAATAGAACTCCTCCTTAAATCCCTCCGGCCCGTTCTGCGGAAGGGCGAATTCGTCCATGTAGAGCTTCGGCTTGCCGGTGTCGGGGAAATTGCACTCGTGGTTGCCGTTCGTCGCCATGAGCGGGATTTTGGAAAAGACCGGCGAGGCGTTTTTCAGAAATTCGTCGAACAGCTCCGTACTGATGCCGCTCTCCACGATGTCGCCGCCCATAACGGCGAAGGAGAGGTTGGGATTCGCCGCGTACATGCTCTGCGCAAGCTTCCCCCACAGAGCGTACTCGGCCTTGGAGTCCTTGACTGTTTGCACGTCGCCCATATAGGCGAAGGTGACGGTTTTGGACGCGGCGTCTGAGGTCGTAAAGATACTTGCCTTGCTCCAGCTTCCCCCGCAGCCCACGCGGTAGAGATAAGCTGTGTTTGCGGCCAAGCCTGCGGCCGTGGCCTCATAGTGCCAGACACCGGAGCCGTCGAGGCTGACGTCCTTACAGTCTGCTGAAAATTCCGCCGCGTCTGTAAAGCCACTCTTGTCGTACTGTGTCTTGGGCGTGACCTGTAACGTTTCGGTTTTCCGTGCTGAGTCCCGCCATGACGCGGTAATTGAAGCCGCCGCGCTGCCGGTCCAGGAGAGAATCGGATCGAAGGGAGCGCCTTCGACCGCACGCGCCGGGACCAACAGGAAAAGCAAGGCCACGCCAAGAATCAGGGGGATCATTTTCCGCCGCATTTCTCCGCACCTACTTCTCCGCTATTCTTTATAAAGTATAACGGTTCGTAAAAAACTCTCGCTGCAAAAATTATTTATATTGATTATAATCTTGAATGATTTCGCGGTCAAGGGGATCATTTATCATTACCGAATTTTTGTTTGACATTGTAAAATTATTGGGAGAAAATTTTGCTTTTCTATCTGTTGATATGGACTTTTTTGCGGTATTGGCAGATTGCATTACGATTTTCTCACCTGCGATACATTTATGGGCCTTCGGTGCTTCTTTCAGAATGAATTTTCGCTTTTCATGCCTTCTTCTTTGCTCCGCGCAGAAATTTCAAATCGCACGCACAGAAAAACGCGCAAATTCGGCCGTGACCGAATTTGCGCGTTTTTAGGTATTGTTCCTTCTTGTCAACTTTCGCAACGCTAAAAAACCATTCCGTTCGTTTTTAATCAACGGGACACAGCAGCCGCGTACTCTCCCTGGAGATATGCTCCGCAGTCAGCAGAAGGTCGGCATAGCGTGCCTGTGTGACCCGCGCGGAGGAATGTCCCAGTGCGCGGTTGAGTCCTTCGATCGACCCGCCGCCGCAAAGCCACATTAGATAAAAGTATGCCGGAGCATATGAAAATTTACTGTCTGCGGAAACCCGCAGCAGCTCAGCACAGACTGAAAGCGGTATTGATAGGATCGCGGTCCCAGCGGCCAGTCGTCGGAGCCGGTCAGGAAATACGCCGTTCCCTTTTCACCCCGCAGCACTGTCCAGAGCAGCATGGAGAGCTTTGTCGACAGCGTCAGGTCCCGACAGTCGCTGCCAGCAGAATCGTAGTCCGCCGTATCCCGGCGGTCGGCATCGTCCCGTGCCCCCTCCCGCATGGTCACGCGCTGAAGGGTACGACGGATCTGGAGTTGATCCTTTTCCAACCGAAAATCGGAATCCCGCAGGGAGCAGATCTCGCTGAGCTTGATCCCCGTATAGAGGCACAGCAGAAAACCGGCGTTGCTGCGATCCAGATGATTGACAAGGTACTCAGTGAGCGCGGCGGTCTCCTGTTCTGTCAGGGTCTCCGTATCCTTCTTTTCGTGGATGGACTTTACAAAAACACGCCCGCCCGGCGTAACCGGACGCTCCCAGTTCACCAGCCTCAGCGCCGAATTCAGAATGCCGGCAATTCCCGCGACATATTTCTCCGATAATCCTCCCTGTCTGTCCAACCTTCCATCGGATCTCTTTTTCTTCAGGAAGTCGTTGACGTCGGCCGGTCTACCACGGTGTCGCCCAGCTCCGGAAGGATGTGCCTGCGCACAATCCGCTGATAGTTTGCATAGCCCTGCGGCATCATCTTCTTTCTTGCAGAGGACAGCCAGAGCTCCATCAGTCCCTGAACGGTAATCCCCTTGCGAAAGGGTTCGCATAGAGAATAGATTTCCTTTTCCTCAGTCACCGGTTTCCACCTCCGTACCCCGTGCTTCTCTGCAGAGTTCTTTTGCGGAATTATTTTAACACGGGCACTTAGAAACTGCAAGGCTGCATCTCCGCGTTTCTCATGGTCGAATAAACTTGCACTCCTTTGCCGAATCTGCTATATTGGAAGGAACGAATATTGCCGTTGGGGGTGATGGGATGTCGAAGGAACGCAAACCTGTGCTATCCATTATAAAAGCGTTTCGCCTGCTGGACATTCTCTCCCAGGCGAAGACGCCGCTGAGTCTCGCGGAGCTGAGCGTCCGTTCCGGGTGGCCGAAGAGCACCGTCTATGGTCTTCTTTTCACGATGCGGGAATCCTCCGCCGTCGAGCAGCTCGCGGACGGCCGTTATTATCTGGGCGTCCGGCTCTTTGAATACGGCTGCAGCGTCAGTGCCTGCTGGAACGTCTCGGAGATCGCCCGTCCTTTTTTGCGGCATCTCGCCGATCAGGTCGGAGAGAGCGTTTTTCTCTCCATCCTGAGCAGATCCGAGGCGGTCACCATCGATCAGGTGCAAAGCAAAGAGGGCCTGCGTGTGGTTTCAGACGTTGGAACGCGGCTTCCGCTTCACTGTACCTCGCAGGGCAAGGTATTTCTTGCGGCAATGGCGGATCAGGAGGCCATGCATGTCCTGAGCGAGAGCGCGCCGCTGGCATTCACGCCCCACACGCTGGTGGACTGGGATAAGCTGTTGGCCAATCTGAACGTCGTCCGTGAACAGGGCTACGCGATCGAGGACGGCGAATACAAGATCGGCCTCCGCTCAGTCTCTGCTCCCATCCGGGACATTGCCGGGAAGGTGCGGTATGCCATCGGCACCGTGGGAATGTTCCGGCGGATTCAATCCCCGGAGTATCAGCGTGCGGTCGAGTTGACCATTGACACGGCGGCACAGATTTCCGCCGCCATCGGATACCGGGGCAATGCCCAAAAGCCGCGCAATACCCGATGAAAATGCGCCATCTCCCGGAACAGTCCTTCCGGGAGACGGCGCATCTTGATTCTCATCTTGCATATTACTTGCTGCCGGAGGGAGACAGGCCACGATCCGCAAACAGTCTTCCAAGCTGCTGCCGTGCATACCTTTCCACACAAAGTGATAATCTGCGGTAGTCTTCCGGAATTTTCTCCCCCGCAGGTGTTAATCTGGTTTTCCCACCACTCGTACCGCCGGTGCGGGAAACCATCAGCGGTGTATTAAATGCTGCATTCCTTCCCAAATCAGTTTCCACGCATAGGAATAAGCAATTCTTGACCGGCGGACCTCCTCTACGAAGCTCATTGTCGAGGTCGTGATAGCGCTTTTCGACCGCATCATGAACCCAAAATTGCCGGTGCGCCGCATTTATCTCACGGCCAACCATGTCGTTCCGGAAAGCGAGGCCGCCGGGCAGCCGGAAACTGAACAGCTTGACCTGTTCACGGATTACGCAGCCGAGCAGGAAAAGCGCCGGCGCGAAGCTGCCGACTTGGAGCAGGAAAAGCGGATGCAGCACGCCATGCTGCAGATTCAGGAGAAATACGGGAAGAACGCCATTCTGAAAGGAACCAACCTGCAGGAGGGCGCGACCACCATCCAGCGCAATGGGCAGATCGGAGGGCGCAAAGCATGAACACGCCTTACGACGATATTCTTCCTCTGCCACACCATGTTTCGGAGAAGCATCCGCCCATGTCCCGCCTGGACCGTGCAGCGCAGTTTTCTCCCTTTGCCGCGCTGACCGGCTACGAAGCGGCGGTGGAGGAAACAGCCCGCCTGACGGATCGGCGCATCGAGCTGGACGAGAGTGAAAAGGAAGGAATAGACCTGCGGCTGACGCTGGTACAGGAGCGCCTGCCCGTGCCGACAGAAGTGACGATCACCTACTTTATGCCGGACAAAAAGAAGGCCGGCGGTGCATATGTAAACGTCTCCGGTACGATAAAAAAGATTGACGATTACGAGCGAATGGTGATTCTGTACGATGAGACAAGCATTCCTATTGACGATATTTTTCATATCAATGGAAAACTCTTTGATGGCATAGAAGCGGGATGATCACTCTAAGCCTTGTTTGGTAAGGCCATGTAGGCAGGCAGAAATTCACGTGGTATAATGAAATGAAGAAATAGTCTGCAGAGCAGACAAAAGCGAGGTGTTCCCTATGGGCTCAAGACCAACCTCTTCCGCCGAGGAAAAGGGCGAAATTATGATTTATCAGACCGATGATGGTCTGACGCATATTGATGTCCGTATGGAGGACGAAACGGTCTGGCTTACGCAGGCACAGCTATGTGAATTGTA
>Ga0070399_1001058_pt1 | contig 29902 bp, 34 predicted proteins | sample BioMet4_FD_61217 | JGI IMG/M metagenome (GOLD analysis project Ga0070399, IMG submission 61217) | Microbial communities from bioreactor (seeded with sewage sludge) at LBNL, California, USA - Biofuel metagenome 4 (version 1) | ecosystem: Engineered > Bioreactor > Anaerobic > Unclassified ... | reverse complement strand
GATAAAATAGATATGTCCAAAGCGGCCCAGCTGCACCACGCCGTCGATCACGGGAATGGAAACGGAGCGGCCCATGATAACGGAGCGGATGTGTGCATCGGTATTCAGGCTCCAGCCGGCGTCCTCGCCAATGGCTTCCGCTTCCGCGCGGTGCTGCAGATTGGGATGCAGATACTGTCCCTCATGCTCGCAGGTGGGGACAATTTTTGCCAGCGCGTTCACCAGATCCTGATGAATATACGGCGTACCGTGGAAGGTAACCGTGCTGGAGGGCTCCTGTGTCACCACAGAGCAGGTGGTATGCTGTGAATACACCGTCAGCAGGCCTTCTTTTATGCCGGAGGCAGCCACTACTTTTTCAACGCCTTCCGTCACGTCTACAAAGGTCGGGTGATGAACACCGGTGGTGCAGGTAATCTTGTCATGGAAAATAGTCATCTTTTTACTTCCTTTCTTAAGTACGTCAGCATGCATTTATACCTCTCGCTGCCGGACATTTGCCGCGGCGAGGAACTTCCTTTTCGATAGGCTGCCGACACCGGAATCGATGTCGGCAGCCGTTCATGTCACAGCTTGGGAAACGCTTTGTTCCTGACGCTGCTCCAGGGCGTGGACTTCTGTTCGGACAGAACCTGAAACGTGATCTCCACACCGCATTGCTCCAGCTCGTTCAAAATCCGCGCTTCGTCTTCATTCATATAGATGGGACCGAGCACCTGCTTTTGTCCGGTGGTATGAGCGCTGCCCCCGATCTGGAGTGTAGGGAAGTCGAAGCCTGCCTGATACGCCTTTTGGGCGCCCTTGATATCCTTGAAAATTACCATGGCGCGACCATCACCCAGCTGATGTTCCTTCCATTCCCGCGCGGCTTCTTCTGACGTGAAAATGCTCAGCTTTGTGGCTGCAGGTGTGGCCATCATCAGGATCTTCTTCATGAACTTATCGGCGCAGGTCACGTCATCGATAATGATGACGCGGTTACAGGACAGCGATCTTACCCAGAAGGCAGCAACTTGTCCATGGATCAGCCGGTTGTCGACTCTTAACAGCGGAATTGTTGCCATATGAAACGAGCTCCTTTCTTTTTTGCCTGAACAGGCAGAACCGATTGCGATGAGCTGCTATGCCAAAATGCCAAAGCTGCCCAGGATAATGGCACCCACCAGCAAAATAAGCATGCAGCGGTTGACGGACTTTCTTCCAAACTTTTCAAGGAACCAATACACAAACAAAATGACCAGCAGGGAAAGAATACCGGGGACAAAGGAATCGATCAGGCTCTGAATGGTCTGCACGTTGCCGGAAGTCACATACTCCAGCGGTGTCGTGACCTTCACCAGAGAGGCGGACAGCGAACCGATCATGAACATGCCCAGAACACCAAGGAACTTAAAGAATTTCTTCAGTTTTCCGGAAGAAAGGATGGTAGAGGCGGCCTTGACGCCCAGCTTATAGCCGAAGGGGAACAGCAGCAGGCCTTCTGTATTGACCATGATGATCTCAATGAACATGGGGGCAATGGCGGCCCAGATGTGTCCCTGTACGCAATAGGGGATGAAGATGCCCAGATAGATGGGGCAAATGGCCACCCAGTTGATGGTGTCGCCAATACCGGCAAAGGGACCCATCAAGCCTACCTTGACACTTTCGATCATTTCACCGCTGATAGGCGCTCCCAAAGCCTTCTGCTCTTCCATGGCGAGAGCCGCGCCGGGAACACAGGCGCCCCAGAACTGTTCCGTATTAAAATAGGAAAGATGGCGCTGGCAAGCGTCCTTCAGTTCATCGGGGCGGCCCTTATAGAGCTTTTTCAAGCACGGATAGAAGGACATCAGAATACCGTAGCCCATGTGGCGCTCGTAGCTGCTGGGAACTTCGTTGAAGGCCATCCAGCGCAGATAGGCGCACACGATATCTTTTTTCTTGAGGATAGGCTCTGCACGGACATACTCTTCGTCCTCGTCCTCTTCAAATTCTTCCTCGGTTGTGGAACTCTTGCTGGTATTCATATAGAGCCAGGCAATAAAGAGGGCGATCATAATCATGGCAATGCTGTTAAGTCCTGTGAACAGCGCCAGGAAATAACCGGCCAGGAAGAAGGGAAACAGTTTCTTTTCGCCCATGCCGTTGAGCAGCAGGCCCATGCCCAGTGCAGGAAGCACACTGCCCACCGCGGACAGACCGGACTGAAGCCAGCTGGGGATCTTGTCCATGACGTCGCTGAAGGTTTGCAGGGCAAAATAGCAGATCAGCGTCATGGGAACCCAGAAAAGCAGTACCTTCACGAGGGAGGGCAGCACAATGCCGTTGATAAAGAGTTTTTTCCCGTTGGTGCAATCCTTCTCAATGATTTTTTCAGCGCGCCGGATATACCAGCTGCCGATGGTTCTTTTGAGAATGTGCATCTGGGAGAACAGCAGGCCTACAGGTACAGACAGCGCCAGCGCCACATTCAGATCCATTTTGAAGCAGATGACGGCTGCTGTGGGGATCAGGCAAGCGGCAGCCTTGTCCGTGGAAACAATGGCGCCTACGGCCGCGTAACCAAGGAACAACGGTGCAATAGTACCACCGCAAAGGAGTGCCGTGGGAATATCACCAAGAATCAGGCCGTACCAGAGGCAGGCAGTAGAGGGATAGCAGAATACGGCATAGTTAAAACCGCTGCCGATTTCGTTGACATACATCCAGTAACACCCGCCAAGAAGAATTGCTTGAATAAGGGTCATACAGATTACCTCTCTTTCTCTTTTGTGTTGGTTCATATTGATTTCTTCAGACCGCAGCCGGCGGAAGTCCGTCATTCTTCTTTTTCCGCTGATACTGCTTTGTCCGAATCTATCCAAAAATAATGTCTGTGTCCGCTTGCTTTGTCAGGGAAATTAAAGACATCCCTTTTGGTTGAGCATCTTGCCCAACCGGCCTCCGGACTTTTTTTGTGCGGACGGGAAAATCATTCGCAGCGATTTATAGATGGCGGTGCCAAAGAACATGGTCATCAGGCAATAGGTTATGTTGTTATCCGCCGCTCTTTCATAAAATCCGATCTTTCCCCACAGGCCCACGGCAGGCAGAGGAGTGGGAGAGACCCCCGCACGCAGATTCTGTCCCAGCGGCGAAACAGGCGTAAAAAACAGGAAGTATACAAGAAACACAATGATTGCCGCCAGTAAGACCCAGCCGGTTCTTTTTTGCATCTTCGCTTTTTGATCCTTCATCATTTTGATGGTCCCGTCCTTTCTTTGTCAGTCTGCTGTCAATTCCACAATAGCGGCGTCTAAATCCACAATAGCGCTGGAAACGGTTGCCTGGATCGCCTCCTTCAGCTCGTTTCCGGTATAAAGCTCCCGCATGGTGGCGGCTTCCACCACCAGCGGCAGGCTCATCCCGCTGAAGGCACAATACGGGGTTTTGATTTGGCTGGACGCCAAAAACAGCTGATTGCAGGGCGATCCGCCAAACATATCCACCAGAATGATCGCACCGGCCGGGAAAGCCTCCACGGCCCGCATAAATGTTTCTCTGTACACTTCCGGATCGTCTGCCGCTTCCAGTGCGAAGGCAGCTATGTTGTATGCGTTGCCGAGGACCACTCTGGCTGTGTCCAGCATTCCCAGGGCGAGCGCCCCGTGGCTGAGCAGCACGATGCCGGGTATTTCCTTTTGTATCTCCGCTTCATTAAAAAACTTCTTCATCGCTCCTCCTTTCCGCAAGCTCCGCTTCGGACAGCGCCGCTAATCGGACTGTCAGGACAGCTTCCGCCTCCTCCGCCGTGCGCGCCTCGCAAATGGCGTCAGTAATTTGTCTTGCTTCCTCTGCGGTAATATTGTTGATCACTCTTTTCACGCCCGGCATGGCGGAGGCATTCATACTCAGCATGTGAATGCCCATGCCGACCAGAGCCAGGGCCGTACGGGGATCGCCTCCCATTTCCCCGCAAACCCCCAACGGTTTTTTCTCCCGTGTAAAGCATTGGGCCAAATACCGTAAAATCCGAAACATAGCCGGGTTAAACGTCTGATAGTAGGCGGAAACCTCCGGGTTCATCCGATCGGCTGCCATAAGATACTGGCACAGATCATTGGTTCCGACGCTGGCAAAATCCACTTCCCGGGCCGCTTGATCCGCCATAATTGCAATGGATGGCACCTCGATCATGATGCCCAGTTTGATGGCGGGGTTGAAGTGAATATGCTCCTCTGCCAGTTCCTCCATGACGGTTTGTACAAAACCTTTGGCGCGGTGCCAGTCATCCATGCTGCTCACCATAGGGAACATCAGCCACAGCTCTCCATAAACCGAAGCACGCAAGGCCGCCCGAAGCTGTGTTCGAAAAATATCGGTGCGGTCAAAACACAGGCGCAGGGCTCTTTTTCCCAAAAACGGGTTTTCCTCTTTCTTCAACGGAAGGCAGGGCAGCTGCTTATCACCACCGATATCAACCGTGCGTAAAATGACCGGCTTTCCCCTCCATTTCTCAAGAGCCGCCCGGTAATGGGCCAGCTGTGTTTCTTCATCCGGCAGCTGCTCGCGATCCATGAAAAGAAACTCGCTCCGCATCAGCCCTACACCGTCGCTGTGAGCGGCGTCCTCTTCCCGCACCGTGTCAGCGTTGGAAATATTCATTTCAATCTGTATCCGAATTCCATCCGGCGTTTTACCTTCAGCCGCTGCGTAGGTGTTTATCACGTTCTTTTCTTTTTGATAGGCAGCCTGCTGTTTCCGGCACGCGGTTATTTCCTCCTGAGTAGGGTCAAGATACAGGCATCCCGTTACAGCATCCACAATGAGCTCATCCCCTTCGGACAGATACTCCGTTATATGCGGAACGCTCAGCACGGTAGGGATTCCATAGCTACGAGCCAGGATCGCCGTGTGGGAGGTAATACCGCCGGTTTCCGTTACAATGGCAAGAACGTTTTCTCTGTCGATCGTCACGGTATCTGAAGGATAAAGTTCCTTGGTCACAATGATCACCGGTTCCGGGAGATGGGACAGGCTTTGCTCCTCTTCTCCCGACAGACAGCGCAGCAATCGACTACGAACGTCCCGCATATCCGAAACACGCTCCTGGGTAAATTGATTTTCGGCATCCTGCAAAAGCGCAATAAATGTTTCATAGGTTTCGCAGATTGCATTTGCGGCGGATTTTCCTCGGGTTATGGCGTTTCGTATCATTTCATCCATGGCCACGTCTTCCAGGATCATCCGGTGAGCGCACATAATCTTCTTTTGTTCGGTGTCATCCTTGCCGGCTGCACAGACGATTTTCTCTATCTCCGTATCAGCGCGCCGCAAAGCCGTTTCATAGCGCAGAACCTTCTCCTCTGTCGATTCCGTTTGGCTGTTGCAAGATGGTTCCGGTGCCGCTTCGCGAGGCAAATAAAGGGAAGCTTTTCCAAAAACCACGCCCTTATAGGCGGGAAGTCCTTTTAATTTCATAGCAGCGTCATCCCTCATCAAATCCCGTTTCAGTAAGTGCAGCCAGCGCTTCTACTGCAGCCTGTTCATCCGCTCCTTCAGCTGTGATACAGATCTCCGTTCCCTGAGATGCGGAAAGCGACAGAACAAAAACCATTGATTTTGCATTGACTTTTGTGCCAGGCTTATCCGCACGGCTCACCAGAATGGATGCCTTGTACTGAGCCGCCGTCTTGACGAAAACAACCGCCGGTCTTGCGTGCAGGCCCGTTTTATTGATGATCGTTACTCTTTTCTCATACATCTTAACTTACCTCATCATCTCTTACTTTTTTCACAAGCACTGTTGAGTATCTTTTCAAGCTTGGCAAACACGCTTTCCTCATCATCTCCCTCGACACTGAGCCTAAACGGTTTGTTGGCGGCGATTTCCAAATTAATAATGCCCAGAACAGATTTGGCGTTTGCTTCTTTTTCTCCGCATTGGATCTTTACTTTTCCGGAAAAGTGTCCTGCTTCCATAGAGAATGCGCCAATCACGTCAAGCTTCATATTGAGATCATAGGGAACTGACAGTTCCTTTTCCAACATTCTGAACGCCTCTTTTCCTTAAAATTGCTCTCACTTCTGTATTATGCATTTTTCGTGCCGTAACTTTTAATTTTTCAAAATTAGAAAATATTTGTTGCATTTTTCAAATATTGATGTTATATTGTTTAAAAACTATGTATTTTGCCTATTGATGGCGGCTGTCATTTTTTGTCAGCAGGCTGTGCCATCCGCGGTCTTGCTTCATCGTGTGCGGCACGCGTAAGCTGCACCCTGCCCTTATACATTGCAATTTCTGTGCCGCAACTCACCCTTGCTTCGGAAGATATATCGGGAGGCATTGTTTCATGCGTATTTCGCAAGCCAACAAGCAAATTTCCGCTATTATGCCGCAGACGGTACAATGCCGTCAGCTGCTGTTGCTGCCCATTGCCATGCTGGAGTCCTTTCTATCCAGAGCGGTTGTTGATAATCCTTATCTGGAGGTCTGTTATGAAACCGAGCACGGCGCGGTCTTGTGCGGAGATCTGCTCAGTGAGGATCTGTTTGACAGGGACGGCACTGACAGCGGGACCGCTTTGACACTGCGGGAGGAACTCTGCGGATTTGAAACAACCTCCCTGCAGGATGCCCTCCGGTTTCAGGCGAGCCTGCTGGATCTGTTTCCGGATGAGCAGCTGATTCTGGACTATCTCATCAGTTGTACGGATTCATCGGGCTATCTGCGGGAGGCGTTAAGCGATATTGCCGCTGCTGTAAACTGTTCCGTTGAGAAAGTGGAAAATCTTCTTACGGTTCTGCAGGGCTTCTCTCCCTCAGGCGTAGGCGCCAGATCACTGGAGGAATGCCTGCTTTTACAGGTACCGGCCCAGGTCAGAAACGTGGATTTGATCCGCCGCGTCATTGCCGAATCGCTGCCGCTGGTCGCCGGACACCGTTATGACAGCTTGAAGAAGAAGTATCATGTGGACGCCCAATGTTTATGGGATATCTGCGGCTTTATTCGCTCCCTGCAGCCAAAGCCGGGGTCCGCGTATGGCGGAGAGCGAGTCATCCCGTATGTATATCCAGACGCGAGCGTTTCTCTCCACGGTCAGGAACTGGAGCTGCAAATAACCGGCAGTGCCGCCAGCCTGATCCGTTTTGACAGGAATTATATGAAGGGGGTCACAGATCCGGAGGCCGTCCGCTTTCTGCGGGGAAAAAAAGAGGAGGCCGTCAGCCTCCTGAATAGTCTTGATATGCGATATCATGCCATGTCAAAGCTGCTGGAATTTGTGATTTTACAGCAGCGGGATTTCTTTTTAGCGGGGCCGTCCCATTTAAAACCCGTGACCATGCGTGAGGCGGCTGCCTCCATAGGCATACATCCCTCTACTGTCAGCCGCTGTGTCAGCGGCAAATACCTGCAAACCCCCTGGGGAATTTACCCCATGCATTATTTCTTCCCGGTGGCGGTGCTCGGCGATCAGCTTTCCGATGAAACGGCAAAGCAGGAGATTGCCCGACTGATCGAAGGAGAAGATAAAACAAATCCCATCAGTGATGAATCGCTGGTTGAGCGGCTCTTTCTCTGTGGGATTCATATTTCCCGCCGGACGGTCACCAAATACCGGGAGCAGCTGGATTTTGGCAATCGGCGCCAGCGGCGTCATTATCTGTGAGTAAAGGAGGCGTTGGAGATGTTGGAGCAAAAAGAACTGATGAATTATCTGGCGGATTATATGCAAAACAATCATGCAGACGGTGTGGATGCCAATACGGTTGCCGAATTTTTTGGCGTATGGCGAAATGAAGCTGTCGCCGGACTCAGCGCGCTTGTTCACAGTGGGCAGGCCGTCAAATCCGGCAGCAAACCGATTTTATACCGACCCTGTTCCTCCGAAAAAAAGGAAGGGTCCCTCTGTGAAAAAGCGGATCCGCCGCCTTTTTCCCGCGTGGTAGGCTATAATGGCAGCCTGAAATTTCAGATTCAGCTTGCCAGCGCCGCCGTATCCTATCCGCCCCACGGGGTTCATACGCTGATCGTAGGGGAAACCGGTGTAGGAAAATCACTGATGGCTTCCGAGATGGCCCGTTATCTCTGTCAGACCAAAGGCAAGGCTGAGGGGGAAATTCCCTTTGTCACCTTTAACTGCGCCGAATATGCGGACAACCCGCAGCTGCTTCTCTCCCAGCTCTTTGGATATGTCAAAGGCTCCTTCACCGGTGCCGATCATGACAAGGCCGGGCTTATCGAAAAGGCTGACGGCGGTATTCTTTTTTTAGATGAGATTCACCGCTTACCGGCTACCGGTCAGGAAATGCTTTTCACCGTAGTGGACAAGGGCCTTTATCGCCGTCTGGGCGACACGGTGGAGCGCACAGCCCGCTTTATGATTGTGGGTGCAACCACCGAAAACCCCTCGAACTTTCTTCTCAACACCTTCAAACGGCGGATGCCGCTCATCATTCAGATCCCTTTGCTCAGTGACCGTCCCATCAATGAGCGTCTGGATATTATCTGTCTTTTTTTGCGCAAGGAATCCTGTCAGCTGAATCTGCCCATCCGCATTTCCTTTCTGGCTTTGAAGATTCTTTCTTCTTTTCGGGGCGAAAACAATATTGGTGATTTGAAAAACGAAGTGCAGATTGCCTGTGCGCGCGGTTTTCTTGAGCACGAGCGTCTGCGGAAGGCGCAGACGCCCCGTTCCTGCCTCAACATTGACATCTACAATCTCTCCCGCAAGCTGAGCGTCAATTACATTGCCGACGACCGTGTGGACCGTTTCTTTTCTTCGGCAGGACTGGAAAACGGGTTGGAAATTTCTCCCGATCAAGAAATTATCTTCTCTCCCTGTGCCAGCAGCGATGCCGCTCCGGATTCCATGTCCTTTCCGGACGGTCAAATATGGGCGTTGCAGGAAACCGATCAGGACCCTGTGGAAACAGGGCGCCGTCTGGTCTCCGATTTCGAGCATCAGTACCGGATGCATCCCGCCGGCTTTCTGTACGGTTCCATTACACCCACTGTATGGTCCACCACCAGTGAGCTGATTCATTTTGCCGCCGAAGAATTCGGCAGAAGCTATGAGCAAAGCAAGATCAATTCCATCGCCTACTATCTTCAGCAACTCAAGGCATATGCCGATGCCGGCCGGATCATTTTCAGCCCCACCAACTTTGACAGCGCCAAATTTTATTCCAAAGAATATACGTTTGTCAAAAAAATGGTTCACTTTCTGCGCAAACGGCTGAGCATTGATATGATGGACGGCGAGTTGGTATTGTTGGCTATGCTGCTGGCCCACGGGGATACCGTCTATGCCAAGCCCAACCGGAATTTGCTGTTGGTAGGCTACGGCAATATTGCCTCCCAGACAGCTGCCCTGTCCAACGAATTGCTGAACACAAATTTTATTAAGGCCTTTAACATCACCAACGACACCGATCTTGAAACCGTGAGTCTGCGCCTGTCCCGCATATTTGAAAACGACCAGCACGACACGCTGGTTCTCTCCGGCCTTGGTATTTCACCTCTGATGGAGCGTGCCTTTGGACAAATTGCTCTGTTTCATTATCAGATTATCTCCGCTTTAGATCCGGCCATTGCCATGGAGTGCGGGCGCATGATCCTGACCACAGACAATGGGATTGATGAAATCGCGGAGAGCATTCTCGCCGACTACAAGGATTATTTCAGCGGTATGCCGGCTGCTGCGCCAAATGCCGCGTCTGCCGCAGCAGCCGCGGCGGAAAGGGAATCCACGGCGGCGCCTGCGGATATGCGGGATGTCATCATCACTTACTGCATAACCGGCACCGGCAGCGCCCGCAGCGCCCGGGAGATACTGCTGCACAATCTTTCGATTTCCTCCACCACCGATGTATTGCCGCTGGGCATCATGGACGATATTTTTTCCATTGCCTCCCGTCTGGGAAAACGGCTCAAGCTGATTATCGGTATTTTGAACCCCAACATTCCGGGGATTCCCTTTGTCAGCATTGAGCAGATTCTCTACTCCGACAATTGTAATGAATTGCTGCGATGCAAAGGGATTAATATTCCCACGGATATGGATCTGGAGGCGCAGGAAATCAGCCAGATGCCTCTGGAGGCACGGCTGAACCATTGCCGTGAACATCTGGATTATTTTGCACCGTCTTTGGATGCCAACACAGTGGATCAGGCGGCGCAGCAGATCATTCAGAAGATCAGCGCCATGTACCGCTCTCCCTTGCAGCCGGATTTTGTTGTCCGTATCTACATTCACTGCGCCACCATGTTCGAGCGGGTAAACACCACCGAGCCGGTTCCCATGCCATTGGACGGATATGCCGCTGTGGAGCACAACATAGAAATGTTCACTCTGCTGCGCGAGAGCCTCAGTGCCTGCGGGAAGAACATGCGTCTATCCATATCGGATGCCGAGGTGTATTACTTAATGATGACGCTTCCCCCCACTTTTTGTTAGGTGAATAAAAAAATGATGGAGGAATTATGATGCTAAAGGGTAAAGTCAGTCGCTTTTTAATGGATCGGATCACGGCAGCGCTCATTGCGCACCGCGATGCTTTTCTGTCGGCCGCCCGTGAACAGCTGCCCAGACTGGATACCGGTGATCAGGCGCAGGCGGAGCAGACATTTCGGGGCCTAAATCAGCTTCTCTTCTCTGCCGTACAGACAGACGTCATACAAGCCGTCCGCGAGGCGTATCCCGGCGCAGATACCCGTTTGGAAGAAGCGCTGAGAAATCCTTCTCTGGTTAGCAGCGGCGCAGCCGCCGGGATGCCTTTCAGCGCCGAACACGTATATTCCATTTGTTTTTGGGCCGTTACCGGATCGCAGGCTTCTGGCCGAAAACAGCTGGCGGTAAAGCAATTGCAGAGTCTGGCCATTCAGGATGCCATGCAGCAGTTGTCTGCGGAATTGTCTGCAAACCAATATAGCTGAACGCGTGGGCAGACGCACAGCAGGACAAGGCCGATTATTACAGTTGGGCAGTCGTTGCCGTGGAAAGCGGCGGCAGCGCGATATCCCCTGTCAATGCGGACATATACGCCTCCGCTTCACTCGCGGTCTACAAGCCCGCCCAACCGAAGTTTGAATTTACCGGCACAGAAACATGCGGTATTCAGGGGTTTTCTTCTGAATACCGCATTCTTTTCGCCGATTCTTGAATATCTGCCGATATTCGTATATAATACATTTGCCCCCATACCCGATTTGCTGGACACAAAAACAATCGTTATAATGGAAAGGCAAAGGGGGCATTCACAATGTCAGAAAAGCAACGCAAACACGAAGCGCCGCCTCGGTACGACGAGGCGTTCAAGGATGGGGCGGTGCGTATGGTCACAGAACAGGGTCGGCCCTGCCGCGAGGTTGCATCCGAACTCGGCATCTGCATAGACACACTCAGGAGCTGGCTCAAAACCGCCGGCGCACCGTCACCCGGCCAGGCCGACCGCCAAAACCGCGACGCCCGCCGCGTCCGCGACCTCGAAACCGAAGTCCGCGATCTGCGCAAAAAGCTCGCTGAGAAAGACGAGGTCATCGACGTCTTAAAAAAATCCGTCGGCATACTTTCGAAACCATAGAGGACAAATTTCGGTACATCGATGCCAACCGCTCGGGAGTCTCTGTGGACCTGCTATGCCGCGCGCTCGAAGTCTCCCGCAGCGGTTACTACGCCTGGAGGATACACCGTCCCGGCCCGCGAGCCCTTGAAAACCAGGCTATTTCCCGCCGCCTGGTCGAGCTTCACACGAAGTATCCGGCACTCGGGCTCGACAGTCTCCACCGCCTTCTGCGCCCGGATTTCGGCTGCAGCCGCAAGCGCGTCCACCGTCTGATGCGTCGGGCCGGCATCAGCTCCGCGCGCCGCCGGGCCTACCGCGTTACGACCAACTCAAACCACGGCTACGCGCCCGCGCCGAACCTGCTGCAGCGTCATTTTAACGCTGCAGAACCGAACACCGTCTGGGTCGGCGACATTACCTACATTCCGACCGGCGAGAGCTGGCTCTACGTCGCCGTCGTCAAGGATCTCTGTACCAAAAAGGTTGTCGGATACGCCTTTTCCGACCGCATCGACACAGCGCTGACCGTCTCTGCGCTGGAGATAGCGGTGCGCCGTACTATAGGAGGTCCACGTGATGTTTACAAATGAAACGGTATCCAAACTCTATGAGATGCACATGGGCACCATGGTCGGTGCCTTCTCCGCGCAGCTTACGGATTCGAATTTCGGTAAACTGTCGTTTGAGGAACGCCCATGCTAGTTGACGCTGAGTGGTCGTCGCGGAAGAGCAATCGCCTGTAGCGCCTCATCCACAACGCCGGTTCCTCCATTTCCGGCGCGAGAATGGAGGACATCGCCTACAGTCCCGAACGGCAGCAGGACAAGCCACAGCTGCTGCGGCTTGTCCTGCTCCTACATTAAAAAAGCACACAACGTCATCATTCTCTGCGCAACCGGAACCGGCAAAACCTATTTAGCCTGTGCGATCGATGTCGCGGCTAACCGCAGTTTCTATGCTTCCAAATATATTCGCCCGCCAAACTTGCTCGTAGAGATTGCGCTGGCTCGAGTCGACGGGAGCTACCGGGAGCTTATGCGGAAGTACAAAAAGATAAAGCTGCTCATTCTGGATGAGTGGCTGCTGTGTCCCCTGAAGGAGAGCGAGGCGAGGGATCTGCTGGAACTGGTCGAAGCGAGAAGCCAGACCGCCTCCACGGTCTTCTGCTCACAGTTCGACGTTCCCGGCTGGCACGAGTCGCTTGCAGATCCGACTCTGGCCGACGCCATCTGCGACCGTATCGTCTACAACTCTCATACGGTCACGATTAAGGGGGGGATCCATGAGAAAGCTCGCCGCAGTGACCGACTGACCATATGGCAGGGCGACTGTGTGCAGCGCCGCCGGCCGCCCTACTCAATTTGCGCGGTGATCCTGCTCAGTCTTTGCGGTTCACGCTGCGCAACGTCAACGAAATATTCAGGCGGACATCTTCACATGATGGAGTTTTGCATTCATCTGGAGCGTTGGCCAGCGTAAGATGTGTGACACATAGATCATCGTCCTGTTCCACTCGCAGAGCGTTTTCCAGCACCCTCAGCAGATAGCGGTAAGGGTTCAGGCCATTCTCCAGTTGGAATAGCCTCGTGCAGTAACATTCACCAGTCGCGGCAAGGGAATTCTTCCGGTCTTCCTTGGGAAGCGTCTGCAGAGCCTCGTCGAATTTCCGGCGGGCATGAGACCAACAACCCACAACATGGATGCAGTCAGGGATCTTGTGGTAACCCCGGTATCAATTCCCATGGAGAACCTGCTGCCTAAGTTACGCTTGCGGGCATACACCTTCGCAGCCACCTGTTCCCGGGTGGCTGCTTTGGTTCCAAACGCATATGCTTTTGCCCCGTTAAAGGTCAGACCCATCTGATCCACACTGTCTTCCTGCATCTTCTCGGAGGAAGACCCAAACTGCCGTTTCTTAGCAAGCCCAACCTGTTAACATGCCCTTCACGCAATTCAGCTTTACTTAACGGGCAAATCAAGGGCTTCTCGCAGTTCCTTTGCTGTGTATACTTCACGGCCCAGCAGATGAGAAATGGTCTTAAAGGATTGGAAACACTCCACGTTGGCATCAATCAAATCATCCTTGTGAGGCCATTTCCAAATGGTATCCTCCATTCCAACACGAATATCAAGGCCCAAAATGAGTGCCAGCGTCACCATATAGCTGCTGCCGCGGCCACCAGAACAAACCATGATACGCTGATCGGAGATTTCGCGAATTCGATGCACAATATGCATAACGCTCTCAATCATGACGTCAGGGCTGCTGGTCGGACTACATCCGGGAAGTCCTGGAACAACACACCATGTATAGGACTTTTCAAGCAGACCCGGTGCAATCAGATAGCGATAGGCATTGTCCACATCACCGTCAGTAAACACAGCCAGTTGAGGATGGACATGATATTTTTGCACCAACTCACATTTTTCAATAATATGATGCGGATAGGGAGCAAACAGGCGATGCAATGCAGATTATGACTACGGCCAAACTGGGAAAAAACCTATCCGGCTTAAAGCGGTTTATTTTGGAAACTGCCATGAATGCGGGTGGAAAGCCCTGTCCGCCCTACGGGATCGGGATTGGAATTGGTGGGCAAATGGATGTTGCTGCCAAGCTGAGCCGCAAAGCGATTTCCACCCGCCGCTGGGACGACGTCAATTCTGATGAGGAACTGGCCGGTCTTGAAAAGGAATTAAAGGGTGAAATTAACAGCTTGGGTTTGGGTGCAGCCGGTACCGGCGGTGACACGGTTTGTCTTGCTTTAAAAATAGAACGTGTCCACACCCATACCGCTATTGCCCCTGTGTGCATCAATTTTCACTGCTGGGTCGCCCGTCGGGCAGGAATTCGCATCTATGATAGCGGACGCGTTGAAAAACTGCTATAATATGGAAAGGAGAAACATAATGACGACTTATCATCTGTCAACTCCGCTGCCAGAAAGTGAGATGCGCAAATTGGTCGTGGGGGATGTTGTATATCTGTCGGGTCATATTTTCACAGCACGTGACATGGCTCACCTAAAAATTCGTGGCTTGCTGGAAAGCTGCCAACCGCTGCCAAAGGACTTTCAGGGGGCAGCTGTGTTTCATGCAGGGCCTGTCGCATTGAAAAACGAGGATGGTTCCTGGCGCTTGAATGTAATCGGACCAACCACCTCTATTCGGATGGAACCCTACGCGGAAATGGTTGGTCAGCTTGGCGTGAAAGCCGTCATCGGAAAAGGCGGTATGGCGGAGTCCACTATTCGCGCCTGTGAACGATATGGATATGTTTATTTGCAGGCTGCTCCCGGCTGCGCTGCCAAACTGGCTCAAGGCGTTGAAAGGATTCATGATGTCACCTGGTTTGAGCTTGGTATGCCAGAAACGGTATGGGACTTACAGACCAAAGAATTCGGTCCGCTTGTGGTGGGAATGGACACGCATGGCAGCAGTATTTATGCCAATTTAAAGAAACAGGCCATTAAAAAAATTGATGCGCTGTATCCGCAGGAATAAGGGGATTGTATATGGAGTATCGCATTGAAAAAGACAGCATGGGCGAAATGCGTGTACCGGCCGATAAATACTGGGGCGCGCAGACACAGCGCAGCTTCCAGAATTTTAAGATCGGTACAGAACGGATGCCGCAGGAGATCATTCATGCCTTTGGTATTTTGAAAAAGGCAGCAGCGCAGGCCAACTATCAATTAGGGAAATTAGAGGAAGAAAAATATACATGCATCTGCACCGTTTGTGACCGCATTATTGCTGGAGAATTGAACGACCATTTCCCACTGGTGGTTTGGCAAACCGGGTCCGGAACGCAAAGCAATATGAATGTAAACGAAGTAATTGCCGGTCAGGGTAACGCCCTCTGTGGCAAGAAGCTTCTGCATCCCAATGACCATGTCAACATGTCGCAAAGTTCCAATGATACATTCCCGACTGCCATGCATATTGCTGCCGCCTTATCTCTGGAGATGCATCTGTTGCCCTCTCTGGAATCGCTCATTAAAACCATGCTCCGTCTGGAAGGTGAAAATGCAGATGTGGTCAAATCCGGGCGCACGCATCTGCAGGATGCCGTTCCGATTACATTAGGACAGGAGATCAGCGGCTGGCGTGCTTCGCTGGAGCGGGATCGGGATATGATTTTAACGGCACTGCCGGGGCTTCATGAGTTGGCACTGGGAGGCACGGCTGTGGGTACCGGTCTCAATGCCCCCTCTGGTTTTGCCGAAGCGGTAGCCGCTGCTGTGGGCAAATTAACCGGGAAACAGTTCGTCACCGCACCGAACAAATTTCATGCGCTTACCAGCAAGGATGAGTTGGTCTTCGCCCATGGTGCTCTTAAGGCACTGGCGGCAGATTTGCTGAAAATTGCAAATGATGTGCGATGGCTGGCATCCGGCCCTCGCTGCGGTTTGGGTGAAATCCATATACCGGAAAATGAACCGGGATCTTCTATTATGCCCGGCAAGGTAAATCCCACGCAATGTGAAGCGGTTACCATGGTGGCAGTGCAGGTTATGGGCAACGATGTAACGGTCGGCATGGCAGCTAGCCAGGGCAACTTCGAACTCAATGTATTTATGCCTGTTTGCATTTATAATTTTCTACAATCGGCACGTCTTTTGTCGGATTGCATGATCTCCTTCCGGATAAACTGTCTGGAGGGGTTGACGGCAGACCGGGAGCGCTGCCGCCACAATCTGTACCACTCGCTGATGTTGGTAACAGCCTTGAATCCTTACATTGGTTATGATAATGCTGCCAAGACGGCAAAATTGGCCCATCGGGAAAATATTTCTCTGCGGGATGCCTGTGTAAAGCTGGGTTTTCTGACGGGAGATGAGTTTGACAAAGTATTTCATCCGGAAGACATGGCACTGCAGAAGAAAACTGCTGTAAAGCAGCGGTAAGTCTGCAAATAATAACAGGAGGATTACAAATCATGGATTATGCAAAAGAATCATTACGTCTGCATGAGCAGTGGCAGGGAAAAATTGAGGTTGTTTCAACGGTCAGTGTTGCCAACAAGGACGATTTGTCTCTGGCCTATACGCCGGGTGTGGCGCAACCATGTCTGGAAATTCAAAAAGATCTCAGCAAGAGTTTTACTCTGACGCGTCGCCACAACTTGTGTGCTGTGATTACAGACGGCACGGCAGTTCTGGGCCTTGGAGATATTGGCCCAGAGGCCGGTATGCCCGTTATGGAGGGAAAATGTGTCTTATTCAAAGCTTTTGGCGGCGTTGATGCATTTCCTCTTTGTGTAAAGAGCAAAGATGTGGATGAATTCGTTAATGCGGTTTATTTGATTTCAGGCAGCTTTGGCGGCATTAATCTGGAGGACATTTCTGCCCCCCGCTGCTTTGAAATTGAGCGCAAGCTTAAGGAAAAGTGTGACATCCCTGTCTTTCATGATGATCAGCACGGCACAGCGGTCATTACGCTGGCAGGCCTTACAAACGCATTAAAAGTGGTGGACAAGAAAAAGGAGGATGTGAAGATTGTCACATCGGGTGCAGGCGCCGCAGCCATTTCCATTGTTAAGCTGCTTCTCATGGCCGGTTACCGTCACATTACCATGTGTGACCGGAGGGGTGCCATCTACAAAGGGCGTGAAGGGCTGAACTGGATCAAAGAGGAAATGGCAGAAGTGACGAATCTGTCCTGCCAATCTGGTACGCTGGCAGATATGCTGGTTGATGCCGATGTATTTATCGGCGTCAGCGCACCCGGTATGGTGACGAAAGAGATGGTACAGACCATGAATAAAGATGCCATTATTTTCGCCTGCGCCAACCCCACGCCGGAAATTTTTCCTGACGATGCCAAAGCCGGGGGAGCAAAAGTCGTTTCCACCGGCCGCAGCGACTATCCCAATCAGATCAATAACGTGTTGGCCTTCCCCGGGATTTTCCGCGGAACCTTTGATGTACGGGCCAAGGAAATCAATGAAGCAATGAAGTTGGCCGCCGCAGAAGCGCTGGCCGGACTGATTTCCGATGAGGAGTTATCCCCTGCATACATTATTCCCAAGGCATTTGATCCCCGTGTAGGACCGGCCGTTGCCAAAGCGGTAGGGGAAGCTGCCAGAAAAACAGGAGTCGCTCAGATTTAACTGGCTTATGGTTGCGGAAGATTTTGTTCGTATGGGCAGGTGATCTACATATGGTTTGGATCGTGGTAACACTGGGCTGCCTTTTAGCCGGTCTGATTCAAGCTGTTACGGGGTTTGGTTCGGTCGTACTTATGATGATCTTTCCGCTCTGTTTTGATATGATAGATGCGCCGGCCCTGGCTTTGACGATTAACCAGCTGTTTTGCACGATACTGTGCTGGCCATCGCTTTTTCGATTTTTCTTATGGTCCTCTCTTTATATTTTCTCTTTGTCCAAAAGAGGCTGCATGTAAAGCCTAAACCCGTTATTGGCGTGGCATGCGGTGTTTTATCCGGTTTCAGCGCGGGACTGTTTGCCGTTGGCGGTCCTCCCATGGCGCTCTATTTTCTCTCTGCCACAGAGGGCCGTCCCAGTTATCTTGCCTGCATGCAACTGCTCTTTACCGTCACAGGTATTGCCAACCTGTCCGGGCGCGTTATAAACCATCTGCTGCATCCTTCCATCCTGCCCTCCGCCGCTGTAGGTACCATTTTCATTCTCTCAGGCGGGTGGTTAGGTGGGAAAATGGTTTCTCATGTGGATATTGACCGATTTTGTAAGATTGTTTACTTATTTGTAGGGATTTCCGGCATTGCGTTTCTGCTACAATCCATTCTACCCGCATAAAACAGCAAATGATTGCTGTACATCTGGTACTTTTAAAGCTGCATAAAAATTTAGGAATTCAACACAAAAGCCATCCTGCATTTTGCAGGACAGGCTGAGTTGCGGTTTAACCGCAACTGGATTCTTCGACAGACTGCCTTTTGTCAGTAATTTTGTCAGCTTATGGACACTTTTAAAACGTTGTCAGCGGTCAGGGCAGCGGTTAAACATGCACACTTTCTGTCAAAAATGTGCAGTAAATATTTCCTGACAAAAGGTAATGTCCCATGATAACAGTATTAAAATACCACAAGCTGGCCATAACTCCCCGTTGTTTCTTGTGCAAATCCTTTTTTTGCATAAAATCCTTCCTTCCTTTATCTTTGCGGATATTGATAAAATGAGGGCTACCGCTAAAATGGTAGTCCTCATTTTGTTTGGTCTCTAGCTTCTGTTGTTATCGGTTGTAACCAAAATAAGCATCCGCTTCATATTCATTGACATTTGGATTGGTTTGTGAATTTCCAGCACAAGTAACATGCATTGTTATAGCTGCTCTGCTTCCCGAAATTAGCCCTTCACTGTAAATTTGGTCTACTACTGAACGAACCCGTTCACATAAATCATCCATACTTGTAGCCACAAAAAGCGTTCCGCCACGGTAGCCACGGCAATCACATCCGTCTGTCAAACTACCATAACCATATTTGTTCGCCGCATATTGATAACCATATGCTTCTGCTGCTGTATCTAATTTCTCAATTTCCGGTACATCGGGAAGGTTTGGATATTCATATCAAAAATAATATTTGAACCAGAACCGCTTCCGCTGGACGACCCACCAGAGGAGCCAGAGCCGCTGCTGGAACCACCAGAGTCGCTGGAACTGCCGGTGTTTGTGGTATTGACGGAAGAATCAGAAGAACTCGAACTGGAAGAATTGGAATCGGTCCGCTGGGCGCTGCCGGTGTGTCGGGTGTACCACTTTCATCGCCGGTTGCTGCGTCTGTCACGGTAACTGTCACAGTGGGCGACACGCTTTCGTCCTTGCTGCCCACCGCTATCACGGTGAGATCGGCACTGCCAGCGGCCACTGCTGTGGTCACATTATCCGTCACTTGAATGATGGATTCATCGCTGGATGTTACGGTGTAGTCTTTGCAAGTGGCGTTGGCTGGAAGAAGAACAGCTGTCAGCTCCACAGCATTGCCAGTGACAGCTTCACCGGCAGATACCTCAAGGGAATCCACATAGATGAAGTCCTCCACATTGGCCGCAGCCACAATCACCGTGCCGATTAACCGTGCCGATTAAATCACAGATATTTCCGTCCTTATCGACGTTATATTTATCTGCCAGCTTCCCGGTCTTGTCCACTACCACTTTTTTGGAACCATCCTGATCGGCGGCCACTGTATAGAATCCCGCTTCCGCAATTGCCGTTTCCGGGAAGCGGTGGATGCCTTTTTCTTTCCGCAGCCCCTCAGTGTCAGAATCAAAACCAGCACCAAACTGATGTACTTTTTCATTGTAAAATTGCTTTCTTTCTAAAGAAACGCTTCTTTTGCTGGAATTTCATTATAACACGAACAAAAGGAATTGTGAATTTCTTTTCGACATCTTTCACTCATTTGTGCGATGCTTTGGAAAATCATACCGAATTTGTGCCACCGGATGGAAACACGGATACCGGCTGGGTGTGTAGTTGTACACCGTGTGAGGAAACACCGATTGATTTAATAAGATAACTCCCTATCTAGATAACGACCCCACACTAACTGTGACCCCAATAGTATTATTGCACATTCTGTTTATGACAGAAGAACTCTCTACCATGAAGTGTGGGCTTCACCAGTGACGGAAGTTGCCAAGAAGTACAAAGTATCTGATGTCGCTATTCATAAGGTCTGTAAGTCATTAAATATTCCGACTCCACCGCCAGGGTATTGGGCTAAACTCCGTGCAGGGCAGCAGGTTGAAAAAACACCTTTGCCGCAGGGCGATGACAAATCTCAGAAAACCGGCATTCAAACAGGATATACCGCATCCGCTTCTGAAAGTTCACAAGGCGCACTCGATTTTTTGGATGAGGAAACTCAAAAAATAGTTCTTGCTATCGCCTCCCAAGTCCTGATACCCGATGAAAATGAGCGCATGCATTCAGCAATTATTGCGCATAGAAAAGCAATTGCTGAATGGAAGAAAAGCGAATCGAAAAGCGATGGAAACCGGTGGCAAGCGAGGAATGCGCCTCAGCCTCCATATCTAGTCGGGTCTATTGCTGACGAATCCATTCCCAGGGCATGTCATATCATTGATGCCTTAATAAAGGCGATGGAACCGCTCGGATGTAAATTGACAGATTCTCTTTCGTTTATAGTAAGTGGAGAAACCGTCAGCATCTCATTTTCTGAATCGCAAGACAAATTAGATCATGTACCTACCAAAGATGAGAACCGCCAGCTTCTAGAGTATGAAGAACGGCGCAAGAAGTACAGTTATGCGAGCAAGCCGCAAATTCGGAAATATGATTACAAATTCAACGGTCGATTAAGTTTAACTGTTAATGGGGAGAAAACTTTTCGAGATTGTAAGTCTTACCGGTTGGAAGAACGCCTTGGAGATGTACTCATAGAATTGTATATTGCGGCTGAAAACCTTAAGCAGCAACGCCTTGCACGGGAAGAAGCGGAACGCAAACGCAGAGAAGAGGAAAAACGGAAAGAAGAGCGCAGAGAGCGGTATAATAAGGAAATTGACCGCACCGTTGCTTTGGCAAATGAGGCAAAGGATTATGACATCGCTTGTCAAATCCGCGCATATATAGCAGCTTATAAATCAGCACATTCAAATGAAGACATTGATGGATGGGTTACCTGGGCAAACGCAAAAGCAGATTGGTATGATCCGACCATCTCCCGTAAAGATGAATTACTTGGTGAAAGGAACCATTCGGCGGACGACGAATCTAAAAAGCCAAAACACGCCGGATATTATTGGTAACTGCTCCATCCAACACATGATTAGCTTTTTAGCCCAAAAGGTGCCAGACGTCCGCTAACGCGCAGACATCAGGCACCTTGGAACTTATTGCCCTGGTGATTGATAAGTCGTCACGGCATTCAGGTACTTTTCTGGATCACCATTTAGAACCAGGCCAGCATAAGAAATCGGATCATTGTAAACCAGTCAGTCCAGCCCAGACCGCTGAAAGCGGTTGTCTGCGACTTCATTTTCCCCAGCGGTACAGTTGATAGCAACTTTTGTACCGTCTGAATAACGCAACTCAACACAGCCAGTATCCATATTATGCTCTGTCAAAAACGGAGGCGACTCTATTTTAGTGACCGGTTCATCCGCCCGGGGGAGTGTGCCATGTGTTTTAAAGAGGGGGAGGGATCCTTTTCTCCCGCCGTAAATGTGCTGAAAATCCCGACACTCCTCATTAAATTGCTCTGTCCGCTCAAAAGAATTCAGATGACCGCTTCCGTCAAAATCAAAAGCCGAGTCAAAGTCAAAATCGTCCGACATACGCCGCGCCTGCCCTTTCTCTTATGTTGCGTTCATTCTGCGCTTTTTGCAGTCCCTAAATCCGGTCTGTTCTTTCACACATTGCATTTTAAGAATATTTTGAACCCGCGAACATCATAACAAGTGAAAATGAATTTGTAAACGAAATACCGCTTTTTATGTCGGAGAGCGACTTCTGCGATAAACACCTCGGACAAGAATCGCCACTATTTTCAAGGCGCATTGAACGATATAGGAAGTGAAGCAGACACGGTGCATTTCTGTGCTGTGCTTCAATCAGCTGATTTATGGGTTTTCGCCATTTGAAAAAGCCATGGAATTTGAGCAAGCTCGAAGCCGTAGGTGGGAACGCCGCTCTCCAACTCAAAAATCTCATAGGTGTTCTTGTCAATCTCGTCCTTGGGCGTGGCGGTCAGCGAGAAACAGAATGTTTTTGACCCAGCCGTGCTGCAGCAGCACATCGCACAGGGCCATGACGGTTCTCGTCTTGCCGCTTCCGGTTGCCATGACCAGCAAGCGCCTTGTGGCGATTGCGCGCGCCAAAGCTGTCACAGACCGCCTTGATGGCGGCTTCCTGATACCAGCGCCCGGCAATGCTCTTGTTCACGGTGATGTGGTCAAGGCTTGTCCGCAGGGTTTGCAGGTTGGATAGCTTTTCCAAAACTCGTCAGAAAAGCAATGATATCCTGACGCAGGAGGGCGGACATCTCTGCTCGCCAGATTATATTTCGCAGTTCTTTTCTGCCCTTCTGACAAAACGCGGCCTCCCCCGCCCCCGTTTCCATGGACTTCGCCACAACTGCACCAGCGACTTACTGAGACTCCACTTTGGCGGCACTCAACTGCGCGCTCCACACAAAGAGCTGCCATCGCTTTGTTGCCTTTTGCATTGTTAATTCTTCATCCATGGTTTTTGCCTCCTGCCTATCATAATTACCGGGAATTCCGCAGACTCTGTGTGGCCGACATAGACTGCCGCCAGAAATAAACAGAACTCTGCGAAACTCTATTAGAGTCCCGCAGAGTTCTCTTATACGTTCGGGTAAGGGGCAAGGCATTGGTTTATTTTACGCTTACGATAAGCCTTGCGATCTCAAAATTAATAGGCAGATCATCTGGTGCGGGCCCTGCTTTGATGGGCAACTCAAGCCGCAGCTGTCCCATGACCACAAAAGGATACGCGATACAACCTGCTGCAGATACAGCGTTTTATTCAGCGGTTTCTTTTTGCAGCCCGGATCTCAGCAAAATACGCAATGTTTGCTGGATCTTTTGCATCTGCTCCTCGCTGGCGTCATCCTCTGCCAATACCTTTAGGCCAATGAAATTGCCAATGCCCATATTGATGAAAGCCCAGATCACAGGGTCTATTCCCTCCGGCAGTGCGTGGCTCTTGATGAGGTTTGGCACATACCGCTGGGCGTACTGATAGTAATACTGCAAAAACAGATCCCGGTCGATATACAGAGATTCAAAAATCAGTTTATAGCAAGCGGGGTTATCATAGGCAAAGCGAATGAACTCCATGATGTATTGTACCTGACGCTCGATGGCATCTCCAGTGATCTTGCCGGCGCGGGAATCCAGATGGCTCTGCAGCCGACGGGCGAAGCTCTGCATGATGTAGACATAGATTTGGTACTTGCTGCGGAAATAGATGTAAAATGCCCCAACGGACAGGCCGGCACTTTGAGCAATGTCCTTGATGGTGGTGTTGCGGTAGCCCTGCTGGCTGAAGCAGGCTTCCGCCGACTTTGCCAGCCGGTCAAAGCTGCGGCGGCCTTCATCGCTCTCGGGAATTACCACTACCAGCTCCAGTTTATTGTCTTTCATTGGCGCTACACCTCTTCTCCGCTGCAAAAAGCTGTATATAGAATAGCGTTCTTTCTCCTACATGTCAATGAAAATCCCTGTCTTCTCCCCCAAATAGATAAATAATCGCTCATGTGCACGTTTGTTAAATAAGTCAATTATTTTTTGCTTTTTTGTTAAAAACGTTAAATTGCAATTGCATACAAAGGATTATATTGACAAATTCAACAGCATCATTATATTATAATACCACATTAGGTGAATGTACGTTCACTTGTTTAAAGATCACAAAGGAGGGATGCATTTGTGTTTGCTGCATTTTTATCCACGGTCTGCGGATCGCTGCTGAGCATATGTGTGACAGCGCTATCAGCGTTCTCAGTCACCATTATCTTTCGAACCTCTACCACTGCAAACTTCGCCCAAGGCTCTGTGGCAGCCTTCGGCTGCTATGTAGTGGCAACGTATCTGAATCAGTGGGGGATCCCCGTATATCTGGGTGTACTTCCCGGAATGATCGCGGGTGTGCTCATCGGACTGTTTATTGATCTGGTGGTATTCCGCAAGGGCCGTCATGTAGGCGAGCTGGGCAAGCAGATCATCACAATGGGTTTTGTCTCCCTGTTCTATGGCGGCATTCCACTGCTGTTCGGAAACCCCGAGTTCATCCCCTTCGAGCCATTTTACAATACCACCAAGGCGAGTGTTGATTCCAATGTGGTGTTAAATGCCTTCGGGGGCGAAATTGTGCTCACCAAGCACGCCCTCATCAGCGCTGCAATTACTGCCGTGGTACTGGCGGCACTGTTCCTGCTGCTGAAATACAGCAAGTGGGGGTTAGGTGTCCGCACCACTGCCTCCAGCGAATTCACCGCTGAACTTGTAGGCATCAACACCCATGTCATCACTGCCATTTCCTGGGCGTTGGCCTGCGCGCTGGGTGTTCTGGCTGCGGTAATGTACGCCGGCGGAGGGGCTATGATCAACACCTCTTTTATGGGCACCATTCAGGTCAACGCTTTCCTGGCCTGCATTCTGGGCGGCTTTTCCACCTTCTACGGGCCTATTGTGGGCGCTGTGCTGATTCCGGTTCTGTCCAACTGCGTGGGCTTTTTGGCCAATTTCCCTGCCTTTTCAGACATCAGCCGCTGGCAGATGGTGATTGTGTACATCCTGCTGCTGGTCATTATCCTCATCAAGCCCCAAGGTCTGTTTGGGAAGAAAGTGGTAAAGAAGGTGTAATGATGACAGATCTAAATGTTAAGCAGGAGTATCTGCGCCTTACATACTCCGACCATCACAAAGCAAGCGCCGATGAAAAGGTGAAGAAGCTGCTGTGCATTCCTCTGACGCAGTACCTGATCTTTACTGTGATTCTGGGCATATTTCCGCTGCTGGCGCAGATGGGGGTTCTAACAAGTTCCTTCGTGTTTGCCATCGGCAACACCATGATCTATGCCATCATGGCCATCGGTTTCTGCCTTCTCATGGGCTACTCCGGCCTTGCTTCCTTGGGCACGGCAGGCTTTGTGGGTATTGGTGCCTATATTGCCTACTATTTGATGCAGATCTATGGTGCCCCCTTTGGCATTGCCTTTATCGTCACGGTCATGGTGAGCCTGTTGAGCGGCGTACTGGTGGGCTTCATCTCCTTGCGCATCGAGGGCATCTATCTGGCCATCTTAACGCTGGGCCTGTCGGAGATCCTGCGCAACACCTTCATTTCTCTGAAATCTACCATTAAGCTGGATATGTCAAAGGTACGGCTCTTCGGCGTGAAGATCGGCGAGGAGCAGGTGTATCTGCTGATTTTGGCACTGTTTGTGCTGCTGCTGTGGATTACCTCGAACCTCATTCGCAGTCCCATTGGCCGGGCGCTGCTGTCGGTGAAAAACAGCACCTCTGCCGCGCAGGCCATGGGCATCAATCTCATGAAGTACAGGGTGCTGGCCTTTGTCATCTCCACGGTATACGCAGCCATCGCAGGTCTCATGTATATGATGCTCCTGCGAAACATGACCACATCCACTTCCACGCTGCTGAGCCTGGCAACATCTCTGAATATTCTGGGTGCAGTGGTGATCGGCGGAGCAAAATCCCTTTGGGGCACCACCTTCGGCGTATTTATCATTTACGGGCTGCAGTCCACGCTGCTCAGTAAGGTTCCCTTCTTTGTAGAGAACCCCGCCTTCATCACCATGATGACCGGTCTGCTGATCATTCTCATCGTAATGTTCTTCCCCGGCGGTGTCGCCCAAATGGCGGGAAATCTGGTGCAAAAAAGGAAAAACGGCACAATCAACGCGCAGGTGCAAAGGAGGGTGGACAGCTATGGCCGGAAGTGATCGCGCTTATCGAAAGCTGGTGCGCAAAAAAACCATGCTTTCCGCCGAAAAAGAGTACAAAGGCATCCTGCTGCGTGATTGCGAAAATCAGCTGCTGCAGAAAACCGAGGTCTTCCGTGTCCAGCTTATGCAGGATCTGTATACGGCCCATCCCGACTGGATTCCGAAGGAGGAAGCAAAAAGAACCGTGTATGAAAACCGCATGAACCAGTTTGACACCGACATAGCCTTCACCATGAAGCAGGCGTCGGATCGGGCGGCTAAGGCCATCGTCAAAGATCCCGGCTGTCGGGAGAGTGAGGAGCAGCGTCTCTCAGAGCTTCAAAAGCAGCAGGCTCTGTTGCGGGAAGACTACAGCAACCGTTTGGCGCAGGAAATTGACGCTCAGCTGACCGCCTGCAGGGACGGTGGTTCCGCAAAAGAAGCGGCTCTGGCAGAAATTGAGCAAAAGGTAGGCGCCTACCGGGCGCAACAGGCAAAGACCGCCGAAATGCAGGCGGAGAAGATCCGTCAAACGGAGGATGCCAAGATCGCCAAGCTTACCGCCGCGCTATCCAGAGTCCAGACAGCCCCCGCGGGCAAGCTGACTCTGCCGGAGGGCGTGGTGCTGCGGGTACAGGATCTGTGTATGTACTTTGGCGGCGTCCGCGCGGTGGACGGGCTGTCCTTCGATGTTAAAAAGGGAGAGATCTTCGGTCTCATCGGCCCCAACGGCGCAGGCAAGACCACCGTCTTCAACTGCATCACACAGTTCTACAAACCCACCGCCGGTACGCTCCTGTTTGAGAATAAGGCGGGCGAAATCATCTCTCTGCCGGAGGAAAAGGTTCACGATGTGGTGCAGCAGGGTATCGCTCGCACCTTCCAGAATGTAGAGGTCATCCGGGAGGTATCGGTGCTGGATAATCTGCTCATCGCCGGCCATCGGCAGTTTACCGCCCGACTTATCACACAAGCACTGCATCTGCCGGCATTAAAAAAGCAGGAGCGCATCATCCGGGAAAAGGCGCTGCGGGTGTTGGAGTTCATGGGGCTAACCGCATATAAAGACTGGTACGCCGCAGGTCTGCCCTACGGTATACTCAAGAAGATAGAGATTGCCCGCACCCTCATGTGTGATCCCCAACTTATTATTTTGGATGAACCGGCCGCGGGGCTCAACGATACGGAGACCGTGGAACTGGCGGAGCTGATCCGCCGTATACGGGACACTTTGGGCTGCACCATACTGCTGGTGGAACACGACATGGGTCTGGTGATGAACATTTGTCAGACCATCTGCGCCATCTCCTTCGGCAAGCTCTTAGCCATCGGTACGCCGGAGCAGATCCAAAAGGATCCTCAGGTTCAAAAGGCCTACTTGGGCGAAAATAACGAGGAGGTGGGGCAGTAATGGCTTTGCTGGAAGTGAGAAATCTGCAGGTAAATTACGGCCCCATTCAGGCCGTAAAGGGCATTGAACTGGATGTGGAAAAAGGCACCCTTGTAGCGCTGCTGGGCGCCAACGGCGCAGGCAAAACCACCACTCTCCGGGCCATTACCGGCATGGTGAAGGCGTATGGTTCCGTCCGCTTGGGCGAGACCGAAATTCTTGGGCAGCGGGGCTATAAGACCGCCCGCATGGGCGTGAATATGTCTCCGGAGGGGCGTTTGGTTTTCTCAGCACTCACTGTGGAGGAGAATCTCAAGGCCGGAGCATACTGTCTCAAGAGCGCCAAACAGTATCAGAAAAATCTGGATCGGGTGCAGGAACTGTTTCCCATTTTGAAGGAGCGCCGTCGCCAGCAAGCAGGGACTCTCTCCGGCGGTGAGCAGCAGATGCTGGCCATCGGACGGGCGCTGATGGCGGATCCCAAGATCCTGCTGCTGGATGAGCCATCTTTGGGTCTGGCACCGCTGGTTATTCAGGAGATTTTCAAAACCCTTCAGGCTATCCGCGCCGATGGAACCACCATCCTCATGGTGGAGCAGAACGCTCTGGCAACTTTGAAGATCGCAGATTACGGCTATGTGCTGGAGTTGGGAAAGATCAGCATTCACGGCCCCGCCGACCAACTCATTCGGGACAACCGACTCATCGAGGCCTATCTGGGCAACAAAAAGTAATTGGTTTGGGGCTCCCATACGGGAACTCAACCATATATAACCTACTAAAAAACAGTAAAAGGAGAATGAATTATGAAAAGGTCTCTTTCCTTGCTGCTGGCTGCAGCGATGTTCTGCGCTCTGTTGGTGGGCTGTGGAAACACAAACAACGGTTCAGGCAGCGATTACAAGCCCTTCGTAGCGGTCCAAGGTGTCACCAACGACACCATCCTGGTGGGTAACACCGCCGCCACCACCGGCGCCTACGCCACTGTGGGTGTGCCTTTCAATGCCGGCATGGAAGCCGCTTTCAAGGCCTATAATGATGCCGGCGGATTCAAGGGCAAAAACATTGTCCTCAAGCACTATGACGATGGTTTTGATGGCGCACAGGGCATGACCTACACCAAGCAGTTGGTGGAAACGGACAAGGTCTTTGCTGTGGTTGGCCACTTCGGCACAAATACCGTGGGTGCAACGCTGGATTATCTGAAAGGAAAGGGCGTGCCTATGGTCTATGCCGCCACCGGTATTGACGATCTGTATCAAGAAGGCGCCAAGGGCAACGATGCCGTTATCTACCCCGTACAGCCCATTTACAGCGCCGAGGGTCGTGTGCTGCTGGCCCGGGCCATTGCTCCAAAAGCCGGCGGTATGGGCCTCGGCGGCACCAAGGTGGGTGTCATTGCCACCACCGATGATGCAGGCGCCGGGCTTCTGGCAGGTGTAAAGCGCGAAAACGAGGATTTGAAAGTTGAGCTCACCTTGCAGGAAGTGGAGGCCTCCGCTACCGATTTTTCTGCCGCTGTGAACGTGCTGAAGAATGCCGGCTGCAATGTGGTCATCGCCTGCATGAACCAGAATCCTCTGGCCACTTTGATGAACACCATGCGTGATGTGAATTATGATGTCAATGTTGTCACCTCCTATGTCAACGCTTCTGCCACCACGCTGGGAGCCTTTGTGGATTCCGGTGCCATCACCAACAGCCGCATGGTCTACTGCACCGCGTGGCTGGATGTGACCACCGAAGCCGGCCTGGCCGGTTATACCGCCTTCTATACCGCCATGAATGCCTGGGAGCTGGCCAATGGTGAATCCGGCAACACCTACGCCTTGAACTCCTATGCCATGGCAGGCTACATTGCTGGCAGCATTTTTGTGCAGGCTCTGCAGGCTGTTGACAAGACTGGTCAGGAACTGAACTATGCCAACTTTGCCAAGATCATGGAAGAAACCACTTTTGCCATTCCCATGGGCGGCACCATCAGCTATGCCAACGGCGACCGTCTTGGTGTCACCGCTCTGGCTCTGAATAGCGTCAGCCTCACCAAAGGAGATACTGGTGTATACGCCCTGGTCCCTGTCAGCCCCATCATGTCGCTGGAGAATGTAGTATCTTCCATCAAGTAATTTCACTCAACAAATCTCTCTGCGGCTGCCTTCGGGCAGCCGCAGAAACAGAGAGAAAGGATCGTGTCAAATATGGCGACCTTTGAAATGAATGGCAAACAAATCTATTATGAATCCTACGGCCAGGGCAGACCGCTGGTGCTACTCAACGGTATCATGATGTCCTGCGCCAGCTGGAAGCCATTCGTTGAAACGCTGTCCGCCAACAATCGCCTGCTATTGGTGGATTTTCTGGATCAGGGGCAAAGCGCAAAGATGGTGGGGCAGCTCTATGACCACGGAATTCAGGTACAGGTGGTGCGGCGGCTGTTGGAACATTTGAACCTGCAAAGCGCCTGCGTGGCGGGCATCTCCTACGGCAGCGAGGTGGCGCTGGAATTTGCCATCACTCACCCGGAAATGACAGAGCGCCTGATTCTGCTC
>Ga0070399_1001019_pt1 | contig 30514 bp, 30 predicted proteins | sample BioMet4_FD_61217 | JGI IMG/M metagenome (GOLD analysis project Ga0070399, IMG submission 61217) | Microbial communities from bioreactor (seeded with sewage sludge) at LBNL, California, USA - Biofuel metagenome 4 (version 1) | ecosystem: Engineered > Bioreactor > Anaerobic > Unclassified ... | reverse complement strand
AGGGTCCTCCTTAAGGATGTGATAGAAGAAGCAGAGCCGGTCTTCATCACAGAAGGGAGGAGGCCTCGCGAATAAGAAAAAGAAAATGTAATTGTTGAGTCTGAGGAAGCATGATAAAATAAACATGATAGTGGTGTTTTTGTCGGTGCTTTTGGATTGTTTTGTCTCGACAACTCAACAATACAGGAAGCAGCTGGCATACGCCACTATTTTTTGTGGAATGAGATAAATGAGGCTAGCCGCCGCGCAAGCGGCTTGGTACAATAAAGACCAATGGCCTAAGAATCCGGACGGAACATCGTCATTAGATGGTAAGAAAGTCATCGCTTATACGCCTGTGCAGGTACCGGTACCGGGCTACACGATGATCAAGAGCAGAATCACGCCCGCAGCGGAGAAGGGAAGCACCGGTAAGTACGGCTTTAACCGCGGGGACACGGTGACATACACGGTGACCGTGAAGAATACGGGGAACATGGATCTCACGATGGATGTGGCGGACGCGTTTGATCCGGCGATCGCATCTTACTTCAGTGATCCCGAAGCGACGGCGGTGACGCAGAGTGAAGGAACAGACAAGGAACAGTCACCTATACGCCGACCGCGCTTTCGACGACGGGAGCGGTGAAAGTGAAACTGCCGGTCGGAACATCTGCAACCGTCACGTACACGGCAACGGTAAAGGATACCGCGCCGGAATACCTTGCGGATGCCGCGGCGGATGATAAAACGAACGCAGGAGACGGCTACCGGAACACGGCGACGGCGTCGGATGTCAAGGCAACGGCAACAATGTCCGACGGAACGCCTGTCACATACGATAAGGACACCTATCCGAAAGACACGGAGGGTAAGACCCCGTTAGACGACAAGCATGACATGGCGAACACGCCGGTAAAGCTTACGCCTTCCTATACGATGGAGCAATCCAGGGCAACGGAGGCACCGGTAAAGGGAAACACTGGAAAATATGGCTTCCGTTACGGAGATACCGTGATGTATACGATCACGGTCGTGAACACAGGCGAGACGGTTCTAACGATGGACGTAAGCGATTCGTTTGCGGACAGCACGTATTTCACCGACCTTACTTACACGACAGTCACCGGGACGGATGTGACATGGAACAACAATACGTCCGGGGCGGCAACAACGACGGCGCCGAACATCACGATCGGGTGCAACGGTACGCATGACAATAAGGCCGTGATCACGGTAACGGCTGTGGTGGCGTCTGTAACGCCGGAAAGCCTGTCGAATGCGGCGGCAGACGACGGAAAAGGCTATGAAAATACGGCTGAGACAACAAACGTCGTATCAAAGGCCACGGAGTCGGACGGAACAAAGACGACGACAGCGATAACGTCTCCTCTGGAAGGCAGGCGCGATACGGCGCATACGCCGGTACAGTTGACTGCTGTCACGCCGGGTAACGGCGGAGGCGGCGGGGGAAATACACCGACCACGTCAGTCAAGCCGACCAATCTGCCGGATAAGGGTACACCTGGAACCCATACGGTGACGAATGGGGGATATGCTGACGGCACGGATCTTTACGGATTTAATCCGGACGGAACACCGATGGGTAATATATGGACAGCGGGCGGCAACCTGCCGAAGACCGGAGAAGCATGGCGGAATCTGGCGCTGCTGGGTGCAGTGAGTCTGTTGATGCTCTTCCTGTTTTTAATTCTTATACGCAGGAAAAGACAGGCTGATAACATGGAACATCCCTCTGATCCATATAAATCAAAGAGTAAGTGAAACAGTTTTTATCAGAAAAGTATTGATGCTTATCGGCAAACTTAGTGCCGCTGCACGAGGTGCTTAGCGGGAGCGTGTCCCGAACGGAATGTTGTGCTGCCGCCTCCGCCTGCCTTCAGGTCATAAAAACAGCAGGATCAGAGTGTCAGCTCTGATCCTGCTGCTTTGTCTGCAGTCTGAGGAGTCTGAATGTTTTCAGGCTCCTTTTTTACCGCCAAATAATTAAACCGGACCCATTGACTTACCATTACAAATACTGTAAAATAAATCATAAATGATAATAGATTGTAATTTTATAGCAGATTGTCATGATACAGAACGATGCAGGCATTTCATTATCAATCATTCACGCTATCTGGAGGAAGCAAAATGCAGCTCAAACTGACAACAGATTATACCATTCGGTGTGTTTTATATCTTTCGCTTCATCAGGGCAGTGCAAGCGCGGAAGAAATCGGCAAGGCGATGGGAATTACGCCGAACTATGCACAGAGAATCCTTCAGAAACTGAAAAACAGCGGTATGGTTTATTCCATTCAGGGAAACGGAGGCGGATATGTACTTGCCAGAAAGCCCGAAGACATCAGAATGATCGATGTCATCAGTCTGGAGGAAAAAACCATACGGATTAACCGCTGTCTCGAAGACGATCATTACTGCAGCCGGAACGGTGTTGCGGAGAACTGTCCGGTTCACAGTTACTATGAGGAACTTCAGGGAATACTTATGAATTATCTCGGCAGCACGACGATCTATGATCTGATTCATCAGGAGGAAAAGCAAAAAGCGGAAGCAGGCGAAATCTCCGTAGTCTGACGAAAAACGGTTACTCATAAGCAGAAACAGCGCAGAGCCAGGGAACAGCCCTTTGGCTCTGTTTTTTTTACCACAGGAAGGGATAAAACTGTAAAATATATGGAACCAGATGTTCATTTTTCAGCAAAATCGAACAAAAAAATGGGATTAAAAATATTTATTTCTTAATTATGTTAAGAAAGTATTGAAAAATAATTACAATACTGCCATAATGTGCGAATAAAAGATTAAGAAGGTATGTGTAAATGAAGTTTCATCAGAAAAAGAACAAAGGGGAAAGGCCGGGGTACAGATTAATCAGCATGATCGTCATGCTGGTCATTACATTCTGCGCGATTGCCGGTTTTAATTCTCTGGCCGGTTCTCTGCATCTGTCAAAACAGACAGACAGCACAACAACAGCACCGGCGGCAGTGAAAATTGCGGATGATCCGCTTCCGGCAGCAAATGGCGTTATACAGGCGGTGAAGAGTACAACTGCACCGGCAGCCAGCAAGTCCGATGCGGAAAAGGTCCCTGCCGAAAACAGAAAAGGAAAGTGGATTGAAACGAAAGACGGATGGTCCTACCTGGATGTCACGGGAGGAATCGTACATGGCGGCTGGGTCTATGAAGACGGGATTTTTTATTATATCAATGCCGCCGGAATCATGGAATATGACGAATTCCGAAGAATCGGCGATTGCTGGTATCACCTGGGCGAATCAGGCGCCATGGACATCGGAAGATTTCAGGTGGGAGACAAAGAATATTTTACGAATGAAAGCGGCGCCCTTTACATGAATACCTGGGTTTCCAGTGATGACAGCTGGTATTACTGTGATGATATCGGAGCGGTCTGCAAAAATACGATGACGCCGGATGGCTATTATGTCGATGCAGCCGGGCGGCTGAAACTCTCAGCCGGTGCACGCTTTGAAGGATTTCTGTATCAGAACGGGGGAAATCATGAGCTGTATCTGAATCTCGGCACGGCGGATATCATATGGGATTATCTGAAGAACAAAGGCTGGACCGGCACTGCCATTGCCGGACTTCTGGGAAATTTCCAGCAGGAGAGCGGAATGTCACCTACGCTGGAAGAGGCGGGAAATCATATCGGTTATGGTCTTGGACAGTGGAGCTATGACCGGAGGACAGCGCTTTCGAAGTATGCAGCCAGAGAAGGAAAAAGCATCGGAAACATATATCTGCAGCTTGATTTTCTCTGTGAAGAAGCAGGAGAAAAAAATTTTGTAAATACCTTTGCCAGAACGAACTGGTCCAGCCCATCCAAGGCTGCAATCGAATGGGGTACAAAGTGGGAACGGTATAATCTTTCAGACCGGTCCATGGGCACCGTGCGGATCCCGTATGCGGAAGCTTATTATGCGCACTATGTGAACGGCGTCTCCTACATGGTTTCAAGTACCCGATATACGGAAGAAACCGTGATGCCTGCGTCACTTTCCGATGCCGATGCGGACACAGAAAAAAAGAGCGCGGAAACGGAAACAAATGTCGAAAGCACCGGGACAGCGTCCGGAAAGAAAAAAACAGCAGAAGAAGCAGGGACGGCAGCCGGCTTAACAGCACAGCAGGAAGCTTCCCATGTGAAATCTGCAGGAACAAAGGTCATCAAGGCATCCCATCTGGTGGAACAGGATACTTCGGCGGTTAACGGACCGGGAACGGCAAAAAAGAAGGAAACGGAAGAAAGCAGCAGTCAGACAGCCGGAAATTCGGAAAATGACAAGTCAGATGAGGATTCTGCGGCTGCAGCAGACTAGGCTTTGGATTTTCTGCCTGTATCACCCTATCTGGTATATTCTGCTTTCAAAATTCCTACAAATTGTTTTCGTTAACAAAATAACTATTGCTTTTCGCCGATCGTTGTGTTATGATCTGTGAAATTAAATTATGAAAGTGAACGTATATTAGCCTGAATGTTTATTTTGAAAGGGGTGAATGACATGCAGGAAAGAAAGATAAGACTTAAGGATATGCGTCAGGTTGGGGATTTTGTGAAGGCGGCAGAGAAATGTGATTTTGATATTGATGTGTTTTACAATCATGTCTATGTCGACGGGAAATCCATTCTCGGGGTTCTCGGTCTGGATCTGACAAGAGTTCTGTATGTACGATATGACGGATATAACGAGGAATTCGAGAAAATTCTGCAGAAATACGCAGGTTCGGAAGGATTTGCTGCGTAAACAAAATATATAAAAATTTAAGCTGAGAGGAAGTCCTGTAACCGGGACTTCCTTTTATGTTCCGGAACAAATTACAGTCACATAAAATCTGTTGTATCAGGAATGACGTTTCCAAATGATGTGGCAGTATCCTGTGTTATAATCGGAAGCATGAACATACATATTTCCGTCCGTTCGTTTGTGGAATTTATCATGAGATCCGGTGATATTGATGACCGGACTGATTTCGGTGCCGATCCCGAGGCTATGCAGGCCGGCAGCCGCATGCACCGGCTGATCCAGAAGTCCATGCCAGACGAATACAGGGCAGAAGTACCTTTGAAAATGAATTTTCAGGAAGATGATCTGGTGCTGACTCTGGAAGGCAGGGCAGACGGCATAATGGATGCGGACGGAAAGACCACAGTGGATGAAATCAAGTGTGTCTATTCCGATCTGAAGGGTATCCAGAAGCCGCAGCCGGTCCATCTGGCACAGGCAAAATGCTATGCGGCTGCCTATGCAGACATGAACGGGATCAGAAACATCACCTGTCAGATTACCTACTGCAGTCTGGAAACGGAAGGACATCCGCAGGATATCAAAAGATTCCGCTTTGACTATTCCGCGGAGGAACTGAAGGTATGGCTGCAGGACGCTGTCGGCAGATATTTTAAATGGGCGCGTTTTGAAAGCAGTCATGATGCGGAGAGAAACAGTTCGGCCGCAGCGCTTGCATTTCCCTATGTCTACAGAGAGGGACAGAAGAAGACCGCAACAGACGTCTACCGTGCCATACTGAGAAGCAGAAACCTGTTTATACAGGCGCCGACAGGTGTGGGAAAAACGCTTTCGGTTGTCTTTCCTTCCGTCAAGGCTGTAGGAGAAGGACTTTCTTCCCGCATTTTCTATCTGACGGCAAAGACGGTGACGAGGACAGTGGCGGAGGAAACATTTGCGCTTTTAAAGCACTCCGGTCTTTGCTTCAAGACGGTGACGATCACGGCCAAAGAAAAGGCCTGCCTGAATGATGTCTTTGCCTGTAATCCCGATGACTGCCCGTATGCAAAGGGGCATTTCGACCGCATCAACGAGGCGGTTTATGACATCATCAACAACGAGGACATCATCACTTCCCGCGAAATAAACGAGTACGCAAATAAACACAAGGTGTGTCCGTATGAATACAGTCTGGACATCAGCAACTGGTGCGATGCGGTCATCGGTGACTACAACTATGCCTTTGATCCGCGCGTAAAGCTGCGGCGCTATTTTTCCGATGTGACCGGAGGAGATTATCTGTTCTTAATCGACGAGGCCCATAACCTTGTTTCCAGGGCTTCCGAAATGTTCAGCGCATCCTTGAAAAAGGAAGATGTGCTGAAATGCAGGAAACTCATTCGGAAAAATGCGCCCGGGAGAAAACGTCTGCTTAAAAGCCTGACGGCGCTGAACAGCGCCATGCTGTCCTTGAAAAAAGAAACGGCGGAAGACCGCATTACCGTCCTGAATGGTATTTCGTCTTATGCGGAACAGCTGGATACGCTTTATACGGAACTTTCCCGTTTTCTGGAAACGAAAAAGCATTTTGACGACAGAAAGGAAATCCTGGATTTTTTCTTTGAAATCCGCACCTTTATCGATGTCTGCGCCCGGACCGGAAAGGGTTACCGCATCTATGCGAAGAACGATGATGCGGAAGGATTTTTCATACGTCTTCTCTGCATCGACCCGGCGGCAAATTTAAGCGAAAGCCTGGCGTTCTGCCGAAGCGCGGTCTTTTTCTCGGCAACGCTCCTCCCGGTGAACTATTACAAAGAACTCCTGACGGGGAACCAGGAGGAATATGCGGTTTACGCGCCGAGTCCGTTCGATCCGGGAAAGCGTCTGCTGGTGATCGGCAGCGACGTCACATCCAGGTATGACAGAAGAAACGAAAAGGAATATGCAAAGATCGCTTCCTATATTTCCCGTACGGTCTCAGTGCGGAACGGAAATTATATCTGTTTTTTTCCGTCCTATGCCTACCTGAAAAAAGTGGAGCCGTATCTTTGCGGCAGGGATTACCGGATCATCACGCAGTCCCAGAATATGCCGGAAAAAGAGCGCGAGAAGTTTTTACGGGAATTTGACCAGCCAGCCTGCGGGGTTCTGCTTGGCCTCTGTGTCATGGGCGGGGTATTTGCGGAAGGAATCGACCTCGCGCATGAAAAGCTGATCGGCGTTTTTGTGGTGGGTACCGGCCTTCCGATGATCAATGACGAATCGGAGCTTACCCGGGAATATTTTGCAGAAGACGGAAAACCGGGATTTGATTATGCCTACCGTTTTCCGGGAATGAATAAGGTAATGCAGGCAGCCGGAAGGGTCATCCGTACGGATACCGACTGCGGGGTCATCGTGCTTCTGGATGACCGTTTCCTGCAGCCTTCCTACCGGGCTTTGTTCCCCAAAGAATGGGAAAACTTTGAAATTACGGATATCAACGGGATAGCCGGTCTTACGGAGTCTTTCTGGAAGCAGAGAGAGAAAGAAAAAGCGAAAAATAATTAGCACTCGCATAAAAAGAGTGCCAAATTTATATTGACAGCTGTTCTATATGTAATATAATAGCTGATGACGGGACAGAACCGCCGTAAAAATATGACAGAGGTGAAAACACGATGACTGCAAAAAAAGGTTCATTATCGATTAACAGCGAAAACATTTTTCCGATCATCAAGAAATGGCTGTATTCGGATCATGATATTTTCATGCGTGAAATGATCAGCAACGGCTGCGATGCCATCACGAAGCTGAAAAAGCTGGCGCTGATGGGAGAGTTCACGGAAAATGCCGATGAAAAATATGAAATTCAGGTACGATGCAGCGCGAAGAACAGGACGCTTTCCTTCACCGACAACGGCGTCGGAATGACATCCGATGAAGTTGAAAAATATATCAATGACATCGCTTTTTCCGGTGCGCAGGATTTCCTTTCCAAATACAAGGACAAGGCAACGAACGACCAGATCATCGGGCATTTCGGACTCGGATTCTATTCCGCGTTTATGGTGGCGGACAAGGTGACCATCGATACGCTTTCCTGGAAAAAAGACGCACAGCCGGTGTACTGGGCATCCGAAGGCGGAACGGAATTTGAAATGAAGGAGGGAACCAGGGATACGCGCGGAACAACAATCACGCTGTATCTGAACGAAGAGAGCAAGGAGTTTGCCAACGAGCAGAGAGCAAGAGAAGTCCTGAACAAATACTGCTCCTTCATTCCCGTTCCCATTTATCTTACGGACGAGGATGCCGGTGAACAGACGGAAATGATCGAGAAGGAAGATCTGAAGGATACGGATGTCATCCTGGAAACCGTTGTGGAAGAGGAAAAGCCGGAAAAGACCGCCGCGGATGCAGGCGATAAAAAGGATTCCGCACCAGCATCGGCGGAAAGCAAACCGGAGACAGCGGAAAAGCCGAAGCAGAAGGAACGCTATAAAATCAAAAAGCGTCCGGTCATGCTGAACGATATCCACCCGCTGTGGACCAAAACGCCGAGCGAATGCAAGGATGAGGAGTATAAAGAGTTCTATCACAGGGTGTTCATGGATTACCGGGAGCCGCTGTTCTGGATTCACCTGAACATGGATTATCCCTTCAACATGAAGGGCATCCTCTATTTCCCGAAGATCAATTACGAATACGAATCGATTGAAGGAAAGATCAAGCTGTACAACAATCAGGTCTTCATTGCCGATAACATTAAGGAAGTAATCCCCGAATTCCTGATGCTCTTAAAAGGCGTGATCGACTGTCCGGACCTGCCGCTGAACGTTTCCAGAAGTCAGCTTCAGAATGACGGATTCGTAAAGAAAATTCAGGATTATATCACCAAGAAGGTCGCGGACAAGCTGATCGGCATGGAGAAGACGGCGCGAGCCGATTACGAGAAATACTGGGACGACATCGCACCGTTTGTAAAGTTCGGGTGTCTTAAGGACGAGAAGTTTGCGGAGAAGATGAATGATTATATTCTGTTCAGGAACATCGATCACAAATATCTTACCCTGAAGGACTGCATGGAGGAAAACAAGGAGCGGTTCGAACACAACATTTTCTATGTGACGGACGAAAAGGAACAGGGACAGTATATTGAGATGTTCAGGGCGCAGAAGATTGATGCGGTCATTCTGCCGCATGCGATCGATGCTCCGTTCATCACCCATCTGGAGCAGAAGAACAAAGATCTGAAATTCCTCCGGATCGATGCGGACTTGAATGACGCGTTCAAGGAAAAAGAAGAACAGAAGCCGGACGAAGAAGAGAAAAAGAAGGAAGAGGCACTGGTCAGCGCATTCCGGAAAGCGGTCGGAAACGAAAAGCTGAATGTGAAACTGGAGGCGCTGAAGGATGACGGCACGGCATCGGTACTGACGGTTTCCGAAGAAACGCACCGCATGCAGGACATGATGAAACAGTACGGCATGGCGGGAATGGATGCGTCCATGTTCGGAGGAGAGGGTGAGACTCTGGTGCTGAATACGAAGCATCCGCTCGTAAGCTACCTTCTCAGCAGAGTCGAAGTGAAGGAAAAGAAGAAGGAAGAAAAAGAGAGCGATGTAAAACCGGCAGAAGAGGCTGCTTCCGAAGATCAGAAGGAAGCCGCACCGGAAAGCAGGAAAGAAGCAGCGCCGGAAGAAAAGTCAGCGGAACCGGCAGAAAAACCGGAGAAGAAACCGGTTGCAAAATCAGCGTCGCTGACAAAGGAAATCTGCGAGCAGCTCTATGATCTGGCCCGCATCCAGCACGGGAGTCTTCCGTCCGACCGGATGGGCGCTTTCGTGAAAAGAAGCAATGATATCATGATTGCATTGTCAAAGAACTGATAAAAATGATAGAATGGACCCGTGTCAGTATGCAGCGGGTCCGTTTTTTTGTAAATTCCATTCCAGACAGAGGTCAAATATGAAGACAGATATTCTGAAAGAAAAAATACGTTCCGAACAATGCAGAGAACTTTTTGCATCTCTTTACGGAAAAAATCAGTATGATGCCGAGGTCGAAAGATATGACCGTGTAATCGACGGATTTGCGGAAGCTTTCGGTGCGGATGATAGCGGAGAGAATGTTCTGTTTTTTTCATCGCCGGGCCGTTCGGAAATCTCCGGGAACCACACGGACCATAATCACGGGAAAGTGATCGGAGGCAGCATCAACATGGACTGCATCTGTGCGGCTGCGGTAAACCGCAGCAGAACGGTCAACCTGATCAGCGAGACATATCATCAGAATTTTACAGTCGACCTGGATTCGCTGGAGCCCGGAAAAGAGAAGACGGGAACAGCGGAACTGGTGAAAGGAATCCTTAAAGGATTCGTTAACAAAGGCTATGCGGTCGGCGGCTTCAATGCCTATATTACGAGTAATGTTCTTCCCGGTGCGGGCGTAAGTTCATCGGCTTCTTTCGAGACGCTTGTCTGTCAGATGATCAATACGTTCTTCAACAATGAAACAATCGATACGGTCGAATATGCGCATATCGGACAGTTCGCGGAGAACAGATACTGGGACAAGGCCAGCGGACTTCTGGATCAGATGTGCTGTGCGGTCGGTGGACTGATCTCGGTCGATTTTAAGAATCCGGAAAATCCTCGTGTGAAGAAGATTCATTTTGATTTCAAAAGTTCCGGGCACAGTCTCATCATTGTCAACACCGGAAAGGGACACGCCGATCTTTCCGCCGATTATTCCGCGATCCCGGAAGAGATGCGGGCTGTGGCGGGATTTTTCGGAAAACAGTATTTGTCCGAAATAACCGAAGAGGATGTTCTTTCCCATATCCTGGAGATCAGAAAGCAGACGGGGGACCGGGCCGTTATGAGGGCCCTTCATTTCTTCGAGGAGAACAGGCGGGTCGATCTTGAAGAAGCGGCTCTGGAAGCGGGAGATTTTGATGCCTTTTTACGAAATGTCACCGCAAGCGGCAACTCATCCTGGAAATATCTGCAGAACTGTTATACGGTGGAAAATTATAAAGAGCAGGGAATCTGCATTACACTGGCGCTTACGGAGCTGTTCCTCTCGAAAAAAGGATGCGGTGCCTGCAGAGTACACGGCGGCGGGTTTGCCGGCGTGATCATGGCAATCGTACCGGACGGGATTGCGGAAGAATATATTTCCTATATCGACAGGCTGACGGGCGGGGGAAATGCATACAGGATGTTCATAAGACCTGAGGGATCGCTGTGCATCAGCCGGAAAATAGCACTTGCATTATGTAAAAGAAAGTGATATAGTTACAACATTAATAAATGATTGAAAATGTGGACCGAAAGCGGTCCACATTTTTTATGCACAGGGCCGCACAGGGAATTATGCCCCTTCGGGGCAAGCGGCCCGCGCGCGAACAGGAGATGAAAAAGCCTTCTCCTATTCGAGATCATCATTATTCCGTAAATGCGCCACTTGTGCCCGGATGGGTAGTGACGTATTTAACGGAATGCACAGGGCCGCACAGGTTATGCCCGACAAGAGGAAAAAAATGGGAAAGCACGAAACATATGTTTCCAGAACGGAAGCATTTCTGGAATCGCTCCAGGAATCGATGGAGTTCGAAATCGTAGATGTGGAATTTGTCAGGGAAGGCGGCAACTGGTTCTTAAGAATATACTGTGACAAGCAGGGCGGAATCGGCGTGGACGACTGCGCAGACATCAGCCGCCGGGTGTCGGACTGGCTTGACGAAGAGGATTTCATATCGGAAAGCTATACGCTTGAAGTAAGTTCGCCGGGACTCGGACGGGAGTTAAAGAAGGAAAAGGATTTCATCCGGGAATGCGGAAGAAAAGTGGATGTGAAGACATTCCGGCCGATTGAGAAACGGAAAGAATTCTCCGGTATTCTGAAGGCGGCTGACAGCAGTACGGTAACGATAGAGGAAGACGGAAAAAACATTCTGTTCGAAAAGAAAAACATCGCACAGATCAGGCTTTCCATTGATTTTTAAAAGACCGGGAAAAGTCCCGTACAGGAGGAAAAAAAGAAAAACAATGAAGAAGATGAACAAGGAACCCGTTGAGACAGGAAATGAACTGAAAGAGGCGATCGAACTGCTGGAAAAGGAAAAGAACATCAGCAAGCAGTCGCTTCTGGATGCCATACAGAATTCGCTGATCAGTGCCTGCAAGAATAATTTTGGCACCGCTGACAATGTCGTCATCAAAAGCGATCCCGACACCTGCAGGTTCTCGGTCATTCAGAATAAAACAGTCGTGGAAGAGATGCCGGAGAACCCGACGCCCGAACAGAAGGCAACCATGATCGGCCTTGAACAGGCGAAGATGATCAATCCGGTTTACAGCGTCGGCGACATCGTTCCGATTGAGATCAATTCCAGAGATTTCGGGAGAATTGCCACCGGTGTCGCGAAAAACGTTATCCTGCAGAAAATCCGCGAAGAAGAGCGCAGAGTAATCTACAATGATTATTTTGAAAAAGAAAAGGATATCGTGACCGGCATTGTTCAGCGCTTTATCGGCAATAACATCTCCATAAATCTCGGCAGATGCGATGCGATATTAAGTGAAAGCGAGCAGGTGAAGGGCGAGAAGTTCAAGGCAGGCGACCGGATCAAGGTATATGTGACGGAAGTCAAGGATACGCCCAAGGGACCTCATATCTCCGTGTCGCGCATACGGCCGGAAATGATCAAGAGACTTTTCGAGGCTGAAGTTGCCGAAGTGAGAGACGGAACCGTTGTGATTGAAAATATCGCCAGGGAAGCGGGATCGAGAAGCAAGATCGCTGTTTACTCAACGGATCCGAACGTGGATCCGGTCGGAGCCTGCGTCGGACTGAACGGTTCCCGTGTCAATGCCGTGGTGGATGAGCTGCGCGGCGAAAAAATTGATATTGTGAACTGGGATGAAAATCCGGCATACCTGATTGAAAATGCGCTGAGTCCGGCAAAAGTGATCTGTGTCGTGGCGGATGAAGAAGGCAGAGAGGCGCAGGTTATTGTTCCGGATTACCAGCTTTCGCTGGCAATCGGCAAGGAAGGACAGAATGCCCGACTGGCAGCAAAACTGACCGGTTTCAAGATCGACATCAAGAGCGAGACACAGGCCAGGGAACTGGGTCTGTTCGACGAACTCGGGATTGACTATCAGCCGGAAGGCGCTGCAAACCTGGAAGAAGCGGAAACAGCCGGCGAGCCGGAAGAATCCGGAAAGCCGGAAGAACCCGGAGAACAGAAAGAAGCTGCACCTGCGGAAGAGAACAAAGACAATGGGAAAAAAGCCGAGTAAGGAAAAGCCCTGCCGGGTCTGCATCGGATGCGGAGAAGAAAAACCGAAAAATGAACTGATCCGGATTGTCCGGATGTCGGACGGGACCATCCATGTTGATGCACCCGGACGGAAAAACGGAAGAGGTGCCTATATCTGCAGGAATCCCGAATGCCTCCGGAAGGCCATCAAAACAAAGGGCCTGGACCGTTCGTTTAAGATGGCTGTGCCGGCAGATGTATATGAACAGCTTTCAGAGGAGATGAAGGAGCTGTATGAAGGATAAAATCCTGAACATGCTCGGACTGGCTGAGAAAGCCGGCAAGGTTGTAAGCGGAGAATTTATGACGGAGAAAGCAGTCGGCAGCGGAAAGGCAACAAGCGTCATACTGGCTGCCGATGCTTCGGAAAACACCAGACACAAATTTACCGAGAAATGCAGTTTTTACAAAGTACCGGTATATGTTTATTCAACGAAGAATGACCTCGGACATGCAATCGGCAGGGAAGAGAGATCCTGCATGGCAGTATGCGACCGCGGGTTTTCGGATGCAATCGGTAAGCTGCTTGGCAAACTGTGAATTAAATTCATAAAATAGCGTCTAATGGATATGCGGAGGTATCAAATTGAGAGTTAACGATATTGCAAAGGAACTGGGCATTCAGAACAAGGAACTGATTTCTTTCTTTACGGAAAAAGGATTCCCCAAGAAGTCTCACATGTCAAGTGTCTCCGAAGAAGAGGCGGAAATGGCACGCAGACATTTTGCGGGAAAGAACGGTAAGACTGCTTCCCAGCCGAAGCAGAAACCGGAATCACAGGTAAAAAATGATTCCGTTCCCGTAAAAACTGTCCCGCACAAGGAGACAGCAGAGCAGCCTGCGGAAAAGCCCGGAGCAGAAAAAGCACCGGTATCCGGAAAAGCTGCAGATGAAAAGAATGAACAGCCCAGGAAGAAAAAATTTACCGCCGTATTCCGCCCTCAGAATGCACAGCAGATCAGGGGCTTCCGTTCCGGTACCGGTGCACAGAAAAACGGACGTGTTTTTTCAGTCGCAAAGCCGAGTGAAGAAAAGCCTGCGGAAGTAAAAGCACCGGAGATGCCGGTTCAAAAGGAAACCAGACCGCAGGAGCAGAAGCCAGAGGAGACGCCGAAGGCACAGGAACAGAAAGCGCAGGAGCAGAAACCGCAGGAGGCACCGAAAGTGCCGAAAGCAGAGGTAAAGGCTCCCGAACAGGCTGAAAAGGCAGCACCGGAGCAGAAGCCGGAGACCGGTAAAAACACGGAGAACAGCCAGACAAAGGAAAAAGAAATTCCCAGGGCCGAGACTGCACCGAAAGCGGCAGCGTCTGTGCCCGGCGAAGCAAAACAGATGGTTCAGACTGATCATCAGTCAGAGCATACAGAGCGCACACAGCAGGGCGGCTATCAGGGAAACCGTACATCAGGCGGTTATCAGGGTAACCGTACATCCGGAGGTTACCAGGGAAATCGTACGCCCGGCGGCTATCAGGGAAACCGTACATCCGGCGGCTATCAGGGAAACCGCACATCCGGAGGCTATCAGGGAAACCGCACATCCGGAGGCTATCAGGGAAACCGTACCCCGGGAAGCTATCAGGGAAACCGTACCCCGGGAAGCTATCAGGGAAACCGTACCCCGGGAAGCTATCAGGGTAACCGTACCCCGGGAAGCTATCAGGGTAACCGTACCCCGGGAAGCTACCAGGGAAACCGTATGCCCGGAAGCTATCAGGGAAACCGTACAACCGGAGGCTATCAGGGTAATCGTACCGGAGGCTATCAGGGGAACCGCACGCCCGGAGGTTATCAGGGAAACCGTACAGGAGGCTTCCAGGGAAGACCCGGCGGAGGCTACGGCCAGAGAACCGGTTCCTTTGCAGGAAAGGACAACAAGCCGTCGGACGGACCGCTTGTCAAGAAGACTACGCGGAACAGGCCGAACAAGAGCAATTACAAGGACAGAAACGATAAACGCCTGAGAACTGAAGACGGGGTAAAAATCAAGACCGGAAAAATCACCCGTCATCCGTTCATCATGCCCGAAAAGCCGCGTGAAGAAAAGGTAGAGGACGATATCAAGGAGATCATCATTCCCGAGACCATTACAATCAAGGATCTTGCGAAGAAGATGAAGCTGAATTCTTCCGACATCATCGGAAAACTGTTTAAAAAGGGAGAACTCTACACGATAAATTCCGAACTCAGTTTTGAACAGGCAGAGGAAGTCGCTCTGGAATATGACGTAATCTGCACAAAGGAGAAGAAGGTCGATGTTATCGAGGAACTCCTGAAGGAAGATGAAGAGGATCCTGCAACCATGACATCAAGGCCGCCTGTCGTCTGTGTCATGGGACATGTCGATCACGGCAAAACTTCTCTGCTGGATGCGATCAGAAAGACCAGCGTTTCCAGTCATGAAGCCGGAGGCATCACACAGCATATCGGCGCATATATGGTGAAGATCAACGGACGTCAGATCACGTTTCTCGATACGCCCGGCCATGAAGCGTTTACTGCCATGAGAATGAGAGGCGCGCAGGCTACGGATATCGCAGTCCTGGTTGTGGCTGCCGATGACGGTGTCATGCCGCAGACCATAGAAGCAATCAATCACGCAAAAGCAGCCGGTGTCGAAATTATTGTGGCAATCAACAAGATCGACAAGCCGAATGCCAACATCGAACGTGTAAAGCAGGAACTGACTGAATATGAACTGATCCCTGAAGACTGGGGCGGCACGACGATATTCTGCCCCGTTTCCGCGAAAACGAAGGAAGGAATTCCGAATCTTCTGGAAATGATCCTTCTGGCGGCGGATGTGAAGGAACTGAAAGCTGACTATGACCGCAAGGCAAGAGGTCTGGTGATCGAGGCGGAACTTGATAAAGGCAGAGGCCCTGTGGCCACGGTCCTTGTACAGAAGGGAACGCTCCGGGTCGGAGATTTTGTGGCCTGCGGATCCTGCTATGGAAAAGTCCGTGCCATGCTGAATGAAAAAGGACAGCGGGTCAAGGAGGCAACTCCGTCGACACCCGTGCAGATTCTGGGACTCGACAACGTGCCGAATGCCGGCGAAATTTTTGTCGCGCACAACAACGAGAAGGAAGCAAGAGACTTTGCCGCGACCTTCATTGCGGAAGGAAAGACCAAACTGATTGCGGATACCAAGGCCAAGATTTCCCTTGATGATCTGTTCACGCAGATTCAGGCCGGAAACATCCGTGAACTGCCGATCATTGTAAAGGCGGATGTACAGGGCTCTGTGGAAGCAGTCGTGCAGTCATTAAACAAGCTGTCCAATGCAGAGGTCCAGGTCAAGGTGATCCACAGCGGCGTCGGCGCAATCAACGAATCGGATGTGGCGCTGGCGGCAGCGAGCAATGCCATTATCATCGGCTTTAACATCAAACCCGATTCTATGGCAAAATCGACGGCCGAACATGAGAAGGTGGATATCCGGCTTTATAAGGTCATCTACCAGGCCATCGATGATGTACAGTCGGCCATGAACGGAATGCTTGCCCCTGTCTATGAAGAAAAGGTGATCGGCCATGCAGAGATCAGACAGCTCTTCAAGGCATCAGGCGTCGGTACGATCGCCGGTTCCTATGTGCTTGACGGCAAATTCACCAGAGGGTGCAAGGCCAGAATCAGCCGCGACGGCAAACAGATCTTTGACGGCGATCTCGCGTCCTTAAAGCGCTTCAAGGATGATGTGAAGGAAGTGGCTGCCGGTTATGAGTGCGGCCTTGTGTTTGATGATTTCAACGATATCATGGAAGGCGACCAGGTGGAAGCCTATGCCATGGTGGAAGTTCCGAGGAAATAATTATGCGAAAAGGAAGCATTAAAAATACAAGAATCAATTCTGAAGTGAAACGGGAAATATCCGCGATCATCCAGAACGGCATCAAGGATCCCAGAATCAGTCCAATGACCAGCGTCACAGATGCAAAAGTCACGGCTGACCTTAAGTACTGCACCGTCTATATCAGCGTACTGGGCGGAGAAGATGCGGAACGGAAGACCATGGAGGGTCTTTCCAGTGCGAAAGAATTTATCAGGCATCAGCTTGCGGAAACGGTAAACTTAAGGATAACGCCGGAAATCCGTTTTGTGGTCGATCATTCCCTTGAATACGGAGACCATATCGACAGACTCCTGAATGAACTGAATCCAAAGCCGGATGATTCCGGTGACGGTTCCCTGCCGGCCGGAGATAAAAAGCATGAATAATATTCTTACTGAGAAACTGACGAATGCCGGCTCGGTTATTGTTCTGGGGCATATCCATCCGGACGGGGACTGCGTCGGCTCCACGCTTGCACTCTATAATTATGTAAAAAAAGCGTACCCGGACAAAAGCATAAAAGTGTATCTTCAGAAGCCGTCTCTGAAATTCGGTTTTCTCCGCGGCTTTGAGGAAATTATAAATGAGCCGGATCTTCCGGGAACGCGTGCGGATCTGGCAGTTGCCCTGGACAGCTCCGACCGCGAACGTCTGGGAGAATTCGGAGAGATGTTTGATCTTGCAGCTGATACGCTGAATATTGACCATCATATTACGAATACGCATTATGCGAAATCAACAGTACTCGAAGATAATTCCAGCTCGTCCTGCGAAGTGCTTTACGGTCTTCTCGACGCGGACAGAATTGATAAAGAAACGGCGGAATGTCTTTACACCGGAATCATAAATGATACCGGTGTCTTCAAGTATTCGTCCACATCGCCGAAAACGATGAGGATAGCCGGGAAGCTGATGGAAAAGGGAATCTGTCCCGGTGACATCATAGACAGAACATTTTATCAGAAGACCTATGTGCAGGACCAGATCCTGGGCCGTGCGCTTCTGGAAAGCATCCTTCTGATGGACGGTAAATGCATTTTCACTTCGATATCAAAAAAGGAAATGGATTTTTACGAAGTGGACGGAAAGGATCTTGACGGAATCATCGATCAGCTGAGGCTTACGGAGGGAATCGAATGCGCCATATTCATCTATGAAGTCGGTGCCCAGCAGTGGAAGGTAAGTCTGAGATCAAACAATATCGTCGATGTTTCCAAAATCGCCATGTATTTTGCAGGGGGCGGGCATGTGCATGCCGCGGGCTGTACCATGAACGGCGGTCCGTATGACATCATCAATGCATTGTCTGAAAGGATATACGAACAGCTGAAAGAGAACGGGAAGAATGTATAACGGTGTTATCAATATTTATAAGGAAAAAGGATATACCTCTCATGATGTCGTAGCCAGAATGAGAGGTATTTTAAAACAGAAAAAAATCGGACATACGGGTACTCTGGATCCGGATGCCGAGGGCGTACTGCCGGTATGCCTGGGAAGTGCGACCAGACTCTGCGATATTCTTCCCGACAAAACGAAAACCTACCGGGCCGTTCTTCTTCTCGGCACAACAACCGATACCGAGGATGCCGGCGGAAAAGTACTGGAAATCCGCGATGTTCACTCCACGGAGGAGGAAGTTCTCGCCGCAGTGAAAAAATATGAAGGCGACTATCTCCAGACACCACCCATGTATTCCGCCATCAAGATAAACGGACAGAAACTGGTGAATCTTGCGAGAAAGGGAATCACGGTAGAAAGAAAGCCGAGAAAAGTAAGAATCAATTCCATTGCAGTCGAAAATGTTGAGCTTCCGAGAATAACCTTTACGGTCGACTGCTCGGAGGGAACGTATATCAGAACGCTCTGCAGCGATATCGGACGGGATTTAAAATGCGGCGGTCTGATGGAAAGCCTTCTGAGAACCAGGGCAGGCATGTTCAAAATAGAAAATTCCCACAGACTTTCCGAGATTGAAGATGCAGCCGCTGCGGATACGGTGCTTTCTTTTCTCACGCCCCCCGATGCATGTTTTCCCGACTATCCTTCGGCTGAAACGCTGGAAGAAGGAGACCGGTATGTGCATAACGGAAATCCGGTTTCGGCCGGACTCACGAAATCGGGAAGTGCCGTGAATGGTCTTTTCCGTCTTTATGACAGCAGAAAAGAGTTCATCGGGATTTATGAGGCTTCCGGGGATGAACTTTTGAAACCGGTTAAGCTTTTTTACCGGACACAGCAGGAATAGAGTATTTCAAGAAAGGAAGAACCTGTTTTGAAGGAATGTATTCAGCCATTCGATATCCGGATTACCGAACCGACCGTCGTCTCAATCGGGAAATTTGACGGCGATCACAGAGGCCACCGGAAAATATTCAAAGTCATGCATGAGATCGCGGACAGGTATCACTTAAGAACTGCGGTCTTTACATTCAGCACTTCCCCCATGGATGTGCTGAACGGAACGGAAAGCCAGCAGATCGATACCGGCACGGAACGGAGAAAGAAACTGAAAGAAGCGGGAATCGACTTTGTCGTGGAATATCCCTTTAATGCGGAAACGGCATCCATGAGCCCGGAAATGTTTGTAAAGAATATTCTGATCTCCAAAATGAACATGAAGGCGATTGTGGCGGGGCCTGACTGCTCATTCGGAAAGGGCGGAAAAGGAAATGCCTCCCTTCTGAAGGAAATGGCATCTTCTGGAGAGTTTCAGGCATTCATCATCGATAAGGAAAGAGACTCCAATCAGGATATCAGTTCCACTTTCATAAGAGAAAAACTGAAGAACGGAGACATGGAATCTGCAAACCGGATGCTTGGAGAGGAATATTCGGTGGAAGGAGAAGTGACGGAGGGAAATCATCTCGGCGGGACAGTGCTCGGATATCCGACGGTGAATATTTTTCCGCCGAAGGGAAAACTCCTGCCGCGCTCCGGCGTATACAGCACTTCGGTCCGAATTCTTACAGCGGACGGCCGGGAAAATCCCGGAGAAAAGATGTTGAGAGGAATTACCAATGTGGGAAACAATCCCAGCATTGATTCGGACCGGATGAATCATGCCGTGCGGATTGAAACGTTTCTGACTGATTTTTCCGGCGACCTGTACGGGAAGAAAATCCGTATTTTTTTTCATCATTTTATCCGTCCTGAAATTAAATTCCGTGATCTGGACGGCCTGAAAAAGCAGATAACAGAGGACCTGAAGAAGGCAGAATTTCCGGAAGGCGTTTAAAGGACAGGAGAACAGATTAAGATGTGGCTTGATATCATAAAAGATACTTTTTTTGACAGCATCAAAATGCTCCCGTTTCTTTTTGCCGCGTATCTGCTGATCGAATATGTGGAGCACCGTCATTCGGAAGCTATGGAAAAGATTCTTTCCGGCGGAGGAAAGATGGGCTTCCTCTCCGGCGCACTGCTGGGGCTCCTTCCGCAGTGCGGTTTTTCCGCTATGGCCGCCAATCTCTATTCCAGCAGAGTCATTACCGCAGGAACGCTTGTTGCAGTTTTTCTGTCGACATCCGACGAGGCAATTCCCATTCTGATAGCAGATCCGCATCTCTGGGACACCATGCTGAAGCTGATTCTGATCAAGTTTGCAGCCGCTTCGGTATTCGGCTTTCTGATCGACAATGTACTGAAAAAAATGCTTCCCGGCTCCGCGGAAGGCGGCTACCGGGGAAACATAAGGGAAATTGACTGCCATGAGCACATTGAATCAGAAGGAGTGCTGAAGGCAGCGCTTCGGCATACGCTGCACATTTTTTCCTTTATTGTGGCATTTGTTTTTATTCTGAATGCAGTCATGTCATTTGCCGGAACGGAAAGACTGGCCGGCTTCATCCGATCCTCCGGAATGTTTCAGATTTTTGCAGCCGGTCTTGTCGGCATGATCCCGAACTGTGCGGCATCGGTTCTTCTGACACAGCTTTATGCCGCAGGTCAGCTCAGCTTTTCGGGACTGCTGTCCGGGCTCTGCACGGGAGCGGGAATCGGTCCGCTGGTACTGATCAGAACCTGCAGGGACAAGAAAGAAGCCGCGGGCATTCTGCTGCTGCTGTACATAACCGGAACCATCATCGGTTTACTGGCTTTTTTCCTCGGTTTATAGAAAAATCGGAACCGATTTTACATTGACATAAGAGGAATCTTTTGTTATGATTGCTCGGTAACGAAGGTAAGCAACAGAATCGCCTGCAGCCACGGTTCAGGAAGACTCCAACCTGTTCCATAGTTTCAGGTCAGTGAAAATCACAGGAGGAAATATGATTACAAAAGAGAAGAAAGCGGAAATCATCAGCCAGTACGGAAGAAAGACCGGAGACACCGGATCACCCGAAGTTCAGATTGCAATCCTTACGGAAAGAATCACCGAACTCACGGATCACCTTCAGAAAAATCCGAAGGATCATCATTCAAGAAGAGGACTTCTGATGATGGTAGGTCACAGAAGAGGACTTCTGGATTATTTAAAGAGTTCAGATCTGGAAAGCTACCGTTCCCTGATCGACAAACTCGGCCTCAGAAAATAATTTTGACGGACATGAAGCGAAAGGGTGGAATATTTTCCACCCTTTTATTGAATCCGGGAATACAGCCGGAGAGCAGATAACAACTGTGATCTGCATTTCGGCTTTTTTATGCATCAGTATTCAGTAAACGCGCCAGTGGCGCGTTTAGCTGAATCTGCAGCGGATTTCTGCTGCAGATACGGAACAGGATAATCAATCTGCACGGAAGAAGGGACGGTTCCCGAGACCACTGAAATGGAAATGATCGGAAATCAATCGTTTCTGTTTCAGTAGTTTCGGTCATCCTTTCAAGAATCCGGCAGCAAGAGAGGAGAAAAGATGAGCAAGGAATTCAAGAGTTTTACAATGGAACTGGCAGGCAGAACGTTAACGGTCGATGTAGGAAGAGTCGGTGCGCAGGCGAACGGTGCCGTGCTGATGCATTACGGCGAGACCGTGGTGCTTTCAACCGCGACCGCAAGCAAGCAGCCGAGAGAAGGGGTGGACTTTTTCCCGCTTTCGGTCGAATATGAGGAGAGGCAGTACGCAGTCGGAAAAATCCCCGGCGGCTTTAACAAGCGTGAAGGAAAGGCCAGTGAGAATGCAGTCCTGACGGACCGCGTGATCGACCGTCCCATGCGTCCTCTGTTTCCGAAGGACTACAGAAATGATGTAACGCTCGACAACCTTGTCATGTCCGTGGATCCGGACTGTTCACCGGAGCTTACAGCCATGCTCGGCACTGCGATTGCCACCTGCATATCCGATATTCCTTTTGACGGTCCCTGCGCAATGACACAGGTCGGCATGATTGACGGGAAGTTTATCATCAACCCCACGAACGATCAGAAAAAAGTATCCGATATGGCCCTTACCGTCGCCAGCACCGCAAAGAAAGTCATCATGATTGAAGCCGGAGCAAAGGAAGTTCCGGAGCAGACCATGATCGATGCGATTTTTGAAGCCGACAAGGTGAATAAGGAAGTCATCGAATTCATTTCGAAGATTGTGGCTGAGACAGGAAAGCCGAAACACACCTATACGTCCTATGCGGTTCCGGATGATCTCTTCGAAGCAATCAGGGGAATTGTTCCGGCAGATGAAATGGAAAATGCGGTCTTCACGGATGACAAGCAGACACGCGAGAAAAATATAGACGAGCTGACCGAGAGATGCAGAGAGGCCTTCCAGGACAACGAGGAATGGCTGAACAGGCTCCCGGATGCGATGTATCAGTATCAGAAGAAGACAGTCCGGAAGATGATCCTCAAAGACAAGAAGAGACCGGACGGCCGTGCAATCACGGAAATCCGTCCTCTTTCCGCCGAGATCGACCTTCTGCCCCGTGTACACGGCTCCGCCATGTTTACCAGAGGACAGACACAGATTCTTGACGTATGCACGCTGGCACCTCTTTCGGAAGTCCAGAAGCTCGAAGGACTTGACGTGGACATCAAGAACAAGCGCTATATGCATCAGTACAATTTCCCGTCCTATTCCGTCGGCGAGACAAAGGTTTCCAGAGGCCCGGGAAGAAGAGAAATCGGACACGGTGCACTTGCGGAAAGAGCGCTCCTTCCCGTTATTCCGAGTGAAGAGGAATTTCCGTATGCCATCCGCTGCGTATCCGAAACAATGGAGAGCAACGGCTCCACTTCGCAGGCAAGCATCTGCGCATCCAGTATGGCGCTTATGGCAGCCGGCGTTCCGATCAAACGTCCCGTGGCCGGCATTTCCTGCGGCCTTGTGACCGGCGACACGGATGATGATTATATCGTGCTTACCGATATCCAGGGACTTGAGGATTTCTTCGGAGACATGGATTTCAAGGTCGGCGGCACGGAAAAGGGCATCACATCCATTCAGATGGATATTAAAATCCACGGACTGACCAGACCGATCATCGAAGAGGCGATTGCCAAAACCAGAGAAGCAAGAATGTATATTCTCAAAAATATCATGAATCCGGTGATCAGCACCGCACGTCCGGAGGTCAGCAAATATGCACCGAAGATCGTGCAGATTCAGATTGATCCCCAGAAGATCGGAGACGTCGTCGGCAAACAGGGCAAGACGATCAATAAGATCATCGACGAGACCGGTGTTCAGATCGATATCTCCGATGACGGCAAGGTCAATGTATGCGGCCTTGACAAGGACATGATCCAGAAGGCAGTGACAACGATCAAGAACATCACGACGGAAATCGTGCCCGGCATGGTATTTACCGGAAAAGTCGTGCGGATCATGGAATTCGGCGCCTTTGTCAACATTACGCCCAACAAGGACGGCATGATTCATATTTCCAAGCTTGCCGACAGAAGAGTTGAAAAAGTAGAGGATGTCGTCAAAATCGGCGATGAGGTAACCGTCAAAGTCATCAAGGTGGATACGGTTAAGGACAGAATCGATCTTTCCATGAAGCCGTCCGATCTGAAGGGCAGTTCTCTGAAAGTGGGAAGCGTTACGGAAGCCTGATTCACAATGCCTCTGCTTGACAAAGCTTCAGGCAGTGTTATAATTACGGAAAACGTTGAAGAGAAAAGTAATTTCCGTTCTGGGCACAGAGAGGAGCATGCATTCTGAGATTGCTCTGCAGCAGACGCAAATGAAAACCATCTCCGAGTGTCCCTTAATCGGGAACGGCGACACACGTTAAGGTCAAACGAAGCGGTCCGTCAGAGCATTCGGCGGACAAGCAGGGTGGAACCGCGATTCCTATCGTCCCTGTCAGTCAAAAGACTGACAGGGACTTTTTTTATCCCCGGATGCAATGCAAGAAAACGGTACGGAAAAACAGGAGGAAAAAATGAAAGCAATATACAATAACGGAGAAGTAAAGGAACTGCCGCAGGAAGAGGAACTTCATGTTATAAGACATTCTGCGGCTCATATCATGGCGCAGGCGATCAAGCATCTTTTTCCGGACGCCGACTTTGCCTACGGTCCCGCTACGGACAGCGGATTTTATTATGATGTCGATCTTGGCGACAAACAGCTCACGGATGAGGATCTGCCGAAAATCGAGGCGGAGATGAAGAAAATCTGCAAGGAAAATCTGCCGGTCAAGCCGTTTGTTCTTCCGCGGAATGAAGCAATCAAACTGATGGAAGAGAGAAAGGAAAAGTATAAGGTTGAGCATATCGGAGATCTCCCCGAGGATGCAGTCATAAGCTTTTATCAGCAGGGAGACTACATCGACATGTGCGTCGGCCCGCACATTACCTATACGAAGGCTTTAAAGGCCTTTAAGATCACAAAAATTTCCGGTGCCTACTGGAAGGCGGACAAGAACAACAAAATGCTTACCCGTGTCTACGGGATCGCATTCAGAAACCAGCAGGAACTTGAAGATTACGAAAAACTGATGGAGGAAGCCGAAAGGCGTGACCACAGAAAGATCGGCAAGGAAATGAAGCTGTTCATGCTCTGCGACGAAGGCCCGGGATTTCCGTTCTTCCTTCCGAACGGCATGGTGCTGAAAAACACGCTGATCGATTACTGGCGCGATATTCACTATGCGAACGGCTATGTCGAAGTAAGTACGCCGTTAATCATGAACCGCCATCTCTGGGAGACTTCCGGGCACTGGGATCATTACAAGGACAACATGTATTCCACGAAAATAGACGGCGAGGACTACTGCATAAAGCCCATGAACTGCCCGGGCGGCGTCATGGTCTATCAGTCTGATCAGCACAGCTACAGGGAACTGCCGTTAAGAGTCGGAGAGCTGGGCCTGGTGCACAGGCATGAACTCCGCGGTGCGCTGCACGGCCTGTTCCGGGTCAGGTGCTTTACCCAGGATGATGCGCATATCTTCATGAGAAAAGATCAGATCACATCGGAGATCAAGGGCGTTGTCAATCTGATCAACCAGGTCTACGGAAAATTCGGATTCAAGTATTATATCGAACTGTCCACGCGTCCGGAAAACAGCATGGGCTCGGATGAGGACTGGGAGGCGGCGACTGCAGGCCTTAAGGGCGCCCTCGATGAGCTTCATCTCGACTATAAGATCAATGAAGGCGACGGCGCGTTTTACGGGCCGAAGATTGACTTCCATCTGGAAGACAGCATCGGACGTACCTGGCAGTGCGGAACCATACAGCTGGATTTCCAGATGCCGCTCAATTTTGAACTCGAGTATACGGATGAGAACGGACAGAAGCAGAGACCGATCATGATCCACCGCGTTATCTTCGGATCCATTGAACGGTTCATCGGCATCCTCACGGAGCACTTTGCCGGGAAATTCCCGGTATGGCTTGCACCGGTTCAGGTCAAGGTTCTTCCCGTAAGCGACAAGAGCAATGCCTACGCGAAGGAAGTATATGAGAAGCTCCGGGCGGAAAAGCTGAGAGCGGAACTGGATGACAGGGATGAAAAAATCGGCTATAAGATCCGGGAAGCACAGATGGTTGACCGTACGCCCTATATGCTTGTCATCGGTCCCAAGGAATCCGAAGAGAAGAATGTCAGCGTAAGAAACAGAGATACAGGTGAAACAGTCGTCATGAATCTGGATGCGTTCATTTCCATGATGAAGGATAAAATCAGCACACGAGAAACCAATATACCGGAGCTGACGAAATAAACAGGCATCATCAGTGCCGGAGAATTAAAAATACAGAATGCTCCGCAGGTGCTTTCAGGGGCCTGCGGAGTTGTTTTCCGGAAAACGGATGACGTAAAGAAATCATTGACAAATGATATCTTTTTTGCTAACATATTCAAGTGTCTTGAAAACAGAAAGCAGGTTCGCCTCACCCTGGCATTTATCTTGTGACCCGGGTTCATAGAAACAGGAACGGTTTGATTATTAACTGTGATCTGAATTTTATGTGCGGCGGGCTGCTTCCCACCGTATTTTTTTTGAATCGGAGGTGTACGACTATTAGCGAATCGTTGATTAACGAACAGATCAGAATGAGGGAAGTACGTCTGATCGGAAGTGAAGGTGAACAGCTCGGCGTCATGCCTTCAGGGGATGCCCTGAAAAAGGCACAGGAAGCCGAACTCGATCTTGTTCTCATTGCACCGCTGGCAAAACCGCCGGTATGCAAGATCATTGATTACGGAAAATACCGTTACGAGATGATCCGCAGGGACAAGGAAGCCAGAAAGAAACAGAAGATTGTTGAACTGAAGGAAGTTCGTTTGTCTCCAAACATCGATTCCAATGACCTGAATACAAAAATGAATGCAGCAAGAAAGTTTCTGGAAAAGGGAAACAAGGTCAAGGTAACACTTCGTTTCAGAGGAAGGGAAATGTCGCACATGAATCAGTCCAGGTATATTCTGGATGATTTTGCAAAGTCCCTTGCCGATGTTGCGGTGATCGATAAGCCGTCCAAACTGGAAGGCAGGTGTCTGGTAATGTTTTTGAATGCAAAAAAGCAGTGATCTGATGATCAGAAAATGAAACAGGAGGGATAAGACATGCCTAAGTTAAAAACAAGCAGAGCAGCAGCAAAACGTTTCAAAAAATCCGCGACGGGGAAGCTCGTAAGGAATAAAGCATATAAATCGCATATCCTGACGAAGAAATCCACAAAGAGAAAACGGAACCTGAGAAAAGATATCGTAACCGACAAGACAAATGTAAGGGCTATGAAGAAAATTCTGCCGTATTTATAATACAGAATCAGATTTGACATATTGTGCGGATCAGGTTGTCCGCTTATACCGGTTTAAGGAGGATTGAAACAATGGCAAGAGTAAAAGGTGCAATGCACGCAAAGGCTAAACATAACAGAGTTCTTAAAATGGCGAAAGGGTACAGGGGTGCCCGTTCCAAACAGTACAGAATAGCAAAACAGACGGTCATGAGAGCGCTGAATACCGCTTACGAAGGCCGCAAGCAGAAAAAGCGGCAGTTCAGACAGCTCTGGATCGCACGTATCAATGCAGCTTGCAGAATGAATGATATTTCCTATTCAAAATTCATGTTCGGGCTTAAGGAAGCCGGCGTCGTCATGAACAGAAAAGTTCTTTCCGATCTGGCGATCAATGATCCGGAAGGCTTCAGCAAGCTTGTTGAAACGGCAAAGACAAAAATAGCCTGATAAAGGGTGGAACTGAGAATCTCCAATCGGTATTTTACCGGCTGGGGATTTTTTTTGACTGTTTTACGGTTTTCCTGAAACGGATCCGTGCAACTCGTTATTTTAAATTCCCTGTGTTATACTGATAAAGTCATATTTTTCAATAATAAACAGGGCAGGTGCGGAGAACCTATGAATGACAGAAGAAATCGCATGGTGGAACTGATCAACAGCAGCGGTTCGGTCAGCTTCGGAAGTCTTAAGACGGCATTTCCGAATGTGTCGGAGATGACGCTCAGAAACGATCTGAAATATCTGGATGCGCAGCATCTGATCGTAAGAGTACACGGAGGTGCCAAATCGGTTGAAAACATAATCGGAACCGACGGTCTCCTGAACATAAGACTGACCAGAAACATGGAGAAGAAGAAAATCATCGCGGAAAAAGCCGTGGAATATATTTATCCCGGGTCTGCCGTTTTCCTTGATTCCGGATCAACCCTGATCGAACTGGCCAAAAAATATCCGGATCAGTCAGGAATTGTTTTTACGACCGGACTTCACTGTGCAATCGAACTCGGTCAGCTGGAGAAGCCGAAGATCTATCTTCTCGGCGGACAGCTTAACCGGTCCAGCATGAGCATCAGCGGTTCCATGTGTCTAAAGTCCATTGAACAGTATAATTATGATATTGCCTTTATGGGCGTTACCGGATACATGAAGGAGAGCGGCTTCAACTGCGGGGCTGCGGAGGAAAGCGAACTCAAGAAAAATGCGATGGCAAGAGCTGACACCGTGATCATGCTGATGGATTCTTCCAAGGTAGGCGTGCTTAATCCGTTCGTCTTTGCTTCCGTAAAGGATATCGATATTGTGATAACCGATGATGAACTGGATCCGGGAATCCGGGAGTATTTTCTAAACAACAATATAAAAGTAATCTGATTGGCAAAAATTTGTATTATGTTCTTTATTAATGCAGGAAGACTGTTATTTCAACAAAAATATATGTTGTAATAACAGTCTTTTTATTGACTTTATCGACAACAAGGTATATTTTAAATCTGTAGGTCAGGTGGATAATTTGTATGAGAGGTTATCGGTTTAAGAACTTAAAGTTCAGCTGGGTGCAGAAGATCTTTATATCGGAAAATAATTTATTCGGAGGGTATTTTCATGAAATCACGCGCGGTAAGGCTTCACGGAGCTTCTGATCTGAGAATTGATGAATTCGAGCTCCCGGAAATAAAAGAGGACGAGATACTGGTTAAGGTCATTTCCGACAGCATCTGCATGTCGACTTATAAATGTGCGATCCTCGGCGTCAAACACAAAAGAGTACATGAGGACGTAGCCGAACATCCCGCGATCATGGGGCATGAGTTTGCAGGAGATATTGTCAAAGTGGGTAAAGACTGGGCGGACCGCTTCAGACCGGGCATGAAATTTACGCTTCAGCCCGCATTGAATTACAAGGGTACGATGTGGTCGCCGGGTTATTCCTATGAATATTTCGGCGGCGACTCCACCTACTGCGTCATCCCGCACGAGGTCATGGAACTCGGCTGTCTTCTGGAATATAAAGGGAAGGCTTATTATGAGGCTTCTCTGGCGGAACCGATGTCCTGCTCGATCGGCGCTTTTCATGCATGCTACCATTCAAAAATGGGCGTGTATGTCCATGAAATGGGAATCCGCAAAGGCGGAAGTCTGGCAATGCTGGCGGCCGCCGGTCCGATGGGCCTCGGTGCAATTACCTACGCGCTTCACAGCGACAGGCGTCCGTCATGCATTGTCGTTACCGATATCAACCAGGACCGCCTGAACAGAGCAAAACTGCTGTTCTCGGCGGAGGCGGAAGAGGAAGGAATCCGTCTGGAATTCATCAATACTTCATCACTTGATCATCCGGCTGAGTATCTGAAAAAATTTGCACCGAAGGGTTTTGATGATGTGTTTGTCTATGCACCGATCTCTTCCGTGGTTGAACTTGCATCCGCAATTCTGGGACGCGACGGATGTCTTAATTTCTTCGCCGGACCGACGGACAATCAGTTCTCGGCAAAAATGAATTTCTATGATGTCCACTACAACGGGACGCATGTGATCGGGACGACGGGCGGCAACACGGATGACATGAAAGAATCACTGAGACTCACGGAAGAAAGAAGAATAGATCCGTCTGTCATGGTAACCCATATCGGCGGACTGAACTGCGCTGCGGAAACGACTCTGAATCTGCCGAAAATACCGGGCGGAAAGAAACTGATCTATACGCACATAGAAATGCCGCTTACGGCAATCGACGATTTCAGAAAGAAAGGTTCTGAAGACAGTAGATTTTCCGATCTCGCCGACATTACGGAAAAGAACAGCGGACTGTGGTGCGCGGAAGCGGAAGAATATCTTCTGAAAAACTGGCCGGAATAATTACCGCAGAAAGCAGCATTCAGTTAAACACGCCACCGGCGCGTTTACTGAATGCCGATGCTGCAGATCATAGCGGCAACGGTAAGCTGACTGCATCGTTGAATTAAAAAAACAGGAATCAGTCGGACAATATGCCGCCGGTTCCTGTTTTCTTTTTTTCGAAATTTATGTACGAACTTATTTCGAATGGTAAATGCAGAGAAAGGGACTTGAACCCTCATGACATTGCTGTCACACGGACCTGAACCGTGCGCGTCTGCCAATTCCGCCATCTCTGCAAGCCATGAGATAGTATAAACGAAATCACTTTTCATGTCAATTATTAATTCATCATTTTCGTTTTATCCGGAAATTTGCGGTAAAAAACGTGTTGCATCAAAAAGCCTTCTATGCTATACTACCAATCGTGTTGAGCGGGGATGCTGGAATTGGCAGACAGGCTAGACTAAGGATCTAGTGGCCACAAGCCGTGAGGGTTCAAGTCCCTTTTCCCGCAGCATAACATTAGGTCAAAATAGATGCAGGGCCGAAAAACCCAGTGTTTATGCGGCCTGACGAGGGTTTTGAATGAAAAATTCAGAACCCTCGTTTTTCATAGATGCACCCTGCTTTTTAAG
>Ga0070399_1000993_pt1 | contig 30960 bp, 18 predicted proteins | sample BioMet4_FD_61217 | JGI IMG/M metagenome (GOLD analysis project Ga0070399, IMG submission 61217) | Microbial communities from bioreactor (seeded with sewage sludge) at LBNL, California, USA - Biofuel metagenome 4 (version 1) | ecosystem: Engineered > Bioreactor > Anaerobic > Unclassified ... | reverse complement strand
GGCTCGAGCTGCGTGTTCTCGGTGATGACGCCGTCAGTGCCCATCGAAGCGATCATCGGGATTCCGAAAATTATGGACGGGTCGATCTGGGTTTCCCACCAGACTGCTGTGCCTGTGCCCGGAACGGGCATTCCGACCAGTTTGCCTATCCCGTTCTGGCGGTACGAGAACGGGAACATGAATGCATCGCTGTAGTTGTTCTCGCTTATCAGGACAATGCTCGGCTTCGACCATCTTGTAAGTGGTTCGCCTCCCTTGAGCTTCTCTCCCTGAGGAGCATAAGTCATGTAAAGCTTCCCGCTGAGGAATGTGTTCAGGTCATCGTGCAGCCAGCCGCCTCCGTTCGAGCGGGTGTCTACGATGATTGCCTCCTTGTCAAGGAATTTGCCCATAACCTTGTCGAAAGTAGCCCGATAGCTGTCCTCGTCCATGCCCTGGACGTGAACGTAGCCGAGTCGGCCGTGGCTCAGCGAGTCGGTCATCTTTTCCAGCCTCTTCGTCCAGCGTTCGTAGAGCAGCTGGCTTTCGTCGCTTCCTGCGCTCGGACGGATTTCCTGAGTGTAAGAAGCTCCTGAGACAGGCTGGATGGTCAGCAGAGTGTTGACGTTCGCCAGATTGAGCAGCCGCTTGTTCCAGTTTTCGCCAGCTGTGACAGGCTCCCCGTTGATTGCGGTGATGACGTCGCCTGCCTTGATCTTCACTTCGGTCTTGTCAGCCGGACTGCCCGGAATGACGGCGCTTGCCTTAATGCCTGCTCCATCGTATTTCTCGTCGAAGAGAAGTCCGAAGAATGCAGTCTTGTCGCCATCTGAACCCAATCCTGCGCGCTGAGGATAGAAGCGCCCGCCTGTGTGCGACCCGTTCAGCTCACCCAGCAGTTCGCTCAGCAGTACTCTGAAATCGTAGTTGTTGTTGATGTAAGGCAGGAACTTGGCGTATTCGTCGTGGAACATCTTCCAGTCAATGCCATGAATCTTAGGGTCGTAGAACTTCTTGACTACCTGCCTCCAGATGTGGTCGAAGATATATTCGCGTTCTGCTGCGGAGTTCAGCTCCATCCTGCCGTTCAAGCTGATCGGCTTGACCTCTCCTGTAGCCGCATTCACTGAGACCGGAACTCCTTCATTGATAAGGAAGATGGTGCTCTCATCCTTGCTGAGCTCGAGGGGACTTGAAGAGCCTCCGAGAGGAGCCAGGACTTTCGTGTCGTGCGTACGCGGCTCGGTGACCCAAAGGTCGAAGCCTTTAGCGCCCTGCTGCATGTAATAGACCTTGCTCAGGTCTTTTGTGGCAACAAGACCTCCAATCACTCCGCTGTTTATGGTGAGGCGGACCTTGCGGTTCTCGATGTTGTCGAAGTCAATGCAAAGCGTATCTCCCTTCGAGGCTCCTGCCTTCGCGGCAGTCTTGCCCTTTGCATTGTCCTTGCCTTTCTTTCCTTTTGCAGCAGCCTTTTCGAGACTGTCCTTGACTGTCTTTGCGGCATCTTCCTTTTCCTTTGCAAGCTCGAAGTCGGCTTTGCTCAGATTGAACTTGTCGAAGGCTTTCCTGTCGAAGAACACTGCGTAGATGTCATCCTGGTTGCCGCTCTGTGCAACAGGGCCTCTCATTCCCTCCCGTCCGCTCATGTAGATCATCGCCTTTCCTTCCATTCCCCATTTTGCATTGTAGTCCCCGAATCCGCTGTTTACAGGGTACCTTGCCTCGCCTGTGCCGTCAGCCTTGACCAGGGATGTCGTCCTTGCGAGAAACATGTAATCCTTCTGGTCGTCGGTCAGAATCCACTTGCTGTCCGGGCTCCATTGGAAATCCCAGTCGCCGTCCGAATAGGAGTGGTTGTGTCCCCTTGGCAGGACTGTAACGGTCTTTCCGTTAGCCAGAGTCCTTACCTTTAGCTCGTTGCGGTCGCAGATGTAGGCAAGCGCCTTCCCGTCCGGAGAACATTTGGACTGGAAGTTGTCGTGACCTTCCTCAACTACTACCGGCTCGGTCTTGAGCACGGTGGAGGCATAGAAGTATTTCTCCGTAGTGTCTTTCAGAGAAACGCGGTATATGCCCCAACAGCTGTCCTTTTCGGCACTGAAGTAGATGTATTTGCCGTCAGGGGACCAGTTGACCATGCGCTCCTGGTAAGGAGTGTTGGTAATTCTCTTGGTGCGTGAATCCTTGACTCCTGCCACGAACACTTCACCTCTGTTAACGAAGGCAATTTCTTTTCCGTTGGGGCTGACTTCGAACTCTGTAAGCGAATTGATCGGCAAGTTCTTGATCTTGTCGTAGCCGGCATCTCCGGCCACCTTGATGTCGAGCTTGTGCGGCTCTTGGCCTTCCTTGAAAGTGTAGATGTCTCCCTTCCAGACGAATGCAATGCTGCCCTCATCTGTCGCGACGCTCATCTCCCTGACCGGGAAATCCTTGAAATGAGTCAGTTCGGTCTCGGGAACGCTTGAAGCAGCCTGTCCCATTGCGCCGGTTCCTGCTCCGTTGACCTTGACTTCAGATCCGGATGCCGGACCGTCTGCATTCCGTCTGTAAATGTTCAGCGTGCCGTCCTTTTCGCTTGAGTAATAGAACGGAGTCCCGGCATTGTCCGCGCTGCCCTTGAAGTCGGCGAAAGCCGGCGTGCGGTCTTCGCCCTTGAAGTCGGTGACCTGAGTGAACTTGTCGCCAGCGATGTCGTAGATCCAGATGTCGCGGGTAACGCTCGATGTGTGGTGCTTGCGGTATTCGTCTTCATATCCCTTTCGGTCTTGGAAGATGATCTTTGTCCCATCGGCGTTGTAACGAGCTTCATCGGCACCTGATGCGGTGACGAGCAGAGGCCTTCCGCCATTGACGGGAACTGTATAGAGGTTGTTGAAGCTCCCGTCAGGGAATCTGACGCTGGCTGCCGGCGCCTCTCTCGCGCTTCCGAAGAGGACCTTGGATCCGTCGGGAGTGAAGTCGAAAGGAATGTCCGTGCGGCTGTTGTATGTGAGTCGTGTAGGAACGCCGCCTTCTGCAGGCATGACGAATACGTCGAAGTTTCCGTCTCTGTCGCTCGCGAAAGCGATTTGCTTTCCATCACGGCTCCAGACCGGCCTCATGTTGTAGTTCCCTCCGGTGGTGATTGGCGTTGCCACGCCGCCGTCGGAACTAACTTTGTAAAGATTGCCCATGTACCCGAAGACGATGGTCTTTCCATCCGGCGATATTGCAGGATATCTGAGCCACCTTGCTTCCTGCTGGGCGTAAGCATTCAAAGTCCCGCTAAATGCGCTGAGGGACATGAATGTCACCGCGCATAGCATTGAAAGTCCAAACAGATTTCTTCTCATATAAGTTTAATCAAAGTATCAGCATCTTAAAGTCTAGTTGTCTTGACGTCTCTGCAGCTTGCCGGCTGCGCAGGTCCCCCTTCGCATCCATACTCTGTCAGCTCAGGCTGGTTTCTCTTCGGACCCACTTTCTGTCTACTTTTCCAGCTCATCCCGGTTGCTTCCTGGAACATGTAGCTACGTCCGCATTGTCAATAAGACGGATTGCGGACCAAAAAGTTTCAGACAAAGCTAGTAAAATTTTCAATGCGAGAGGGGGCTCTTATGCATCTGGCTGAATCATTGTGTCTTGCAAGATACTGCCATCGGAATTGAGGTTGCCCCATTTTTCGCGATAGGAGGGACTTCTTCAAGTTCCTTTCGCTGCTGGAACATTTTAGAAAGGTGACTGATTCCAGCATCTATGCGTTCGCTCCGATGAGCTTTCATGTTCATCTTGAAGCAGGATGCAAGGATCCATTGGCGTTAGCCACGCTCTTGTCTTGCGCATATACATGTTATTACAATGCGAGATACCATAACGGCTCTGCGGTTTTCGAACATCCGCCATTGATATATCAGAAGAAGACGCTGGAATGGCAGGTCGACAACCTGCTGTACATCGTCAACAATCCTGTTGTAGCAGGCTTGTGGGATTCAGTCCGGAACAGGTGTGGCAGGATTACTTAGACAGTCTTAGTGGGGCTCCCTTATAACAGGAGCATCCATAGATAGTTGCAAAACCATCCCTCGATATTATCGATGGGTGGGTGTCGCAATATGTTTATTAATAATGAGTTGTGGAGTGGCGGGGCTATTCGTCGATGAAAGGCGGCCAGTGAACCGGGGCGGTGACGGTGATGTCTTTCTTTGAAACCGGATGGGTGAAGGTCACGGAATGTGCGTGGAGGGAAATTCCGCCGTCAGGGTTGGAGCGCTTCGCGCCGTACTTGAGGTCTCCCTTGATCACCCAGCCGTGAGCGGCGAGCTGGCATCGTATCTGGTGGTGGCGGCCTGTGAGCAGCTCGACGTCCACGAGCCAGTATCTGTCGAAGCTCTTCGCCAGCTTATAGCGCAGCACTGCCTTCTGGGCTCCGTTGTCGCCTGTTGCGCTGTGGCGTAAAATGCTGCCGCAGGCTACGTCGTCACGATAACCGGAGTCCTTTGCATTGGCAGGCGACTTGGTCACGAAAGACTTGTTCATCTTTTCGTTGCGGACGAGCCAGTCGGCAAGTTCGCCGGATTCAGGCTCGGGCTTGGCGCAGACCAGGGCATAGTAATGCTTGTGGACGTCTCCGGTCCGGAATGCCTCGTTCAGTCGCTCGAGGCCCTTTGAGGTCTTGGCGAACATGGCTATTCCGCTTACGGGCCTGTCAAGCCTGTGCGGCACGCCGATGAATACGTGGCCGGGCTTGTCGTCGCGCTGGGCGATGAACGCCTTGAGAGTTTCGCTCAGAGGTTCGTCGCCGGTCTTGTCGCCCTGGACGATTTCGCCTACTTTCTTGTTTATGATTAGGATATGGTTGTCCTCATAGAGAATGCGAGATGCAATGTCGTCGTATTCCGATTGTTCCAGCGGCTTATATACCATGATTAGAATTCTTTGTGCCGCAAAAATAATCAAATAAAGCCTTCAGACGGAAAAAATGCGCAATTTGAGGTTGTCCGTCACTTATATTCTTAATAATCTTATCTCGATTTGATCGCAATTGCAAATCTTCAAAGTGACGCTATGACTTGTATCGGGATCGACTGCCTCGGAGCCTGGAGCCGCTGCCATACTCTCAGCAACCTTGCGAACAACACCCTCAATACCTTGCAGAACGTAACCGACCGGCCTTCCGAATCCGAGAACGGCACCGGGACCTTCGGATTCCTGCATGAAGTTCCTGAGACCGGTGTTCTCGGATGGCTCATCACATCCACTCCTGTCATCGGCTACCAGTACAATGACGACGATGCAAGCCATACCGGATAGAAGCGCTATTACATCCTCAGGCTTGAAGAAAAGTACATGACTCTTTACAAACCCACGGATTTCCCAGGTTCCGATTGGGATACTGAAGGATGGAGAGTCGTCTACGAGGTCGGGAAATAATGATCGTCAGTTTAATTGGAGGGGGCATTGCCTGCGGCGCATGCTGCACAATGCCTTTTTTTATTAATTTAGTGGAATGAAACGCGTAGCACACATGATGGCACTTCTGATGGTCCTGTTCAGTTCCGCTTCCTGCGGAGGCGACGGAATGTTCGACCGGCCGTCCTGCACGAAAGGTGATTGGCATGAAACCAAAGAAGATTAATTCCAAAAGATATGAAAAGAACTGTTTTAACCTTTGCTGCCATAGCGGCACTCATCCTTTCAGGCTGCTCCAAGGACGATTACAAGCCGGGACAGGGAGTCCAGGCCGACACCACCTCCACGATTCCAGTCGCCATCCAGGGGAGAGTGGCGTGCGCCTATGTCACTTATTACGGGACGGCTACGATTGACCCCACTTACTTCAACAGCCTATGCTATGCCTTCGCCGAACTCAAGATTGTCGACGGAGCATACAAGGGATTCGTCGTGAGGAATGAATCGCGATTCCAGAGCATCGTCTACCTGAAGAAGAAATTTCCTTCACTGAAGATACAGATATCATTCACGAACAGCATTGAAGTCGACGGCAATTCCTTTGGCGGAGGTTTCTCCAAACTGGCCGCCTCCGATGACGCCAGAAAGCAGTTTGCCGAAGACTGCCGCCAGTTCTGCATCAAATGGGGAATCGACGGGATAGACATGGACTGGGAATTCCCGGGAATGTCCTGGAGCAGCGGCGGAGTGTATGATGAAATGAACGACGTCGCGAACTATGTGCTTCTGATGAAGCAGCTGAGGGAAACGCTGGGATCGACTTATCTCCTGACCTACGCCGGCTATGTCTTCGACAAGGCCAGCACTTCCAACGGCGGATGGAAATACATCGACATCGCCTCAGTGGAGCCTTATGTCGACTACGTCAACATCATGACCTACGACATGGACTCGGCTCCGAGCCACCAGTCGGCGTGGTACGACCCTTCGTGCTACTGCGACTGCTATCATGCCGTGCAGGCCTATCTGGATGCCGGAATGCCTGCGTACAAGCTCGTGCTAGGTATTCCTTTCTACGGAAGGCATTCTTTCAGCGACAGCCCGCAGGTCTACGAATACAAGGACATCGTAAAGCTCAGCACTGCTGCCGGCTACAAGATCGACAACTGGGATAGTTCAGCCTACGTGCCTTACGTCACCCTCAACGGAACCTACTACTGCGGATATGACAATGCAAAGAGCATTGCAGCCAAGGGCCACCTTGCCATAGGCGACAAGGGTATGAAGGGCATGATGTACTGGCACTACGATGGCGACAACGCCCGGGGAACGCTTCGCAAGGCAGTATGGAGCGCCGTGATGAAGAAATATTAACGGCTATATTTCCGGACAGCCTCTTTGGGAGAAGATTGGCCCGAATGCCAAGCTTGCCAAATTCCTGAACAATTCAGCCGATTACCAGACTCTCGTGGCAGATTGCCAGAAGGTGGTCGACAACAGCCAATACATGGCTGCCAAGGTCATCAAGGAGAACGATGCTTGCACCAACTATGAAGGGCTGCCTGTAAAGCTCTATGAGTGTGGGAAGCAAAGTCGTCGCTGTAGCTCGAATCGATGGAGAAGATACTGAAAAACATCATGGGCTAGTCCGGCGCCCAGTTTCCGGTCTGCGACATCAAGTGGCTGGACGTGGTAAGGGAACTATACAAGAAGGCTCAAGCGATAGCGAGTTCATAAATGCCTGGTGTAAGGCAAACCTCCCATAAATATGACAGGTTGTCAGTTTTAATGATTTGGCATAATGTTGGCGAATGTCTAATGCGTCCCGGAAAATCCGGGCAGCGCCTCCAGGCCGGACAGGCCGACGGACACGAAAACTGACAAAAGAATTAAAAAATAAATATTATGGGAAAAATCATTGGAATTGACCTCGGCACTACCAATTCATGTGTCGCAGTAATGGAAGGAAACGAACCTACGGTAATAATCAACAGCGAAGGAAAGAGGACCACCCCTTCCGTCGTCGCATTCACTGACAACGGCGAACGCAAGATCGGCGACCCTGCCAAGAGACAGGCCATCACCAATCCCCAGAACACTGTTTACTCAATAAAGAGATTTATGGGCGAAACCTATGACAGGGTACAGAAGGAAATTGCCCGTGTGCCTTACAAGGTAGTCGAAGGTCCCAACCACACCCCAAGGGTGTCCATCGACAACAGGCTTTATTCGCCGCAGGAAATATCAGCCATCATTCTCCAGAAAATGAAGAAAACGGCCGAAGATTACCTCGGACAGCCCGTTACCGAAGCTGTCATCACTGTCCCGGCATACTTCTCGGATTCACAGCGTCAGGCCACCAAGGAAGCTGGCGAAATCGCAGGCCTCACTGTCAAGAGAATCATCAATGAGCCTACCGCATCGGCATTGGCTTACGGCCTCGACAAGAAGAACAAGGACGAAAAGATTGCAGTATACGACCTCGGCGGCGGCACATTCGATATATCCATCCTCGAACTCGGAGACGGAGTGTTCGAAGTGAAGTCCACTAACGGCAACACCCACCTGGGAGGCGACGATTTCGACCAGTTGATCATCGACTGGATGGACAGCGAATTCCAGAAGGAGAGTGGCGTAGACTTGAAGAAGGATCCTATGGCTCTCCAGCGCATGAAGGAAGCTGCCGAAAAAGCAAAGATCGAACTTTCGAGCCAGACCAGCTCCGAGATCAACCTCCCTTACGTAACATCCGTAGGCGGCGTTCCTAAGCACCTGGTAATGACCCTTACCCGCGCCAAGTTCGAACAGCTCTGCGACGGCTTGTTCCAGAGCACCCTCGAACCTTGCCGCAAGGCATTGGCTGATGCGCATCTGAAACCTTCAGACATCGACGAAGTATTGCTCGTCGGCGGCTCATCACGAATACCTGCTGTGCAGAATCTCGTCCAGAACTTCTTTGGAAAGGCTCCTAACAAGAGCGTAAATCCTGACGAAGCCGTCGCAGTCGGCGCAGCCATCCAGGGGGGCGTACTTGTCGGCGACGTCAAGGATGTGCTCCTGTTGGATGTCACCCCTCTGTCCCTCGGCATTGAAACCCTTGGCGGCGTCATGACTAGACTGATCGATGCCAACACCACCATACCAACCAAGAAGACCGAAGTCTTCTCGACGGCATCGGACAACCAGCCTTCGGTAGAGATCCACGTCCTTCAGGGCGAGCGTCCTATGGCCAGCGGCAACAAGTCCATCGGCCGCTTCAACCTGGACGGCATCATGCCCGCCCCACGAGGAGTCCCTCAGATAGAAGTGACCTTCGACATAGACGCCAACGGCATCCTGAATGTTTCCGCTAAGGACAAGTCCACAGGCAAGGAGCAGAAAATCCGCATCGAAGCTTCCAGCGGCTTGAGCGACAGTGAAATCCAGCGCATGCGGGATGAAGCCAAGGCCAACGAGGCTGCCGACAAGGCCGAGAAGGAGAAGGTAGACAAGGTCAACGGCGCAGACGCCATGATCTTCCAGACTGAAAAGGACCTCAAGGATTACGGTGACAAGCTGTCCCCGAATATCAAGAGTGGCATTGAAAGCGCTCTGAAAGATTTGCGCGATGCCAAGAGCAGCGGGAACGTTGCAGACATCGACCGTTGCACCGAAGCTTTGAACAAGGCTTGGTACGCAGCTTCCGATGAGATGCAGAAGGCAACTCAAGGCGGCCCTCAGGCAGGCCCACAAGGCCCTCAGTCCGGACCTAATCCTAACGACGCAGGCTTCAATCCTAATGCAGGCCAGAATACTAACGACAGTTCCAACGGCAATGGCGGCAACACCGGCGGCGACCCTAACGTCACCGATGCGGACTACGAAGAAGTGAAATAAGCCGATATAAGTCGAAAGACAATTAATATTAAAAGAGGTGTAATCCAAGTGGTTGCGCCTCTTTTTTGTCGATGATTTTTCTCGTTATCTATGCTTATATATGGCTTCACTGCTGTCCGGAGAAAATTTTTCAGACATGATTTATTAATTTAATTTTTAACACGTTATATCATTAAAATAATTTTTCGATTAGAACCTGTGGTTTTGTGAGCCGGCCTCAGGCCGTACCTCGCAAACCATGAACAAAGGGAAAACAATTTTCGCACAGATTATGTCCATCGTCAATGAATATGAGTTCAAGAAGTGCATCGACAGATACAATGGCGACCGGCACTCCATAAAGTTCACCTGTCGTGACCAGTTCATGGTGATGAGCTTAGCCCAATTCACTGACCGTCCCGGTCTGAGAGCCGGTTTAACAACTTACCTTATGGTAAAATTTCTCCATTTGAAATCCGCTCCTATAGTGAATTGCCTCGGCCGCAAGGTAACCGAGGACATTATCGACGATATCGTGCTGAAATACGAATGTTCGTATTTGTCGGTATTCAGCAGGTTGCGGCATTGGATGTAAATCCGGTTCTGACCGAAGAAATATTGCAATCCCGCATCGAGGAACTCGTGTGAGAAGGGATTCCCGGTGCCTGAGTATTGATATAACTGGAAAAAACTGCAGTTCAGCGAAAAATTGCGAAGTGGAGTCACGTTCACTCTCAGAGTCCGAAGATGTGATGCCGTGCAGCCATACAGGCCCCTGTCACTCCTGCATTTTCGAGGAGCATGGATGGGTGTATGATTACATCGCGACTGATGAGCTTCAGCGAATACTTGCGGATCGCCATCTGGATAGGAGGAAGGAAATAATCGCTTATCAAGGCGAAGCTTCCTCCTATTATCACGGCTTCCGGATTGAAGATGTTGATCATATTGGCTAGCTGCCTACCGAGCTCGAATCCCATTTTTTGGATTAATTCAATGCAGAGGGTATCCTCCTTGTTCGTTGCATCGATAATGTCCTGGATTGTGATGGCTTCGCCCTTGTTGACCTTGGAGGAAAAGATCGATGACTCTCCTTTCCGAATGCATTCCATAAGTTTCCTTATTATTGCACTGCCTGAGACTTCCGTCTCAAGGCATCCTTTTTTTCCGCAATGACAGATGACTTCGTTGTTATAGACGTTCATGTGCCCGAATTCTCCGGAGTATCCGTCCTTACCGTAATAGAGCTTGCCGTCGATGATGATGCCCAGTCCAATGCCCCAGCTTGCATTTACGAACAGAGCATCCTTGAACGGCTTTGCATTGCCTGCGACCAATTCTCCGTAAGCCATAGCCTGAGTGTCGTTTTCAATGAACACACGCTTGCCGATCTTTTCGGACATGATCGAGGCGAGGGGTTCGTCGCTGTCTTCAAAGTTGAATATGCTGTAGCTGAATCCAGTCCTTGAATCGATTCTTCCTGAGATGTTTACGTTCACTGAGATTATATTGGAGGTCTTGATTGGACATTGCTCTATGAAGTCGCTCGTCTCCTTGCATAGCTGGTCCAGACAAAGCGGGGTATTCTCAAAGCTAAAGTCGTTGTTCTCGCTGATCTTGACCATTTTTCCGGAGAGATCCATAATGGCGATGCAAAGGGAGAACCGCTTGATGTCTACTCCGATGAAATAGGCCGATTCAGGCTTGATTCCATATAGGGACGGCTGTCTTCCACGAGCAGAACCTATCTTTCCGAAATTTGCGATATACCCTTTTTCTATCAGATAGTTTATGTATTTCGTCACCGTTGGGACACTGTACCCTATTGCTGAAGAGATGTCAGGTATCATCATATTCCCGTTTAGCATAAGGTAATTCAAGATGGTCTTTTGGATTGTCCGTTCCTTTTCCTGACCGTCAAATAAGATGCTTTCTTCGCTCATCACCGTTTAAATCTTGTTTGTAAAAATAAATATATTTATTTAATCTACCACAAATAATGTGCAATAAAATAAAACATTTTATTGATGTTGAAATAAATATTGTAACAAGTTACAATATTATCAATGTATTATTGATGTAATAATTTTTTAATTAATAAATTTAATATTTTAATTTCAAATATTTTCTTTTATTAAAAGTCTTATCATATCTTTATAAAAAATATAGGGCAAAATAATTAAAATTAGGATTTATCTTGATTTTGCAATTTTTTAGAGATATTATATGAGTTGATTATTAATAAGCGATATTATTAAATGTATTACCAAATAAGAGATATTATAATTTAGATTTAATTATAGCTTTTCTATCATTAAAATTTTACCTATGAAACAAATCAAATTCTTTTTGATTCTATCAGTATTCCTCTTGACGGGAATTTCGTATGCGTCCGCTCAAGTCCAGACAGTATCCGGAATCGTCAAGGACAGCAAAGGCGAGCCATTGCCTGGGGCAAGTGTGTTTGAAAAAGGCACCACCAACGGAACGACGACGGATGCTGATGGCAAATTCACCATCAAGATTGCCAAGTACAAGGAATTGACCGTCGTTTTCGTCGGCTTCGACGATGCGACTGTCGCAATGAATGGTGCGACCTATTATGAGATTGTAATGAAGGAGTCGGCGGAATTCCTGGAAGAAGTGGTCGTCATCGGCATGGACAACAGGCAGACTAGGAGGTCTGTCACGGGCGCTATATCCACTGTGTCTACCAAGGACCTTATCCAAAGTCCTGTAGCAAACATAAGCAATGCCCTTGCTGGGAAATTGCCCGGCCTTATGACCGTCCAATACTCCGGTGAACCTGGTTCTGACGCTTCGACATTGTATGTCAGAGGACTCAGCACTTATGGCACTTCGACTCCGCTTGTCGTGATAGACGGACTCCCTAGGACCAAGGCTGACTTCGACCAGCTGGATGCAAATGAGATAGCCTCGATCACTGTCCTGAAGGATGCATCTTCTTCGTCTCTGTACGGTATACAAGGCGCCAATGGAGTCTTGGTGGTCACGACAAAGCGCGGAACTTCGAATGAGAAGCCTCAGATATACTTTACACTCCAGCAAGCTCTTCAGCAGCCTATCAGATTGCCGAAGACAATGAGCTCTTACGAGCAGGCCTTATACAATCGAGAATTGGATCTCAATGACGGCCAGCCGGAAAGATATAATGACGATGTCATCGAGATCATCCGTTCGGGCTCCAATCCTTATCTATATCCAAATACGAACTGGTTCGATGTAGTCCTGAAAGACCATTCCTGGCAGAGCCAATACAACATCAACATCTCAGGAACTGCCGGCAAGCACATCAAGTATTTTGTATCCGGAAGCTATCTGAATCAGGGAACCTTGCTTAACCATCAGAAGGAATTCGAGGCCAATTACAGGATGAAGCAGAAGTACGACAGGTATAACTTCCGTTCCAATGTGGACATCCAGGCTACTGACCTTTTGTCCATCAGGATAGACCTCGCCGCCAGAATGGAGTCGCAGGTCGGCCCGTCAAGCAGCTTCACGAATGTCTTCAATCAAATAACGAGCAGGCTGCCAAGTTCCCAGTCGGTGTTCAATCCAGATGGATCCATAGCTGCCGCGAGCAACTTGGAGATGCCTTATCTGAACAACCCTTACGGGCTCATTACCCAGAGCGGCTATTATGAACACAATGCGAACGTGATGTACGGCACATTGTCGGCAGTCCAGGACCTTAAGTTCATCACCGACGGACTCAGCCTCAAGGCCAATTTCAGCTTCGAAAACAACAATTACGTCCATCAGACATGGTCTCAGAGCTTCGACCAGTACTGGTACAGAGGATTGAATACTGCCGGGGAGCCTATCTATCAGCAGTACAGCGTCAAGTCCAGCCTTTCTCTCGGCGGGTACAACTATATAGAAAGGAGCACCTATCTAGACGTGCGCCTGAATTATGACAAGACCTTCGGCGATCATCAGATCAATGCACAGATACTGGGCAACAGGACGCTCAAGAACATCCAGTACCAGCTGCCGTATGCCTATCAGGGAATCAGCAGCCGTCTGGCCTACAGTTATGCGCAAAAGTACTTCGTCGAGGGCAACATCGGCTACAACGGCTCCGAGAACTTCCCTCCTAAAAGAAGGTACGGATTCTTCCCTTCCATCTCTGTGGGATGGGTGCTGAGCGAAGAGCCTTTCATGCAGATTCCTGATGCCGTCAAGATCCTCAAGCTCAGAGGCTCCTATGGCATTGTGGGAAATGACAAGATCGGCGGCGAGCGCTGGCTTTACATAACTGAGTTCACCCAGGGTGGGACCGACCTCGGTTATGGTGGAGGCTACTACTTCGGCAAGACCTCTTCGGGCACCAGCGGTGCGAAGGGATTCAACGAGAGCAGGGTGGGGAACGAATACGTCACCTGGGAAAAGGCCAAGAAGCTGAATGTCGGCTTTGACGCTTCGTTCTTCGACAACAATGTGCTCAATTTCACGGTGGATTATTTCTACGAGAGGCGCGACAATATCCTCACAGCCCCTGGCACAATCAACGACTATGTCGGCATTACGAACATTTCTCCAAGAAACTCCGGCAAGGTGATGAATCAGGGCGTTGAATTCGAGGTGACGGTCAATAAGCAGCTCAACAGGGATTTTGCATTCTTTGCCACTTTACAGGGCACTTATGCCAAGAACAAGGTACTTGAAAACGACCAGCCTACTCCTCAATTCGCTTACCAGGACCTGCGCGGATACGAAATCGGATACGCTCTTGGATATAAGTCGGACGGATTCTTCAAGGATTGGAACGACATCAACAACAGCGCGACACAATCGTTCGGTCCTGTCATCCCTGGCGACATCAAGTACGTCGACACGAACAAGGACGGCGTCGTCGATCCTTCAGACAGGGTCCCAATCAAGGTGTCAAGCGTTCCTAAGATGGTTACTGGATTGTCTTTTGGATTCAATTACAAGCAATTCGACTTTAGCATGATGATGAATGCGGCATTAGGAAGCTCTGCAAAATGCTGGGCATATCCGAGCAGCATCATCAATCTGGACAGATGGTCGCCTGACAATCTTGATGCAAAGATGCCTGTAGCGCACAGCACTTCCAACAACACTCAGGTCAGCGACTATAATCTGATGTCAACTGATTATTTGAAGATCAGGAACATGGAAATCGGCTATACTTTCCCAAAGACTCTAATCAGTAGGATCAAGGTTTCCAATGCAAGACTTTATCTCAATGGTCAGAATCTCGCTGTCTGGGACAAGATGTGGCTTAAGGACCGTGACCCTGAATCTGCCGGATCCGGCGTCCTCCCTTATCCTCTGCAGAGAATCTTCAATCTGGGACTTCGTTTTGATATCTAGCCAACACCAAATTACAGATCGACATGAAAAGAATATTCAATATTATAGGAATGGCGATGCTGATGCTCGCCACTGTATCTTGCCAGGACTTCCTCGACAGGGATCCAAGTGACAGGATAACTGAGGTCCAGATGTTTTCGGATATCGAGAATGCGGAAGCATACCTCAATAACGTCTATACCTACCTTCCGGATTTCCAGTACAATTATGAAGACTTGACGGGAAGGTACAAGTTGGCGGACTGTACGGACGAGGGGGCTTTCCAGAATTCAGCATCCTTGACGCAGACTCCGATCGACTTCAATCTCGGCAATTGGAATCCGACGCAGATGCCAATGCAGCGTTGCTGGGCTGATTATTACAGCTGCATCAGAAGATGCAACATGTTCATCAAGGATTTCGACCTCATACCTGATGAAGTCAGTGCAGGAGGAGCAAGCAACCGCAAGCAGCGTCTTCTTGGGGAAGCCTACGGACTTCGCGGATTCTATTACTTCATGCTATTCAACATGTGGGGCGGTGTGCCTCTCTTCGACAAGCCAATCGACATCGGCGACGTGTCAAGCACCCAGGACGTGAAGAGGGCTACGGCGGAAGAGACCGTCAATTTCATCCTGGCCGACTTGCAGAAGGCCATCGACATCCTTCCGGCAAAGCACGACGATGCAAACTTCGGTCGCTTCACCTCGACTATCGCCTATGCCCTGAAGTCCCGTCTGCTGCTCTATTGGGCCAGCCCTTATTGGAACCGGACCAATGACAAGACGCGTTGGGAGGCGGCTGCCAACGCAGCAAGGGAAGCCCGCACTTTTGCCGAATCAAACGGCTACACGCTTGCACTTACATACGAAAGTCTCTTCAACAAGGCAGGCCTTGAGAACGAAGTCATCTGGTGCAAGAATTCTGTCTGGAGCGAAAGCTACTGGTGGGATATCTATGCTTATCCTCTAGGCTATACCGGGGCCTTCAATGTCGACAGCCCTATTCAGGAAATCGTAGACGACTTCGAGATGCAGGAATCAGGTGAGGTACCTGTCCTAGGTTACGATTCCAAGTCAAACCAGATTGTAAACCCTAAGGCGTATGACTATGATCCTCTCCATCCTTGGAACGGAAGGGAATCGAGGTTCTATTCCTGCATACTCTACCACGGGGCTGAGCTCCAGGGAAGAAAAATTGATATCTCAACGAACGGACTTGACCAGATCAACATAGGCAACATCCCGAGAACCAATTATTTCTACAAGAAATACCTGAATACCAACCACAATATGACGACGCACTCCGGTCAGACCTACAGGAGATTTGCCATTATCCGTACGACTGAACTTTATCTCAATGAGGCGGAGGCGCTCGTCGAGGCAGGTCCTGAAAACATTCCTAGAGCGCTTGCTCTGGTCAACGTCATTCGCGCCAGGGCAAAGGTAAAGCCTATCCCTTCGGGATTGTCCCAAGATGAAATGCGAGAGAGAATCAGACACGAGAGGCGCATTGAACTCTGCTTCGAAAACCATCGCTTCTGGGATGTCAGACGCTGGATGATAGCTGAAAAAGTCGATGACAAGGCCGTCCATAAGGTCTCGGTAGACGACAAGGGCAACATCACATATCAGGTATATCAGAACAGGGTCTTCGACAATAGCAAGCATTATCTGTTCCCGATACCTCAATCAGAAATCGACAAGAACAGGAATCTTGAACAAAATCCAGGTTGGTAAACACACAAAATTCTATACTAGTTTAACTTAAATCACTTTGAAATGAAAAAGACCCTTTTGTTATTTGCATGTGCAGCTGTAATACTCGTATCATGCAAGAAAGAAGTTCCTAAAGTAGATCCCACACTGAGCATCACAGCTGATGCTACATTCGCTGATGATAATTCAGCGAACCTCAAGTTGACCCTCTCTGCTGCAGCAGAGCAGGAAGTCGTAGTCAATCTGGCTGAAGACCAAATCCAGTCCGGCAAGGTCAAGGCATTCGTCAATTTTCCAAGCAAGGTGTCCATCGCTGCGGGAAAGACAGAAGTCAATGTGCCACTCACAGTCGACGTCCAGGGTCTCACATCGGGAGATTACCAGGCAGCCATCAAGGTCGCTTCGGTAACCGGGGCATTGATGCCAACGACGCCAACAGTATACATCAATCTCAAATATGTCTTCAAGCCTATCGTAAGCATTATGTCTTCTGGTAATTTCGATAACCAGGGCAATGCAAAGCTTACAGTTTCATTGGCGGCTCCTACCACCGTCGACGTTACCGTAGCCCTTGCCGAGGGTACTCCTACCAAGACCAAACTCGCCGTCGACTTTGAAAAGAGCATCGTCATCCCGGCAGGCGAAACATCAAAGGATGTCCCTGTCAAGGCCACGATAAAGGACCTTGCAGTAGGTGAATACGAATCGGTCATCAAGATTGGATCAGTGCTGAACGGCATCGCCAGTACGACCATCAATTCAGCTACCATCGGCTATGTCTTCTCCCTGACTTCGTCAATCGTCATCGACGGCAACTTCTCCGACTGGGATAGCTCCAGCAACATTCAAATTGCAAAGCTTCCTGACGGAGATGTTGTTTCGAAGGACCTCAAGGTGCTAAAGATAGGAGCTGACGGGAAATTCCTGTACTTTTATTTCGAGATGGCCTACAAGACCGACGATCCTTGGAACGTTAGCATTCCTTGCGACTTCTTCATCGATTCAGACGGAGACCCTTCGACAGGCTATACCAACGGAGACTCATGCGGCACTCCTCTCGATGCCGTCCAGCTCTGGACCCCAATGGGATGCGAATGGTATTGCGAATATATGGGCTTGACGAATCCGACAACCGGCACATTCGAAGACTTTACCGACGATTCTGCTACCGGTGACCCTTCAGAGCCTTACAGATGGCTGAAGTACACGGGCGCCAATGGCGCAAGCTTCTGGACTGCCTTCTCAAACGAAGGAGCAGAGGAAGACACTAAAGACATCTCCTATGCAAAGGGAACATATTCTGAGGGCGTCTATTATTGCGAAGCGCAGTTCTCAAGGAAGAAGCTCGGAGCTACCGGCACGAAGCTTGGCTTCGGAATGAAGCCGATGGTAGGCTGGGCTACGAACGGATTGCTTCCTCAAGGCAATATCGTCAGTGGCGTGCGTCAGCCGGTTGGTATGCTCATGATCACTATGCCTGAGTACAAATATTAGCCTCTATGCTGGTTTATGAAATCGATAAGTGGATATATTTTTCTTGTAGCAGCATTGTCCGCGCTCGCACTTTCAACGTGCGGGTGCGGCAGTTCTGCCAAGGTAGCTGACGAACCGTATTTTCAGACTAGGGGCGTGGTCGTCGCCTGGGATGATGTCTGCGATACTGCATCGATAGATTGGGTGAAGCTGATAAAGGAAAATGGATTGAACACGATCAGCGTCTGCGGTCACGACTATCAGTCGCCGGAGTACCTGGCTTTCAAGCAGAGGTGCGCAGACAACGGCATATACTTCGAGTACGAGGACCACATGATGACCTGGCTGTTGCCAAAGGATTTGTATGCGAAGCATCCAGAGTATTTCAGAATGGATACCACAGGGAAGAGGGTTGCGGACTATAACGGATGTCCTTCCTCTCAGGGCGCCCTGGATGAAGTGACAAAGAATGCTGCAAAATATGCCAAGCTTCAATATTCGACCAACCACAGATACTATTTCTGGCTATATGACGGTGGAGACGTATGCCATTGCGACAAATGCAAGAACTACAATCCGGCAGACCAGGCAGTTCTGTTCGAAAATGCCATCATCAAGGGATTGAAGCAGGTCGACCCTGAAGCCAAGCTTTCCCATCTCTGCTACTATAATACTACTGCCGCTCCGATCGTTGCGAAGCCGGATCCGGACATATTCCTGCTTTTCGCTCCATTCTACAGAAGATGGGACAAGCCCATGAGCGACCGTTCTGCCATCCGCGATGGCGAGAAGATCTCCCACGGCCAATATCTCGATTATCTTGAGGCTAACCTGAAGGTCTTCCCTGCAGAAACTGCGCAAGTCCTCGAATATTGGATGGATGTATCGCAGAGAAGCGACTGGAAGAAGCCTGCGGTCAAGCTTGATTGGCACAAGGATGTGTTCCTCAAGGACCTCCAGACTTATGCGAACTATGGCATCAAAAACGTATCTGCCTATGCAGTGTTCGTGGATGCCAATTATGTTAAGGCTTACAAGGACCTTCAGTTCATCAAGGATTATGGTGAAGGACTGAGGGATTTCCGCCTCCCGGACCAGAAATCAGGGAAACAATAGATTTCAAATGAATCGTTCGACATCATTCATTTTTAATTTTATTCTGCTTGCAGCCCTTGCCTTATCGCCTGGCTGTACCAAAAAGGTAGTACCGGATCCGGACCCTGATCCGGATCCGACTACTGAAGAGGACTCCGTCTTCTTTACGACCAGAGGAGCCATAATTTCCTGGGCTGACGTGAAGCAGCCCGATATCGTCGATTGGCTGGCCTATGCAAGGAACTACCATCTGAATACGCTTTGCGTGCTTTCTCCTCCTTTCAATACCCAGACTTGGGAGGACTTCAAGACGAAGTGCGCAAAGGGCGGCATTGGCTTGGAATGGGAAAACCACATGATAGACCAGGTGCTGCCGAGAGGCCTTTTTACCGCCCATCCTGAGTATTTCAGAGTAGACGAGAAGGGGGCAAGGAACAACGATTACAACGGGTGTCCTTCAAACAAGGAAGCGCTTGCGATAGTTGCCAAGAACACAAAGTCGTTTGCAAAGCTCTATGCACCGACAAACAACAAGTATTACTTCTGGATGTCCGATGGAGGAAAGAAGTGCAATTGTCCGCTCTGCAGCCATTACAGCGCTTCCGACCAGGCATTGATCTACGAAAATGTGATGATCGACGCATTGAGGGAAATCAATCCGAAGGCGCAGCTTGCGCATCTCGCTTATGCCGGAACCACAGAAGCTCCGACGCAAGTCAAGCCTCGCGAAGGCATCTTCCTGGAATTCGCTCCATTTTACCGCTCGTATGACGCTCCGCTTGCAGATCGCTCTGCAATCCGTTACAATTGGACGCACGGACAATATCTTGACATGCTTGCCGACAACTTGAAGGTGTTCCCTGCTTCGACGGCGCAGGTGCTGGAATATTGGACTGACATCACGCTCTTCAGCAATTGGGACATCAACAATAAGGTCAAACTTCCTTGGAACGAGTCAGTGTTCAAGTCGGATCTTGAGACATACGCCAATTACGGCATACACAGCATTACCGCCTATATGATTTGGGCGGGACCGGATTATTACGCCCAGTATAGGGATCTCTCATTCATAATGAATTATGCAATGGGACTCTATACGTATAGACCCAAAAAGAATTGAAAGCGACATATTTGTTGGCCGCAATGATTGCGGCTTCATCCATTGTGGCCTGCAATCAGGCCGACAATGATGCGTTCATCATCGAAAAGGCCAAGATGCAGCCGTCAGTAGACTCGACCCTGCTTAGGGAAGAGCCATGGAAGGACGCCAAGAAAGTCGAGTGCCTTCACGCTCCGTGGGATAGCCTGGATGACAACACTGTCGTGAGATCCTTCTCGACTGAAAGCGATGTGTTCTTCCGCTACGACGTCCCGGACACATCCCTTTGCGCCGTCACAGACTACGCAAAGGAAGAGGATATCCTTCCGGAGGACAGGGTAGAGGTGTTCTTTTCCCCAACGAGCGGGATGGACAGCTACTATTGTGCGGAAATCGACCCAAACGGACACGCTCTCGACTATTCTGCGAAATATTATAGAAAAATGGACTACGGATGGAATTTCAGCTCCCTGAAGACCATTACGGAAACGAGGAAGGATTCCTACACTGTGATAGCAATCTTCTCCAAGAAGGAAATTGAGGATCTTGGAGTCGACTTGTCCAAAGGATTTTATATGGGAATCTTCAGAGCGGATTTCCGTCCCGATGGATCGGTCAACTGGTATTCGTTGAAGGGCACTGACGACAAGTCCCCCGACTTCCACAAGCCTGCCGTCCTTTTCAAGACAATCATCAAATAAATGTGATGCAATATGAAAAACCACGCTAGAATCATCACGCTGATTTTGTTGGCGATTTCCTTCAATGGAATGGCGCAGACGGTGACCGAGAAGGATACTGTCTGCAAGACCTATCCATTCGGCGATCCTGATCCAGTACCTAACAAGAGCGGTATCTATCCTTATTTCAGATACGACTCCTATTCGTTCACTCCTGTCGAAAGACATTGGAAGATGGTCGTATTGGAGAATGACTTCCTGCGTGTCAGGATATTTCCTGAAATAGGCGGCAAGATCTGGTCGATTGTCGACAAGAGGACAGGCAAGGAAATGTTCTATGACAATGACGTCATCAAGTTCAGGGACATCTCCCTCAGAGGACCATGGACAAGCGGGGGGATGGAGTTCAATTTCGGGATCATAGGCCATGCGCCTTCCTGCGCGTTTCCGGTGAACTATCTGCTCTCCAAGAATCCGGACGGAGGCGTAAGTTGCTTCATCGGAGTCTTCGAGATGCTTTCCCGGACGACTTGGACAGTGGAAATCAATCTGCCGAAGGACAAGGGATGGCTGATGACAAGGACTTTCTGGCATAACGGCTCTGGTTCATTCCAGCCGTATTACACGTGGTTCAATTCCGGCGTAAAGGCTACGGAGGATCTGGAGATAATCTATCCTGCATCGTATTCCATAGCGCATTGGGGACAAGTAGATGAGTATCCTGTCGACCATGAGGTCGGCAAGGATCTTTCGAAGTACAGCCAGCTCGATTTCGGAGTAGACAAGTCGTTCCATCCCGGCGGGTCGCAGCGAGGGTATTTTGGAGCTTACTACCAGTCTGAAGACTTTGGAATGATGCAAATGGCCGACAGGGACCAGAAAATCGGAAGGAAGTTTTTCTCTTGGGCAAAATCCGGCCAAGGAGACATCTGGCGCGAGCTGCTGACCGACAACAAAGGCCAGTATGTCGAGCTGCAGAGCGGACGTCTTCTGAACCAGAACCTTTATGAAAGCCTTTTTACGCCTTACAAGCAGTTCTTGTTCACTCCATTTGGCACTGACAGGTACAGCGAATACTGGTTCCCATTCTCTTCGATCGGAGCGGTGGGTGATGTCTCCTATAATGGAGCGGTGAATGTCGCATTGACAGGGAATTCGCTGAAAGTGGATTTCTATCCGCTTGAGAATGCGAAGGGAAAGATGTCTGTCTTGGACGGAAAAGGCAATGAACTGGCATCCTCCGAGGTGGATGTCAAGGTGGCTGAGCCGTTCCATCGGACATTCGAACTGGCAAGCGGATCAAAGCCTTGCAGGATCATACTTGACAGATGTGAGATATGGACCTCTGACACTAAGGAACTTGACAGGCCGAATGCAATCCCGAAAGACTACGACCGGCAGACGGCCGAATGTCAGTACGAGTACGGAAAGTATTGTGCAGGAATGAGAAATTATGTCCAGGCTGAGGCTTATGTAGACTCGTCCCTTGCGCTTGACTCCAATTTCATTCCTTCCCTCGACTTGAAGGCGATGCTGTCGCTTCGGAAGGGGGATTTCAAGGATGCTTTCGACTATGGTTCCCGTGCGCTCAGCATTGACCAGTACGACCCTCAGGGGAATTACGTATCCGCACAGGCTGCGGAATGTCTTGGGAAGGTATATGACGCACTTGACAGATATGAGGTGGCAGCCATCACACCTGAGCTGAGGAGCGCTTCATGCACTCAGATAAGCCGTATATATTATGCCAAGGGAGAATTCGAACGGGCTGCCGCTTATGCGGAGAGGAGCATAGTCGGCAATGCCTACAACATTTCCGGAATCGAGATGCAGTATCTGTGCGCCTCCGCTCTTGGATGCGAGTCCGACAAGTATTTGGAGCAGATAGGAAAGCTCGATCCGCTGAATCATTTCATAAGCTTCGAAAGATACTTGAAAGGTGGTATTTCCAAATCGCAGCTTGCCGACGGCATCCAGGAAGAAATGCGTTGGCAGGATTATCTTGAGGCTGCTGCCGGCTATCACGGAATAGGCGAGGATGTAAAGGCGACGCGATTGCTTGAAGCTTGTCCGGAACCGAACGCGCTTACGGCAATATGGACCGCCTTCCTGAAAAAGGATGCTTCTGCAATCAAGGATGCGGAAACGCTTGGCATTGATTTCGTGTTCCCGTTCAGAGTGGAAAGCATTGAAACGCTGAAATGGTCGATGGAGAACGGAGGAGGATGGAAGAGCTGTTACCTGCTCTCCTCCCTTTATGGTTATCTCGGTGACGAGAAGGAAGCATTGGAGATGGTGAAAGGGTTGGAAGATGTACCTTATGCGCCGTTTTACGCATACCGCTTCGACTTGTCGAACGATCCTGAGGATATCAAGACTGCCATCAGGCTCGATCCGGAGCAATGGAGATATGCGAACAGGCTTGGGCAATACTACATCGCTGCAAATCGATGCAAGGATGCCATCTCTGTTCTGGCTCCGTTCTACAAGAGCCACAAGGACAATTTCCACATCGGCGACACATACCTGAAGACGCTTATGAAGTCCGGACAGTATGAGAAGGCGAATGCAGTCCTGAAGGAGATCAGGATCCTGCCTTTCGAAGGGCAATCAGGCAGCAGGGTGATGTACCGCGACGTCAAGCTGCACCTTGCAGCGGCTGCCGCGGACAGGCATCAGTATTCAAAGGCCCTCGGATATCTGGAAGAGGCGAGGCAGTGGCCGCACAACCTCGGAGTCGGAAAACCTTACGATGACCTGATCGATTCGAGAATGGAGGATTGGATGAGTGCAGTCGTCTGCTCGCGCCTTGGCAAGTCTTCCGAAGCTGCGGATTATCTCTCTGCAATAAAGGACCCTGACGGTTTGTGGAAGGTATCATTCCTCCGCGCAACTACGCTCCAGGGTGGAAAATATCCTGAGATAAGCCCTGTGTTGGGCAATCTGGATTCATCGTTTGATAAGAGAATGTTTTAGGTTGATTGGTTAGTCAGTATAGTTTTGTGTACGTGAGGGTGGTCTCGGTCACCCTCTTTTTTTGTCATGATGGCATAGCGGACGATGCGGGCTGCCTGATGCGTAAAAATGGTAGATATTCCAGTAATACATATCAATATAGGGTGCCGTGAAGACATATCTTTGCAGTATCGAATACATCAACAAATGACGATACTGATATGCAACAACTGAATTTGACATCTCGTTGGTACAAGGTCTTCCCGCAGAGCGACAAGTTGTACCATCGAAAGGTCACATTCAAGAATTGTTTCGGAATCACCCTGGTGGCGGATCTTTACACCCAGAAGGGAAGCGATGCGGCAGGTAAGTTCGCAGCCATTGCTGTCAGCGGGCCGTTCGGCGCGGTAAAGGAGCATTCCTCCGGGCTTTATGCTCAGACGCTGGCGGAGAGGGGTGCGTGGCATTGTCGGGCAAATGTATGATCTTCCTTTTAAGGATGATGAATTGGACCTGATCCGGCTGGAAGGTGCCATTTATAATATCGGTTTTGAACGGGGCCTGAACGAGCGGCGCAAATATTTGAAAACAGGAGACGATATAGCCTTACCAGCTGCCGTTGATTTCCGCCCCGCAGAACGGGCACCTGCCGGAATCCGGGGCCTCGCCCTTGACGATGTGGTTCTCGAAGACCTTGAAGCCGTCGCGGCGGACAAGCAACTTGCCGCAGGAAGGACAGGATGTGTTTTCGCCTTCGATTTCGTAGACGTTGCCTATGTAGACATAGTGGAGCCCGGCCTTACGGGCTATGTCCGCAGCTGTTACCAGCGATTCCAGCGGGGTGACCGGTGCGTCCGGCATCCTGTACATCGGGAAGAAACGGCTGAAGTGCAGGGGAGTGTCAATGAATCCGTTTGAAGCCAGCCACTTGCACATCGAAGCCAGCAGTTCGGGAGAGTCGTTCACCCCGGGAATCAGCAGGTTCGTGATTTCCAGCCAGACGCCGGCGTCGCGCATCACCTCCAGCGTGTGGAGAACGGGCTTCAGCGAACCGTGCGAGATGCGCCTGTAGATTTCGTCGCTGAAGGACTTAAGGTCGATGTTAGCCGCGTCTATCACCCCGCAGATCCTGCGTAGGGGCTCGTCGTTCACGTAACCGGCAGAAACCAGTATGTTTTCAATGCCAGCCTCGTGCGCCAAGGATGCGCAGTCGTACATATATTCGTACCAGGTCAGGGGCTCCGTGTAAGTATAGGCTATCGAAGGGCAATGCGATGCCTTGCACGATTCGACCACTTCTTCAGGAGGCAGAGTGACGTACTGCGTCTCCCCGGGAGCCACCTGCGAAATCTCGGAGTTCTGACAGTTCGTGCAGGATAGATTGCATCCAGCCGAGGCAAGAGAGAAGCATTGGCTGCCGGGGTGGAAGTGCAGCAGGGGCTTTTTCTCCACCGGGTCGATGCTTACCGCACATGGATGCGAGTAGGATGTGGCTCTGAGCTTGCCTTCGCTGAAAACACGGCTACGGCACAGTCCGTGACCGCCATCAGCAATCCTGCATCCGTGCGGGCATAGCTCGCACACGGCCTTCCCGTCTTCGATATGATACCAGGAAGATTCCTTTACAAAGAGTCTCCCGGATCCGTACTTTCCCTCTTTCATGATTTATCTCTCCTTGAATACCAGCGCCTCATAGGTGTAAAGGTAGGCCGTCTTCCAGCCGTCCCAGCCGATCCCGGCCTTGTCGGCGGCGCAATGTCCGAGAAACTCTTCCTTCGTCCAGCCGGTCTCTTCGGCGACCTGAGGCAGGAATGTGCCTCCGCGGCCGTTCTTCTCCATATAGATGCCCTGCTTGCCCAGCGTGAATTCGTCCGCGCTTTTTATGCGTTTCATCGGCGTCAGCACCGAAATCTCAATCTCGATGTCCTTCAGCTCGTCCTGGCGGAGCGGCATGAACCTCGGATCCTCGAAGGCAGCTTCCTTCGCCATGGAGTCGACCACTCTGTAAAGCGGTACGTCGCTGCCGAAATGTCCTATGCAGCCTCTCAGTTCGCCGTGTTCGTCCAGCGTCACGAAAGCTCCGCACTTTTCTTTCAATGCTCCGTCCAGCTCCATTCCTTCGTAGCCAGGTGCATTGCTTCGTTCCAACCTGTTCGTGATGGATTTCCGCGCAATTCGGAGCAGTGCGCATCTTTCAGCTTCAGTCAGGGAAAAGTCTCCCACCGGGTCTCCATTTTTCCCCTGCTTGCCCTCTTCTTCGGGGTCGCTGCAAGTTATGGCGAAGGAGTGATAGCCCACAACTTCGTCCTTGCCTCCGAAGCTGGAGTCTCCGGAATTGCGGTATTCCACGTGCCGATACCTGTATTCGGGATTGCCGGCGGTCATGCACATCAGGACGGCTATCGCCGTCTGTCCGCATGCGCTTGTGGCAAGATTCCTTACATTCCTTTCCGCATTGTCGTCCAAAGCCTGGACGAATTTGTCCAATGAACCGCTCTCGATGGCTTTTCCGGTGCGTCCGTCGACGTCGACGGCGTCTTGATAATTCGGGTAATGCGAAAAGTCGCTGCTTATTACGAAAAGGTTCCTTTCGTTAAGGAATGGCTTGAGCGCAGCGGCAACTTCCCTGATGACCTCCATGTCTTCGCACCCGATGATGATCGGCACTACGGGAGGCATTGAACTGAGATGGAACTGCAGGAAAGGCAGCTGGACCTCAAGACAATGCTCATTTTTGTGGGCTTCGGGATAATATGAAAAGCAGCTGTTCTCCTTGATCAGCTGCTCTCCGAATCCGGAGTCGATCCTGGCATTGCCAAGAGGAGTCTCGGCATAGCCGAATCCGGTGTCGATGGAAGCTCCCTGAAGGAAGACATTGTGGCTTGGCCCTATCAGGAAGATGTGGTCGAATTTCTTTTCAGCAGGCACAAGGGCGTAAGCCGAAGCTGCAACGGGTCCGGAGAACACCCAGCCGGCGTGGGGGACGATCACCGCCACCAGGCTTTGGTCTGGGGTCTTGCCCGGATACATTCCGAAACATTCGGAAAGCATCTGAATGGCTGAAAGCTTGTCGGCTGGGTAGAAAGTGCCGGCTGCGGCAGCCTTGCGGGCCTTCTCCTGTCCGCTTAGATTGATTGATGCGATAGCGCACATGATTATTATGATGATTTTTTTCAAGCCTTGAACTTGCTCATGTCCCTGCCTTCAGCTTCGCCATCGCGGATCTGTGTGGATGAGATGTCGTAAGTGGGGGCGTCCAGGAAAGTGACGCGGAAGCGGTAGTCCATGCGGTTGTACTCCTCGGCTATGGCCTTGCCGTCATAGCCTGGCCGCGGGTAGACGTAGACTTCGTAAGTGGAGAGGATTTCGTCCCACTTGAACCAGCGCTTCATTATTGACAGATTGTCCGCACCCATGACCATGACGAACTGCGTGCCCGGCTCCTTTTCCTGGATGGCGGCAAGCGTCTTGATGGTGTAATATGGCTTTTGCAGATGGAACTCGATGTCGCTGACCTTGAGGTCAAGGCCGGTCTTGGCAATGGCCTTGCAAACGGAATCGAGGCGTTTCCTGGCCTCTTGAAGCACTTCCTTGTCGGAGATGTCTGCATTTGCCTTCAAAGGGTTCTGAGGTGAGACGACAAGCCTTACCTCGTCTACGTCACAGTCGTTGAGAAGGTATTCGGCTATGGCAAGATGGCCGACGTGCAGCGGGTTGAAAGACCCGAAGAATAGAGCGCATTTCATAGCAATGACTTTTATGTACGTGTAAAGTTATAAAAAATATGCCAATTTGTCTATGCAAGTCCGCTGGCAAACAATTTGTCATTACCTTTGCGCTAATAAAACAAAAATACAGACATGAACGAGACTGAAGATACCAGGGAAGGCAGCAAGGTCCAGGAAACCGAAGGAACTCCTACACAGAACGAAGCTACGGCCAAGGCGGATGCTGCAGCTGAAGCGCGCAATGAAGTGAAGAAGGACGAGGCGAAGGATGCAAGGAAGGGAAAGGAGGCCAAGGAAGAGGAAAAGCGCGCCCAGAAGGAACTTGATAATTCCAGGAAGGAACTGGAGAATGCCTTGAAGGAACTGGAAGACGTGAAGAAGAAGTCAGCCGAGACAAACGACAAGTACCTGAGGATGGTAGCGGAGTTCGACAATTACCGCCGCCGCACTTCCAAGGAACGCCTTGAGTTTGTCGCCACTGCCGGCGAGGATGTAATAAAGGGCATCCTTCCAGTGCTTGACGATTTCGAACACGCCCTGAAGCTTCTTGGGGAAACCAACAGCAGCCAGGAATGCATCGACGGCACCCAGTTGATTTACAAGAAACTCACCGATTACCTGAAAACGAAGGGCGTCGCTGAAATCAAGGCTGTCGGAGAGACTTTTGATACCGATTACCACGAAGCCGTAGCCCAGATTCCTGCTCCGGATCCGAAACAGAAGAACATGGTAGTTGAGGTGATCCAGAAGGGATACACTCTCAATGGAAAGATAATTAGATATGCTAAAGTGGTTATAGGAATATAATCGCTTTTATAATAAGGAGATACTTTTATGGCTGGTAAAGATTACTATGCTGTGCTTGGCATCACTAAAAACGCCACGCCGGATGAGATAAAGAAGGCCTATCGCCAGATGGCCTTGAAATACCACCCTGACCGAAACCCCGGGAACAAGGAAGCGGAGGAGAAGTTCAAGGAGGCTGCTGAAGCCTATGAAGTGCTTAGCAATCCTGACAAGAAGGCAAGGTACGACCAGTTCGGCGAGGCCGGACTGAACAACAGCGGACAGGGATTCGGCGGATCCGGCGGATTCAGCATGCAGGACATTTTCGACCGCTTCGGTGACATATTCGGCGGCGCATTCGGCGGCGCTTACGGCAGCGGCGGCGGGTCAGACGACGGAAATCCTTTCGGCGCATTCGGCACGTTTTCCAATTTCGGCGGTGGCCGTGGAGGAAAACGTGTTCAACGCGGTTCCGACATCCGTATCCGCGTAAAGCTGACGCTGTCTGAAATAATGCACGGCGTCGACAAGACCGTCAAGATAAACAAGCTTGTGCCTTGTGCCGCCTGCCATGGCAGCGGAGCCCGCAGCGATGCCGACATCAAGGTCTGCCCGACCTGCAACGGTACCGGCATGGTTACCAGGATAGCGAACACCATCCTCGGACAGATGCAGACATCTTCGCCTTGTCCTGCATGTCACGGAGAAGGGAAGGTCATCACCAATCCTTGCCGTTCCTGCAATGGGGCAGGAGTCGTGCGCTCGGCTGAGGAGATTTCTTTCCACATCCCCGCAGGCGCAGTGGAAGGAATGCAGCTTACCATCAGAGGCAAAGGGAACGCCGCCAAGAACAACGGAGTGAACGGAGACCTGCTCGTCGTGATAGAGGAGGAACCGGACCAGTTGCTCACTCGTGACGGCAACGACATCATCTATCCTCTTTTCCTCTCCATTTCGGAAGCCATCGCAGGCTGTACCAAGGAGATACCGACAGTCGACGGAAAGATCCGCATCAAGCTCGATCCTGGAACGCAGCCTGGAAAGATTCTGAGGGTACGCGGCAAAGGCATACCCGACATAAATGGATACGGCAACGGAGACTTGAACATCTATGTCCAGCTCTGGGTGCCAAAGAGAATATCCAGGGACGAAAAGGTCCTTCTCGACAAGCTGGGCGAGTCGCCGAACTTCATCCCGCAGCCAGACGCAAACGACAGGAAGTCTTTCTTCGACCAATTCAAGGGCATGTTCGACAAGGATAAGGATTAATAGATCGATGCGCAGAAGTATAATTAAGATAGCCGCAATGGGAATACTGCTGACGGCTTTTTGCATTTCATTGTCGGCACAGCAGAAGCCGCAGCTGCCTTTGGATCTGCCTGTTTCATTTGCAGGAACTTACGGCGAACTTCGCAGCAACCATTTCCATCAGGGGTTTGACTTCCGAGTCGGCGGCAAGGTCGGCGATCCTGCCCATTCCATAATGGACGGGTATATATCTCGCATCTCCGTTTCTCCGACAGGGTTCGGCAATGCAGTGTATGTCAAGCATCCAGACGGTACGACTTCCATTTACGGACACCTTGACCATTTCACTCCAGCCATCGCCAAGCTGGTCAGGAAGGAGCAGTACGCCAAGGAGAGCTTCTCCGTTAACCTTTGGTTTACGGCCTCGGATTTCCCTGTCAAGCAAGGCGATGTGATCGGATATGTCGGGTCGACAGGGGCGTCTGCAGCACCTCATCTTCATCTTGAGCTGCACGACAAGGATGACGTGCCGATAAATTACATAGAAAGAGACTATTATGTCGTTAAGGATGACATCAGGCCTGAAATCCGGAGGGTGAACTTCTATTCTTTTGCCGATTCTACCGGAATACCGGAAACGGCTTTCATAGAAGGCTTCAAGTCGCCTGATTTCGCAGGCAGGGGAAAGACTGTATACCTTCCTGAAAAGTCCTACGTTGGGATAGACGCAGTCGACAGGCAGAACGGCACCACCGGAAAGCTGGCTGTTGAAATATATCAGGTCAAGCTTGACACGGCGACCATATTCAGGTTTGAGGTAGGGGAAATCCCGACTGCCAACGGCAGGTCCATCAAGAGCTTGCGTGAGTGCAGCTACAATGTCGACGGCGGGCCGGACATGGTCAAGACCTGGTTGGAGCCCGGAAATGCCCTTGCATCTCACATCAGATGTTCCGACAGCGGTATCGTGGTCCTTCGAGACACATCGACCCACAGGCTTTCCGTGATAGCTTCGGACCAATACGGCAATTCCAGCATAGTGGCCTTCAATGTTAAGCGCAGTGAGAATGTCAAGGCTCGGAGCTTCGAAGAAGCAGGTAGCGTGGCATTGAAAAGGAAGGCACTTATCTGGAACGTGCCCAATGTCTATCAGGACAAGGGAATCACGCTCTCAATTCCTGCAGCAGGACTTTACAGGTCCATGTGGTTCACGGCAACTCCGGATCGCGGTGCGCAGAATCCCAAGGAAAACGTATGGTCGCCGGTATGGGAACTTGGAGACAGGAACATTCCGCTCAGCACGGCGGCGAAGCTCAGCATTGAGGCCCCGGACGTTCCGGCCTCGCTGCGCAGCAAGGCCATGATAGTGCGAAAGGACCGAAAGGGCGATCCGGATCCGATAGGAGGCTCCTGGAACGGAAATGGAGTGACGGCCAAGGTCGGGTCGTTCGGGACCTATTATGTGGCAGTCGATTCCATCGCGCCTGTCATTTCGTTCAGCTTCAATGAAAAGGCTAAACTGAAGACAGGCAACAGAATTTATGCCAGGGCAAAGGATGAATTCTCCGGCATCTCGGACTATAGGATCGAGATTGACGGCAAGTGGGCTC